>Ga0316217_10001375_pt1 | contig 31780 bp, 21 predicted proteins | sample 1anoAmetaG_FD_203633 | JGI IMG/M metagenome (GOLD analysis project Ga0316217, IMG submission 203633) | Freshwater microbial communities from Trout Bog Lake, Wisconsin, USA - 1anoA | ecosystem: Environmental > Aquatic > Freshwater > Lake > Hypolimnion/Profundal zone | place: USA: Wisconsin... | reverse complement strand
TCTATAAGATACATCTGTTCCGTTGACAGCTCATGTCCGGGATAAACCAAGGTAGGCGGGCGATGGGTAGTGAAACGGGCACCGGCAACGTATCTGAAAATGCGACGCCAGTGGGCAGGAGCTTCGAAAAATTTAGGCGACTCGAAGATAAAATCAAATCCTTTCCAGAAGTTGTCGCCGATGACGTTGATCTGGGTGATATGTGGGTTGTTTCTGATTAAGTCCCGAACCTTGGAGAGGTCCTCCTTACGATAAATCTCATCGGAATCCACCAGCCACACATAATCACCAGTGACGTGTGCGAGGGCAGCATTCTGCATCTCGCATTTTTCCGGCCATCTCCCCTGGACGAGTCGGATCTTGCGGTGCGGGTCGGGGAAGTTCCAAATGCATTCTACCGTTCCATCTGTTGAGCTGCCATCGGCATTTGCCGCAAAGAAACATTCCTTCACCGCACCCTCGACGATGATGATTTCGTGCGCTTCATCGTAAATTGCCTTAAGAGCATATTCGATGAAAGGCATCCCGTTCAATACGATCATGACGAAGCTTATCTTTATCCGGTTTAGATCAGATGCGGAAGTTGTTTCAATCCTTGCGGTAGTACTTGGGGCCATTGTCGCTGATATCCCTTTTGTCTGATCAATATTGTCGCCACCGTTTCGCATTATTTCGCCCCCTGTGAGTTCACCGTTGGACGGTCGAATTTGTGCGGATACCATCGTCCCGCGCAGATTCGGGTATAACTTGCACGGTTCAGTCTCAAGGTGGGTTCGCATCAAAAGTGATTGGAAACGCTTTAGATCCATCTCTCTTCCCATGAATATTCGAGGGAGAAGATATATATTGGCATTGGCTGCAGTCAATCCAGTTTGTTCCTCCGCCGTCAAAGCGCATTCATAACCGGATGCATTCACAGCATCCACAACCTTACTCGACCATTGCCCCCAAGGATAGGATAGGGGATAGAACGACTCTCCAAAAGCAGTAAGGGCATCATAAGACTCCCTGAGTTGTCGTTGTAGGTCATCCTGGCCAAGGTCGGTCAATTTTGCGTGCGTGACGGTGTGGCTGCCAAGGCTTATGCCGGAGGACTTGATATGGCGGATCTCGTCTTCGGACATGAGCGGCATGGGTTTACGCTGCCAAGAGGATTCTCCCCCCAGCATGCCGGTGACAAGGAACATCGTAGCGGTCGCCCGGTGTTCAAGCAATATCGGTAATGCGTTGACAACAAAATCACGATAGCCATCGTCAAAAGTAATCACGACTTTATTTCTCAGGGCGCCGTAGTTGCCGGCTCGAAGAGACTGAAGAAGAAACTGCAATGTAACTGCTTCAAACCCTTTAGCCGTGAGCAATGACATCTGGTCCCTGAAAGTATCGACAGATACGGAACACGGGTCCTCAGTATCATTTGAGACCGAATGATACATCAGGATCAGGGGGTAGATCGTAAAATCAAAAGTCATTGCTCAATTCCTTCGACACAAACCAAGAATGCTGTAGACTCGAACAGCCCGCTAATTTTTATCAACATTAAGATTACAGGCAAAGCTTATGAAAAAGACCACATAATTGTGGTCCGGCTTGGGCGATCTTGGTTGTAGTAGCACTGAGTTAATTCCATGTTTCCACTAATTCAATTTTAATGCCAACCGAATCGAGTCGCTCTTTAAAACCACAACATTACAGATCTGAGGAGCATATGCGCCGTTTCCTATCAATTATCTTCTGTTTTTATGCATTTTGGATGAATTTGCCAATGGCATAGTTGGCCAAGGGGAAGTCGGCATGCAGGCTCAAACATTTGAGTATTGACGCGAGACACTTCACTGACCGGCACACGCGACCTGTTGTCAATTTCATGACTTATCAGGAAAAATTTTAAAACGCACTCTGTTCCCATCGGTATTTTGCCGCTTCAGGGAGCACTTTCACAATGTCATCGCGACCGGCAGCCATCACGTTGCAGACGACACGCCTTTCTGCAAAGCTCTCAGGTAGCCGCAAGGTGGTATAATAGCGCACTATATCATCATAGTTCTCAGCGAGGGTCGTGGATGCCGGATCCAGATTCGTCACCACGGCCAGGCCCGAGGGTTTGGCTGGAATTGTCATGATTTTCAGGTCTGGCCGGAAGGTCTTCAGGCAAGGTATGATGCGCCAGACATCGCCTGTCCAGAAGCCGGTGCACCGATCTCGTTCCGCTACGATGGGCGCAATCGGCAGGCAGTCGTGAATCAGAACCACCGAATCCTTGCCTGCATAAGGTTCGAGATTTATGAAATCGCGGAGCGCCTGCTCGAATATGTGCAGCCCATCAATAAATGCCAGATCGAAGATGTCGCTCCCCATCTCACGACGCACTGAGCGCTGGCTGAAAAAATCGTCGCTGGTGAGAGGGTAAAGCTGCGCTGGCCGTAATGGTGAAGCATACAGGAGGTTCTCATAATCCCCCATGTACGGGTCAATCCCGAGAGCAGTTGTTTCCAAGCCGGCCATTGCAAGCGAATAACCATGGCCAAGGCCGATCTCGATGTATGCCCGCGGTTTCAGGGCTTTTTGAAAACGACGCAGGAAATCGTAGTAATCGGGGCCAGGCATGATTTCTTCTGCCTCGCAGAGAAACAAGCCGTCCGCCGCCTCGCCAAGATTCGGCTCCAGTTGCCGCGCCTTGCCGAACGACTGCCGCGCCTCCGAAATACTCCCTCCCTGCATAAGAAGTCTGGCCTTGCTCACTTGAAAAACCGCCCTCTCGGGAGCGAGCGTCAGTGCCATCTCCAAGGCATCATGCGCGGCGGCCGGGCGACCAGTTTCCTGAAGCATCAAGGCAAATAAGTGAAAGGCATCCGCAGTGGTGGGCTGGGCAGTCACCATTTGCCTGAACAGAGGGTCAATCTCTTTCCGCCTGCCTTCCCGATAATGCCGACCGGCAGCCTCCAGGAACAGGCGGTAACAGGAAAGGGCCTTCTGGATATCATGACTGGCCTGCAGGCTATTTGCCTGGGCCAGCAATCGTTCCAGATTTGCCAGGACTTGATTCAGTTGATGCATAAATGATGTTCCTCGTTCATGTCAATTGGGTGAGTGTGGTTTTTGGTGCAAGCTGGGCGGCAAAACGGTAATAAGCTGCCAATTCGGCGTCTTCGGGAAAGCTTGTGCTGAGACTTTCGGCCAAAATCACTGCTTCGGAGAGCTTATCGGTTTGCAGGAGGGCTCGGACCGAATCCAGACCAAAAAGCCGCCAGCCGCTCTCAAGGATGTGCCGGTTGCCTTCCTTGCTTGTTATGCCCCGCCATTTGTTCAGGAACAATAAGCGGTTTCGCTTAAGGATATCGCCTGCGGTCGCAGAATTTTCATAATAGCGGATCTCTCTCAGCGCCCTGATGGTGCCGCTCCAGTGATGGTCGTAGGCGGTAGTGGGCACGATATAGGACTTAAGGCCAGCTTGTTTGATCTGCAGCCCAAGGTCCCACTCCTCGAAATAGCAAGGCGTGAATCCGTTCTCAAACCGGATCAGTTTTGTGTTGAAGTGCTCCTGCTTTACGGCAAAGAAAAACCCTGAAACGGCATCCACCGCCAGAGGCTGGTTGAAACTACCTTTGTCGAAGTAGATGTAATCCTTTGCCAGAGTGAAATTGAAAAAACTTCCTTGGGGGCCCACACAGGCCGCGCCGGGTAGCGAATAAAGCGCTTGTTCGAGTGTGTCTATGGCTGTTCGCTCCACATGGAGATCGGCATTCATGATGAAGACGGTTGGGGTTGCCGCAATCTCAAGCCCCAGGTTCCATGCCCTTGCAACCCCGATGTTCTGTTTCATGACAGCGTAGCGGTCGATGCGGGGATGCCCTTTAAGCTGCTCAGCCACCTCCTGTCCGTTGAAGACCACGATCACATCGCCGTCCACCTTTTCCAGATCATGCAGCAGGGTGCCGATGTTGTATTCACTCGCCGGAGACATATCTAGCACCGGGATGACAAAACTCCTCTTGGATCTACTGATGCATATGGCATTGTGAAACCCGATATCCACCGGCGGCACAGCGACGAGTGAGCGCTCCCGCAACTCCTCAGCGGAAAAGGTATCCGGCTTGCCGCCAAGCGCAACCGACAAAAGGTCTTCCACCCGATGGTCGTAGGTATGTGCGTTGTGGACCAGGCGCTGTCCGCGGGCAGCTATCTGTTCCCTCAGCGCTTCGTTCTCCAGGTAATACCTGGCAACGTCAACGATCTCATTATCGCTGTATACTGCGCAATCCTCACCATCGATGAAGAGAGTATCCTGTCCGCTTTTCCTTGCCAGATCGGTCAGGAGCAGAGAACCGGTGGACATGACCTCGAAGATCCGCATGTTCAAGTCATTGCGGACTGCCTCGTTGAAGACAATTTTCGATTTTGAGAAGAGTTGAGCCATCTCGTCCCAGAAGCAGCGCTCGTAATGGATCGGTAAATGGGCGCCCAACTCCGTAAGGAGCTGCTGTCGCCGGGAGCCTTCTTGTACTTTCCCAACAAAGCCGACTTCAAAGCTTTTTTTCGTGCCCCCCTTCTTGTGAACCTCCGGGTCGCAACCGAGCGGCAGCCAGAAAGTTCGCATCCCGTGTTGCCGAAATGTCTCCAGGTATTCCCGCTGGGCGATGAACACCATGTCGAAATTTTTCCCCCACTCAAGATGCTGGGGGAGGCTGAGATGGCTGTCGATGAGGTAACAAGCCTTCGGGCATTTTAATGTGCTAAGGTTGCGAGGATCGTGGGTTCTCACCGATTCAACCCATAGATAAAGGTCGGGCTGTTCGGCGGCAGAAGTATTGGCGACAATCTCGGCCATGTCCGGGGTAAAGCCCGTGGATATGTCCTGTTCCCCAAGGGGGAGCTTCATATTCTGCAACTGCCACCCCTCAATCAGATAATCAGGAAAGGGTGGACCAATGGTGGTGGTACGGCATATCTTGCGCAATGCCCGTTCGAGATACACTGCCGTCGTGATCGGGAATGCGACGTAACTGAGCCATATTTTCATATTTCGCATGCGGTCCTTACTGTAATGCTGGAGTTAAATTTAATCGCTGATAGAGGCAAGACAGGTAATTCATTTGAAAGAAATACCCATCACAACACCCTGGGTTAAAGGCCACGTTTGAGCAAACGCGTGTTTTCCAGCTTGTTCGCGATGTAATAAAACTGCCCCGCCGCCTTATCCCATGCCAAACGCCGCATGTCTTCGGCGGCAACGGCCCCTTTGCCTGCGCACGTGTCCCGGTCCAGGTATGCCGATTCCAACAACTCAATGATTTCCTCCACACAAGGCTCGTGCCAGACGGCAACAGGTTGCCCCTGGGCATCTTTGATTACGTGCGGCTTGTAGCTGGTGAGGGGAAAAGCGTTTTTGGCCGTAATCACATCGGCATGACCTGTGGTATCGCTGGCAATGACGGTCCGCCCACTGGCCATGTATTCGCACATGACCATGTTGTTGCCCCCCTCGCAGCGGTTGGGAAAGACGCCTATATCGGTCTGCTGATACATCTGCCTCATCTGGCCATTATCCATGAGCGGAAGGAGGCAGACCCGTTCGCGAGGGATACCGTTTTCATGGAGAGTTCGCCCTAGGATCGTCAGGCAATCGTCATTCGTGGGCGTAAAGGAGATATGGGCGGAGTTTGCCATGGTAGCCAGGGAAAAAGGCCACTGGTTAACCCAGGAGCAAACGAGATATGCGTCGGCATGGCGTTGCATGAAGACCCGCATGGCGGCGATCAGCAAATCCTGCCCTTTGCGGAGTTCGAATTTACCGCCGGAAAAAACGATGAATCGGCCATCATCCGGACGCGGTGGTGTAGGATAAAAATTGGCGGGATCAATCCCCTGCAGGATGGTGGCGGTCTGGTGGACGCCGCCGATCCGGAGTTGGTACTCGCACCACGAGGAGCCGGCAACGATGAAATCCCATTCATGGGCGGCCCGGCGGGTATGGTGGAGCGCCTCCACGTCATTCTCGAAAAAGCAGTAACCGATATTGATCCGGTCCCAATCGGCGGGATTCATGGGGCGGAAGTCATGACCGCTTATGCAGTGGAGGGTGACCCCTTCTATGGGCGGCAGCTTGCCAATCTCCCTTCTCAGGTACTCGCCGGCAATCCCCCAGCCGTGCGCACGGCCGCTGGGCATGGAAACTCTCATCTCAACTCTTCGCCTGTATCGGCAGATTCCATCTTTCTCAGCGTTTCCTGAGCCTCGCGGTCCCACGGCTGCAAGGCAAGCACCTTCTCCAGGAAAAATCTGGATTCAACGGGTTTTCCGACCTGCCGGCATACATAGGAGAGCGCCTTGAGAATTTCGATATCCTGCGGATTCTTGGCCTGAAGATGGACGTAGATGCGAAGCGCCTTCTCAAACTCCCCGAACCCCACGCAGAGCAGGTCTGCCAAGTTCTTCTGAAAGACGGCGCTGGCAGGCTTGAGACGGACCGCCTCTTCATGGTGCCGGAGGGCACGCTGTAGGTCGCCCCGCTGCTGACACAGGACTCCCAGGTCGTTATGGACCAAGGCGTTGCCGGGGTCTTGGGTTACAAGCATCTCCAGCAACGGAAGGGCTTCATTGGGCCTATCGGCATCAACAAGGCTGGTAGCCTCTCTGTAAAGCTCGTCAGGCGATCGTACCGGCTCGGGCCGAGTTTCGGGCAAAGGACCTGCTAAAGGGGCTGAAGGAGCTGCCATTGAATGGGAAGCAGGTACCGAGACAACCGGCGGCGCTCCATGGCCTGTCAGCGGGGCTCCTCCGGAAATCCGGCGGCTATCGGGCTTGGCCGCCAGGGAAGTGCCCAACTGATCCAAGGCTTGCCGTGCCTCTTTGTTGTTGTCGTCGAGTTGCAGGGTGCGGGTGAAGTACTGCCGCGCCTGCTCCTTGCGCCCGATCCGCAGGCTGATTGTGCCCAAGGCATTGAGGGCCTCAACATCAAAGGGATTGTTTTTGAGAATATCCAGGTAGGTTTGGATGGCATCGCCGGTCCACTCCAACACCGTGAAATAGAAATCCGCCAGATTCTTCCGGTAGACGATGTTCGCCGGGTCCAATTTATGGGCTTTTTCATGGTGTGCCAGGGCTCTGAGTTGGTCCCCATCTCGATAGTAGAGCACTGCTATATCGTTGTGGGCTTGGCTGAACTCGGGATAGATTTTCAGAAAATCCTGAATGTGGTGAATTGCTTCGTCGATTTCAACATCGCGGACAACCGCCAGGATCCGCTCGTAGGTGGCGGCCCCCTCTATGGCGATCAGATTTTGATTTGCAGGTATCGGCATGCGTGCCTCTTCTCGTATAATAGTTTTATATAGATGTTAGGGAAAAATCATCTCAAGTTCAATAGAAAACCTCAGAACGGGGCCGTGTTCGCTCCATCGACCGAGTTTTCCGTCTGGTCCATGGACCTGCCTTGCGCATCCTTGCCATTGAACGTGAAGACCAGATGGGACGGGTCGATTACGGCAGTTCCGTCGGAGTTCTGATTGAGTTGAAAGTTGACGGTCGCTTCTTTCGTGAGGGAATTGTAGGTGACCGAAGTAGGAGTGGTGGGGATTGTGGCATCCTTGCTGGATTGCGGCATCATATCGTTGTAATAGCCGGCCTGTGAACTGTTGGCGCGTGAGAGCGTCCAATTCGCGGAGTTCGTGATCGAGCTGACATCCATGTCATTGTTAAAGGAGATGCTGACGGAAAAGGTTGCCGAGCTCTGGGGGGTGGACAATGACGGGTCGAGAAAATAGAGAGGTGTTCCCGGTCCAAGGATGTCGTTGAATTTATTATTCTGTGTAGCAAAGGAATCCACTGCCACCATTTGGGGCTTGCTGAGTGCAGTCTTCAACTGCGAAGCCAGGGTAGCATTCGAATCTTGCAGGATCGTCAACTGTTTTTGAGCCTCCGCGGTCTTGCCGAGCCCGTTGTAGGCTAAGCCGAGTTGATAATTGGCAGAAGGAAAATTGGGCTTCAAGTATACCGATTTCGTCAGGTTCGCCACCGCATCCTGATAGTCGCCCATCTGGTTGCAGACCTGTCCCAGAGCATAGTAGACGTTGCCGTCATTCGGGGAGATCTTCTGTGTTTTTTCGAATTGCGTCAAGGCCCCGGAGAGGTTGCCTTGGGTAAGGTATTGCTGCCCCAGAGTATAGGGAGCGACCGGATCACTGGGGTTCAATTGTTCCGCTTTCTTGAACGCCTTTTCCGAGTCGCTGTACTGTTTGTTTTGCAGGTAGGCATTTCCCAGGCTGACGTAGGCGGTCTGCAAAGTCGGCGTGGTGGAACTGGACGAGGATGAAGATGAGGCAGCGGTTGTGTAGGAATTGGCGTCAGCGCTCATTACGCTCACGAGTTTTTTGTACGTGTTGATGGCGTCTTTATTGTCCCCCTTTGCCAGATATAACTTGCCTAGATAGCTATAAGCCGTCGTGTTCTTCGGGTCCATGCTCAGGGCCTGCTTGAACAACGTGATCGCCTTGTCATTCTGATTGTTCGCCATGAGGGTTGCAGCCTGGGCTACGGCGTACTGAGCATTTTGCTTTTGCTGACTCTGGGCGTTCTGATAGATCGAGGTCAGGTCAATGCCACCGCTCATGGAATCGAAAACTGAGGAACTCATGGGTTTCTCCTTTAGCTTGCTGTCTCTCTTGTTACCTATCGGCAAAATGGGGTTATTTATTTAATCATCCGCATCGTTTATCAGGGTCACCTACGAACGACCAACTTCAGGAACCAACGTTTAATCGTTTAATTCTTTACGAGAAGGCTCAGCTCTCCGGCCACGGCATAAAAAACGCTCTCCCAATCATGTGGGCTTTTTTGCCTGAAAAGCCTCATCGCAGGATACCATGGCGTATTCTCACAATCCAGCATCCAGCGCCAGTTAGGTACGGAAGACAACAGGCACCAGACCGGCGTGCCCAGTGCTCCGGCCATGTGCGCCGTGGTGTTGTCGATCGTTATGACCAAGTCAAGTCCGGCAACCTGAGCGGCGAAATCGTCCATATCCAGCAATTGGTCGGCATCCTCCCACGAGTGGATGGGGATTTTGCACTGTTCACCGAGTGCACGGATCTCTCCTGAACAATCGCCATATTGCAGGCTGATGAAATGGACCTCTGGGACGGCAAACACATCCCTCCATTGGCTAAGGGTCGTGGAGCGCTGCCGGCTGAGTTCCTGCTTCAGCCCGCCGCGCCAGGCAATGCCCACCTTCAGTCCATGCCCCAGCGCTTCATATCGTCCCCGCCACTTTTGCAGTGCGTCCTTGCAGGGGGCAAGCCATGGGACGTGTCCCTTGAAAGCGCCCCAGGAATTCCTGTAGTAACGGGGAAGCGAGCCAAGAGGCAGCTTGAAGTCCATATGAGGCAGATCCGCCGGCAAATCGGCGTCATCCCTGCCCATTGCCGGAATTACCGTAAGGGCGGGGAATGAGCGGGCAAAGAGCGGTACGAGCCTGGCATCGCACTCAAAGACACAATGGTCGGCTAATGCAGCAATGTCGCCAAGACACGAGGAGAACATGAGTTCTTCCCCGACCCCCTGTTCCGCATATACGAAAACGGTTTTTCCCCTCAGGTCCGATCCGACATAGGGGGGAATCCGCAACAGTCCATGGGGATCCTTCCTGGTAGAAAGCCTCCATTCATAGCCTTTCCACCCCTCCTCGAAATCCCCTTGTTGCAGATTGAGCAGAGCAAGGTTCCAATGTGCATCGCCATAGTCGGGACACAGGGCCAGCGCCCGCCGGAACGCCTGCGAAGCCTCCTCGAACAACCCCAGCTCCATATTGATCACGCCGAGATTGCTCTGGGCCCGTGCCGAGGCCGGGTCGAGCGCCAATGCCCTGAGCGAGGCTTCTTTTGCCTTCTCCAGCCTCCCCTGTTCTTTCAGTGTGACCGCCAGATTGTCAAGGGTGCCGGCATGGTCCGGGCTTAAAGCAAGGGCACGACAGAAGGCCTGTTCAGACTCTTCCAGCCGGGAAAGGCCACGCAGCACCGCGCCGAGGTTGTTATAGGCCATGGCCAGGGCAGGAGCGAGCTCCACAGCCCGCCGGCAGGCCTGTTCCGCTTCCGCCAGCCTTCCGAGCGCGTGCAGGATCGTCCCCAGATTGTTGTACGCCTTGGCATACGCCGGCTGAATCGACAGGGCGCGCAAACAGGCCTGTTCCGCCTCTTCCAGGCGCCCCAGATTCTGAAGGGCATTGCCGAGGCTGTTGTGGGCCGCGGCAAGGTCCGGATTGAGTGTCAAGGCATGGAGACAGGCCTGTTCCGCCTCTTCAAACCGGCCGAGATCCTGAAGGGCATTAGCCAGGTTGCAATAGATTTCGGCAATTCCCGGCCGTATGGCCAGGGCTTGCCGGTAGGCTCGTTCTGCCTCGGCTGCCCTCCCTGATTCCTGCAGAACCACACCCAGGTTGTTGTACGCCGTCACATAATCGGGCTTGAGCTCAGTCGCCTCTTGATAACATCGCACCGCCTCCTCCAGTCGTGCGAGGGCATGGTACGCCTGGCCCAGGTCATTGAGAGCGGCCGGGCTCCTATTGCTCTGAAGTGCTTTTTCGATCAACTCCACGGCGATGTCGTTACGACCGACCTGCCGGGCCAGCAATCCAAACATGTGCAATGCATCGAAGTAGTCCGGGTCAATGTCCAAAGCCTGCCGGTAAAGGCGTTCCGCCTCTTGAACATTCCCTGTTCTTTGGTGGTGGAAAGCACTTTCAACCAACTGCGCGATGGCTGATCGTTGTGAATCTGAATGCTCCACGCATGCTCCTGATAATTTGGGATCAAAAGTGAATCTCTAAAGCGCTTCTTCTATCCTCAAGTCCGAGCCATGTTATCAGCCTGTCCATTCACGGCGCAAGGTAAAGTCCTGTTATATTTGCCGTCAATCATGACCCATAAAGGATGACCCTGATTTCAGAGAGGAGGCTATTCGTAGAACGGTATCCTTCCAATCATTTGGCAATGCCTGCCGAAACAGCCGCATTGTCGGGTACCAGGGTGAATCAGCGCGCTTTGTCATCCAGCGCCAGTCTGCGGCATAGGGGAGCATCACCCAGGTTGCCGTGCCCAAGGCACCAGCCAAGTGGGCCACAGCCGTGTCTACCGTGATGACCAGGTCAAGCCGTGATATCAGGGCGGCAGTGTCGCCGAAATCATGGATAAGGCTCGTAAGATCGGACATCGGGAGCGGCAGAGCCCCGTCCCAACCCACTTGCAGGGAATAAAGCGAGATGCCATCCACCAAAGCCAAAGGCGCCAGTAGCTCCGCCGGACAACTTCGTCCCGGATCGGGGTAGGATTTCCCGGCCCAGCAGAGACCGACCTTGAAAACTTTTTTGTCACCAACACGGCTTTGCCAGAAAGAACCACTGTCGGCAGGAGGAGCCAAATAGGGCACCTTGCCGGGAATGGTATCCAGGGTTGTGCCGAAGATCATCGGCAGACTCATGAGCGGCGCCTGCAGATCAAAGGGGGGCAGCGGCTCTCCCATGACAACCACGCTCACGCCATCCCTTGTCAGGCTTTTCATGAGCGTCGCCAACGGCGGGTGGCACTCGAAGACGACCTGAGCACCGAGGGCGGCAACCAGCGGGACATAGCGACAAAAATGGATTGCATCGCCAAATCCCTGTTCCGCATGAATCAAAACGGTCTTGCCTGCCACTGGCTCGCCCCGCCAGGGGGGCTGGGCAAAACACCTCAGCGGCGATGTGAACTTGCGTTTCTGCCAGCGCCATTCATATTCCCGCCACCCCTCTGGGTATTCCCCATTCAAAAGGAGCAGCAGGGCGCGGTTCCAACGAGCTTCGGCATGATGTGGATCAGCCGTCAAAACGGCTTCGCAGGCGGACCTGGCTTTTGCAAATTCTCCCATGGCCTGATAACAGGTGGCCAGCGCCACTCGGGTGTCACGATAGTCAGGGGCCAGCTCCAGGGCGCGGGAAAAGCTTTCCGCCGCCTCGCAATACCTGTGCAGTTCCAGGAGCGCATTGCCCCGGTTGTTCCAGACCGCGGCAATATCCAAAGAATTTTGCAGAGCCTGATCATACACCTCGATTGCTTGATCATGCTTTCCCAACAGGCTGAGACAATGCCCCAGACAGAGGTATGCGTCAGTGAAGCAGGGCGCCATGTCGAGAGACTTCCTGAACTGGAAGGCTGCTCCGCTGACCATGCCTGCCTGCAACAACGTCATGCCAAGGGCATGATTATTCTGGGACATTATTGTTGCAGTGTCCTTGGTGCTGGGCATGGCAATCTCAATAGCCGGCTAATCCGGGCTTCGCTTATGTTCACATGGTTCCACGGCGCCAGCATGTGGCGGATGTGCAAAAAACTATTATTTCAGACGTTTCTCCGGCCGTTCAATCCCGAATTTATCAAGGCGGTACTGCAGGGTCTTGTAGCTCATCCCCAAAAGCGGGGCTGCCTTGCCGATCACCCAATCGGCCCGCTCCATGGCCTTGATGATAATCCCCTTCTCCAACTCCTCGAAGTCGATCCCTTCCGGAGGCAGCTCGAAGGGTATGCCGCCGGAAAGGGCTGAAGTCATGGTCACCTCGGCCGGCAGATCTTCCGGCTCGATGTAATTGCTCTCCGCCATCAACACGGAACGCTCGATGACCGATTCCAGTTGGCGCACATTGCCTGGCCAGGAATAATTTATAAGCAATTTTAGTGCCGGTTTTGAAAAGCCCTCCACCGCAATGCCGGATGCCTGGCTGTATTTCTTTATGAAAAATTCTGCCAAATTTTTGACATCATTGCCCCGTTCACGCAAGGGTGGAAGGGTAATACGGATCACGTTGAGCCTGTAAAAAAGATCCTCCCGGAAGTTACCACGCTTGATCTCCTGCTCCAGTTCCTTGTTGGTGGCGGAGAGTATGCGCACATCCAGCGGGACGTTGACCTTGCCACCCACCCTGCGGATCTCCTTTTCCTGGATGGCTCGCAGCAATTTGGCCTGCATGGCGACATTCATCTCGCCGATCTCGTCCAGAAACACCGTGCCGCCGTTAGCCGCCTCGAAGATCCCGATCTCGCGTACGTTAGCCCCGGTAAAACTCCCTTTTTCATGGCCGAAAAGTTCACTCTCCATCAGGGAATCGGGAATGGCAGCACAGTTGATGGCCATAAACGGCTTGTCACGACGCTGGCTGCCGTCGTGAATGGCGCGGGCCACCAACTCCTTGCCCGTGCCCGATTCGCCCACGATCAGCACCGTGGAACTGGTGGCCGCGATCTTGCTCACCACGCGGAAAACCTCCCGCATCTTGGGATGTTCGCCAAGGATATTGGGGATGGTCTGAATCTGTTCAACCCGTTTCAGCAGGACCCGGTTCTCCCGAACCAGCCCGATGCGCTCGAAGGCCCTGCGCAAGGTCAGGATCAGGTTGTCCCGTTCCAGCGGTTTTTCCAGGTAATCGAAGGCCCCCTTCTTCATGGCCTCCACTGCGGAATCCACCGTACCGTGCGCTGTCATAATAATGACACACTGCTGAGGGTCAGCGGCCTGGACCGCCTCCAGCAGGTCCAGGCCGCTCTGCCCCTGCATCTTCAGGTCAGTCATGATCAGATCGAATTCCCGTCTCTCCAACTGCTCCAGGGCCTCGCGCACACCGGGAACATCGGCTATGTCATAGCCCTCCTTCTTCAGGATCACCGTAAGAATCTCCCGCTGTCCCTTTTCGTCATCGACGATCAGTATGCTCCCGTGTGTGGCAGCCACTATACGTCCCCCTCTTCCCTTGAATTATCCTGGTCCTCCGGCTGAAGCGGCAGCAGCACGGCAAACGTGGTACCCTCGCCGAGCCGGCTTTCCACCAGAATTTCGCCGCCATGTTCCTTGATGATCCGCTCGGTTATCGCCAGGCCCAGTCCGATACCCGCCTCTTTAGTGGTAAAATAGGGTTGGAATATCTTGGCAAAATCCTCCTCGCCGATGCCACTTCCCTGATCGGCAAAAGTCAACCGCACCCTTCCGCTGTCCTTGTCCCTGCCGGCTCCAAGCGTAATGACCCCGCCTTCACTCATGGCCTGGGCGGCATTGGTGACGAAGTTGATGATGCAGTTGCGCAACAGTTCCTGATCGACCCACAAAAGCGGCAGATCCGGGGCAAGGCGCTGTTCCAAAACAATGCGCTGCTCAGACAGCCGCTCATTCAAGAGAGGCAAGGCCTTTGCCAGGATATCGCCGTAGGATGCCAACACCCGGCGCAGCTTGAGCGGCCGGCCGTAATTCATGAAATTAAGCACCATGTAGTTGGCCCGGCGCACCTCTTCCTTTATCTTTTCGGCAAGGCTATCCAACTCATCGCGGCGCTCGCCGCACAAGGGCAGCATGTCGGCCCTCAAGTGATCGATGGCCAGGCTTATGTAATTGAGCGGATTGCGGATCTCGTGGGCAATGCCCGACGCCAACTGGCCGACACGGGAGAGGTGTTCCGCCTCATAAAGCCGTTTCTCCAGAGCTTCACGTTCGCGCAGTTTTTCCACCATGGTGTTGAAACCGACGGCAAGCTCGCCGATTTCATCCTTGCTGTCGGCAGGGATCGTCACCGACAGGTCGCCCGAGGAAACCCGCTTGAAGACATCGACCAGCCGATGGATCGGTTCCGTGTACCTTCGAGCCATAAAAATGGTCAGGGCGATGCCGACGACAAAAACCATGCTGGTGGCAAACAGGCGGCGTATGAAGTTGGCGTGCTGGATGTCGTGAATCCTGTCCAGCAGCATATTGATCTGCACATAGCCTAGCTGCTCGTCGCCGACAATGACCGGCACCACCACCTCGTAGGGCTTCTGGGAGAGCAGGGACCCGCCGACGGGACGCCTGACCGCCCGGATCCCTTTCTCCAACTTCTTCACTTCGCGCTTCTTGCCGATCTTTTCGGGATCGGATGAGTCTATGATCTCCCCTTCGTTGCTGATGATATTGATTTCATTGATGCCCTTGTCACGGGCCTTATCGAGATAATCAGTCAGGTGGGAAGTCTCTGTTTCAGAGGTAAGATCCGCGATGCTCATCTGGACCGCTTTGGAGATTTCCTGGGAGCTCTCCTGGATCTCGCGCACCAGGTCGTCCTGGGCATACTGATTGAGGAGAAAGAGAGTCAGCATGGCAAGTACCAGCAGTGTAAGCATGATAATGACGAGCTTGGCGTTAAGCTTCATGGAAACCCTTGCATGTAATTCCGTTAAATAAAGATGAAGATGCCGCTTTGATTTGGAACTGGAATAATTGCAAAATTATAGCCTAGGGGGAGGCCGGAAACAAGCGCTATAACTTTGCGGACCAACTGCGGCGTTGACATACTGCGCAGCACAATGATAGATATATCCGTTATGTCAAAAACATGTCACATCCCAGGCAGAAGCCTGATTCCGAATATATTTTTCCTGTTGTTCGCACTGCTGCTCGGCGGCTGTACCAGCTACATCCCACGGGAAAGGGTTCCCAGTGCCTTTGCATCCTATACGGGTGCAACCCCGGTAAAGTTGGTCGCCATACCGCTGCCAGTAATCGCCTCCAGCCCCAACGAGGGAGTGACCGGCGGCGCTTTGACCGCTTTTCTGTTCCACAACAAAAATGACGAGATCAACGCCCTTGCGGCGCCGCAGGTGAATTACAACACAAACTTCGGCGTCACCACGACCCTTTATGGCGCGTTTTATCCCACGCCTGACCGGAGTATCGAGATTGACCTGTCCCAGTCCACCAAGATCAATGATGATTACGATTTCAAGCTGCGCGACAAAACCTACTTCGATAAAAAACTGGAGGTGAATCTTTCAACCTTTGTCTTCAGCGACGGCTCTGCACGTTTTTTCGGATTTGAGGCCAAAAGCCCCCAGCAACAGGAAACCAATTACACGGATAAAGAGGTCGGTTTCAACCTGTCCGCAGGCTACGACATAGGCAGTCATTGCCAGGTGATTCTGGGAGAACGCTACCGTGACGTAGCAATCAAACCTGGGGCCGTCACAGGGATACCTTATATCAAAAACGAGTTTGGCAATGCGTATGTTCCCGGAATAAATGGATTTACAACCCATGCCCAGCGGATATCCCTGGTCTACAACACGCTGGACTCCCCTATCGCCCCCACCTCGGGCGGATTTGCCAAGGCGACATTCGAAGCCGCCATCAAGGCTGTCGGCGGGACAGCCGGCTTCCGCCGCTACGAGTTTGAGGCCAAGGAACTCATCCCCATGGATAACGCCCGCTTTATCAGCGTCTTTCGCTTCATGTACAGCGAGGCGCAGGGAAATGGAGTCCCTTTCCTGGAACAGAGTATCCTGGGAGGCGAGAACACTTTGCGGGGTTACGGCCTGAACCGCTTCATCGACAACAGTTTCCTACTCTGCAACCTGGAGGAACGGATCCGCCTTTTCCGTTGGGAGGTATTCGGTGTAACCGCGGACTGGGAGATCGCCCCCTTCGTAGATCTGGGAGCCGTGATGGACGCCTTGGACAAGGCCCGCGCCAGCGACTTCGAGTTCAACCCCGGCATCGGTTTCCGGGCCATTGTCCGTCCCAACATCATCGGGAGGGTCGATATGGGGGTCGGCCGCGAAGGACCGGCCGTGTTCGTGGGGCTGGGATACCCCTTTTAGCTGATTGGGAAAATCTACTGCGGGTTTAACTAAACCTGACGGGCCGATCCTACAACAACTCCTCCCGCAGGCGTTGCATGCGGTACATCTGCGCGTACAAGCCCCCCTCCCTCAGGAGGTCGGCAGGCCTTCCCTGTTCGGCGATCCCGCCGCTTTTCAGCACAATAACCCGGTCACAGTCACGAAAGGCCGACAGACGGTGGGATACGATCAGCACGGTTCTGTCACGATAGAACGAGCCCAGTTCAGCCAGGATCTCTTCTTCGCGGCCGGCGTCAACGGCCGAGAGCGGATCGTCCAGAAGCAGGATGCGTGGGTCCGTCGCCAATGCCCGCGCAATGGCAAGCCGCTGTTTCTGCCCACCTGACAGCATCACCCCTTTTTCACCCACCATGGTGTCCAATCCATCGTGTAAATGTGCCACATCCTCCAGAAATCCGGCCTGCCGGGCCGCTTCATTGACAAGCGCGTCTTCGGTGCCCGCCGCCAGTCCATAAGCGATATTATCCCGGATGTTGCGGGAGAATAGAAAGGCCTCCTGGGGCACATATCCGACCAGCCGGCGCAGACTCTCAAGAGCAATACTGTTGATATCCCTTCCATCGACAAACAACATCCCGTGGCCCACCGGCAAAAGCCGCAGCAGCAGCCTGAGAAGCGTGGACTTGCCGCTCCCCACCTCGCCGGTTATCCCCACCTTTTCCCCTTTAGCGATGAAGAGTGAGATCCCATCCAGTACCGTCTCATTTCCATAGCTGAAGCTGAGCCCGCGAATCTCTATTCCCTGCCGCACCTCCACGACAGGTTCCGCGTCGGCGGCATCCGTCACCAACGGTTCAGCCGTCAGAATGACGGCCAGTCGCGCCATGGAAGCTGCGCCACGCTGTGCCAGGGTCAGTATCCATCCCAGAACCGCGGTCGGCCAAACCAGCATGGCCAGATAGCCGCTAAAAGCCACAAAATCTCCCAAGGTCAGAGACCCGGCAATCACCAGGCGCCCGCCAAAAAACAACACTATCAGCGTGCCGGCGCCGGTTGCGGCCGCCATCACAGGCAGGACAAGGCCGCGCAGCCTGGCAAGACGCAGGTTGTGACGCAGGTAGTTTCCGGATATTGTTTTGAAAGCACCCTGGAAATTATCTTCACGGCAGTAGGACTTGATCAAACGCACCGCCGAGACCGACTCCTCGGCCATGCTCGACAGGCGGGCCAATTCCTCCTGGGCCTCAAGCGAACGCAGGAACAAGTGCTGGCTGATCCGTTTTATAACCAATACCATCAGGGGAAAGGGAAGCACGGCCCACAGGGTCAGCCAGGGATGGATGCGTACCATCAGCGTCACTGCAGCCAGAAAAAGGATCAGGGTGTTTACGGCGCTCATGGCACCAAACCCGGCAAGCATGCGCACATTGGTCAGATCGTTGGAGAACCGGGACAGGATGTCGCCGGTCCTGCTCTTGGAAAAATAATGCAGATCCAGGATCATCAGACGGCGGAAGAGATCATCGCGGATGCGGAACTCAATGATGCGCGCAGCGTTGAGGATCAGGGTGCGGGAAAAGATGCGGGTGATACAGTGCACCGAGGCCAGCGAGGCGATAATCACGGCGCAGGCGGAAGGGGAGAAGCGTGCAGCGGACGGATGCTGCAACCCCTCCACTGCCAGCTTCATGAACCAGGGTATCAGCAGGGCAAACCCGTTGGTCAAGAGGAGAAAAAACGCCCCGCTGGCATAGCGGCGGCGGAGCGCTCCAAGGTATGGGGCTAAGAGGGCAAGATCTTTAATGCGTGTGCCTCATGAAATAGAGCGTTGCCAAAGGGGACATGGCCGCCTTTGCAACTGCATGTGGTACTCTGATGCTTTAGGCCTGTTATCTTTCCGGACAACCTTCACAGACTATAACCCATTTCAGGTTTTTTGGGACCAGAAAATTTTATGCCGGTTCCACAGGATATTGTAGCGCATAAAATGCCGCTGTCCATGGCGGTTCAGGCAGGAAAAAGGCCACTGTCCAGGCATGATATCAGGACACGGCACCTCACTTTCGGCAAGAGGCCAGCGACCCAACCCTGGTAATTTTTATGCTTACGTAGTATTACTGGGGGAAAGACGACGGGGGGCAGTTTAATGGAATGGTATGAAGATGAAGTTCGGGGAATCGAGCGGAAGCAACGGGAAAATATGCTCCCTCCCGGACGCGTTGTATTTTACGGCAGCTCCTCCCTTCGTCTCTGGGACACACTGACCGAAGACTTCCGAGAAGTGGGCGTGCTCAATCTTGGATTCGGCGGTTCAACCCTGGAGGCCTGCGCCTGGTTTTTCGAACGGCTCATACTCCCCTGTTCGCCTCGTTCCATCATCTGTTATGCCGGTGACAACGACCTTGGCGATGGGAAGGGGCCCGAAGAGGTTCTGGGGTATTTCCGGGGATTGCTCGCCAAGGTTGACGCCTATTTCCCTGCCATCCCTTTTTCCTTCATGTCTATCAAGCAAAGCCCGTCTCGCATGGGTATAGCCGACAGGATACGCCACGCCAATGATCTGATCCGCCAGGAATTGAGCGGACATACCGGGCGCTACTACATCGATGTCTACTCCCCCATGCTTGCCCCTGACGGCCGGCCGGACACATCGTTGTTTCTCGAAGACGGCCTGCATGTCAGTCCGAAGGGGTATCAAGTCTGGCGCAAAGTACTGAACGAGTGGCAAGACAAGATATTTTAACCATACCGTAATTTACCCTTAACAAGCCTAGTATATTTTCTAACTACAATGAACAGAGAGTATCACTGCTGGTACAGCCCGAGACTCGGGCGCGATATGGAGTTACTCGTCTTCGGCCACGCGGGCGAACGAGTTCTCGTGTTCCCGACACGTTGCGGCAGGTTCTTCGACTATGAGAACTGGGGCATTGCCGCTGCGTTGCGTCAAAAAGTCGAGAACGGCACGCTGCAACTCATCTGCGTGGAAAGCATAGATGCCGAGAGCTTATATTGCGACTGGTGCCCGCCACGCGACAGAATTACCCGCCACAAGCAATACGAAGAATATGTGCTCAACGAAGTCATCCCCTTTTCGCATGCAAAAAACCCGAATCCCGCCCTGATTGCCCACGGTTGCAGCATGGGGGCCTACCATGCAGTCAATATCGCCTTCCGTCACCCGCAGCTTTTCAGCAGGATCGTGGCTTTCAGCGGCAGGTACGACCTGACCAGCCAAATCGGCAGCTTTCGTGATCTCATGGATGGTTATTACGATGAAGACATCTACTTCAACAACCCTTCCCACTTCGTACCCAATATCACCGATCCGGAACTTATCAACCTCATCCGGCGCTTTGAAGTAACCTTGGTGTCAGGCGAAACGGACGCCTTCCTTGAAAACAACATGGTCTTCAACGACGCTTTATTGGAAAAAGGGCTTCAACCCCAATTCCACATCTGGGAAGGGGAAGCCCATCGCGCCCGTTACTGGCGGGAGATGGTCGTTCTTTATCTCTGAGCAATTCGGGAAAATATGGGAGCTTGCGACGTGATCGGCGGATTAAAAAAGCCCTCAAAGCAATGAAGCTGACGGGCTTTAGAAAATAAAGGCTAATCTATTATCCTTTAATAAGCTTGGCGCCTATTAAAGGATAGCTGATGAAATTAAACCATAAACAACTGCAACATTCCGAGAAGCGGCAGCGCAACCGGACTTTTATTGCCACCGAAGTGATAAGTCTTCTGAACCGGCCGGCGGAGCGACACCAATAATCACAACAGCATCACACGCCTTAACTCGGTCTCCAGCTCTTTCATGGTAAAGGGTTTACGGATGAAACCGGAAGGGCGCTGTTCAGTAAATCGTGCGTTGAGCGTCTTCTCGTCGAAACCACTGGAGATGATTACTTTGATATCCGGCCTTACGTTGCGTAGTTTTTCCATCGCAGCAATACCATCCAGGTTCGGCATGGTCAGATCCATGACAACAATATCGATTTCATTTCCATGCTCGCCAAATTTGCTAAGCGCATCCAACCCGTCGCAGGCAGTAATCACACTCAATCCACAATGTTTGACCATGGAAGCACAAGCCCTGAGAACGCTTTTCTCATCATCCACCACCAGGGCCACGCCGGATATCTTGTTAAACGAGAGAGAAGGTTTTGCATCTGCATTAGATACGTTAAGTTGCGAATTAGAGCCCATCAAGGAAGCCTCGTATCCCATCTTCAAGAACTTTATGTCGAACTTCATTCCCTATTGCGCGCAGACATTTCGGTCAAATCTACCTTCAATGGTTAGCCCACACGAGTAAATCCCACAATTAAACCGCGTATATCTACCAAAGATTGCATAGTAGAAATAACAATCTCTGGCGAGGATATATCATATTTTCCTAATTTTCCAAATCTTAATTACGCGAGAGTTAAGACATACTAAATAAAAAGTCTTAATTCCGGATAATTACACAATTTTTTCAGAACCGAAATCTATTCGACTAAACGCTTGTTGGACGTGGGCGATCCGGGCCGTGAGACAGAAGGTTTCAGGGCCGGACGAGCGGTTTCAGCCGCAGTCCCCGTGGGACCACGACCCGTTCGAGCAGCTCGAATGCCCCCTGCGCCATCAGGGCCAGTAGCGCTGCCGGCACGGCCCCCTGTAGGATCAGTCCGACGTCGTCCAGGCGAATACCTGTAAGGATCGGCTGCCCATAGCCCCCTGCGCCGATAAGCGCCCCCAGGGTCGCTGTGCCTACATTTATCACCGCTGAGGTCTTGATGCCGGAGAGGATTTCCCGTGATGCCAGTGGCAGTTCGATCAGCCTGAGGCGCGCTGCCGGGGGGAGGCCGATCGCCTCAGCCGATTCGCAGATACCAGGCTGGATGTGGTTAAGTCCTGCGCAGGTATTCCGGACGATCGGGAGAAGGCTGTAGAGAGCGAGCGCGACTATCACCGGCGGCCCGCCAATCCCCAGGAACGGGATCATGAAGACGAGGAGGGCGAGCGAAGGGACGGTCTGGATGACGCCGGTAAACCCGAGGGCCAGTTGACCGAGAACAGGCCGCTTCGCGCTGAGGACGCCAAGGGGAACGCCGATAAAGATGGCGGCGCACAGTGACAGCATGACCAGGAAGAGATGCTCCCTGGTACGTCCATAGACCTGTTCGATTGTACTTTCCACAGATGTCCCGGCGCCCTGGCCGAGTTCCGCGGCGAGAAAGTCCGCCGCGACCCTGCTTTCAGGCTTCTTGTCGATTTTAACGAGCCTGTTCATCCTGATCATCTCGGAGGTGTCGATCCGTCCCGCAAGCTGCTCAAGGGCAACCGCGATCCGCGGCGCCCGGCTCTCCAAGTCCTGCCGATACAAGACAATCGCCTTATAGTCCGGAAAGTACTGGAGGTCGTCGGCGAGAACGCACAACCCGTAGTAGCCGATCTCCGCATCGGTTGTGTAGAGGTCGGTGACAGCGATTTGGCCGCTAGCCACCCCGCGGTAGGCAAGGTCATGGTGGATTCCGAACACTTTCCGCTGCGGGAGGCCGTAACGGTTACGCAACCCGCGCCAACCGTCTGCCCGGTCCATGAACTCGTTGCTGAAGCCAAAGGTAAGGTCGGGGTGGCTGCGCAGATCGGAGATCGCATGAATGGAAAGCCGGTCACACATCTCTTTCTTCATCCCCAATGCGTAGTTATTGTTGAATCCGATGAACGGCGTTGCTCTGACGCCGTAGCCTGTCAGTGTCCGCCGCAGTGCCGCTTCGTCACGGATTCCTTGACGGGCGAAAATCTCCTCCCTGAGGGTGCCGGTATACTCCGGGTAGATGTCGATATCGCCCCTTAAAAGCGCGTCCCACAGGACGCGGGTTCCCCCCAGCTCTCGCCGGTGCTCTCCACGGCCACCCGCATGGGTCACGAGACGGGCTGCGATCTCCCCTAAGATCACCGATTCGGTGAATTGCTTGGAGCCGATCCGAACCTCCGGAGGGGATTCCCCGGCGGATGTCGGCATGGTGGGGGCCGCAGCGAGGCAGAGCGTGTAGAGAACAAGTAGGCGGCAGATCCTCATCTCAACCTCCGTGCGATGTTGTCCAGGGGGTACGCTGAGCATTGATGAAAGCGGTTACAAATGGTTCCGCCGGTGACTGGAAGAGTTCATCGGGCAACCCGGTCTGGACGATCCGGCCGTCGTGAAGGAGGGCGATCTGATCGCCAAAGAACACCGCTTCGCCCATGTCGTGGGTGACAAGGACCACTGTTTTTCGCAGAGCCTGAAAGATCCGCTTCAGGTCTGTCTGCAAGCCGGCGCGTATCATGGGATCGAGGGCGCCGAGCGGCTCGTCGAGGAGAAGGACTTCTGGGTCGAGCATGAGCGCGCGCATCAGGCTCACCCTCTGCCGCTCGCCACCAGAGAGCTGGCCTGGGAAGCGGTCGAACCCGGCGAGGGGGAAACGGCATAACTCGGCCAACTCGCGAAGCCGACGGTTGATCCCCTGCTCATCCCATTTCAGGTAGCGTGCCATGAGTGCTATATTCGCGCGGGCTGTGAGATGGGGGAACAACCCGCCTTCCTGGATCACATAGCCCATCTTCCGACGCAGTGCAAGTATCGTCGCCGGCATGACTTCGTTCCCCTGGAAAAGGATATGGCCGCTGTCTGGACGGATGAGCCCGATCGTCAGCCTAAGGAGGCTCGATTTACCGCAGCCGCTCGGTCCGATGAGGACAGTCGTCTTCCCTTCGGGGACCCTCAGATCAACCGAATGGAGGGCTTCTACCGAGGCATAGGTCTTGGAAACGTTCAGAAATTCGATCATGGCATCCAGTGTACTGGTCGAACTAAAATAATCACCTCGGGCAAGCAACGCCCAAAGGGCCCAAAATTTGACCATTGATGATTAAAAAAGTACTCACAAAATGCCCCAAGTCAAGGAGGGCGAGAAGCAGCTCCCATGAACAGGAATTCGACCGGTCCGCGGCAAAGCAGGTGTCGAGCCAGGAAGCGAGGCCCAGAACAGGTCGAAATACTGCCTATCTTAATTTTGGCAAAGCAGGCCCGGCATTTTTCCAGCTCTAGGTCGTCGAATTTGACGAAAGGTGATGGCCGGTTATAATTGACGAAATTGATATGAAGAGAGTTCATCAGTCCAGGGAGAAACCATGGACTCATTTTTTTCCTCGCCGAAGAAGCTTATATATCAGAAGTTTCGTGATGCCTGTACAGGCACAGGCTGCGCCATCATCGGCCAGCCGACGGAAAGAGATCAGACCTACGAATTCGCTTGTTCGACCGCTTCCGGCCTGTTATCTGCTCCGCGCCGCCTCGAGTCCCGCTTCCTATACGATTCGGAGGGAAGCGCGCTCTTCGACCGCATCACGCAGCTGCCTGAATATTACCTCACCCGGAGCGAAACCTCGATACTTGCGGCCAACTCTGCACGGATCAGGGAGATAACAGGTCCGGTGACCCTGGTGGAGCTCGGTTCCGGCAGCTCGCTCAAGACCGACCTCCTGCTTCATGCCTGGCATGATTGCGCAGAAGGGAGCTGTTACGTCCCGATCGACGTCAGCGAGACCGCTCTTTCCGCAGCCTGCGAAAGGATCATGGCCAAATTCCCTCAGGTCAGGGTGGTCGGCGTGAACAGCGAGTATCAGGATGCCTTTCCCCTCTTTCCGCAGCTCTCTCCAACCATGGTGCTCTTCTTGGGGAGCTCGATCGGAAATTTCAGCACGGCCGAAATGTCGCGGTTTGTGAGCACCATGGCGGCAGCGCTTCAGCCCGACGACTTCTTCTTGGTGGGAATCGACCTGGTCAAGGAGGTGCATCTGCTGGAAGCGGCCTATAACGACGCGGCAGGGGTGACCTCCAATTTCACCCGCAACCTCTTTGCCCGTATGAACAGGGAGTTGGGAAGCTCCCTGGACACGGATGCCATCGAGCATGTGGCCCGCTACCACCCGGCAAGGGAACAGATCGAGACCTTCGCCTACTTCCGGCGCCAGCAGGTCCTCTACCTGGCGCCGATCGACACGCGGATCATCATCCCGCAGGGGGAGAGCGTGCGGATCGAGATCAGCAGGAAATTCCGCCTGGAACACTTTGTCCCTTATCTGGAAGGCTTCGGTTTTGTCGCGGAGCAGACCTTCACCGACGAGCGCGGGTGGTTCGTACTGGTTTTGCTGCGGCGTACGCATCGGGCCTGACGCTGGTGTGGGGCGCGTTCACCACCGTCCGGTCGGCAGGAGGAGGGGGAGGTAGTGATAGTGATGGAGCCCTTATCCAGCGAAAAACGTAACGGTCTGTGCGGCATCTGCCCGGCCGGCTGTTTCGTGACCGCCACCTTCGATGACGGCCGCCTGGTCCGGGTAGAGCCGCAGGAGGGGCATCCTCTGGGGATGGTCTGCCACATCGGGCGCCACTCGCCGCAGATCGTCCACGACCCCGACCGGCTCCTCCATCCCCTGCGGCGAAGCGGCCCCAAAGGGAGCCACCAGTTCGAACGCATCTCCTGGGACGAGGCGCTCGACACGGTGGTGGCGCGCTTTCGGCGGATAAAGGACGAGTCCGGACCGGAGGCGCTGGCGATCTACACCGGCCGCGGCAGCTTCGACATGGCCCTCTGCGATATCTTCCAGCCGGCCGACGCAGCGGTCTCATCCGCATCCAGCGTCCTCTTCCCCTTCGGTTCTCCCAACACCCTGGGGGTCGGCGCCCTCTGCTACGTCTCCTACGCGATGATCTCTCCGCACGTCACCATGGGAGAGATGCTGATCACCATGGAGACCGATATCGAGCATGCCGAACTGGTGGTGATCTGGGGGGCCAACCCTGCCACCGATTCGCCTCCGCTGACCCACAACCTGGTAGTTCAGGCCGCAGGGCGGGGAGCCGAGGTGGTCGCCATCGACCCGCGGCGCGGGGAAACCGCGCGCAAGGCCGATGCCCGATGGGTCGCCATCAGACCCGGCACCGATGGCGCACTGGCACTGGCCATGATCGGCGTGCTGATCGAGGAGGAGCTTTACGACGAGCGCTTCGCACGCGACTGGACGGTGGGGTTCGAGGAGTTGGGCCGACTGGTGCAGCATTTCCGGCCAGAGGTCGCAGAGCACATAACCGGCGTGCCGGCGGAGACGGTGCGCGGACTGGCGCGCCGGATCGCCTCCGCGCGCGGGGCCTGTCCGGTCATGTACACGGGGCTCGAATATTCCGACAGCGGGGTGCAGGCGATCAGGGCAGTGTTCACCCTGTTTGCGCTGGCCGGGTGTCTCGACGTCCCGGGGGGGCTCCTGTTCCGGATGAAGGAGAATGTCTTCCCACAGAACCGCTCTCGCCTCGTTCCCAATCCGGACATGAAGAAGGCGCTCGGTCGCGACCGCTTCCCGGTCTACAGCGCCTACCGCGGCGAGTCCCATGCCTCGATCCTGCCAGAGGCGGTACTGGAGGGTAAGCCGTACCCGATCCGCGCCCTCACCATCCTGGGCGGCTCCATCATCACCGCCTGGCCCGATCCCGACCTCTGGCGCAGGACCTTTGCCGCGCTCGATTTCCTGGTCTCCATCAACCGCTATCACACTGCCGATTCCGCCTATGCCGACATCGTCCTCCCCGCCACCACCTATTACGAGAACGTCTCGTACATGAGGTACGGGCCGCTCTTCAAGATCAGGGAGCGGATGGTCGAGCCGCAGGGAGAGGCGCGTAACGATTTCCTGATCCAGGCGGAGCTTGCCAAGCGGCTCGGATATGGGGAGCTCTACCCGCAAAGCGAGGAGGAACTGCTCCGTTTCGCCCTGGAGGGGAGCGGCTTTACCCTTGAGGAGGTGCGTGCGGCCGGCGGTGAGGCACGGCTAGCGACGGCGATGATGCAGTACAAGAAGTGGGAAAAGGGGCTGTTGCGCCCGGACGGCAAGCCAGGCTTCAACACGCCGAGCGGGAAGTTCGAGATCGCCTCCTCGCTGCTCGCCGAGCACGGCTATGACCCGTTGCCGGTTTATACCGAACCCGGCGAAGGTCCGCTGGCTAATCCGGAACTGGCGCAAGAATATCCTCTCGTCTTCAACTCGGGCACCAGGACCATCCACGACTTCCGCACCCAGCACCACGGGGTGCGGGGGCTTCGCGACGGGCAGCTGGTGCCACTGGTGGTCATCAACCGCAAGGATGCGGAAACGTTGGCTATTTCGGAAGGGGATCGGGTCTTGGTGGAGACCCCGCGCGGTGGGGCGCCGTACTACGCGCAGTTGAGCGACGATATCGCTCCGGGCGCCGTCGATGCCGCCATGGGTGGCGGCGGTCCGCTCGGATCGAAAGAGTGGCAGGCATGCAACGTCAACCAGCTCACCGATCCACGCCGCTACGATCCCATCTCCGGCTTCCCCGTCTATAAGACCCTGCTCTGCCGGGTGAGAAAAGCGCAAGGGGAAGGGATGCCGACCTCCGCCCCAACGGGAGAAGATCAAGGCACCACTCTGGAAAAAGGAGATCCAGGTGGATTGACCTTCGGCGCTTCCGGGGATGCGACAACCGCCAATCAGGTCGAAGCGGCAACCGGCTCCCCCCTCCATCCTTCCCGCCGCATCTACCTGGACCATAACGCCACCACGCCGGTTGCGCCCGAGGTGCGCGAGGCGATGCTCCCGTTTCTGGGCGACGAGTGCGGCAACCCTTCCAGCATCCACGGCTTCGGGAGCCACGCGCGGGGGGCGCTGGAGTCGGCACGACGGATGGTCGCCCAGGGGCTGAACTGCACCGCGCGCCGCATCGTCTTCACGGGAGGCGGTTCCGAGGCGGACAACCTCGCCTTGCGGGGCGTGGCGCAGGCTTCAGACGGCTCGCGCCGGCACCTCATCGTGAGCAGCATCGAGCATCCGGCGGTACTGGCCACTGCCAGGGATCTGGCCGCGTCCGGATACAGGCTCACCCTTGTGCCGGTGAACCGCGAAGGGGTGGTGGAACCCGCACAGCTGGAGGCGGAGATCCGCCCCGATACCCTGCTGGTCTCGGTCATGCTCGCCAACAACGAAACCGGAGCCCTCCAGCCGGTGCGGCAACTTGCCGCGATCGCGCACCGTCACGGGGCTCTGTTTCACTGCGATGCCGTGCAGGGATTCGGGAAGATCCCGGTGAACGTGGAGGAGTTGGGGGTGGATCTGCTGGCTCTTTCCGCCCACAAGCTTCACGGACCAAAGGGGGTGGGTGCGCTCTATGTCAGGAAGGACGTACAGATAAATCCGCTGATTACGGGAGGAACCCAGGAGTACGCCCTGCGGGCCGGGACAGAAAACGTACCCGGCATCATCGGGTTTGCCAAGGCGGTGGAACTGTCGCTCAAGGGGTTGTACGGGGAGGAGCCGGCAAGGGTGACGCAGCTTAGAGACCGGCTGGAAGAGGGTATCATGGCCCTCCTCCCGGGTGCGCGCAGGAACGGGCCAAAGGATCAGCGGCTTCCCAACACGCTGAACATGATCCTCCCCGAGATCCGCGGCGAGTCGCTGGTGCTCTTCCTCGACCGCAAGGGGATTGCCTTTTCATCAGGCTCAGCCTGCAAGTCCGGCAATCCCGACCCATCGCACGCGTTGCTCGCCATGGGGCTCACCGCGCAGGAGGCGCACTGCTCCGTGCGCTTCTCCCTGGGTGCCGCCAACACCGAAGAGGAGATCGATTACGTGCTGGAATCCCTGCGCGAGCTGCTCGGCGAGACCCGCAACGTGGTGCGCTTCGTGCCGTGCAGGTAATCGGCAGAGGCAGACCAGCCGAGCCAGGCTTGGGTACTTTTATTGGGGGCATGGGTTACGGGGCTTCCCTGCCGGGCCACAGCCTGCTGTTGACGGCAATCAGGAAGACCGCACCCGAACCGACCATGTTTCCCAGGCTTACCGCGGTGAAGATACTGTCCTTGACCAGCAGCCAGGCGTACAGTGCGGTGATCAGCGAGCCGATGCACCAGCCGCCGAACGAGACGAGCGACAAGGAAAGCGCATGCTCCCGGTCCTTCCACGCCTTGAACACCTGGGGCATGTAGAGCAGTACCGCGGCGAAACCGTTCACGGCGTACAAGGATTTGATGGTGGCTAACAGGTTCATGAATGCGACAACTTGACAAGACGTGGGATATTTACAATATCCAAGATACAACGTTCCAGCCTGAAAGGAAGTGAACCGTGTCACAACAAATGGCGATTCTTCCAAACTCTCAGAGAAGGTCGAAGCGATCCTCAATAACATCGAGGTCCTGCCTCTCGGATTGACGCCGACCGGCACTATGGCAACATCAGAAGCGTGCTGGAAAAGCAAGGCAAGACCATCGGCCCGAATGACCTGCTGATCGCCGCTCATGCTCGATCCCTTGGACTGATCGTCGTCACCGACAATACCCGTGAGTTCGACCGAGTTCCAGATCTCGTAGTTGAAAACTGGCTCCTGCCGTCCCCCCGTACTCTGACCCGTCCCAATGACCGCCAGGCTCACCAGCTTGATGGTGGATAACCTTTGGTCGGGTCACGCAATAAGGTGACCACCACTCATATTCTTCAGAAAGCCGACCAAGGCTTAAATCAAAAAGGACAGAAACCCCAAGGCTTCCATCCTTTTTCTTTACAAACCTCCGAGAAGTCATCCTCAGAAGGGTTATTAGACCCTCTCACAAAAGGCGTGTGAATGAATAACTGATTATTATCAATTATATTAAGCATTTGAAACGGAACATACGCTGGTAATATATATCTTCATGATAAATTCATATAATATAAGGCTGTAATTGACTAAAATAGACCTTTTAAATATACGTTTTCAGCGGCGGCAGAATTAACGTCCCTTGCTCGTATCTGTTGCATATTGTACCTGCAACACGCAGCATGTGTACAGCGCAATTTACGTCTCCCTAGATGATACGAAGTCTGATCCAAAACTGTGAGGCAACACCAGTGCGAGGATCACCTCCGCCTACCGCCGCCCTCCTAGGCCTTGTGGACAGCTGCAAAAAGCCGCACCTGACCCACAAGGCCGTCGTCGTGATCGGCTGCCGCTTGGGGCGGCTACGGCTCCAAAGTATGCCGGATGTATGAATCTTGGAGCTCTCGCTCTTTTTTTAAAAAAATCAAAAGATCACAAGCTTTCAGCAACCTAAGTCTGGTTAGAGCAGGACTCGTGTTACTGCACTTGGATTAAGGTCATCAGAAATAGGATCGTCTGCTACAACAGTGATCATGCACTCTATGCTTACACAGCCGCTACCGGCGTCCACCTGCGGCCCGAATTGCTGCCTTTGAGTGCTGACCTCGTGGGGTTGAAGTAGGAGATCGTGGATCCGGAGTTGGACACTGTGGGGAGTGGCATCCACCAGGAGCCGCTGGGTAGTCGTCGGGACTATGAGAAGGCGGGGAAAGACCGTTTAACGACGGTGGTAGTGGCCAAGACCGGCCACATGGCCAGGATGAATGCAATCTCGCCGGCGGAGTTTGTGGAGAGGAGGCGGGGAAGCGGTTCATTAGCCGGTTCATTAGCCGGGCCTGCATCCGGACAATCGAAGGGGCAATCATCCGGGCGAACAGTCGAGCAATCGGAGGTTATAGAGGTCATCGAGGGGTTGGTGAGGGAGTATTTGGTGGGGGTGATGAGGTGCTTTTGATCAATAAAGAAAACCGAATAACCAGAGTGGCACTCGCTTACCACTGCCAATTTCAATATCATCCAATGCAAACCAACTGTTATCAATTCCCTTGAGTTGCTTACGATTTTTCCCCTTCCCCCCAACCTCGATTGTTATGCTGCCATCAATCAGAAGATCACCTTGGGATGGCGCTGTTACCCGATGGGCTGTGCGCAGCATAGAGAGCACAAATGTTTCCCGTATAGCTCCAATGTTCGGATCTTTGCCACCTGACAATGCATGACAAAGATTTGGATTGTTCAGATAAATCTTATCGGGTTTTTCCAGTTCTTTGAGACCCCTGTCGCTCTTGGATATAGTCATGATGACCCCAGCATCCTCTAAATACTTGAGATAATTTTTCAGGGTTCGCTCATCAGTAATATCCAGAAGCCCTTTTAGGTTTTTCATATTAGGGGTAAAAGGCACCATATTGGCAATGATCGCCAGGAGGCGCTTTATTCTACTAATACTGCTGCCATTTAATGCCTGATGAATTGCTGGCAGATCACTTTCAAGCGTGGTATGGATACCCTGCTCTAAGGTCATCTGGAACTGGCCAATATCCGAAAATTCAAGAAAATACGGATAAAACCCCCTCTGAAGATAATCGTTGAAAAGTGCCAACACTTTTTCACCAGCCGCATCCAGGGAGGATATAATAACATCAGCCATCCGGTTATGATCTGCCAGAAGTGTGGGAAGTTGTATGCGGTCCAAATGAATTCCAACCTTTAAGGCTATGAACTCCCTAAAAGACAGGCCATTCATTCGGTATACCAGTGCCCGGCGGCTCAAGTCATGGCTTCCTTTGGTTATTTCCAAGGCAGAACTTCCAGAAGCAATGATTTTGAGATCCGTGAATGTTTCGCAAATACTCTTCAATTCCTGCGACCAGGCAGAATATTTATGTATTTCGTCAAAGCAAATAAGTTCACCACCCATTTTGACAAATTCATCAGTTATTTCGTAGAGTGTTGATCGCCCTACCAGGAAATGATCAACTGGAAGATAAAGTATCCGTTCAGAGGTCCGGTCGTTATTATGCTCCATGAGTTGCTGGATCAAAACTGTGGTCTTACCAACCCCCCGTTGGCCGACGATTATGGAGAATCGAGAAGTCAACGGATTATCATCCACGAAAGAACGGTGGAAATCACGGTTCCGGAGGCGGATAAAGTTCTGACTTAATTCATAAAGTTCGCCAAGCGACATTTAGACCCCCACAAAATAGTAATGCATTACTAATAATACGCGAGTTTGATCGTAATGCAATACTATTTTATTAGAGTCACCATCCCCCGAAAACCTTACGGGGACCGGGCCTGACTGGCGCCATAATTCAGTTATTGCAAATTCCGGATGAATCCGACCACCGTTCTGGCGTGAAAGCGACCGCGATTCCGATTTGAAACCGACCACCATTCCGCTGGCAATCCGACCAGCGTTCCGGAATGAATCCGACCAAAGGTTGTAGTCGCAAGGTAACTCCATAGTGGTATCGTGCCC
>Ga0316217_10001373_pt1 | contig 31808 bp, 11 predicted proteins | sample 1anoAmetaG_FD_203633 | JGI IMG/M metagenome (GOLD analysis project Ga0316217, IMG submission 203633) | Freshwater microbial communities from Trout Bog Lake, Wisconsin, USA - 1anoA | ecosystem: Environmental > Aquatic > Freshwater > Lake > Hypolimnion/Profundal zone | place: USA: Wisconsin... | reverse complement strand
TCCTTGAGTTTCTAGCCTTTCGCAATTTTCTTCACTCTCTTATAAATGGTCAATATTAATGTTATTGTTGATTGCAGGTTTATAATAAGTTTATAATAGAAAGAACATGGAACACTCAATCTCCATCACCCAGCACACTCCCAACTATGGGCCAGCCCAGCCTCCATCCAACTCACTTAGTGCTGATAACTAGGTACATAGCTAGTCATTAAGCTCGATATCTCACTGCCAATCCATTGCGCATAATCATAATACTAATCAAACCTGCGCTTGACTAATGAAGAACTCTTTGTGGAGGACCACCAGGATAATTAATAAATAGAGCTATTCGATATGAGCAATTCAGGTACATCGTTTGACATATAGGCTAATTAGCTCCGAATTCTTTATACGTAAGCAGTTAAAAACCTCAGGACTTCTTCAATGAACTATAAACTATAATCAAAGAAAAACTAAGCAAAAACAAGCCCAAAAAATTAAGGAGAAGAATTTGTAATTACAATCATGATTGTGCTATATGCCACGAAAAAGTAAGAAGAAGTAAAAATTGAGTAATAAAGAATCTGTGGTTTATCGTCTAAGTTGCAGACATATTTTCCATGTGGGCTGCCTAGATAAATGGAAAATGAACAAGAATAGTTGTCCACTTTGTAGGAAACAGCTAATCTGATAAGCACTGTGTTTGAAAGATCAAATGATATGTTTGAATTTTTACTTCTCTCAATCTTCTAGAGATAGCTCAATAAGTATAAAGAGTTTCGCCATAAATTCGCTAAGAAGATCTCATAAATCGTTAGATGTCGCGATTAGGCAAAGGGTTACTACTGTTGTTTGGCGGGAGAGCGCGTGGGTTATTCTATAATCTCAGGTTAGTAATATAACTAAATTGCATAGTTGCAAATGACAGATAATCCAAAGTCCAATACCAAATAGAATATGTTCTCTTTGATACGCCTGAAGCCAGAGTGCAGAATCCCTCCAACCTACGTTGATTTTTCACCACTTTTCAGGTAAACCATTCTTCATTCAGCTCTTCTACCTCTCATGGATCAATCTTGCCAGTGTTCAATCATGACCGTTGCCACTTTACTCACGCCTTTCTACTATCTTCCGAAAAGGTACCCTATGTCTTTACTTCAGAAAACTCAACCCAAATACAAAGAAAGTGAAAAGATTGAATTCCAGCATAGAGTACGTCTCAGCGCCTCATCTCTAATCTCGGGCGAATCCGATTAAAACCTGCAGAAAACTCCTGATTTGGCTCCATCATCGAACTACTGCCAAATATGCCAGGCTCATTTCAAGAACTACGACTAACACCTCGAGCAAAAGAGTCACATGATCCGATGGCATCACAACGAATTCAACGAGGACATACAATAACTGTGTTCTCTAGTGGAGGAGTCAGAACGTGTTTCAGCCTCTTATGGCAAACGCAAAATGATCAAGAAGAGGGATTCTGAGTCTCATACTCTCAAGACTTCACCGAAAACGACGGTAGATAATTATCCAAAAAGGAAAATGTCTTAAAGCTGCCAAGAAGCTACGTTCAGTGGCCCAGACCCTAAGGACTCATTTAACCTCTGAAAAATAATTAGGGTAAAGCTTTTAAATAAATCTCATTATTTATACAGTTATTATTATCTTTTGAGCTCTTTGAATAATTAAATCACAAACAATGGCTTTACCTTTCGCCGGCGGATAAACTAAAAATAACGCCCGGAAATGCCGATTGAGACCTTGCATGCTATTCAGGCAACTTACTTTATAAAGAGTTATAGTAGCTTAAGCTATATTGCAGGATTTGACTGGTTTAATGCTTAGAATGTAAATATTTATTGATATCAGAGCTGGTATTTTTGAGGGTTTGTCAGTTCTTTGAGATCTTGGTACTTGGTTTGATAAATCGAGTTATATTTATACCTACAGAGGAGCACAAGGGCTGCGAAAACAGTAGCCAGCAACAAAATGAGCCCGATATTTATACTTTTGTACTGCACATACGAAAGAATGTTAGTATGGATATTAACCTTCAAAGCGACCTCCATCCGACAAATCTAAAAAATCTTCATCTCTTATCCTTTGCATTTATACTCAAGCGTGACAGGTAGAGTCTAGCTCACCGCAGTCTACGAATTAATGATGAGACTGGGCTTCTAGAACTACAGCTCTCTTCTTTACAGCACCCCGTTCTTGCCAACATAAACTGCAATGCTTTCCCTTTTCTCGTCTCTCCTTATCAAGAAACTGTTGATCCCATCCAAAGTCACCCAATGCTTTTTGTATTTCAGCTTGCCCTCTACAGAATGGTCAGGCACAAAGATATCCAAAGATTCGGACTACTCCGAAACGATGTAGTCTTTGAAGAACATGTATTTATCCGAAGAGCACTTCTAGTCGTAAGGATAGTCTTTTGACAGCAGGAAGGGATAGGCTTTTATATCGTTGTCGTAAGTGAGCTAGATGAAGTTGTTGTTGCCTTTGCTTCTGCAGGTCAGCAGAACCCTTAGCGAGTGTACTCGTACTTCAGTATCAAGCTGGAAGCAGCCCGATTACTTCTGCACCAGCACAGGCGAACTGGTCACTTGAATTAGACTGGAGATGACCATCACAAAAAGTCCTCTATTCTAGTCCAAAATAAGAAACTGCTCGTTGTTTTTATGAGCCTAGCCCCTTTAGATAGCTGATACATCAATTCGTAAGCTGTTGTTAACCAGCAAATTCAAATACTTGATGACGGATATAACTCCTTTGGTATTTATCTCCAGAAAAAAGAGGGTATTGTTACAGATAGTGATGAAATGCGTGCTATTGTGTCTATTTATGCTCTTGATGATGAGTGGTGCGGTAGTATTGAAGGGGTTGGCTTGCTTTTTTGTGATTTTCTAGTTCAACACGATCAGCTACTCCGCAGAAATAGCCACTATAAAGTAGAACTCTTCGATTGTGTAGACTGTAGAAGTTGGGAGGATGTCAGGTATTTTGAGCTGCTTTGCATTCGAGAAAGAGGACTAGGCCTAGTTGATTATTATGAAGGTGTTGGGCATTTCAAACATCACTATATAGGAGTTAATATAGAACATGAGAGTATACTAATTTGTGAAAGGAGACCTCAGCTCTTACAATAGAGTCTTCTTCATCGCAGACTAAATACTGATGCTCTTCTTAATGGCTAGTTTGAACCGTTTCGAGATGACTTTGGCGAACTGGGCAGACTGGTCATTTATCTTGAGCGCCAGCAGCTAGTCCACAGGGAAGTTGACTTCGATCTACTCATCAGTGTTGCCCTAGATGGCCAGCTAGTAAGAATTCGATAGCTGGCTGAGGGCGGCCGAGCAGTAGATGGCCAGTGCCAGAAAAATTGCTACTAATTTAAATATCATAATTTATAACTATCCAGTGCTATCCGAAAAGTATCCAGCGCTACGGATAAGTAGCCTAATTGTTAGATTTAGTTATGTAAAATTAAGCCTATAAATATTGCGTTGATGCAGGGTTGAGTTTAATTTAGGAGTGCATTCTTCATAATTTATTAATTTATTAGTTATGCCACGATAATAGAAATTCGCTGCATTGAGTTCGTTTGAAATAGACTATAGAAAATTAATGATGAATATAATTGCATCAGGTAGCTGCAACTACTCGAAAAGGATTGAATCGAATAGTCGCATTGTTAATTTCAGGGCAGTTAGCTGGGTTGATTTATCAACACATAATGGCACTATATTAGGATACAAAATTGCAATCATTTAGCTCTACTCATTTATCCTGCCCTCTACTTACTCATTTGCCCTGCCCTTTGCTAGGTTTGGCTGTCTTCCAGCTTTACTACTTTTTTGCTGATCTGGTGCGACCGCTTGAACGGCGAGAAGTCCTAGTAGCTGCTGATCCGCATCACGTTCTCAGTTTTACCAACCAACCGCGAAGTTACTTTGGGTACTGGTGCTTTGGGGACTGGTAGTTTGGACTGTGAGATGGCTTTGTAGGTCGCTATTACATTCTAAGAGTCGATCATTCTGAGAATGGACTTCGCAGACTGCAAAGGCTATGACTACTTGTTCTCATGCTCATACCTCTACCTCGCAAACGTTGACTTTTTGAAGTACGAGCTACTCTTGCAGATATACAGCTTTTTTATTTCGCACGACATGCCAGACAGACTCGACTTCTGGCTTTTCAGCAGAGATGGGTTTTAGATGGTCGCGGCCTGCGAATCTCTGGAGCTGTGGGATTTGGAGGGCAGGGAATTGTATCGCTGGATGAGGACGTTGATAGGGGGAAAGGATAGCAGCTGGCGCTTGCCTTAAACTTATTGCTTCATATACAATAATTATTATTCAGTCTGCACAGTTTAATCACAGATCTCGGTGCAGGCAATCTTAACCATTAACCGGATGTGTAGTATGCGGTTGATACACAACCAGATTAAATTATCACATCAAGCTGTTACTTCTGATTAGCTGTCCATTAGGAAATACAGCAATCGCTACATCTAGTTATATATTCGATTCTTTTATTGATTATTTACCATGTATTTACCCCAAACTGGCGCATAATTTATATGACAGCATCTGGCAAAGTAGCGTTCTTGAAAATGCAGCCCAATAAAGAAATCTCCCATCGAAACAGTATTATTGGTTGTACCTCATCAATTAGATGTTGCTGTGATTTATAAAACTAACTCAACTATCATAAATTTGCTGAATATTCTCTTTGATCATCCTCTCCATCATTTTCAATAGTATTGTACCTATTTTATGCCATATCTTGTGTAGTTGCATCTTGAAAAGGGTTGGCGGGCAAGCTTTTGCCGATTGAAGCCTACTGAATTTTTGAGCAGATAAGCTGCTTTTATTATAATTGGATTAGAATTGTAGCCCTCGGAAGGATTTATTGTTTAGAAGTTATTCGATTATAGAAATGAAGAAAAAGGAGTCCAAAAAATGTCCAAAGCAGAAGCTAAAGATTGTGTTTTTGGGGGACAAGGGGGTGGGAAAGTCGTCAGTGATCAATAAATTTGCCCACAACAAGTTCGAGCTCAACTGTCCAGTACAATCCCACCTATCTAGGCAACTGTAGGCCTCGACTTCCTCAACAAACTCTACAAATACAACGAACTCAAGTACAAGCTGGAGCTCTGGGACACTGCTGGCCAGGAAAAGTACCGCTCCCTCATCAAAGGCTACCTCAGAGGGGCCAACGCCTGCGTCTTTGTTTATGACCGATCAAGTAAGTCTCCATTAAAACAGATCCCAAGACCTATTCCAGCCTGATCGAATGGATGAAGGCTTTTTAGGAGGTGTCGAAGAATGAAAAGACCTTCGGGATTATTTTCGGCAATAAGATGGACCTCGAGTAGCCAAACTGCTAATTCGAAATTGTCAAGAGGTAGGCCAACAGATTGTACCCCGTGCTGAAGGATATGATGGAATTGAAGGGCTCTGCCAAGACAGGAGAGAATATTAATTAAATCTTCTAGCAGATACTGGAAAACTTCGAATAAAATTCGCCATTGCCTCTGCTCAAATTCCTAACCGAAAAGAGCATTGGCGACAACCTAGTGAAAACATTCAAGCAGAATGCAAAAAGCAGTCAATATAGCAATTGCTGCCAAGTTTGAGCTGAGTCAAGCGACCTTTCGATGATTTACCAATTCTGAATTTATTAATCAAAAGCTAGTAAACAAATTAACTGCCTTCTTATTAATCAAGAGTCCCAATTCTACACATTTCTGCACCTTTGTAGCATGTTGAAGTCAGTTGAAGCTATTATTGTTTGATTTCGAATGTTCTTAGGAATGGGTAACCTTGGATAAAGATTAATTATATTAGCAAATATGAATAACAATAAAAGCACGCATATAGTTCGGTAGTTCCTGTAGGAATACTTATTCCGTGGGCTCAACCATAAGATAGAACTCAAATAGATAGAAAAACGGATGGTGAGGCGGGCTCCCAAAATAGTAACCAAGAATGTGCTATCCAGTTTGGTTGATTCCTCGATCAAAAACTCCAATCTAGCAGATCAAAATATTTCTAGAAGAGTTGTTTTGCAGGAAAGTCATTAGCAGCTAAAGGTGCCCGAGCAGTTAAAAGTGCCTACTAAGAAAAAGTATTCATTCAGAGATAATTCCTAGCATTAGATGCCACAAATTGTTAAATCAACGCTAAGCAATAACAATTCCCTCAAATCTTAAAGCCGAAGAGGTTCTCAAAGCACAGGCCTGATAAAGCTAGTCGAGTAAGAATAAGAAGAAAGCAACTAAATAAAGTAAAGCAGGAAGATGAAGATGCTGCAGTAAATGTATGAGCGGCAAAAAGAATTAAATCTCTAGCATAATACCAAAAACAGAGAGTTGTCGATTAGTGAGAAGAAGAGCAGTCTAAGCGAATGCATATATCACCATACCTACGACTACCACACCAATATCATGAAGATAGATTAAACAGAAAGGTAAAACTTTGCTGAAAGTACTAGTTTAGTAACATAGATGAATAGCAGCTCTCATTGCTATAGAAAATAAAGTAGAGTTTGGATAGCCAGCTGGAAAGTAAAAAGATGTAGGAAAAACTAGCTAGAATTTAAGAGGAGAACGAAAAGCATAAACGAAAAGTGCCTTTGAATAAGATAGTCAAAGTTTAGTAAGCCTTAAACAAGCCTCCTGAGGAAACACATGATAAAGAGCTGATTCTAAAAAAGCTGAAGCCTGAATTCAAGTTTTAGAGTAGCTAGATCAAATCTCTTTCGAAAGATATCGAAAGCTACCTGTCTGAAGGGATAAGGTTGATTACACACTAAAAGAAGCTTATCTAGTAGAAGTAAACCAAAGCTTACTAAATCAAGGAATAGAAGATAGTAAAGTAAAAATAACGGAAGAAAAAGGAAAAGACTCTTACCTCACAGAGCTTAATCTATACATACTAAAAAAACCAGAGAATTGTACCTCGGGGTGTCTCAATCATATAAAACGAAGAAAATTCACTTCATCAGTATCAATATTATGGAGACTACAACTCTCTACAGTTTGAAAAAGACAATAAAAGCGAAAATTACGAAGCATTGACGGAAAGACTAGTAAAACACTCCAAAAAATACACTATCGACTCTCATTATGATAAAAGTTAGCTTAGGTTGCCAGCTTTAGAGAAATATCAATAGAAGAAAAATTTTAGGAAGAGAAATCCGACTGAACAAAAGGTGATCAAAGGTTTGGACAGCATAGAAGTGAGTATAAGGACTCCCAATAACAAAGCACTATTTCATCGCAAATAAAGGCAAGGGTATTTTTCAGCTCTCGCCAAAAATAAAAGAACTGAAAGCTCATTGGAAGAAATTAACCTTCAAAAGGCAGATTCTTCGAGAGTCGATAGCAGGCTTAAAAAACAAGCCGTAAAATAATATTTTAGTAACTATAAGTAACAGTTTAGGCATCGGATTAGAAGTATTTCCGAAGCGATTAAACTCTACTCCTGATTTTTATGAAAAGTATGATATAATTGTTTAATATCAGCTTAAGTATGGAGGCATAAAAGCAGTAGGCAGCCAAGCCATTTAAGTTCAAATCACTCAACGAAGAATAAAAGAAGATTCTGATCCAAAACGCAAAGAAGAAGTAAACTTTAGCTTATTAAGAAATCCTGAAGGAGTTATCATTATCATTGAAGCCCATCCTCTCTGCAAGATCTTTAGGGATCTGCCTGAATTCAAATACATCGTTTCCAAAAAAGATAACCTCAGAGAAGTTGACACGAAGATAAAGAAAAAGATAGGAGAGGTAGACGAAAAACTTGCCAACCAAAGTGTCTTCCTTTTTACAGAAAACAAGTTGCTGAACCGGGGTAAGATTTGCGCTAGCTAGACACAACAATTTAAGAGCTTCATAACAAATACCACAATTTTAAGGATGGTGTAGTCTACCTTTACTATGCAAACGTCGATAGCTTTTGATTGTTTATAGATTATCTAACAAGTAAAAGTTATAATCGGGTTATATCAAAATGGGTCAACGCTCGAGTACTTCAGATAAAGAATACCATCTTATTTATCCTTAGATTGTTGGTAAATTGAATGAATTTGGAGATCTAATTTCTGCAATAATTACCTTTGTTTAGTATTCTTGACGCAGTGTATATGAACAGTGATTCCTTTTAAATTTCATTTCTCAGCTTGTTTTTTAATCTTCTTCTTATCTCTGCCTCAAGTGAGAGAATTGTCGCATTCTTACTAACAAAAAATAGGCTCGAAACCAAATCTGGATAAAGAGGACATTGATGATATCTCTAAAGAACGACTAAAACGAAGCCTGGCTTACTGTATTGTATAAATGGTACTTCTTTTCAGCATTAAGCGCCATTACCTTCCTCTTCTAAAGCTCATATAGGTCTTTAAAGGGTAGGATCACTTTAGACTCATTCATACTTAATAATTTATAAGACCAAACAAGGATTAGACTTTACATAAATATTTGTTGGGCTGATAGTTGCAACCTTCAAAACTTAGCCAAGTAGTTTCTAAGAATTTAATAATAACAGTATAAGGCTGAAATTAACAAATATGATTTTAGAGGACTACTACGGCTTTTCTTCTCACAGAGAGAATACCACGGGTTTTGCGAAATAGAAAAGCTTTCAAAGAACTGAAAGATCTCCCAGAATTGGAAAGATGTAACCACATTCTCCATCTCAAAGAAAATTAAAAAGAACTGAATTGTCAAAATAAAAAATAGCTTCAAAAGATTCGAGAAAAGGACAACTTGCTATGTCACCGCATCTTCGCAGACAGTAAGTTTTGCCACAATAAATGTCTACAAGAGGTCCGAGACCTGCCTCATCTTACGAAGACCCTTCTTATAATAGAGGTTAAATCGAAGCACTGGCGAGAAAATATGACAATTATTTAAAAACAGACTCCATCGAATTTGTGAATGGAGAGATCAGCCACGCACATGACTCAGCGTATCCAAGTTCAGCCAAAATGAGGCCTTAGTCAAGGCAACCCATGCAAAATATGCAAAAATACAACAGAAATGACTATCGACCAACGAATAGGATTGAAAACAATAGTTATGAGCCTAGACATTACCATAGTGCTAGTCGCGGAAAAAACCAAGATTTCTTAAATCATTTCCAGCGGTAGAAAATACCTGAGAATGCTATAGACAGAGCCAACCAAAATATTTCAGAAAGGAGCAATAACTCGAGATACAAGAAAAGCAAATCTTTAACAGCCCAGATGAAAAAACAAAATAGGCTGCATACTTTCTATCACGCGGATAGGTTGAAAGCTCTCAAATATAATGATGAAGGATATCTTACTGAGCGGCAAGAATAGATGTTATTCTTAATAGAAGATCGCGCCAGAAGAGCCTTCGAAAGAGCTGCTAAATAGCAGTAGCCATAGAGGAGGACATAGTAAAAAAGACCATCTCGTCCCAAAAAGTTTCAAATCGAAGAAAGTTCTCGCCTACAGCACAAAAATAGTGACATTCTTTCAGATTTAAGAGACTAAACTGTAAACTATTCTTAGAGAGCTCCTGAAGCTGCAAAACGCCCTTCTGTAAAATTATCATAGAAAAATTTTACAGAAGAAAAGGTCATCGATGTCTCAATCAACCCTAAAAAATCAGCTAACTTAAATAATGAATATCAACTGAAACCAGGAGTAAAAAATGGTTATTAGATGCCGAGTAGCTCTTCTCTTTCACATTTTATGGATTAGAAGAAAGGGTCAGTATAGATCAAGAACGGATTTTCCAATTTTGCCAAATAAGACGATTCTTTATTGTAATTCAAACCTTCCCGTCCCAAAAATGTAGCAACAAACTAAATCGAAAACAAGTAAATCCCCAAGAAGGTAGAAAAATAGGAAGAAATATAAAGCTCTTAGCACTAATAAGTAAAAAGGAGCTCTGAAATTTCAGACTATAAATCAGTAGACATGATGGAAATAAACAGCAACTGCAAGATAAACGACAAGGATTCAATAAAATAAAAGTAGAAATAAAAGTTGGATAATAACTATATTGATGAAAATCGTTCTTTGGGTATTGATACCTTGAGAAACTTCCCGGTCAAGAAGAAATCAAGCATAGTACACAAATAATCTGAGCTATCCATTTAAAGCAGTCAAAATGTAAGCGAATCTCAAACTATTTCCTAGGCTTCGGAATCAGAAAGTGAGGCACTATCCTCTAAAAACTCAATTTCGAAATCATAAAACGGGACGAATAAAAATTTCAGTAAGAATAAGATGAAGAGCAGTCAGTCTCCATCCGAAGCTTACTCTTCAAGTCTGCATACATAACTTATTAAACCAGTGGAACACATGACGGCTAAAAAGATTGAAGAAAGGCCAAAATAAAAGAAAACTTCTATTCAAAACTCATTGGCTGAGAGTGAAAAGTTAATTAGAAACGGAGTCGAAAATGTATAGAAAAAGATGAAAATAAAGAAGATAAATAAATCAAATGAAAAGCTATCCTCTTAATAAAGCCGAAGTAATCTCGGTTTCCAAAGCTTAGCTAAGATCGATGTTATCTAACCAATGCAAATAAAGATCAACTCAGCTTCAGGTAGTTAGAAGAAACCCATGAGCTAGATCTAATAAAAAAATGAGAAAATGGCTTCTGTTTAGAGCTCAAAATACAATTAGAGATCAAGAATGAAAAACTAATCGAAAATGGCTTAAAAAGAAAGTGCAATGAAATCTAAAAGGTTGAATTCTATGAATAATTCAATAAGCAACAGATCGCATCATTCAGTTGTTTAAAGATCGAGATTGCGCTTCTAAAAACATGGTAATGAGTCTAATCTTTAATACGACATTTTTAATGAAATAAGATAGTTTATTGAATAGGAATAATATGAGTACCATCAGCCTAGAAAGTAAAAAGAAGTCGCTTAAGAAATAGATGAATAGCTGGGAGAAGTACTCAACTGTATTTAAGAACATTTGTTCTTGTTAAACTGTATATCTGAGCTAGTTCTAATCGTACCAGATATTTACGAATTCTAAACTATCTATTCTCCCTCCAAATAATGGGTCTTTCTTTCCATCTTCTTAACTTTGAAGAAGTATCTGTTCTAGAGAATAAGAGTTGCCACAGCCTTGAGCGGAGGTAAAAACTGTTTTAACCTTTTGGGCTGGACTATTTAAGATGGCATCCTGAAAAAGCATCTGCAAAGGCCTGAGGTCAATTGCATACTAACTAATTTAATCCAGTGCAATTCAAAGCTATAAGTTATCCTGGCGAATTTTTAGACCTTTCTCAAAAAATTCAAAAAGCTGAATACTAATCCGGCTTATATCAATACTAAGCCTTTTAACAATAGTGAAGAACTTCCAATTCTACTTTTCTAGTATGACAAATAAATTGACAACCTTTTGAAAAAAAGAGTATAAGAATTCAATGGAGGACAGATCAAATAGACTGATGAGTAATTTGAAACTTTGACTTTGGTAAATGAGCGGATTTTTAGGATGATGTAAGTGGGATTCGTTCTTAGTAATTTATCAGGAAAATAACTGAAATCTTACGAAAAAGATGAATAGTTGTTTAGAGAAGAGTAGAAGTTCAAAGATTACATTGATTAAAACCATTCCTTGTTTAAAAGGATGGTCAAAAATTTCAAATGATTTCTTTATTATTATAGCAGTCAATAAATGCAGGATTATCCTTAAAATAATGAAGAAACGGAAGTTTAGAGATCAAACTTTAGTTTTGACTCATCGTTTTTATCTTGTTTGGTAGCTTTACTAATATATAACTAACTAATGGACTGTCCGAAGTGCAATCTGAGATTCAACACGGGTAACCGCAAGCCAAAAGTCAACCAATGTGGACACAGCCTTTGTTAGGAATGCTCTTCCAAGCTAGAACTTTGTCCCACTTGCAATCTCATATTCGATAGATCTAAAGCTACATTAAATCATTCTCTCATGGAAATGCTGGCTTAAAAGAAAACGTCTAAAGACATCGATAAGCTAATTAAAGTATGTTTTGTCGGCTAAAGTAAAGCAGGGAAGACTTCTTTAATCAATAGGTTGAAAGGTGATGAATTCAAATAAAATACAATCGCAACTATAGGCTACGATTTCGCCTTTGAAGATCGCACAATTGAAGGCTTAAACGTGCGTTTTCAGCTGTGGGATAGTGCAGGTCAATAAAGATATCGAGCTGTGTCTCCTTTACATTATAAGAGTAGCTATAGGCTTAAGTAGATTCTGACTTGATAGTGATTTTATTCGATGTGACGCAAAATGCAAGTTACAACAATGTTTCTCATTGGCTGTAATAAGCAAATCGTCATTCTCCCGAGAATACTATAAGATTATTGGTGGGAAACAAAATAGATCTTCTGTAGCAAACTCAATATAATAAGATTCAACCTTTAGATGAAGCCACTTTCGACGCAATAGCGAAAAAACAAATAAGTAAATACTATGTCTCATGTAAAACTTATGAAGGTGTTCAATAGTTTTGGTCAATTATTGAGAGTCAAGTAAAAAATATGCTGAAACTCTTCATTTCGAACCAGAAACCTTTTAGCCGATCTTCATTGAATCAAATAGAGAGAGGAACTAAAAAATTCTTTGAGACAAAAGAAATAGCAACGAAATTAAAGAAAAATACACCATAGAGAGGCTACTAATCGAGATGCTAATGCTGATATTTATCTTCTTTTCAACTTTTAGATTTGGATGGAGCCTAAAAAATGTAAGTTACGAATTTTATATTTTAAGCAAATTAATAATAAATAATTAACTATTCTTCGATATGGACTAAAAGGGCCACTACATTAATCATCCTCTCAATACTTCAACCTTTAGAAAGGCCTGCAAGTTTTCAAAAGCCTAACGTTTCAGCAACAATAACAACACGTAAATCTCTACGAATGAAGATCTACTTAATATAACTATTTTGTTGCAGGTAGGCCAAGTTCTAGGTCAACTTCTTTCGGAGTAGGGAATAGGCCTCTCAATTCAAGTCTTAACTATGCTCCAGGACCCGATAAATACAATGTTTCCAAATTTCCAGTTGATCAGAGAGGAACTTCCTTAGGTTACAGCAGATAAAAAGCCATCTTTGGTTCACTAGCTCAGGAAGTCTAACGTAAAGCCTAGCTTCCTTCTCCTGACACCTACAACAACGTCTAAATGAAGGGTAAATCATTTTCTTTAGGAATGAAACTTCCAGGCTAAGTTTAATTTGCAGTAAAAAAGCGAGTTCCTGGACCTGGGCAATATAAAACTTTGCAAATAAATCCCAATGGAAGGTATGTAAGTTCAAAAATTAAAAACACACGCTGCATCAACTTTGGGTATCCTTCTACTGATAGGCCTTTCACTACGCAAAATATCAGAACTGGACCTGGATCATGTACATATAAAGCAATTTAGATGACATTTTCAATGTAGATAGCAACTTTAGTGAACCAAAGGTAAACATTATGAGACGTAATACAACTAGGAATTTTGGCACAGGTCACAGAAGACCTGTTTAGGACAAAACCAAAGATACTAATCCTGGACCTGGTCAATATTAAACTTTCTCTTGTTTCGGCTAAGGCTTCGTTCCCAGAGTATCGTGATAAGCTAACTTTTTACGTTTATATTGGTTTTAAAATTTTATTTTGATGCAACATAAAGTTCATACACATAATTATAGCTCCCAAGGAGAAGATGCAACATAAACCAAAGAATTAAGTTTTTAGAACTTTTTGTTACTCGCTTAGCTGAAAAATGAGAACAGATTGAAGCAGAAATAGTTACAGATACAGTTATTCAAAGAGCTCAATATCAAAATGCAGAATAAGATAAAGATTATGCCTTATAGTATTGTAAAAAGTGTCTAAAGATATGACTCAAAACTAAATGACTAATAAACTTCACGAAGAATATCTATGCAGCTTCCTACGAAGACAAGCAGCTAAAGCTAACTTCCAAAAATAAAAGGAAACTGTCATCTACAAAAGCTGCCTCATCTGAAAAAGTAGTATCGTAAAGATTAGAGAAATGCGATTAAATCAATCTATTTTGAGGGAAATCCTAAACTTTCTAAGCAAAATTACAATATAAGCAAATCGAAAGTCTTATTCAGAAAGTTTAAGACAGATTTTTGTAACGCAATCAAAGTTACAGAGCTTAAGAGAGATATTCGGTTTCAAATAGGCATTAGAAAGAAAAAAATTGAGTGATAAATGTTTTCTATTTTGATTTGATTAGAAGGATATGTATTAATTGGTTTTATTTACTTATTTTTGCAATCAATCTGCCTCATTTCTGTAGAAAAACTGCTCTTCTACTTCACCTCCTTCGCTATAAATCCTATAAATCTCATCGAAATATTTGCAAAACTCTTCTTTAATGAAGTTTACAAACTAACCTTAGTTTGCAAAGGTGCTTGGATCAAATACTCTTGAAAAGCTATAATAAACCTTTTAATCCCAACCTATGTGAAGCTTCTTTTCATTGAAAACCTTTTCGTTTCCAAAGGTCATTAGAAGTTGGACAGGTATTTTTTCCCTAAAAGCATACTACTTAATTTCATTTTTACTCTTATGATGCCAGTTTTAATCTTATCTTTTTACACTTTGACAGTTTCGTGCATCCTATGACCTTCAGGATAAGCCAAAAGAGATGGTCTAGGTGACTTTGCAATCTTTTGGGTCAACCATTGGTTAAATCTTGGTATTTAAAGGGTTACTTATCATGATCGATCTTTGCAGATCTGTTGAAAAAAAATATGACTTTGTATCCGAAAATGCCAAACACAAAGAAGATTATTCCAACCAGTAGTCTACATTTTCTATGGCATACCTTGAAAGGAAGCTGCAAGTGTTTTAGGCAATTGTATTGTGAAGCCAAAAATCTGCTTGAGATCGATGATTTGCGAGAACTACTGTTTTCTAACGACGCAATTATTGAGAAACCTTACATTTGTAAAATTTAAAGCGTAAAAACTTCCAAACATTTATACACCAGTTATGTTGTGCACTTTATTATTCGAGACTTACTCTTTGACATCTCCGTTGAAGACAGCTTTCAGACATCCTTTCAAGGCTAACCAGTAAAAGATGTTGATAATGTAGAAAAAGTTCCTGACTTTGATAAGAAATGACATATATCTAATATAATACAAAAGTAAATCAACTCTTTGAGTGTTTTTGCTATGCCTGGCTCTATTTGAAGTAAGAAACCATTTGCGATTCCATAAACTGAATAAGAAATGGATTGATTTCTTGATCAATTTTCCCAGTTTAGATAAAACTTCTTAATTTCTTCACATACTTAAATATTTTGTTGGTAGTCCTTTCTTAGCCGGATTTTTCTAAAAGAGAAGACATTGATTTTTCCTTTTTAGGACTATTTTTCTGTCTGTTCAATGAATTGTAGCATTAATCGATGCTCTGCCGATAATCTGAAACCTCATTTTTGTCTAAAGCCTTTTAATCATCTGCATAAATATGAACCAACTAGTTTTCTGGAAAGTTTTGATTCGCATACCTATTCAGATCAAAACCTTCTTCTGCTTCTGACTTTTTTACGAAACCTATAAGAATGGGGAGTGGAGAAGTAAGAAAAGGTTCAAAAAAAGGCGAATAATAGTAAACTATAGGGAATATCCAGTTGAAAGGATAGATAATACTACGAATTATTTAGAACATTTGGTTGAGTCTTTTTCTATTATTGCAAATAATAATTATGCTTTGCTCTGCTAAGACGTAGTGTAAGATTTTGATAAGCTTTAGAAGACTAAATTTATTGATGAAGCTTTAGATATGGTTGAATTGATCCGAAATGTAGTTGTTTTTAGTCGAATAAACAAGTCTCAATCCACATATGTTTGCTTTTAATTCAAGATTTATGGGGTAGCTAGTTACATGAAGCTTCTTCTATAAACTTTTAGAGGTAATTTCTTTAATTATTTCGGCAATTATATCCACTTTTTGTGCTAGTTTCACCTCAATTTTTCCCATATTTAGCATTCGGTATTTAATCTCTTCTGAGTTAGGAATATCTTACGTTGAACTATTCTATTTAAATCCTTGAAAAAGTTGGGAAATGGCAAGTGGCTTAAAAAACCGTACGCTATTTATGTTTCATAAAGAATTTTGTCAATTTTCACGATTTAAGGACGAACGATTCCATAGACATAACGTTTTCTCAAGATATAAGTTGACTTTTAAAACTAATTTAATCGTCCTTTTTCTCCTTTATTTTAGCTTATATTATCGAAAACGAATTGGAAATCTTAGTAAGGTGTCCCAAAAAGTATCTAGTTTTTTCTGCTGTCGAATTCGTCATCATTTATCTCAACGATTCTGTCATTAACAAAGACAAAACGATATATGATATCAAACATGCTTCTGAGTTTAAGATACTTGTTTTACGGGTAAGCGAATTTCACAGGGTCGAAGTGATCAATACTGCTGTTTTTCTCTATAATGAAGCATCCTTAGATTAGCTCACAAATATTTTTATCTAAAGCAGGTGCCTCTTTGATCTTTTAGGAAAAAAAATCAAACAAATCTTATCTTTTCTAAGTTTCTTTTAGAGCTGTTGCTTGCTTTTAAGGAGATTGTGGTTTTTTCACCAGAGAAGAAACGATCTATGTATTTTGAGAAGGGCTTGTGGTATTAGCTGAGCTTACATCACTATCGAAAAGGTTAACTTCTTGTAAAGCTATACTTTTTTATATCTTTTGAGGAGATGAAGAATTGTTAGCTTATTTCGTAGAGGCTAAAAGATATTAATATTGTTTCTGCAGCTTTTTGTATTAATTTTTCCAGTAGTTCACTTACTATTTTAGCTCTTAATTTTGTTGGCATATGTTTTTGATAATCTCGTCTTTGTTCATGATCTGTATAAATTTATAATTAAAGAGAAATTAAAAACTTTGAAAAATCTAAGTTTGGTATTTTGGAACTTTAAGGGTTAAAATTATGGTTTATTAGCGTAAATGAAGCATTTAAGAATAGCGAAAAGAAGGGAAAAGTTGAACATTTGGTTAGAAAGATCAAGGATTCAAAAAAATGCACAAATTTTCAAAATTACAATAAGGCAACCTATTAAGAACATATGAAGACGATGCAAATCAAAAAAGATTATAAAAAAGTTTTTATTTCCCTAAAGACATTCGAACACTACTCAGCTAATAAAGTGATTCAGTACAGGTAGATTTAATTATAGAAGACCTTAAGCAATCCTATCCAACTTCTTTACTCTACTCAGATTCTTTGCTAACAGGGAAGATACGACTGCCTTTAATACTTCCACGAGCTTTTTACTTTTATTTGACTCTATCAGCCATTTTTTTGCCTATTTCGATAGCTTGTGAAGCCATTTCTTACACCTTTTATCTCAAAATCTTTCTATTTTGTGTTGTTTATCTGTAAAAGTTCTAAAAAATCTCAATTAATGTCCTATATTTGTTTTCCTCTGGCTCAAACAGTATTCTACTCAAGCGCCGATTTAATTAATCTGAATTTTATTTTGTTAATTCATTAAGGAGTTTATTATGGCTTTAAAACTACTTCAGAAGATTTGATTCCACGTCTATTTTGAATAAATTGCTGAAATTTTCTAACAATTTAGTGACTTCTTCAATGAAAACAAGAATATAGTTTTGGGTGGAATCTTCTGAGACTTGTTGAGGTGAGTTCCCAAAGTGAGAAGATTGCCTTTTCGTTGCTGGTATGGGCAAACCTAGGTGTTGCCTTTTAGTAAACTCGCCTAGCTTCTTTTTGAGAAAATTATTTTACCTTTTCAATTGCTAAATTTCCATCAGATAGCATTTATCTTAATCGATCTAGCTTGAGTCTTATGAGTAGCTATGGTCACATTTAACGTTGAAAGATTCAAAAATAGGCAATGAAGGAGAAATGTGAGTGATGTGATTATTTATTTCCAGTTGTTGCATAATAAAAATAATATACGTTATATACGAGCATAAAAGTTAAATATCAGTGGAGAAATACCTTCATTTTCTGAAGTAGCTGCTTATCTTCAGAAAAAGCTAATCGATTTCGTATTATACCTCGAAATAAAGCCTCACAATCGAGGCTACTTACTCTTCTTTTCGGCAAAGGATAAGGATAGGCTCCAGTTTTTAAAGTATTTCTTTTATGAAGACAAGTGCCAAATTCCTTACACTTCCATATCTGTTCAAAAAATAAACGTATGTATGCTAAAGACGCTATTTCATGAACTCATTATAGGTACTCTCAGCTATTAGTTTTACTAGGTAGAGGGGCTTCAAGAATGATTTCAGTTCGATTAGACCTGTAGCTATGTTTTCTTCTATTAAACGATATTAGTTGTCTGTGAAATTAAAAAGCTTATTTGAGTCATAAGTGACTTTTTTCTTTAAACTTTTAAAGATAGATTAACTGAGACCTAAAAATACTGCTTTAGCAAAGGCTTCTGCATCACCTTATCTTAAGGAATTCTTCGCAACTTTTTTGTTCCATTATTTTTTTATTGATTGTAATCTTTTTTTATCATCTATGAAATCATGCTTAAGGTCGTAGCTTTATCCTTCATTCAAATACTTTTGCATAAATTCTGTAGTCTTTAACCTTGGACTCATGATTATGGGATTTGGAGAAGCATAAAACCCTAGGCATGCTGCAAAAGGATAACCTTGATGATCCAGCTGAGATATTATAAGTTGGCTATAGTTTTTTTTGTATTTGAGGTTCATATCAATTTCAAAGGGAATATAATGACATTTTGTCTCTTAAACAAGCACAAATATAAATTGATTGGAGGCTTTGGAAAATCTAAAATGACATCCACCTTATTTTTAATAAAACATATATTTCTAGTTTTATTTCCTCTTTTAATTTAGGCATTCTTTTACTCTTCCACAAGTCACAATCTTTCCTTGCATCTAGAGATTAGGATCAACCTGCAAAAGTTAAAATTCCATTTTGTCGGAGTTATAAGGCTCAAACATCTCAATAAAGGCTAAAGTACAGTAAATTTCTTGTAAATTTGATGATTAGAAGATATCTATTTCTCCAATCTTCTTCATAGCATTAAGCTTGTTTATTTAACGACTTAACTAGCTTATAGGAGTTATGTTTCTTTGAAAGCCATCTTTGTCCCTATTCAAGCCTTAATCTGGAGGTCTTGCTTTTTACAGCTAAAAGTAATCCATCAGTTAGTTTTATTGTGATTGTTTTCTTTATTTGTTTTTATAAATGTGAGTAATGTTATGAAATTCACTTAAATTCAATTTATCAGCTCCTTTTGCTTGCGGTGTTTAATTTGAAGATCTTATATATTATGAAAGGTTTCCTGAAGAATTTCGAGCTAAAGCTGGAATTTATAAATCAAAATCGTTTTATCGTTTCTATCCCTAATTGCCAGGCTTTAGTGAAGAAGCTTAGTAAATGTTTATACTGTATCTTTATTGGTTATCTAAGACGTTTCTCACAGTTAGACGAGTAACTTTTTTCTTCGAATTTGAGTTTTCTTTTCTAAATGAAGCTCCACTAGGGCTCTAAGATTCTTAATCAACGTCACTTATCCCTATTTATTCTTTGAGGTTCAGTTTCAAATCTTAAACTTTGTACTCTTAATCATTGAATTATAAGGGCTCCTTTATTTCATTATAAAACATTATCGAACTCTTAAGCTTAAGCTTGAAAACTTCTCCATCTGAGGTCTTTTATTTTTATTTTATTTCTGGAGACTTTTGTTTTTTTTAGCTTTTCATCACATCTAAACCTACAGAATTAGTTCCTTTATCTTTTTCTGCTGTTTTAGGCATATTATGAAGTTGACTTTAAAGTAGCCCACTTTGACTGAATTCGCTAGAGTTCCCCATTTAGCTCGAATGGCCTACTTGACTGGATTTAGATATTTCTTTCTATTCTTTTTCTTATTATTTTTGTTTCTGTTGCTGTGGAGCTTTGAAGTCTGAGTAAGTATCTAGTTGGGCGTCTTTTTAATTTTTTCTAACTCGAATACTGTAGTCATAAAATCTTACTTTTTTTCCAAAGAAAACAACTATTTTTTGCTTAAGCTGAGCCTCAAGAGATTTAAATACATTCAATTGTTTGACTTAGATATTTTAGACCTGAAAATATCTTTGAAATTTCTTCAAAGGTTCTGATTTGCCGTAAAGACAGTAGGGTTTTTTAGAGGGTGCCCAAATCAAAATTCGTTGATTAAAACCATTAATCCATTTAAATTAAGTGAACTAAGGCTTATCAAGAGGTTTTTCCTTTTACTACATCTCTAATGTATAGCCTACGATTCCTAGTTTGATCCATTTCGTATTCTCATCCTTTAAGGACTCGATATAAAGCTCTTTATCTGTAATTTTGCATTTCCTTTCAAGCAGATTTTTGAAAAAGCCTTCAGTCATTTTTTGAATGACTAACTCTTCTGTTTCAGGAGGTTCATTTTTAGCCAAATACTGCTAAAGAGGCTTATCATCATCGGTTGGTTGTAGAGAAAGTTGATCGATTTTTTTCTTTGTTTTTCCGACTTTAAAAAGATTGCTTTGTTTAGTTGGGCTTGAAACTTGATCTTCTTTGAGATCGTCTAACTCCTTTTGTAATTCGGACAGTTTCAAAGCAGATATTATGTAAGCCCGATATTACTATGATCTAACTCCTTTGAGCCAATTCGAATTGATAGGAAGCTATCCGATTTTATTTTAGCGGTTTCCTTCAGACTAAAGCAGATTTTCGGGAGCAATCATACTATTGAAGATGTTCTTAGATCGCTTCATAATAGCGGATTGTTAGAAAACTAATTATACCCAGATATTAAATGAAGATAAGCAAAATAAATAATCCAAAAGTGTCTTATTGACAATATTAGTATCATTTCATAAACTCTTGATAAGTCCAGCTTGGTAAAATAACTTTTCTGTAGTTGACTATACTGAATCTAAGTTGAAAACTGAGTCAGAGTTAAAAATTTTTGTTAGAAAATCTGTAGATTTGATGTCATTTTTTTTCTGGATAATGTTTAGTACTTACTCTAAGCTTATTTTCGTTTACCCCTCAAAAAGTGATTAAACTTGCGTAATGGCTTAACTTAGTTCAATTCTTTATCTCATATACTTTGAACTTAGCTTTTGATGCTACTGATATGCAACTTTATAGCACTTAAGCGCTATAATTCCAGTAATTTAGGGGTAAATATCTTCATTGATAAGCCTATCGACTGTTCTTATTAGCTCAGCTATACTTTGATGCAATTTCTATAACTGATACTCTTCATCAAATTTGCTAGGTTTTTTCTTGAAAAACTTCAATTAAGTAGCCGGTTTATTCTATTTTTAGTACAAAACTTAGCTTTCCTTTCTTTGCATTCTATTGTATTCAGATAGAGCTCTTTGAACAGGCATAGTTTGGGGTTGAGGTTTTTAATTCCTTTTGTTAATCATGGTTTCAAATTCAAACAATTAATCCCAACTTACTCTTTTAAAGTGGTCTTTTACCAAACATTTCTTTATAAAATCTTACAAACTCTGAGAAATGGGGTTTATTTACCTATTGAAAAATATACTTTTATTATCTAAAACGTTTATCAGCCGAGCAATTGAACTTTATTCAAAGGGGCAGAATCCGAAGGCCATCTCAAAAGTAACCACTCCTAAACTCCAAATGTCTGCTTTTATTGTATAAATCTAACCCTTTAATACCTAAGGGGCCATATAAATTGGAGAGCCAAGCATAGTTTGAGCTAGGTCTCTTTGATTTTACAAACTTTTACAAAAACCAAAGTCTCCAATTTTGATTTTTCCGTTGTGCAAGAGTATATTAGTGGGTTTCAGATCTCTATGCATGATATTATTCGCAGTTAATATCTTGAATGCTTGAAGTAACTGTTCAAGAAACTCCCATATCTTTGATTCAGATAGCTTTCCATTTCTTTTTATCTATTGATCAAGAGTGCCTCCATTGCAGTACTCATAAAAAAAGTAGAAGTTGTTGATTGTTTTGAGGATTTAGATGAACCGAACAATAAAGGGTGATTATATCTTATTCAAAACTTCAATTTCGTTTAGTGTGCATTCCTACAATTTGGGGTTTTCTTTGAACCTTTTGACGTTTATTACTTTGACTGCAACCTCTTTTCCGCTCTTGCTGTCAACTCCTCTATAAACTTTGCCGTATTCTCCCTCTCCGATTTGCTAGTGGAGCGTATAGTTTTAAATGATCTTTACCATCCGTTAGTTATCTGTTTATTATAAAAGACAATCAATAATTACAGCACTGTTATTTTGACTCGCAATCTCTAAATAAGCAGTCTATTCAAAGCTATCTTCCGGAAATTCGTTTAATATTAGATTTTACGAGTTGGAAAAGTAACTTTGGTTTTATGATGCCTTATAAAGATTATTGAATATTCTATACAAAGAGTATGTTAATTTGCAAATTTTCTTTTTTATTGGTTAATTAAAAAGAACTCTAAGCATCTTGAATTTAAAATTTCTACCATTTCAGTTTATTCTACGAAACTTACAAAATCTAACTTCAGGGAGCTAGTTTGCTTTTGAATAAATACTTCCATGTTATACCATTGATTTCTTAGATCTTATCAAGAGAATTTTTATTTATGACTACTATCGGTCACAAATATTAAGCTTAAGGCAAGAAATTTTTGTATCGATTGAACTTCTATCTTAGAATATTCATGCATTGAGATACTTAGTTAATGAAGTCAAAAATCCTTATTTTCTGCCGTTTCAAACTCATTTATTGATTAGCTTAGAAAAGACGTTTTTTAAAATATTCAAAAAAAATTAGGTTTATTTCGTGGTAAAGAGTTAAGATAATGCAAAAATGTAGTTACAATTTTATCACTGACCATCAATCTAGGGATAACTAGTGAAAATTCTTTTTATTGTTCCATTTATTTTCCATATTTTTCCATTTAATTCCATTGGTAATAGGTAGATGAAACTGTTAAATCTAAAGAAACCATTTAATGAACTATAATCAAATTTAAACAATGAACAAATAGCTCAAAAAACTTAACTTCCTCTAATTGATCAACAAAGCCTCTTCCAAAGATTTCTCTGAAGACAATCTCTCTTAAGGAAATGAAGAAAATCCTGAGAAGTTCTTTGAGCTCTAGCTATAATAAGGTGGAGTTTGGAGAACTAACCTCTTAATTGAAGGAGAATAAGAGAGGAAAGCTAAAACTATGATTCTCTGCAAAGTCACAAGCATTGAAGAGAACTTTAACAATACCTCAATCTTCAAAACCCCCAACAAAATGTGAGGCTCAAGTGATTTCTATACATTTCGTAATGAAATATTCTGAGTTGGTGATTAACAGCTTTACAGTTTCACTAAATAAATTTTTTTAGACTACCTTAATTTATATTATCAGAAAAGATAAGCTATAAAATGCCAAACCAAAATTATAAGACAGTCTAAGCTTTCAAAATATTAAGTAAACTTAATAAGACTATAAAGTCAATCAGATGATTTCTTACTGTGCTTCTTACTAAAGGGTTCCCTTTTAGGCATTTTATAGTGCTTGGTCTTTTATCATGCTTAAATTCCTTCGAACTCTGTATTTTTGGTTAATTAAAATCTTGGGAACTACAAACCACACAAATCCGCAGAACTTACCTTCAGGATTATAGCTCAGTGCATTAAAATTGCTAATTACAGTTTATCGTAGCAGCCCAAAAGTTTCGTCATTCAGAAAAGACTAATCTTTGTGGAACTTAATGATATAGCTACATAGGTAATACAGTAAAGTTCTACGTCTGGAGTAGGGAGTAAAATATTCTGGGTCTTCCAGGTCATTCTATTTTGCCTACTAATAGGCGATTCTATCTTGAGGTGGGAGAGACGAAAAAAATTGCTAAAAGTACCTTGATCTTAAAGCTAATATTGTTGAAATCAGCCTATTTTTCCCAAAAGCTTTGACTTTTTCTTTCGCAATCGTAAAGTTTCCAGAGTATATTTCGTATTCAGTATCAACCCCAACCAATGTTATCAGTCCTGATAACTATCTTTCATAGCTGAGAATTATCTGGAGTGTTTCTTTGATTTATTATTCATCAAACATAATCTTCTTTTGTTACTTTTCTTAGGCAAGCAGCTATTTAATGATTTCCTCATCAATTTTTCCAGTATTTTTCAATTAGCAGTCTTGAAGTAAATTCTGGATACGCTATTTGATATCGTGGTAGAGCCTTCCCAAAATACTGTTGCTATAATATTAAGGCTATATTAAGAAAATAGTACTGATTCTTATTTTTCCATGAAGTCTGGGTAACTGCTGACAAGGAGTCTTGGGTCCACAACTGGGCAGTATCCAGTTTTAGGAAAATCTACAGCTTTACCATGTATCTCAGCCAATTAAATACAGTCTTTGCATTTTGCGTAATTTTAACTTTGGTCTGCTTTTACAAGGTGACTATTGTCAATTTGACCTAACTTTTCATAATTGAGATATTCTATAAAGAAATCTAGCTTTTCCTAATACTGCTCTTATATGGTTTTTTTCGTAATTTCAACTTTGGCTTACTTTTTGTCTAAAGGAGCGTCAATAAGATAAATTGCCTAAACTTGCTTTGGGATAAGCTCACGATCCCATGAAATGAAAAAGTTATCTCCATCAAGATCAGACCCACTTATCTGAGAAGTAACTGGCACTTATCCTTTTTTGGGGAAAATGACACAGTTTACGAATTCTGCAAAAAGGTTCTCTTCTCCTCTTTTTTAAAATCTCAAGCTAATCTCAGCTTCGGAAACGCATTTCATTTTTCTGATATCAGCAGGATGTAAACATGGGTTTCTAGTGATAATTACGTCTCCTTCCACATGTTCCTTCCTGGGATTCAGTGTCAAATTATCAAAAACAGTGCAATACAACTATCCTTCCTCCAAGATTTCATACTAATCGATTATCTAAATTAAAATTAAAGTACCCCAATGATTCTTGCTGAATCCTTGATCATTATATTGCTTTTGATTTTGAGCTGATGATAACCATTTTTCTTCATTGTCTCCAAAACTCCTCTGAAAAACGGTTCCTGTTCAAGCTTAAAGCCAGCCCTCAATAGATGAAGAATTGTGACATTTGCCGGTTACAAATTTGAAATGTCTGTATTAAGGTCATCATTCATATGCTTAAATATACTGCAATCTTTGAATGTGAGATTACTTATTCTTTAGATGTGTTCAATTTGTCTTTTTTAGAAAACTCTGTCTTCTATTCCCAGAGATTTAAGCAAAATTATAGTTTGTCGGTTGAGAAATCCAGCTTTGTACTTATTCCAATCTAAAATGTCCAAGTATTTTGCGGCTGATTAGTGATTACAATCATATTTGACCATGCTTTATCTCAAATGAATAGTATTATTAGCTAATCTGTTATCTTTTACAAGAATTCCTTTTGCTCCTTTATACCTAACTTGAAGAATACTAAGATCTCTAATATGTAGCTTTAAACTTATTTTTTAAATCAAATTGGCACTTATTTTGCCGATACCGTCTGTATAGTTGTATCCTTTGCTTGAGTAATCATCTTTAATTACTAGTTCCTTAATCTCATTTTCTTTGCATAAGTAAGTCCAAGAAGCAGAGAAAGCTTGACCAATTCTTGCTGCTCTTTTAGCTGCCTTGGGAATTTTATCAAAAACGCCTAAAAAGCTTAAAATCTGTTCTCTTTTGAGCCTTTGTCCTCCAACTGAAAGTTAATGCATGTACCAGAGAGAATATGAACGAAGCTGAGAAGGTGACCATCCCAAAGGAATATATTATCTATTTATAATGCTAATTTTCTTCATTTTTGATTTCAAGGCCACCTTCGTTATGTATTTCTGATTTTTCAAAGTTCCTTCATTTTCATCAGTGATTGCTATTCTTAAAAAGTGTTCCGAATGTTTGCAATACTCTTTCAAAAGTCTTCCTTTCATTTAGGGAGTAGGTGGATTATAAAGATAACCTGAAGGCGTAAGAAAGGCTTTGAACACAAAAGATATGGATTAAGTGTTTGAGCTTATTTTGTTAGTGATGTCAGAGATAGCAAGTTTCTTAATCTGAGTATATTACTTCTAAAGATAGGTTTGATAGTTTTGCCCTATGAGCTCTGGATTGACAGTACCAAGAACAGACACACTTTGCCAAAAAATATAAATGTAAATATCCAAATCATCTTTATTTTTTTCAAGATGCTACAAGATTTTTTCAACTTAAGGAGGAGAAACGGAGTTAAAACGGATTAAAACCAACAGCAGATATTTGAGTTTCCATATCTTATCTTAAGTAAAGTTATCAGGCGTATTGAAAGCAAACTTCTTGAAGAAAGGACCATATTTGAATATCGGACTAAGTGAGTTAACTCTTTGTGTGCAGCTCCAGTTTCTTTACAATTCTACACAGTCAATCGTTCCGTTAAAGTCGTTTACAATTTTGTTTAAAAGATTCCTTGAGCGCTAAAATTTTTGTTTCTATTCCTCAATGTCCTAAATTCTAAGCTTGAAGATTGTATTATTGAAAAGGTAAAGCCTTACAAACTAATCTTTCATGATTGCCTAATTTCTGAGGAACATAAAATTTTCTGCTCTCTACCAATTTCTGATAAAGCCATCATCACATCCAATATCCGGCTTTAAAATGGAGATATAATATCTTGGTGGGTATGCTAAATGTAGGTAGTAATCCGTGCATTTAATATTGGAAGAACCAGTCTTTTTTTAAGATTCAAAAAATTCCATTTTCTTTATTTGGGCTAAGTTTATGACAGCCTTGATGACTATTTAGTTGAACAAGAATGAATAAACCTCAATGCTGTCATTAATTCCTCTTTTGTTCTTGTGGAGGGCTATATAATTTTGAATTTTTATAGATTGGTTTATTTCAGTAGCCTTATTTCCTATTTCTTGCATATTCCAGTAAGTGCATCCATCACTTGCTTTTCCATCAGTTGGTTTCGGAAGATTTTGAGGTAAAAGGCTGCTGAGTGACCAATCTGTCAAAGGAGAGAGCTTGGCTAAACTATCAAAGCTTTCTTAATCACACTTTACAGGATGGAGATAGACCCTTATTTCCTGTTTTCCAGTTGATTGAATGATAATTGGGTTTTTTGAGTTTTTCTAAGTTTCAATCCTCTCTTCAACTGCCTTATTCATCACTGCTTTGATAAAAATCTAAACTTAGCTTTCTTTAATTAGAGGATCTAGCTTCATTTTAAAACCATCAATACTTCTTAGGTCAACTTTATTATTTTTTTTTTCGTAGAGGTCAGCTAAAAGTTGAATTGCTTGGTCTGTTTCCTAGAGCTTCCTCTCTTATTCTTTCTTCTTGGCAGCTTAAGTCTCTTATTGCAACTTGTCATAGTCAAAGTCTTTAGGAGGGAGGAGGAGTGTAGTATCAGCAAGGATTTATTTCATGTGGGGATCATCTAGATCATAAATGTTGTTAAAATCTCTGTCAACTTAATTGATGCCAGTGTTGTAGTGGTCATCAATGTCTTTAACGTATTTGCTTTTGCCTAAATCATGTAAAAGTTACTGATGATGTATCTAGCTTCAATCACCTTAAGATCATAGCGCTTTTCTATGCTTTAATTGAACTTGCTCATGAAGTCATAGGGAGAGTAGTATTTGTTTGGGAAATAGTTTTTGTTACCCTGCAGTTTAATCTGCTTTATGTATTTGCCTTGGGAATTTTAATTTAGCATTTATAATTGCCATTGACTCTCTTAATCACTTCAAGTTAATTATTAGGTCTAATCAATTCTGATTGTCAGCTAATTCAACTTATTATCAACATCTACAAACTTAATTGTCGATAAGAATCTTTTATTCAAATTTTATTGCTAAGTTGTAGGATTCTGTTATCGTTTGGCTTTATATTTGATTCTGTTTGGAAATGAATTAATAACCTTACTGCAGTATCTTTCTTTTTGTAAACAGTGGATCTGGCGGAGGAATAGGAAAAAAGCTAGTAAGCCAATAAGTATCTTTTATTGGAAATAGATAGAAAAACTAGAATTCTAGATCTAAATCGACCACAAGTAACCTCCAAAGATCATTTATGCCTACCTTTTTGACTTGAAAAGGAAAAGAGAAAAGGCATTCAAACTGGTAAAATAAGCCACTAATTTAAATCGAAAAGTAATAGGAATAGTTTGTGGAGGAGACGGAACTATAATGTGGGTTGTCTCCTAATTTAATAAATTTGGCATAGATCCCATGAAGATAGCCTTAGGTGTTATTCCTCTCGGAACGGGAAATGATTTCTCCCAATATCTAGGGTGGGGAAAGTAAAAGACCAGCATCGTTGAACAAAATTTCAAATCATTAAAAAAACTAATCAAAAAGTGGATTGTTGCAAAACAATAGTAATTTGATATTTGGGATGTTAGAGCTTAAATTTATGAAGTAAATTTAGCATAATCAAGAATGGAGGATTTGAAAAAGTCAATAAAGAAGGTGAAAACGAAGTGATTCGTAGTAATTAGGGAACAATCGCTACTTCAATCAACTACAGCTTTTGCAACTATTTCAGCTTTGGGATTGATGCAAAAATTGGATATTCTTTTGATAAGCACAGAACAAACAGCCGTTTAGGGAATTTGGTAGTCTATGGTACGATGGGGATGATTAAGAACGCAACCAAGACTAAAACGATTCAAGAGTTAATTGAGAAGATGTAAATCAAACCATTTTCACACTTATAGCTTACCAAGCAAGCAAGATAAAGCAAATAGTTGTTGTATTAGCATTAAACTTAAATAAAGATAAAGTAAAAAATTTAGGAGAGCAGTGTAGTTTTCAAGACTAAAAGTCAAAAAGATTAAGAGTCAAAAAATACTTCAAGTATCTTGCTAGAAAATGACTACTAAAACATGCTGATTCTGAATATCAATAGTTTTATGGGAGGGGTCACAAATATTTGGAATAATGCTAAAAACAATTAAAATACAACTGGTGCCTTCTATACTGAAACTTCTTCCAAAGACGGCAAAGTCTAAATTATGTGCTTTTCTTCAGGACTAGCCTTAGCCCTTGAAAGGATAGTTGGAGGCTTTGCTACAAAAATAACACAAGGGGAAGGACCTTTTCATCTAAGCTTCAAAAGGTATTAAGACTAACCCAAGCATAGAACTTATTTACAGATTGATGGCTAATTTATTCGGTTTACTCATCCGAAGAGCTTACATATTTCCAAATCTAGACTTGGCTATCAAGGCAAAATCCTCGTTCTTCGAAGAAACTTACAAGCTGAGTAGTCTTTGAATTTATGATAGTTTATAGTTATTTTTTAAGATAGGCATCGCAGTAAGCTTAATCTAAATATTTGCTATAAAGACTTAGTTATCTAAATGAGATACAGACTTTTTCTTTCTAAATCCAAATAAAACGTTGTGTTATCGGGTAGATTAGAATATAATTATAAACTAATGGATAAGATGGTTCTAAGCTTATTATTGATAACCTTGACGATTGCTTCAGCTTAGATCTAGAAATACGAAAGTGTTAGCAATACAAAGTAAAGCCTGAATCCTGAATAAGAAGCTTTGCAAACACACATAAAAAATGTTCTTGATAGTCACCTTTTACAGGGTGAAAAATGGGGAATGAAATTTCATACTTACCGTCCAGGCCTTTAAAAATACGGCCCGAACCAATGGCTTTGGGATTCTTGCTTTCATATGATTTCTTGGTCTAGGATTAATGTGACTAATTCAATTTTAGATCTAAGAACTATGTTACAAAAGCAAGTTAGGAAAAATGGAAGAATACCTTAAATGATTTTTTGGGGAAAGCTATCTCTAGGATAAGTAATCCTAAATAAGCTGATGCAGTCTGATACAAGTCAAACTGACTTAACCCAAATGCCAATGGTTCCTATTGCTTTAAAACGCATTTACTAAGCTACTAATAAGGATAAAGAAGTACTAAAGTAATTTTTGGTAAAGCTGATAGAATATCATTGTTGGTGGGCTCAATAGAGGCAGCCAGATCATGACGGATTAGTTGTTATCATCCATCCTTGGGAATCAGGGATTGATGCATCGCCTATGTATGATGAAGCTTTAAAGGTTCCTAATGAGCAACCCTCCATCAATTAGCTTTACTACCAGTTTATAGAACTGCAGATATCTTACAAATACGTTTATCATTGGAACCAAGCCAAAATCGCAAAAAGAAAAATTAAGCCTACTCAAAAATCATTTTTGTAATATTTTGTTGTTAAAGAAGTAGGAGTCAATGCGATCTATACTTACGGCTGGAAGATTTTGGCAGACCTCAGCAAAGAACTCCAAAACAAGGAAATGGTGGACTACTGCCTCAAACAGTACAACCATTTCCTGAAAGGACTCATTTCCCTCTACGACTAACAAAAGGGAAGATACGTCTCCCACTACTTGGACGCAGATCAGTACAAACCCACAAAAAAGAACACAGTGCAGGCACTTTTCCCCATAATAGTGCCCGACATCCCTCAGAAGCACAAAGACAGTATTATCGAAATGCTGACGAACGTACTTTTTCGCTTATTTAGTAAAATCACTACAAATCTGAGTATCCCATCCCAACAGTCTCGAGATCTTAGCCATCTTACAATCCAGTTTTTGAAATAGATTTAATGTGGAGAGGTCCTTCGTGGGCAGCTCCAAACTATTTTATTCTTTAAGGCCTAAAAAATTCAAACTACACAGCTTTATTCAAAGAGATTGGATCGAAATGGTTGAATCATACACTTTCCAAAGGCATTTGGTAGATGTGGAATCCTGAAACAGGAGAAGGGTATGGCGTAAAGTAGTTAGGAATGAGCACTAGCGTAATAGACATTATGTACAAGCTAAAAGAATTTTGATATCTTTGATTATTATTACTTACCAATGAAATACCTGGAAATAGTATGCTTTCTTCTCATTTTGGCATTATCCTTGACCTCAACAAGCACTTTTACTGCATAATAAGCATAAATAATTCAAAATGCTAGGTCTGCCCTCGATAGTCATCTTTACTCCGGAAGGAGATGGAATAAAGACTATCATTTTTATCGTCCAGGCCTTTACAAATATGGTCCTAATCAATGGCTTTGGGACTCTTGTTTTCATATGATTGCTTGGTCTAGGTTAAATGTCAGCAATTCTATTTTGGATATGCGGAGTATGCTTTCAAAACAAGACAAAAAAGGGAGAATCCCTGAGATGATTTATTGGGGATAACAAACAAAAAGAGACGCCATGATGAACAAGTTCTTTCATTCTGACCCAACTTAAACTGATATCACTCAAATGCCTATGACTCCCATTGCGCTAAAAAAGATCTTCGAAGTGACAAAGGATAAAAAGATTCTTTAATAGTTTTTACTTAAGCTCATAAACTACCATGATTGGTGGGCCAATCAACGTCAACCTGAAAAAGATGGTCTTGTTGTCATTATTCATCCCTGGGAGTCAGGGTTGGATGCCTCGCCAATGTATGATGAAGCATTAAAAGTATAAAATGACCAACCTAAGCTTAAGGAATTATATTCAAGGTTTATTTAACTTCAAATTTCATATAAAAATGTTTATAAATGGAACCAAACCAAAATTGTCTCAAAGAAAAAACATTCAACTAATAAAATATTCTTAGATTATTTTGTTATTAAAGAAGTAGGAGTCAATGCGATCTATACTTACGGCTGGAAGATTTTGGCAGACCTCAGCAAAGAACTCCAAAACAAGGAAATAGTGGACTACTGCCTCAAACAGTACAACCATTTCCTGAAAGGACTCATTTCCCTCTACGACTAACAAAAGGGAAGATACGTCTCCCACTACTTGGACGCAGATCAGTACAAACCCACACA
>Ga0316217_10001372_pt1 | contig 31809 bp, 23 predicted proteins | sample 1anoAmetaG_FD_203633 | JGI IMG/M metagenome (GOLD analysis project Ga0316217, IMG submission 203633) | Freshwater microbial communities from Trout Bog Lake, Wisconsin, USA - 1anoA | ecosystem: Environmental > Aquatic > Freshwater > Lake > Hypolimnion/Profundal zone | place: USA: Wisconsin... | reverse complement strand
CCAATTCCATGTCATGGTGATCGAAAACTCCGACGAGGAACACATTACCAAGGCCATGTGGCTTTTCCCAGCCTATCTCTTCCTGATCAACCTGTTTGTCATGCCGATTGCCCTGGGTGGCATCATGACTACCGGCAGCAGCAGCGGCGCGGATTTTTTTGTCATCAGCGTCCCGCTTTTGACCGGGCACGGCAGCATCGCCTTGCTGGCCTTCCTGGGAGGATTGTCTGCCGCGGCCGGGATGGTCATGGTGGAGTCGGTCGCCATATCCACCATGCTGCTCAACAATATCTTCATGCCGGTCATCGTTCGGTTCAACCCCCAGCCCTGGTTCCCATATCTTCTGATCAACCTGAAACGCCTGGGCATCTTCCTGGTGATCTTTCTGGGTTATTTCTACTACCGGATAGTCGGCGACACTTATATGCTGGCAAACCTGGGACTGATCTCCTTTTCGGCCGCCTGCCAGTTCCTGCCGGCCATGCTGGGCGGTCTCTACTGGAAGCGCGGCAACAAGACCGGCGCCGTTACCGGCATCCTGTTGGGCTTTCTCACATGGACCTATACCCTGCTTTTGCCATCGTTCAGCAAATCAGGCTGGCTAAATGCGGACCTGTTCACGAAAGGCCCTTTCGGCATCGGCCTCCTCAAGCCGACCGAACTGTTCGGCCTCAACAACATGGACCTGTGGAGCCACTCCCTGTTCTGGAGTATGCTTTTCAACGTCAGCGCCTATATTATCTGCTCGATCCTGATGCGCCAGGACGAGTCCGAGCGTGAACAGGTCCGCCGTTTCATCGGCATGTACGATCAGGAGCGCGCCGGCCATCCGGCTGAAACCAAACGCCTATCAAAACCCGTCACCATCAGCCAGTTCGTCAACCTGATGGCCAAGTTCATCGGAGAGGTTGAGGCGCACCAGGCCATAAGCAGTCACCTGGGCGACCTGGAGATAGGCTTGGACGGCAGCGTTTCCGAATTTGAACTTCCAAACCTCAAGCGTTTCGCCGAGAAAACCTTGGCCGGGTCGGTCGGTGCGGCCGCCGCCGGGGCTATTGTGGAAAGCTTCCTCTCGGACATGGGATCGCGCATGGAATCGGTCTACGATATCTTCAGCTCTGTCCGCACCTCCCTTGATCAGAGCCGCGAAGCGCTTTACGTCCGCCTGAAGGCATCCGAGATCATCAACCGCACTCTTGACATCCAGATCATCATGGACGACCTGCTCAACCTGCTGCTCAAGGAATTCAAGCTGGATGTGGCCATCATACAACTGCGTAACGGCAACGGCACCCTTGAGGTAAAAAGCTATCAGGGGAGAAACCGGCGTCCCATCAACCGGCAGCACTGGTTCATGGAGAACGCCCCTTATTGGGATATGGCGCTGTTTGACCGCAAACCGCATTTCATCAACGACACCAGTCAGGTCGAGGCGACCATCGACCTTGAACAGACGCTTAAAGAAGGAATCGTCTCCTGCGCCTATCTCCCCATTTTCCGCGAGGGAGAACCATCACTGGGCGTCCTGTCGGTTTTTTCCAAGTCACTTACTGGAATATTCACTGAAGAGTTCCTCAGTCTGTTGAGCAGCCTGGCGGGCCAGCTGGCGCAGGCGGCCACCATTGTTCGCGAGATAGAGGCCAAAGAGCACGAGCGGAATGAGAAGGAGCAGGCTCTCCTGGAAAAGGCTCGGGTCATGCGGGATATGGAAATCGCCCAGCAGATCCAGATGTCGCTTTTGCCCGACGCCGCCCCGGAGACGTTCGGTATGGAGATGGCGGGCCGCTGTATCTCGGCCGCCCATGTAGGGGGGGATTATTACGATTTTTTCAAAAGAGACGACCACACCGTCGATCTGTTGATAGCCGATGTCTCCGGGCACAGCGTCGGCGCGGCCCTGATCATGGCCGAGGTGCGCACCCTTTTGCGCGCTCAGGTCAATTCAGCCCACAGTGCCAGCGTCATCCTGCAACTCCTCAACAGCCAGCTCTACGATGATCTGACCCGCGCCGAGCTGTTCATCACCATGTTCTACGCCAAGTACAACTCTGCCACCGGTCGTCTTTCCTTCGCCAATGCCGGTCACAACCATCCCATGGTCAGTCGCGACGGGAAGCATGCGTGCATCGAACTGGATGCGGAAGGCTTGATTCTCGGAGTCAAGACCTCGGTAGTATTCGAGGAGCGAAGTTTCGAACTTAAGGAGGGCGATGTGGTACTATTTTATACAGACGGCTTGACCGAGGCGTGCAACGATCTTGGCGAATTTTTCGGAAACGAGCGTGTTTGCTCCCTCCTGAGCATGTTGCGGCACCTCCCGGCCCGGGAAATCATCGAATCGATCTATGCGGCGGTCAGAGACTTCACCGAATCTGAAAACTTTCAGGACGATATCTCGCTGGTAGTGCTCAAGATCCTATAAATCCACCACCGTCTCCGGCCCTGGCGCCAGGAGACACAGAACGAAAGGAGTTACCCAATGCAATTGAAGATTCAAGAAAACGGAGCCGTGATGGTTATCTACGTAAAGGATGAGCGCCTTGACGCCCACAACTCTGATGAGCTCAAGGCCGAATTGAACCGGTTGTACGAAAGCGGGATGAAAGACCTGCTGATCGATCTCAAGGAGGTGCGCTTTATAGACAGTTCAGGGTTAGGGGTTCTGGTATCCGGATTCAAGAATGCATCCGCGCGCCAGGGAAGCCTTAAACTCTGCGGACTTCAGAGCCAGGTAAAATCGATGTTCGAGCTGACCCGCCTGCACCGGGTATTCGACATCTTTCAGACTGTCGATGATGCGCTGGAGAGTTACTGAGCGTGGTCCTCGCTTACGTACCAGTTTTCTCACCCATGAGGTCGTCATGAAGAATATCATCGACATCGAGATAGTTGTACCGAACCAAACCCGTTACCTGAGCATGATCGGCATGATCGGCGAGAATTTGGTCCGGGAGTTGGATCGTTTCAAAGGGGACCGGGAAGCATTGGCGCACCACCTCAATGTGGTACTCACAGAGGCCATGGTAAATGCCATCAAACATGCCAATGCAGCCGATCCCAATAAAAAAATCCAGATAAACATCAGCGTCTCCGACCGGGAGATCTGCATCAAGGTTTACGACACCGGGCAGGGGTTCGACCTCACCAGCGTGGCCGATCCCACTTTGGAAACGGACCAGCTGGGCGAAAAGGGGCGAGGCATCTTCATCATCCGATCATTGATGGATTCCGTTGAATACAAAAAAACCACTGGAGGCAATGTCCTCGAAATGAAAAAGAAGCTATCTTAGACGGGACGTACATCAACATCCCATTCATTCAGCTTTGTCAGTATATTGACTATCATTTCTTCAAGTCGTTCGGCAACATGCGGAGAGAGTTCGATACCCATCTCGATACCGTCCGGTTGGATACCGATCAGTACCATATCTTTGGGGGAGTGTCCCATCAGCTCCGCCACGGCAAGAAGGTCCTTGAGCCCCATCTGGTGCGGAGAAACCTTGGTTTGAAGGGCAATCGGCAACTCCTCCCCCGATAGCCTCACAAGCGTTCCCGGCTTGCCTCCGGTTTCTACCGCATCCACCACCAGAAGCCGACCTACTCCCTCAAGCTTGGGCAGGAGGTCAAGCCCCAGGGTGCCGCCATCCACGACCTCTACATGGTCAGGGAAAAGATAGCGCCTCCGAAGTTCCTGAACGACCCGCACACCTACCCCATCGTCGCTCATCACCAGGTTGCCGATGCCGAGCACCAGGATGGCCGTGGATGTGTCGGCACATGTATTCATAGTTTCTCCCGCTTCGAAAAAAATGCGCCCGCCGCCGCTGCGCCCTTACTATTTGAAAGAGTAGAGCACATAGTCTGCGATGGCAGTGGCATCACTGTCCGGAATGGTTGCCGCGTCAAAGCTGATCATGCGTGAAATTGGGGTACGCATGATCAGCACGATATCCCGGGGCTTGATTATATGGTGCGAGCGCAGGGCCGAGCCTCGCAAGGTCCGTTCATGGTCGCTGACGTTGCCGCCGTCCGGGTGGCATGGAGCGCAGTACTGCTTGAACAGCTCTTCGCCTCTTCTCAACTGTTGCTGGGTCGGCGCAGCGGGGGGGCGTTCCACATCCCGCGGTGCATCATTGTCGCACCCTCCCAACAGAGGGGCAATAATCAGTAGAACCGCACAACCCCTTATTGTTGATCTGAACATTAATGCCTCATGATTCAATTATGCACAGCCATAGTGACGCCAAAGACACAAAGAAAACCACGGAGCTTTGAATTTCGTATTTCCCGGATTAATCCTCTTTTCTCACGGTGAACTTATAGCCGCAGAACATACTGGAGATCTCGCTGCCATGCTCCTTTATGTCCATCAACCAGGCGCTGTAGATATGGTTGATGACAAAGCCGACGATCAGCCACACACAGAAATGATGCGTAAGCCGCATCCCCTGGTTGCTGAACATGGCATACATGAATCCCAATACCCGGTACATGGTGGAGCCTGGGTCATGTTCTGCATACAGCGCGAAACCGGTCAGGATCATTGTCGAATAGATGCAGAAAAGGCCGATATAGGCGGTCGTTGCCAAAGGATTATGCCCGATGGTCTCTGGCACATCCTTGTCGAGCAACAGATAGTACCGCAGCATCCTGATAAACTTATGGCGTCCCTTGGGGGTGGCAAGGGGAAAAAACTCCTTCCAGCCCGAGTATCTGTTGCCAATAAACGACCAGATCACCCGCGAGATCACGCTGACGGTAAACAGATAGGCGGCCGTAAAATGGATGAATCGAATCCATCCCATCGTAAAATCCGATGCCGAACGGCCAAAGGAGAATGGGGTGCCGATGAAGAAACCGGTCACCGACAACACGACGATGCACATCACATTGATCCAGTGACACCAGCGTACCGGCAATTCCCAGATGTAATCCTTGAATTTGCACTGATCACTCATACCCAGCCCCCTTTCTAGGAAACGTTCACCTTGATCACTTCGCTGCCCGTGGCGTCCATCACGTGAACGGCGCAGGCCAGACACGGGTCAAAGGAATGGACGGTGCGCAGGATTTCGAGTGGCTTGGCGGGATCGGCCACAGGAGTTCCGACCAGGGCGGCTTCATAAGGTCCACGCTGTCCCTTGGCGTCGCGGGGAGAGGCATTCCAGGTTGAGGGAACAACCGCCTGATAATTGAGGATCCTCTGGTCTTTGATCTTGATCCAGTGCCCCAGGGCTCCGCGCGGAGCCTCATGCCAACCGTAGCCGCTGGCCTCGGCGGGCCAATCGCTCGGATCCCATTTCTCGTTGGCATGAGTACGGTAATCCCCCTTGGAGATATTAACGATCAATTCATCCAGCCATTTAGGGGTCTGGCTGGCTATCAACAGGCAATCTATGCCGCGGGCTGCGGTCCTCCCCAAGGTGGAAAAAAGCGCCTCGGGGCCGACCCCTAACTTGTTCAGCACCATATCCACCGCTGCCTTGGCTTCCTTGTGGCCGGAGGCGTACGCCACCAGCACACGGGCCAGTGGACCTACCTCCATGGCCTTTTCATCATAGCGGGGCGCTTTGACCCAGGAGTATTTTTTATCCGTATCCAGAAACTCGTAGGGCGGCATGGGGCCGTTGTAGCGCGCTTCAGTTTCACCGTCCCAGGGATGGAGCCCCTTTTTCGAGCCGCTTGTGTACTCGAACCAGGAATGGTCCACATATTCAGCCACCTTTTTCTGATCAACCGGTAGCACCTTGGCAAGGTCCTTGCCGAGAATGGCGCCTTGGGGAAACCAGAGATTGCCGGACGCATCGGGGAATTCGCCGTAGCAGAGGAAATTGCCGACCCCGCCGCCTATCGCGGCCCACTCCTTGTAGAAGGAGGCAACCGCCAAGAGATCGGGGATATAGACCTTTTCCACGAAATCCTGGGCTTTTTTCAACAGACGCTTGATCTCCTCCAGCTTGTCGGCGTTAAGTGCGTTCTGGGAATCGGGATCGACTGGGATCGCCATCCCCCCCACCAAGAAAGTCTGTGGATGGGGATTTTTACTGCCCAGGATGGCGTGAATCCTGATAACGTCCTTCTGCCACTCCAGTGCCTCAAGATAATGGGCCGTTGCCATCAGGTTGGCCTCGGGGGGAAGCTTGTAGGCCGGATGGCCCCAATAGGCGTTGGCAAAGGGGCCGAGCCGCCCCGAACCCACGAAGGATTTGAGCCTGTCCTGAACCGACTTGAAGTAGGTTGCGGAGTTGTTGGGCCAGTCGGAAAGCGAGGCGGCCAGAGCGGAGGTCTTGACCGGGTCTGCCTTGAGGGCCGAGGTAACGTCCACCCAGTCCAGGGCATGCAGGTGGTAGAAGTGGATGACATGGTCCTGCACGTTCTGGATGCCGATGATGACATTCCTGATCAATTGGGCATTGGGAGGGATCTTGATCTTTAGGGCATCCTCCACCGCCCGAATGGAGGCTATGGAGTGCACGGTGGTGCAGACGCCGCAGAAACGCTGTGTCCAGAACCAGGCATCCCTCGGATCCCGCCCCTTGAGTATCTTCTCGATGCCTCGGAACATGGTGCTGGAACTCCAGGCATCGGTAATCATGCCGTTATTGATCTCAGCTTCGATGCGAAGATGTCCTTCAATCCTGGTAATCGGGTCAACCACTATCTTGGCCATTGCCTATTCCTCCCTATTTGCGTCGCTGGGTTCTTTGTCTTTCCGCATGGCATTCAGCGCGCCGTGAACGGCAAAGGCCGCCGCCGCGCCGGCCGCAAGGCCGATGCCGATCTTGTCGGCGGTATGCTCGATGCCGAAGCCAGGCACGTTAGGCAGGCGTTTGTACATTGGACCCATGGTATCCCAAAAAGCCGGCTCCGAACATCCGGCGCAACCGTGGCCGCTGCCAACCGGCCAACTGGTCTTGTCATTGTAGCGCTGGGTGGGACAATTATGGAATGTTGCCGGTCCTTTGCACCCCATCCTGTAGAGGCAGAAACCCTTGCGATGCCCCTCGTCCCCCCAGTGCTCGACATACTGGCCGGCATCGAAATGGGCACGGCGCTCGCAGTTGTCGTGGATGCGTTTGCCATAGGCGAACAGCGGCCGGCCGTGGCCGTCCAGATCGGGGATCTTGCCGAAGACCAGATAGTGGACCACGGTGGCGGTCAGATTGTCGGCATTGACCGGACATCCGGGCAGGTTGATGACCGTTATGCCTGGGACCGCCTCCATGACGCCTACAGCACCGGTCGGGTTGGGTACGGCTGCCGGGATGCCGCCGTAGGAGGCGCAGGTGCCTACCGCGATGGTTGCCATGGCACCGCCGCAAACCTGGCGCGCCCGGTCCAGATGCGACTTGCCGCCGACGCAGCCATAGACGCCGCCGTCCTTCATGGGGATCGCCCCCTCGACGACACAGATATATTTACCTTTGTAATCGGTAATGGTTTTTTCCAGGCAAGCTTCAGCCTGGTGTCCGGCGGCGGCCATGATGGTCTCGTGGTAATCTACGGAAAGGATGTCCAGGATCAACTCCGCCACAGTCGGGTTGGCGGATCGCAGCAATGCCTCCGAATCCCCGGCGCAGTCCTGGAACTCAAGCCAGACCAGTGGCGGACGCTTGACCTGATCCAGGGCCTGGGCCACCTTTGGGGCAAACGTGGCCGGCAGAGCCATGGCTGCCGTCATGGCGGAGCAAAACTTCAGAAAATCACGCCTGGAGACCCCCCGCTCCATGAGGATAGCTCCCACGGAGTACTCGCGACAGCCATAATCATGTTCTATTAAATCACTTTTATCACCGTTATTCTGCTGACTCATTCGCAACCCCCTTTTGGCTTAAGTAACTAAACATCAAGATCATAGGTAGGTTAAATCTTTTTTTATGGACAGTATTATAATATAAAATTGTTTTATTACAATAAATTTATTCGAGGAAGTACTGACGCCGAGACAAAAAAAACGGCTGCAAAAGCAGCCGTTTAAAATTATATATCGATAAATCAGGCTTTCAACTCGTAGGCGAGGCCCTGCCCTTTTTCTTTTGTTTAAGCGATTCCCTGAGACGCTTGGCAGCCCGTTCGATCATCAGGCAATGGCTGCCGCTTGGGGAAGCTTCCGCGCCAGGCATCCGCTGGATATAGCTGCCGTCCGGCTGCATATCCCAGACCGAACGTTGGTCGGAGATATGAATATTGAAAATTGCCCGCAACTCATCTGTCAACTCAGGGGATTCGACAGGGCAGAGAACCTCTACCCGTGCCTCCAGGTTGCGTTTCATGGCATCGGCCGAGGCGATAAAATATTCATCAGCCCCGCCATTCCTGAAATAATAGAGGCGGGAATGTTCCAAAAAGCGCCCGACGACGCTCATGATCCTAATGTTTTCTGAAAGTCCTTGGATGCCGGGGCGCAGCCGGCACGTGTCGCGCACTATCAGGTCGATCTTGACTCCGGCCTGGGATGCCCGATAGAGAGCCTTGACGATGTCGCCGTCTTCCAGGGCATTCATCTTGAACTGGATCAGCCCGCCCCCACTCTGGCGGTGCAGTTCGATTTCCCGCTCGATTCGCGACATAAGCGCCTTTTTCAGCCTGCTGGGCGCCGGTTCGATCTTCTGGTAGTTGCGTTTAACCATGAAGCCGGTTGTCAGGTAGTTGAACAGTTCCGTTGCATCCTGCCCTATGGTGTGATCGCAGGTCAAAATTCCCAGATCGCTGTAAATACGTGCGGTTTCCGCATGGTAGTTCCCGGTGCCGATGTGCACGTATCTCCGCAGCCCGTTGTAGTCCTGGCGCACCACCAGGATCACCTTGCAATGGGTCTTGAGTCCAACCACGCCGTAGGTCACGTGGATGCCGGCCTCTTCCATCCGTTCCGCCAACCGGATATTGGCAGCCTCGTCGAAACGCGCCTTTAGTTCCACCACCACCGCCACCTGCTTGCCGTTCTGGGCGGCCAGCACCAGTGAATCGATGATGCGGCCCTGAACAGAGGTGCGGTAAAGGGTCATCTTGATGCCGCGCACCTTGGGATCGATGGCCGCTTCGCGCAGGAATCGCTCCACGGAGGTGGAGAAGGATTCGTAGGGGTGTTGCAGGAGAATGGACCCGCTATCACGGATGATGTGGAAGATGTTGCGCGATGTCTGCAACAGTGGATTTTCGATGGGGTAATGGGGTGGATCGTGCAGCCGGGCATAATCCAGAGCGCACAATTCAAACAGGTCACGCATGGCCAGAAGGCCGGACACCTCGAAGACATCGTTCTCTTCATCCAGTTCCAGCTCAGCCGCCAATCGGCCGCGATGGACCGGATCCATGCCGGTTCCGATCTCCATGCGCACGATCGGGGCGAACTTGCGTTCCTTTAACTCGGACTCGATCATGGCCATCAGATCGTCGGCCTCTTCCTCATTCTTCTCGGTATTGGCATTGCGGGTCACGCGAAAGATTTCGCAACTGACGATATTCATCCCGGGAAAGAGCATGTCCAGGTTGTTCATCATCACATCTTCCAGGCAGACGAAATGATCGCCCTTCCCTACCCTTATGAAGCGCGGCGTTCCCAGGCCGACCGGCACCTTGACCCGCGCCAGGGACACCTCCCGGGCCCTGGGATAGCGCAGGGTCACCAGCAGGTTGAGCGACAGGTTGGAAATAAACGGGAACGGATGGGCCGGGTCGATCGACTGGGGGGTCAGCAAGGGAAAGATATTGGTGTAGTAATGTTCGCGGATGTTTTTTTTCTCTTTTGCCGTAAGCTCTCCATATGATTCTATGGCGATGCCCTTCTCCTCCAGCAGGGATCTTGCCTGGCGGAAAAGCAGATCCTTTCTGGCCTCCAGGCTGCGAATGGCGATATGGCATTCCTGTACCTGCTGGCGAGGTGTCCGGCCGTCCAGGGTCAGTTCCCGCATGTCGGCGCCGATCTGCTGCTTGAGGCCGCCGATACGCTTCATGAAGAACTCGTCCAGGTTGGAGCTGACTATGGCTATGAACTTCAGTCGCTCAAGCAGCGGGGTCCGGATGTCCTCGGCCTCGTGCAGCACTCGCTCGTTGAACCCCAGCCAAGTCAGCTCACGGTTGAGAAACCATTTGCTGTCGTTCAGGTCAAACCCGTCCACCGCAGGAATCACCTCCCCGGCAACCCCAGGCGCCTTATGCTTTGGTGCCTTGGTCTTGGCTTTGGCTTTGGGGGTCTCCGGCGGTGCCGCAGCCTTCTCCGCCTTGACCGGTTCGGTCTTGGTCAAGGGTTGTTTCTTAGTTTGGGGAGAAGCTGTCACCTTGATCTCCATGGCTTGGAATGTTTTTTCCTTGAAATTTACCTGATACCGTTTTTATTGAGATGAGGGCCGTAACGCTTGTCTTCTCCTTGAATGTGGTCGATCAGCCATTCCTTCAAGAAGTTGATTACATCCTGCGCTATGAGAGGATGACCTGCATTGAATTTCCCTATCAATTCAGTCACCTGGACAAGCAACTTCTTGTGCAATGCCTTATGTTGCGTTTCATCGGGGTAATGAGTTTGGGCAAAATCCCGTTCTTCATGGGCAAAGTGGTTGATTGTGTACTCAGCGAGGCCGTTCAAGACGCGACCAATCGCATCTTTGCTTTTTTTATGCTGCATGGCATCAGCCAGATCGTTGACCATGTTGAACAGGATTTTATGTTCATTGTCGAATTTTTCAACACCGACACTAAAGGAATCATCCCACTCAAGTGCCTTTGACAGACGAAATTTTCCGACAAGCTCATGAAGATTGTCAACTTCCATGGCAAGAGTGGTTGTTGCCTGAGTCGTGCTGCGGGCATTTTCGACATTTTGGTTGACAACATCGGTAATCATCTGGATGTTGTTGGTGATCTCCTGGGTGGTAGCGGTCTGCTCTTCGGCAGCAGTGGCAACCTGGCTGATTTGTATGGTCAGTTCATTTATCTTGTTTAGAATATCCTCAAGGGCTTCGCCGGAACGGTTTGTCTCCGCAGTTCCGCGCTTGACCTCTTCCACTCCTTCGGACATCGAATTGACGGCACGTTGCGTCTCGTTCTGGATGGCCTTGATCATTGTAGCGATCTCTTTGGTTGCCTTGGTCGTACGTTCTGCCAGGGCCCTTACCTCATCCGCAACGACGGCAAAACCGCGACCCTGCTCACCTGCTCTCGCCGCCTCGATGGCAGCGTTCAACGCCAGCAAGTTTGTCTGATCGGCAATATCCTGAATGGTGTTTACAATCGCGCCGATCTGATCTGAACGTTGTCCAAGGCCTTCAACTGTTTGAGAGGAAACATTTACCCGTTGAGCAATATTTTCCATCAAAAGAGAGCTGCTTTGGACCAACTTGGAGCCGCTGTGTGTCTGGTCGGTTGCTTTTTGCGCGCTCTCTGCCGCATAAAGGCAGTTACGGGCAATGTCTCCTGATGTGGCGGACATTTCTTCGCTGGCAGTGGCTATTGTGCTTGCCTGAATGGCAACGTCTTCAGCCGCGGCAGCCATGGCATCGGTAGTGGAACGTACCAGTACGACAGAATCGCGGACCGTATCGGCCACAGAGAAAAACTGGCGCATGGCTTTGTTCATATCGGCCATCATGCTGTTAAAGGACGTTGCAAGGCGGGCAAAGTCGCCGTTTGCCGTTACCTCGGCCCGTACGGAAAGGTCACCTCCGGCGGCTTTTTCGAGTGCCGAGACAATGCCTGCCAACGGCCTTAACGCACTGTTGCTCAAGATCCCTATAACAAATGACATGACGATAATCAACAGAACTGCGATTGCAACAGAAATAAGAAGAATGCTCTTCGGATTAAAGAGCATCATAGCTGTGATGGCCAGAAGTACTCCCACAGCATTGCCTAGAAGAATGCGAGTCGTCAGAGACATTGGAACTCCTGAAATATTTTATTGATTAACGGAATCAACATAACGCAACCGGTTGAATTACGCAACCCGGTTCTCTCCATGTGGTTCTAAAAACCGTTGGTTGAGAATTGCAAAAGAAGAGGCAAACATATTTGCCTCAGCGCTGGACGTTGTGGTATGTTCAAAGGCTATGAAAGTACTAAATCCACCGCAGCAACAGGCGGTCAACCATACCGAAGGCGCCCTTCTGATCCTTGCCGGAGCCGGTTCCGGCAAGACCCAGGTAATCACGACCCGCATAGTTCATCTGCTCAGAAACAACCGCATCTCCGCCGACAACATCCTGGCGGTGACCTTCACCAACAAGGCAGCCCGGGAGATGAAGGAGCGCGTCAACGCCATGGCCGGGAGGATGGCGGACGGGATCGTCATCTCCACCTTCCACTCCCTGGGGGTGCGTATTCTGCGGCGGGACATCAGAGCTTTGGGCTTCAAGCCCAACTTCTCGATCTACTCCTCGTCGGATCAGGCCGGGGTATTGCGACAGGCCATGCGCGAACGGGACATAGACCCGAAGCAATGCGACCCGGACCTGATCCTGTGGAAGATATCCAGCCTCAAAAACCGCCTGATCGGGCCTTTAGACTTCAAACCGGCCCACGACGACAAGCTCGAACTGGCAATGGCCGCCGTGTATCCCCGCTACCAGGAACTGCTCAAGGGCTTCAACGCCATCGATTTCGACGATATCATCATGCTCTCGGTCAGGCTGCTGCAATCCAACGCCGCCATCCTGACGCACTGGCAGGAGCGCTTCCGCTACATCATGGTGGATGAGTATCAGGATACCAACTCTTCCCAGTACCTGCTGATTTCGCTTTTAGCTAAGAAGCACGGCAACATCTGCGTGGTGGGGGACGATGACCAGTCCATCTACGGCTGGCGCGGGGCAGAGGTGCAAAACATCCTGAATTTCGAGCAGGACTACCCCGGGTGCCGGGTTATCAAGCTGGAACAGAACTACCGCTCCACCAGCTCGATACTGGATGCGGCCAACAGCGTCATCAGGAACAACACCGTGCGCACCGACAAGGCGCTCTGGACGGCCGGCGGCCAGGGGCGCGGAATCGACCTGATCGTTGCAGCCGACGAGGAGGAAGAGGCCGCCAGGGTGGTTGACAGCATGATGATGGAGCAGTTTCGCGACAAACTCGACTGGTCCGGTTTCGCCGTGCTGTACCGTTCCAACGCCCAAAGCCGCGCCTTCGAGGAAAAACTGCGCCTGGAGCGCATCCCGTACGTTGTGGTGGGAGGGCAGCAGTTCTACGAACGCAAGGAGGTCAAGGACGCCGTGGCCTACCTGCGCGTCATCGACAATCCGGGCGACGAGGCATCCCTTTTGCGGATCATCAATTTTCCCCGCCGCGGCATCGGCGACACTACCCTGGTGCGCCTCAATCAGTGGTCCCTGGAGCATAATGTCCCCCTGTTCGAAACCCTGGGCCGGGTGACGGATATTGCCGACATACCGGAGTCGTCCAAAAAAGCCGTAGTTGCTTTCCACAGGATGATGAAGGAGGTCATCGCCGGTTTCGGCCGCACCGGCATGGGCGCCCAGGTCAACGCCCTTTTCAACCGCCTGCGCATCGAGGATGAACTGTACCGCACCCTGAACGACGCCTCAATGGCCCGCAAGCGGATCGAGAACATCGAGCAGGTGGTCAACTCACTCGCCATATTCGAGGCCCAAACCCCCAGAGCCACCCTGTCGGCCTTTCTGGAACGGATATCATTGATGGATGAGGAAAAATCAGAGGACGACAAGGAGAACGGCAAAAACAAGGTCACGCTCATGTCGCTGCATTCCAGCAAGGGGTTGGAGTACAACCATGTCTACCTGGTGGGGATGGAGGAGGAGATGCTGCCTCACAAACGCTCCATCGAGGAGGACCCGACCTGCGCGGAAGAGCGGCGGTTATGCTATGTCGGCATCACCCGCGCCCGGCAGCACCTGACCATATCCCGCTGCCTGACCCGCAGAAAGTACGGCGCTGTCGAGGAGCGAAAACCGAGCCGTTTCCTGGCCGAAATACCGGAGCACCTGCTGATCGAAGCGTCCAACAGTGGCGGGGAAGACAAACAGGGTGAAACGGTGGACTTGGCGGCAGCCTTCTTTGCGCGGATGCTGGGAGAGTAGCCTGTCATGCCGCCGAGATTATCAGGAAACGGTCGTCGAAATGGCGTTCCAGCAGCGGGCGCACGTCGTTCCACGACAACCCCCCTCCCCCGCAGCCGGGCCGGGGCACCACGATCATTGTCCAACCCGCTTCATCGGCCAGTGTTGCCAATTCATGGGCAGACCGCTCGATAAGTCTGAGATCCGGGACTTCATAGGGAGAAGCTTCCACGGGGAAGCTTACCAGGTTTTCTTCCAGGTAATGAACGTGATTGCCGTTTTTTAAGATACAGGCGCCGAGTTTTTCCGGAAACCATGGGAAAAGCCGCGCCGCCTGGGCAGCCACCCCCCGGCCCATGACCGCCGCATTTTTTTTTGTCACCTGCCCATTGGTGGTGACGGCAACAATGGCGGTTTTTTGATACTCCCAGATATTGCCGCTGATCTCGCGCATGTTGCGTCTCCCGAAAAAAAACCAAAACTTAATGACTATGCGGATTCTGTAAAGCTGGCAACCTCCTCCGCAGCAGAAAAATTACGAGCAAGGAGAGTTTTTTCGTAACCCCTCCATGCAAAGTTGTTACAATAAAACCTATAGCAACGAAGCGATTACTGTCAATAATTAACCTGATTAGAACTGATCTCCGCAGAATGAATGTTCCGCTGCATACGTTCCCTCCCCCGCTGGGGGAGGGAACGTATGCAGCGGCAGATCGATTTCGGTTAACTAAAGCTCGTAGTTCCGGGTATTTATGCAAATCACGCATCCAGGCATGCTTATGGGAGGTGTAAGGTGACACATGCAAGGCTTGACACGGCAGCATACATCGCCCGGCTCAGGGCTCTGGACAAGAGCGCGCTTCCGCCCGACGGCGGCCAAGGCTATAACCGCCTGATCTTTGCCCGCAGCCCCTATCTGCTGCAACATGCAGAAAACCCGGTGGCATGGTACGAATGGGGCGAGGAGGCCTTTATGAAGGCCCGCGACGAAAACCTGCCGATCCTGCTCTCCATCGGCTACGCCACCTGCCACTGGTGCCATGTCATGGCCCACGAATCCTTTGAGGACGATCAGGTTGCCGCGCTCCTGAACGGCAACTTTGTCTGCATCAAGGTGGACCGGGAGGAGCGCCCCGATATCGACGATTTCTACATGGCCGTGTCCCAGGTGTTGACCGGCAGCGGCGGTTGGCCGCTCAACATCTTCATGACACCGGACAAACGCCCCTTCATGGCCATCACCTATCTGCCCAGGCACGGACGCGCCGGCATGCAAGGCCTCATGGAACTGCTCCCCAACATAGCGGCACTCTGGAGACAGCGACCAGACCTGATCGAAAAAAACTGCCGCGGCATCATGGAGGCCCTGACTGACCTCAACAACAGGAAACAAAACACAAAAAGCACGGACTTACAGCATATTACAGCTATATCCTTCAACCAGTTGCAAAACCAGTTCGATTCGCTGTACGGCGGATTCGGGAGGGCTCCAAAGTTCCCAATGCCGATCAACCTGACATGGCTGATCGGTCAGGGAGCGGCAGGAAATGCCCCGGCGCTGGAGATGGCTCTCAAGACGCTGCACAGGATTCGCAACGGCGGGATATGGGACCACGTGGGAGGCGGGTTGCACCGTTACGCCGTGGATCGTGAGTGGCTGGTGCCGCACTTCGAGAAGATGCTCTACGATCAGGCCATGCTGGGGCTGGCGGCGCTGGAGGCGAGACAGGCCACTGGCGATGTTTTTTATCTTGGCATGGCCCAAAATATCTTCGACTTCGTCGCCCGCGAGATGACCTCGCCAGAAGGAGGGTTCTACGCGGCCCTGGACGCCGATACTGAGGGCGTAGAGGGTAAATACTATGTCTGGGACAAGCCCGAGATCGATGAAATTCTCGGTAAGGAAGCCTCCCTGTTCTGCCGGTTCTATCAGGTCACCGCAGAGGGTAATTTTGAAGGCCACACCATCCTGAACACGCGGTTCGGCATGGATGAATTCTGTGCCAGCGAAGGGCTTGATCCTGAGGAAACCGGCGGCAGGCTGGAACAAAGCCGGCTTTTGTTGCTGGAACGGCGGGAGAGGCGCATCAGGCCCTTCAGGGACGAGAAGATCGTCACCTCCTGGAACGGCCTGATGATCGCGGCCATGGCCCGTGGAGGGGCGGTGGCCGGCAACCTCGATTTACTGGAGACGGCAGGCCGAGCAGCCTCGTTTGTGCTCAAGAGGCTGCGCCGCGTGGACGGGCGGCTCCTACGCAGTTTTCTCGGTGAAGCGTCCCATGTCCCGGCATTTCTGGAGGATTACGCTTTCCTGGCGTTCGGCCTTTTGGAGCTGTTCGAAGCCACCCTGGATACTGCCTGGCTGGAACAGGCGCTGCTGCTTGCCGACCAGATGCAAAATATCTTCCTTGATCCGGAAAGCGGCCGTTTTTTGAAAACCGGCCTGGATGCCGAAAGCATGCCCATGGCGGCATCCATGGAACACGACGGCGTCACGCCGTCACCTTTCTCCATGGCGGCCCAAATCTTCATACGCCTGGCCCGCGCCGCCGCGCGGCCCGACCTTCTGGAACATGCCGGCCGCTTGCTGGAAGGATGCAGCGACGACCTCCAGCGCCAGCCCACGATCCACCTGGGAAGCCTGCACGCCATGGCCATGTTGGAAAACGAGCCGTTGGAGGCCCATTTCAGCGGGCAGCCTGGAGACCCGACCATGCAGGGGATGCTGCAATCCCTTAAGTCACACTACTGCCCCAACCTGGCACTGTTCTTCGAAGCAAGCGACACTCCTGCCGTTTCCATCTGCGCCCAGGGAACATGTTACCCGGCGGTCCGCAACGCAACCGATCTGGATGCCATCCTGGAAAAGCTCGCCCCTCATTTGACTACTTTAAAAAACGTCATATAATTTATCTGTGCGTTCATGCGTTTCTCCGTCCCTCCGTGGTGTGCTTTTCGTCTTTTGCTGCATAAGCAAAACAACAGCTTCACCACGGAGGACACGGAGGGGCAGGTAGGAAAAACGCGAACCTGGCCATGGGCATCGGGAACGCGGCCGTTTTTCAGAAACAAAATCAGGGCGCGGCAAGCGGCGCCCCTGCAACAACCAACCCGCGTTAATCCGCGTCCCTCTCGGCTTCAAAATCCTTCTTCGAGATAAGCAACGGCTTGTAAGCTCGGATCATCCCGGCATCTATAATTACCGCTGCCGGGATGAAGGTATCCATCTCATTGACCGCCTCCCCCAGGAGCCTGCGGCTAAACTCCCGGAAAAGCAGCAGTTCCTGGGCGAACAGATCGAAGAAGGGATAGCGGATATCTTCCGGCAGCGCCGCACCGGCGTCCTTGAAATTCAGTGTGCAAAATTCGTCCATCACCGCCTCACCCGAGACGTCTATGAGCGGAATACCGTTAAGGCGGCAGGTCATGGGACGCTGCCCGTAAACCAGGCAGCTCCCATCCTCACCCAGGAGCAGGCAGGGGGTCTCATCCGCTTCCGGCATCAGTTCCTCCCACTCCTCCTCCGGGATACGGTTGAGGATCCATGGTTCGGCAAAGGACGGATTGCAGGCGGAAAGCGCGGCAAGGCGGCCAGTTGCCTTCAGGCGCAGGGATTGCTTTGTGGCCTCCGGCAGGGCATCGATCCCGCTGCGCAGGTAGAGGGCATCAAGGATTGTGATGTCGAAAAGCCCCCGGCAACAGGCCGAACAGCCTTGGCCGCAGGCGATCCGGTCCCCGTGGCGCAGGATGCAGCCGCTGAACCAGCGATCCACCTCCCTCAGCAGTTCTCCGTACCTATCCAGCAGATCTTTCATGGTATTATGCCTGAAGCGTGGGATAAACTTGCCTGCTTCTCGTTTCTGTAAAGAAGCCCGAAGCGGTAGCCTTGTTCTTTAAGGAGTGGAACAAGGTCCTTCAGGGCCGCCATGGTGGCATCATGGCCGGAACCGTCGTGAAAGAGCACAATGGAATGCCTGCGGGAGGTTCTGGCCAACTGCCCCAGCACCGTCTTCTCGATGAAACGGCGGTCATGGACTCCCCGCTTGGTCGAATCGTAACTGTCGATGTCCCAGACAAAGATCTGTGCGCCTTCGGCAGCCACATGGGAGGTCAGGTTTCTGTCCGACGCGCCGTAGGGCAACCTCACCATGAGGCCGTCGCCACCCAGGCGGTCGATGAGGGAGGCTGTCCTGCCGACCTCACTGGTATCCATGCCAAAGGAGGCCTTAAGCTTGCGCAGATCATGGGAAAAGGTATGGCTGCCGACTCGATGCCCCATGGCAACCAGCGCGGAAACGGTCTTTTCATGCCCTTTGACATTGCAGCCCAGTACGAAGAACGTGGCCCCGATGCCCTGTGACTTCAGATAGGATGCTATCGGCAATGTCAGGCGCGATGGGCCGTCGTCGAACGTCAGATAGATGGTGCTGCGGCCCGGATCGGTTCGGGATGGGACAACTCGTGCGGGGTGGAACGGGCGATTCGAGGATATGGCATGATTGGACCTGACGCCGCGGAGCGCTTCATGATCGGACGACAGTGGTGGAGGGGCTGGAAAATCCGTATTCCGGGCGATCTCTTCGGTTTGTCCTGAGCGGCGTTGTTCCGCTTGGGCAGCGTCCAAGGAAACACCCTTATCGACCGGAACCGGAACAGCATCGTGTGCCACGCCGGAGTCCTGTAATGGGCCGGCAGTATGGATGGAGCGATAAAGCAGCCGGCTTTCCAGGCCCGCAAGACGGTACAGGCCGTCAGCCTCCTCGATCATGCCCCCCTTGTAATACCGTTCGGCAAGTTCGAGCGTGCGGCGGACCGCGTCGGTCTCTTCGGGTGCCGAGGCATCGGCTGCGACCGCGAGGGCAGAGTCGAAGTTTTTATAGGCATCGTTGCGCCAGCGGGATACCGGGGTCGCGCAGCCCGTGAGCAGCAGGAGCAGCACCCCCCATCCCAGGCAGCATCCCGAAACCAACCGCTTGGACAGTGGCGCTGCCACAGCCTACATATATACCATGACTTTGATGTTGATAGCGCCGTTGGCCGTGGTAAAGGGGATGGTCACCCCTTTGCACTGCACGTTGATGCTGGTTCTCTCATCTGGGTCAGGAGGTTCGGAGATGGCGCGCAATTGGCCGGAGACCACCAAGGGCAGTCCCAGGGCAACGTTACCGTATTGCTCGTGGTATTTGGTCTTGAACGCACCGGCGATATTGTTCGCCAGTTCGCCGACCGCGTCGCGGATGCAGTCATCGTCGGCCTCGTCAACCATGAGCAGTTCCTTGGCAACGTACTGGGCAGTCTTCTTGTCGGTGGCAAAGATGATATAGCCGACCCGGTCTCCGGCCACCCCCACGATGCCGGTCACGTCCGAATCCACCGGATCGACCCGTTTTTCGACCTTGCCGGCCAAGAGGTCGATGTTCATATACATCTTGAAGGTATCCTGGGTGGCGGACATGATGGTGAACATGATCTCTTCAAAGGAAATTACGGACAATGTCTCTTACCTCCAGGTTGTTGTCATTGAATTTACGATTGCCGATTGGAAACTACAAAAAACCGCATAACCCTTTGACGGATCGTGAAAATTAGTTATGAGTCTTATCCCGGCAGCAGACTGTTGAAAACTGAGGTTGTTCAAAAATAGTCAGATCGTCGCACCCGCAGAAAAGCCCCGCGGAGGCGTAGCAGGCCTACTCCGCCGAAGCAGCTTTGGCTACGAAGGCCGGGCGCTACGCCGCACAAGGCGGCTTTCGAGGATGAAGGCCAAGATGGCTGTTTTTCAACAACCTGTTACTCCCATTCGATGGTTGCCGGCGGTTTCTGGCTGATGTCGTACACAACCCGGTTGACCCCCTTGACCTCGTTGATGATACGTGAAGAGATTGAGCCCAGGATCTCGTAGGGGAGCTTGACCCAGTCGGCGGTCATGCCGTCCAGGGAATTGACCGCCCGCAGCGCCACGGTAAAGTCATAGGTGCGGGCATCTCCCATCACGCCGACCGAACGCACCGGCAGGAGCACTGCAAAGGATTGCCAGATGTCCCGATACAGTCCGGCCTTGCGGATCTCCTCCAACACGATGGCGTCCGCTTCGCGCAAGATCTCAAGCTTTTCGGCGGTCAGTTCGCCGATGCAGCGGATCGCCAGCCCCGGACCGGGGAACGGTTGCCGGTAGACCACCTCATCCGGCATCCCCAGCTCCTTGCCCAGCAGCCTGACCTCATCCTTGAAGAGTTCCCGCACCGGTTCCAGCAGTTTCAGGTTCATGCGTTCCGGCAGGCCACCCACGTTGTGGTGGCTCTTGATGACGGCCGACGGTCCCTTTATGGAGACCGATTCGATCACGTCCGGGTAGAGCGTCCCCTGTGCCAGATAATCCACCTGGCCCAGTTTGTCCGCCTCTTCCTCGAACAGGTAGATGAATTCGTTGCCGATGATCTTGCGTTTTTGCTCCGGATCGCTGACTCCATCCAGTTTTTCCAGAAATCGGGCGGAAGCATCCACATAATCCAGGTTGATATTGAAATGCTTGGTAAAGAGGTTGACGACCTTCTCGGCCTCCCCCTTGCGCAGCAGGCCGTTGTTGACGAAGATGCACTGGAGCTGGTCTCCGATGGCCTTGTGGATCAGCACCGCCACTACCGAGGAATCGACCCCGCCAGACAGGGCGCAGATCACCTTGCCCGATCCGACCTTTTCCCTGATCGAGGCGATCTCCGTTTCGATGAAACCGGCCATGGTCCAGGTCGGCTTGCAGCCGCACACGGTAAAGATGAAGTTTCCCAGCATCTCGTCGCCCCGGGGCGTATGCACCACCTCGGGATGAAACTGAACACCGAAGAAACGGCGCTTCTCGTCCTTCATGGCAGCAACCGGCGAATGGTCGGTGTGGGCGATTGAGCCGAAGCCCCTGGGCATCTCGTCGATGCGGTCGCCGTGGGACATCCACACCTCTTCATGGCCGCCGAAGCCGCTGAAGAGATCCCGGCTGTCGTCGATCTTCAACTGGGAACGCCCGTATTCACGCTTGGCGGAGCGCTCCACCCGGCCGCCCAACTGCTGGGTCATGAGCTGCATGCCGTAACAGATACCCAGCACCGGTACGCCCAGCTCGAAGATCCGCTGGTCGGATAGCGGCGCATCGGCGTCGTAGACGCTGCACGGGCCACCGGAGAGCACGATCCCCTGGGGAGCGAACGACTTGATCTTTTCCAGGGGCATATTGAAGGGGTGGATCTCACAGTAGACGCTCTGTTCGCGGATGCGGCGGGCGATGAGCTGCGTAACCTGCGACCCGAAGTCGAGGATCAGGATTTTCTGGCTGTGGATATCGGTGGTCATTATGAGTCTTTCTTGCAAACGTTGTATTCAAAACAATCTAAAAAAACTTGTGTAACAGCAGGTGGAGATGAATGAAACCAAGGTTTTTCCCCCTCACCCGGCCTTCGGCCACCCTCTCCCCCAGGGAGAGGATTGAATTGTTAATCTTTCTCCCCATGGGCCCAAAGGGCCTAAAGGAGAAGGTGCCCCCAATGGGTAGAAGAGGGGCACGGTTTAGCTTATTGATTGCCGACCCGGTAGTTCGGAGCCTCTTTCGTGATCGTCACGTCATGCACGTGGGACTCCTTGAGGCCTGCGCCGGTGATGCGGATGAAACGGCTCCGCTCATGCATCTCCTGGATCGTGGCGCAACCGGTATAGCCCATGCCCGAGCGCAGGCCGCCCATCAACTGGTGGATGTTGGCCGAAAGCGGTCCCCTCAGAGGCACCATACCCTCGATGCCTTCCGGCACCAGCTTCACGTCCTCGCCCACGTCGGACTGGAAATAACGGTCCTTGCTTCCATCCTTCATGGCCCCGATGGAGCCCATGCCGCGGTAGCTCTTGTAGGTCCTGCCCTGGTAGAGGATCGTATCGCCCGGCGACTCCTCGGTCCCGGCAAAGAGAGAACCGATCATGACGCTGTCGGCGCCGGCCGAGACCGCCTTGGGCAGGTCGCCGGAATACTTGACGCCGCCGTCGGCAATGACCGGCACGCCGTACTTGTGGGCGACCCTGGCGCATTCATGAATGGCAGTGATCTGCGGCACGCCCACACCGGCCACCACGCGGGTGGTGCAGATGGAACCAGGGCCTATGCCGACCTTGATGCCGTCGGCGCCCGCCTTGATGAGCGCCTCGGCCGCTTCGGCCGTGGCGATGTTGCCGGCGATGATCTCGACGCCGGGAAAGGTCGATTTGGCCCTCATCACGGCATCGATAACCCCCTGGGAGTGGCCGTGGGCGGTGTCGATGACGATAACGTCAACCCCTGCCCTGATCAGCGCTTCCATGCGGGCCTCCATCTCGGCCGTCGGCCCGACGGCAGCTCCGACCCGCAGGCGGCCAAGACTGTCCTTGCAGGCGTTGGGGTATTTCTTGACCTTCTCGATATCCTTGATGGTGATCAGTCCCTTGAGGTTGCGCTCGTCGTCAACCACCAGAAGCTTCTCGACCCTGGTATGCTTTAAGTGTTCCTTGGCCTGTTCCAGGGTTGTGCCCACCGGCACGGTCACAAGGTTGCGCTTGGTCATGCGCGCGGAGATCGGCAGATCGTAATCGGTCTCGAAACGCAGATCGCGGTTGGTGAGAATCCCCACCAGCTTGCCGTTGGGTTTTATGACCGGCACGCCCGAGATGCGGTAGCGCGACATGATGTCCAGCGCCTCCCTGATCTTCTGGTTGGGACGCATGGTAATCGGGTCAACGATCATGCCCGACTCGCTCTTTTTAACCTTGTCCACTTCCTGTGCCTGAATCTCGATGCTGAGGTTCTTGTGCACGATGCCGAGACCCCCTTCACGGGCCATGCAGATTGCTGTTCGGGCCTCGGTGACGGTATCCATCGCGGCGCTGACCAGCGGTATGTTCAAGGGGATGTTGCGGGACAGGCGGGTGGTGAGATTGACATCGCGGGGCAAAACAATCGAGTGGGCTGGCACAAGGAGGACATCGTCAAAGGTGAGGCCTTCCGTTAACTTGTCGTAAGACATAAACTAACTCCTCGCATGTTGATACCGGTCACAAATCAAGGAAGAAATCAAGGCGGCGAGGATTGGGGCGACGAAGGCGTACAAAGTAGTACGTTGTGGAGCCGGAGACGAGCCAACTAAAGATAGCGCCTTGATTTGAATCGTCGGTATAAATAATTTTATTGAAGTTAGTACAGCGGGGCGGGCAAGTCAAGACAAAAGGAAATGTATACCGGAGAATGGGGATGCACTTTTGGGAAAAATGGGGGTTGCGTAGGGGCGCGGCTTGCTGTGCCCTGTTTGCCGATGCATTGCAATCAAAACCCACGGGCGCGGCAAGCGGCGCCCCTACGAAAAAAACGATTCTGTGGAGTTCGAGCCCTAAGCAGCCTTGCTCCGTGTCTCAAGTACCGATAAAGATTCTGGATCGTGATCCAACAGAGCGAGTGCGCTACTTATAGCCCGACTCGGCAACAAATCTCCATTCTCATATTTTTGGAAGGCCCTCGGACCGCCTCCGATTAAAAGTCCAGCTGCTTCCTGCGAAAGATGCAGTTTTTTGCGGATGCGACGAATTTCCTCAGGTTCAAGCAATCCATCTGCTTGGGCCTTGAGACGGTTTAACATCCGGTCGGAAACCTTCATATCCTCGCTGGTATGGATACTCTCTTCTGATTGGTCACAATACCAGCCGGGCATATCGAAAGTGACGTTCTTTCCTTTGTAGGCAAGAGTCATGGAGCGCACTGCGCGATACATAGGTGCGCCTGTTTCAGGACAGAGGGGATTAGTCATTATCTTTCTCCTTAAATGATAATAACAAAAACTCAGTTATGACATCTGCGGTAAATTTCACATAAATCAACCCCACCGGCGAAGGCACATGATAAACATCCTGCCATTGTCTAGCATCTGCATAGGATGTCATTGATTTATAGAAATGACCTCGTTTCATATTCTGAATCGTGCCTACAATTTCGGCTCGGCCGAATCCAAGAGAAGCGGCCCCACGTAGCGCTGTGCCTGTAACTGCAAGTCTTTCAATACTTACAAATACGGCCTTAAACGCTTCAAGATCATATGTAGGTTTCCGTTTTTCGGCCATATTGAAAACTTACACCATAATGGTGTTTAAAACAACTTTAAAAAGTATGCACATCTGTCAACCGTTCTCTCAAATACTCACTCACCCGGCTGCCGTGCATGCGGCGAACACAATGTAGGCAGACTGCCTAAATTAGGCAGTTACTGTTTCATCCCCGCGCATGCGGGGAACAGCCGTATACCCCTGGTCGATCACCGCCAACCCGGTTCATCCCCGCGCATGCGGGGAACATTGACCTGGAGGGAGCGCCACCGGGTCAGTTGCCGGTTCATCCCCGCGCATGCGGGGAACATTCTTCCTGAGTCCAGCCGCGATCTATCCGGAGCGGTTCAACCCCGCGCATGCGGGGAACATGCCGGGAAGGGCTTCTCGCTATCTTCCGTGACGGGTTCAACCCCGCGCATGCGGGGAACATGCCAGGGGAGCCCACTTGTGCGGCCTGCCCTCCGGTTCATCCCCGCGCATGCGGGGGACATTCGTTGGCCGAGCAGTCCCAGTAGTGATTGGCCGGTTCATCCCCGCGCATGCGGGGAACATTCGCGCATGAGTTCCATGGCCATGTCGGCCGCCGGTTCATCCCCGCGCATGCGGGGAACATATCATCGAAAAAGCAGTTACCCCCGCATAACTCGGTTCATCCCCGCGCATGCGGGGAACATAATGAAAACAACCGCAGAAACGAGAAGAGAGCCGGTTCATCCCCGCGCATGCGGGGAACATTCAACCTGATGTTAAAGAAGCTGCTTATTTGACGGTTCATCCCCGCGCATGCGGGGAACATATCCCCGGCAGAGATCAGCTCTTTGATTATTTCGGTTCATCCCCGCGCATGCGGGGAACATGGGGCCGTGGTAGAAGCAGCGGGATAGGGCCGCGGTTCATCCCCGCGCATGCGGGGAACATACTCCCCCCAAAATCATCCCTAACAATTATCTCGGTTCATCCCCGCGCATGCGGGGAACATAGGGCCTCGCCCTCCGCGAAGTTGTCCGTGACCGGTTCATCCCCGCGCATGCGGGGAACATTGCGTAACTGGTGGTACTCCGGAAAGACCACACGGTTCATCCCCGCGCATGCGGGGAACATAGGCGTTCGCGGATGCGCCGCCGCGTATCCTGCGGTTCATCCCCGCGCATGCGGGGAACATGGCATCGGCATTCCGCTCGACAGCCTTCAGTGCGGTTCATCCCCGCGCATGCGGGGAACATATCGAGAGGGGCCGGGGAGGGTGGTTTAACCGTGCGGTTCATCCCCGCGCATGCGGGGAACATTTTAACCATGCTTCGGGCTCCCCTGATAAGACCGGTTCATCCCCGCGCATGCGGGGAACATTCCTCGAAGAATACCGATAGATCGCCTGTCAGCGGTTCATCCCCGCGCATGCGGGGAACATGGGATCATGCCGCCGGCGATGAAGCGGTCATACGGTTCATCCCCGCGCATGCGGGGAACATTCCATGAGCGGCTGTCCGCCGGCGAACTGAATGCGGTTCATCCCCGCGCATGCGGGGAACATGAACTGGACGTTAACCGACTGGTTGCCTTGCCCGGTTCATCCCCGCGCATGCGGGGAACATAAATAATGGCAAGCATCTACACCAAAAAGAGCCGGTTCATCCCCGCGCATGCGGGGAACATGGTACAAGTGCCCACCAAATGCGGACATAACCCGGTTCATCCCCGCGCATGCGGGGAACATATTGCCAATTGCTGAAGCCTGATAATTAACAGCGGTTCATCCCCGCGCATGCGGGGAACATACAGGGGCAATCAGTGACCTGGCCTGGAATACCGGTTCATCCCCGCGCATGCGGGGAACATAGCAGGTGCGTGGGCTCGAAGTCGATGTAGTCCGGTTCATCCCCGCGCATGCGGGGAACATGTTTTATCGGCAGTGATTATGCCAAAGAGGAGCGGTTCATCCCCGCGCATGCGGGGAACATTAACACTCATGGCAGGCATGCTCCAGATCCCCCGGTTCATCCCCGCGTATGCGGGGAACATTGACTTGTCTTGGGTTGCAGCCTCAATGGCAACGGTTCATCCCCGCGCATGCGGGGAACATGCAGCCATTATAAACAACGCCTCTGTGACCTCCGGTTCATCCCCGCGCATGCGGGGAACATACATGGGCGACACCTTCAGACTGGCAATGCAGCGGTTCATCCCCGCGCATGCGGGGAACATCCGCTCTATGGCGATCAGCTGAAGATGCTGGCCGGTTCATCCCCGCGCATGCGGGGAACATGCGGCAGCGGCAGCAGGAAGAGTTAAAGGCGACGGTTCATCCCCGCGCATGCGGGGAACATTCAGGAAGCCGATAGTATTGAGCCTGGGATATCGGTTCATCCCCGCGCATGCGGGGAACATAAAAGCCCCTCTCGCTCTTGCGCGCCGTAGCGCGGTTCATCCCCGCGCATGCGGGGAACATCCGATAACCATTCCCTCGCTGACAATCTCATCCGGTTCATCCCCGCGCATGCGGGGAACATTAGTGCCTACCCTCTCCGCAATATTCCCACAACGGTTCATCCCCGCGCATGCGGGGAACATTCAGTCGAGAGCTATCCGGAAGAGGCCAACGACGGTTCATCCCCGCGCATGCGGGGAACATTCCAATCAGTTGTTTGATATAAATTCCAGGTACGGTTCATCCCCGCGCATGCGGGGAACATTGCCACGAGTTGGCGCACGCCGCGTGGGTGTCCGGTTCATCCCCGCGCATGCGGGGAACATGGGGAAACCGGCAAGATGGCGATCAATCTGACCGGTTCATCCCCGCGCATGCGGGGAACATTACACGTATTTGGCGATATCCGCCGGAATGGCCGGTTCATCCCCGCGCATGCGGGGAACATTTGCAGGCATAACCATGGGCCTGAAGGATTACCGGTTCATCCCCGCGCATGCGGGGAACATGCCGCATACATCGTCGAACGCGCCCAGGCCAATGGTTCATCCCCGCGCATGCGGGGAACATCACATTAAACATGGTAGTGATTGTATGCGTGGCGGTTCATCCCCGCGCATGCGGGGAACATCGTTAGGTGCAATCCAGAACTGCAACAAGCGCCGGTTCATCCCCGCGCATGCGGGGAACATGTGTAGTTGTCCAGCATCTGCCCGTTGGCGCCCGGTTCATCCCCGCGCATGCGGGGAACATGGTCCGACCGGGGCGACCGGGGCGCAGGGTATCGGTTCATCCCCGCGCATGCGGGGAACATAGGTAGAGGGAACCGCCGATGGAGTCAGGAAGCGGTTCATCCCCGCGCATGCGGGGAACATGCAGTTTTCTTACCTCCGCTTCCGTAAACTCATGGTTCATCCCCGCGCATGCGGGGAACATGGATCGATCAGCTCCTACAAAGAGTTGTGCGACGGTTCATCCCCGCGCATGCGGGGAACATCCCTACGGGAGACGCCATGAAAACGTTCAAAACGGTTCATCCCCGCGCATGCGGGGAACATAACAGATGAATATAAAGAATTTATTAGAGGTGCGGTTCATCCCCGCGCATGCGGGGAACATGCGATGAGCCCATAAGGCCCTGGCGACGGGGCCGGTTCATCCCCGCGCATGCGGGGAACATTCCAAGGTCATATCATGCAATTCTCGAAAGGTCGGTTCATCCCCGCGCATGCGGGGAACATCTCGCTCTGCCCCATCAGGTCGTTATCGTAACCGGTTCATCCCCGCGCATGCGGGGAACATTCCTGGACCTCCTGCATCTCCTGCCAGAGGGGCGGTTCATCCCCGCGCATGCGGGGAACATTGGTAGTAAATGGAGTAACCTCGAACGGTTCTCGGTTCATCCCCGCGCATGCGGGGAACATGCGGCCCGCTCGCTGGCAGATACCGGATACATCGGTTCATCCCCGCGCATGCGGGGAACATCTCCGGTTGAATTGGACCGGTCAGAGCAGGATCGGTTCATCCCCGCGCATGCGGGGAACATCCGACGCTGCTCCATATTGGGAAGGGCAAACACGGTTCATCCCCGCGCATGCGGGGAACATAATCCGCACCAGGGCGTGATGCACAACCCGGTCCGGTTCATCCCCGCGCATGCGGGGAACATAGAGAGCCCCCGATGCTGGTCAGGGCGTCGGCCGGTTCATCCCCGCGCATGCGGGGAACATCTGGTGGGAAGCGGAGTTCCCCGCAAAGACCGGCGGTTCATCCCCGCGCATGCGGGGAACATTGCTTTTCCGATTGCGTTCATGGTGTGGCCTCCGGTTCATCCCCGCGCATGCGGGGAACATGTCATGCCCCCTTTTTTGTACTCCTTGCTCTCCGGTTCATCCCCGCGCATGCGGGGAACATAGCCACTTCTGGATCTACTGCCTCTCCGGCGCCGGTTCATCCCCGCGCATGCGGGGAACATTATCCTGCCCAGCGTGCCCAGCCCCAGCACGCCGGTTCATCCCCGCGCATGCGGGGAACATACCAGCCGCATCAGGTAGCCGTCGAAGCCGGTCGGTTCATCCCCGCGCATGCGGGGAACATATCGGCTGTGGCAGGAAGTTGCAGGCGATCCCCGGTTCATCCCCGCGCATGCGGGGAACATTCCTCCCCTTTGCAGAGGACCGCGCTGCCGATCGGTTCATCCCCGCGCATGCGGGGAACATTGCATGCGGCGCGGCACCATGCGCTCGAAGGCCGGTTCATCCCCGCGCATGCGGGGAACATGCAGGCCGCGGAGCTGCAGAAGATCATTGATAGCGGTTCATCCCCGCGCATGCGGGGAACATCGGTGATCCGCCGACATGAAGATGTCGCTGTCCGGTTCATCCCCGCGCATGCGGGGAACATCGGACGCGCACACGGAACTGGAGTTCGACTACCGGTTCATCCCCGCGCATGCGGGGAACATAGATCCTCGGCCGTGGCAAACCGGAGAGAAATCGGTTCATCCCCGCGCATGCGGGGAACATACCGCCACTTGGAGGGTCACATCCTCAAAAAACGGTTCATCCCCGCGCATGCGGGGAACATTTTTGTGTTGCCTTCAACGCCTCGTTCTCCGCCGGTTCATCCCCGCGCATGCGGGGAACATTTCTCTATCGCGATCACCGCGGCGTTGACGTCCGGTTCATCCCCGCGCATGCGGGGAACATTTGTGGTGGAGAAGGGTTATCCACAGGCTGGTCGGTTCATCCCCGCGCATGCGGGGAACATATGTTGACCACGCCGCCATCGGTAACGTTGTGCGGTTCATCCCCGCGCATGCGGGGAACATCTCCCCCACCAGGAGGATGGGGGCGTGGGAGCCGGTTCATCCCCGCGCATGCGGGGAACATATCACCGCCGACATCGGAGACCTGAGCCAGAACGGTTCATCCCCGCGCATGCGGGGAACATGCGGGTCTGGTCGGTGATCTGCTTGGTGGCGGCGGTTCATCCCCGCGCATGCGGGGAACATGTCGGGCCGTACAACAAGCAGCAGATCTCCGGCGGTTCATCCCCGCGCATGCGGGGAACATTACTGGTATCAGTCCTCATCGGCGACATCCGGCGGTTCATCCCCGCGCATGCGGGGAACATCCACAGGGGGCGGCGGGGATTGGTTCGGTGTGCGGTTCATCCCCGCGCATGCGGGGAACATGTCTTGCCGAAGCCGGTGGCCTCGCAGAGCAGCTGGTTCATCCCCGCGCATGCGGGGAACATGAGAAACAATTAGAGGGTGGGCAGTGAATGCACGGTTCATCCCCGCGCATGCGGGGAACATCAGGAGATGAGGAAGTGATTTATTATGATGAACGGTTCATCCCCGCGCATGCGGGGAACATAATTGAACTCGCATACATCCACCAACAACATGCGGTTCATCCCCGCGCATGCGGGGAACATAACTATGGGATCCCACGGCGGTCAACACCACGCGGTTCATCCCCGCGCATGCGGGGAACATCTGTTGTGAAACATTGTTCGCCGCTGCGATTTCGGTTCATCCCCGCGCATGCGGGGAACATGAAGCGCCTCACGAGACGGCTCGCCCCCTCCATGGTTCATCCCCGCGCATGCGGGGAACATTCGAGCACAGCCCGCGAGTTGGATAGGTCGAGCGGTTCATCCCCGCGCATGCGGGGAACATCGGTTCAACGTTTTCCCCGGCCTCCAAATTTGCGGTTCATCCCCGCGCATGCGGGGAACATTTGCGTGCGCGAGGCGTGAGGGATTCGAGTGTCGGTTCATCCCCGCGCATGCGGGGAACATGGCCGAAAGTTCAAGCCGTTTGTTTCTCTCTGCGGTTCATCCCCGCGCATGCGGGGAACATCCCACAAAGCCCCCAAGTCCCGCCATGCCATTCGGTTCATCCCCGCGCATGCGGGGAACATCGCCTCCTGCAAACCATTTGAGGTATTCCGGGGGTTCATCCCCGCGCATGCGGGGAACATGCCATGGCCAGTTTTCGGACAATCTCTTCGTCCGGTTCATCCCCGCGCATGCGGGGAACATCGGCCGGGCGCTCCGGATGTACACGGGGAAGACGGTTCATCCCCGCGCATGCGGGGAACATTCATCCACGCGACGGTCACACGTCCGGCAACGCGGTTCATCCCCGCGCATGCGGGGAACATGTTTGCCGGAGACATCAAGCACGCCGTTACCGAGGTTCATCCCCGCGCATGCGGGGAACATAATGCCGTCTGAATATTTTCTCATCGTTCTCCCGGTTCATCCCCGCGCATGCGGGGAACATTTGACCGTGAGCATGATGATCGACCAGGCGTGCGGTTCATCCCCGCGCATGCGGGGAACATTTGCCGGCTACCACGGTAACGACGGTCCCTGCCGGTTCATCCCCGCGCATGCGGGGAACATTTCTGTCTCTGTCTCTGTCTCTGTCTCTGTCTCGGTTCATCCCCGCGCATGCGGGGAACATGTTGGGGTACGCTTTGTCCATGACACCAAGACCGGTTCATCCCCGCGCATGCGGGGAACATCTTGCCGGGAAAAAACATTTGCAGCCTGTTTTCGGTTCATCCCCGCGCATGCGGGGAACATACGGCAAGCTGATTATCTCAAGAATGAGAGGACGGTTCATCCCCGCGCATGCGGGGAACATATCTGGAGGTGTTTCCCAGGTTTCCGTCGCGTCGGTTCATCCCCGCGCATGCGGGGAACATGGTGTTCCAGAACAGCCAGAGCGCGGCTTATACGGTTCATCCCCGCGCATGCGGGGAACATCTGTTCATTTTGGCAAAAGTTTCGGGTCGTTCAAGGTTCATCCCCGCGCATGCGGGGAACATTCTCTCCTTTGTGTTTGATTTACGCCCTCACGCGGTTCATCCCCGCGCATGCGGGGAACATATATTCAGCGTCTTGATCCACTCAGGATTGAACGGTTCATCCCCGCGCATGCGGGGAACATCTCTCCGAAGAACTTCAACAACATGTTTTCTCCGGTTCATCCCCGCGCATGCGGGGAACATAGGTGCGGTGAATCCAAGAGCTTCCAGAGTAGCGGTTCATCCCCGCGCATGCGGGGAACATGAAATGACGTATAATTATGCATAATTAGAGTACGGTTCATCCCCGCGCATGCGGGGAACATTTCACCTCCTGCTTCTTCGCCTGCCGCGCCGCCGGTTCATCCCCGCGCATGCGGGGAACATACGCACATCCGCTGCTGCAGATCCTCCAGCTGCGGTTCATCCCCGC
>Ga0316217_10001371_pt1 | contig 31899 bp, 31 predicted proteins | sample 1anoAmetaG_FD_203633 | JGI IMG/M metagenome (GOLD analysis project Ga0316217, IMG submission 203633) | Freshwater microbial communities from Trout Bog Lake, Wisconsin, USA - 1anoA | ecosystem: Environmental > Aquatic > Freshwater > Lake > Hypolimnion/Profundal zone | place: USA: Wisconsin... | reverse complement strand
CGGCGCCGCCGGCGCCACCGGCGCCCAGGGCGCCCAGGGGCCCCAGGGCGCCCAGGGGCCGGCCGGCGCCGCCGGCGGCACCGGCGCCGCGGGCCCGGACGGGGCCACGGGCACCGCCCTCAACCCCCAGAACCTGGCCCTGCTCAAGTGGTACCCGGCCAACCAGGCGGGCTACGCCCTGGCGCCTGCCACCACCTGGACCGCCTCCAGCCTGTTCTACGATGGCGCCGACCTGGTGGTGGTGGATTCCGCCAGCAACCGGCTGGTGCGGATCAACCCGGTCTCGGGCGCCGTGGACAACAGCTTCGCCACCGGCCAGAGCGGCGCCAGCCACGGCTGCTTCGACGGCATGAACTACTGGGTGACCGACACCGCCAGCAACAAGCTCACGAAGATCACCCCCTCCGTTCCCACGCCCGTGATTTCCAGCTTCACCACGGGCTCGGCGCCCACCGGCATCTGCCTGTTCGGAGGGCCGGGGGTACCCGTCGCCGTGGCCAACAGCACGGCCGGCACCTACCAGTACTTCAACAACGCGGGCTCGCCTACAAACACCGTCACCGTGGGCGGGCACCCCAGCGAAATCTTCATCGACAACTTCACGTCCCCGACCAGTGTCTGGCTCACCGACCCCACCGCCAACACCCTCCGGATCTACCGGACCGCCAGCAGCACCCTGCTCGCCACCCTCTCCCTGCCGGGCAGCCCGGGAACCATGGCCTTCGATGGCAGCTTCGTCTGGATCGGCGCCGGCACCTCGGTGCTCAAGATCAACGCCGTCACCCTCGCCGTCGCGGCCACCTACAGCCTGGGCGTCCCCTGCGGCGCCACCACCTTCGACGGCAGCTATGTCTGGGTGGTGACCAGCGGCAACCAGCTCACCCGGCTGTCCACCTCCGGCGCCGTGCTCGGCAGCTATGCCGCGGGCTCCAGCCCCGGCGCCCTGGCCTTCGACGGCGCCAACGTCTGGTGCGTCAGCACCTCCGGCCCCTCCATCGGCAAGTTCTGAACCACGAGGCGATCCCATGCGGCCCATGCTCCTCACCCCCACTTCCCTGGCCCTGGTGGCCGCCTCCGCCTGGGTGCTCCCGGCCCAGGCCACCGACCGCACCCCGCTGCCGGCCCTGGCCTTCGAGGGCGTCCTGCCCCTGGGCTGGCCCCAGAACGGGGTCCAGACCTTCCAGTTCCAGATCTACGACAGCACGGCCACCAGGCGCTGGGACTCCGGCAACCTCTCGGTTGAGATGACGTGCGGTCACTTCAATGTGGTGCTGGGGGTCACCGGCATGCCGGCGTTCCCGGCGGGCCTGGCCCAGACGCCGGGGCTGGCGCTGCGGGTCTTCGTGAACGGGGTGCGCTTCGGCCTCGTCGACCTCCCCATCGGCCTGCCGGTGGGGCCCCCGGCCTGGGACTTCCTGTCCGGGCTGGGCGGCGACGTGACCGGCCTGCGCGACCATACGGTGATGTCCATGCTGCAGGGCAAGCCGCTGGCGTTCGCCTCGGTGCCGCTGCCCGGCCAGGTGCTGACCTTCAACGGCACGGCCTGGGTCAACGCCGCGGCTGCGGGCCAGACCGGCCCCACGGGTCCCCAGGGCCCGGCCGGCGCCACCGGTCCCACCGGGGCCACCGGGCCGGCCGGACCCCAGGGGGCCACGGGCAGTGCCGGCCTGCCGGGCGCCACCGGCGCCCAGGGCCCGGCCGGACCCCAGGGCGCCACCGGCGCCGCCGGGCCCGTGGGAGCCCAGGGACTCACCGGCGCCACCGGCGCCCAGGGCCCGGTGGGGCCGCAGGGCGCCGCCGGGGCCACCGGCGCCGCCGGCGCCCAGGGCGCCCAGGGACTGGCCGGTCCCATCGGGGCCACCGGCGCCCAGGGCCCGGCCGGACCGGCCGGGGCCATGGGGGCCCAGGGCCCGGTTGGGCCCATGGGCGCCATGGGCGGGCAAGGGCCGGACGGCGCCGCGGGACCCCAGGGGCCCCAGGGCCCGGCCGGGGCGGCCGGGGCCTCCGGCAGCGCCTTCTTCAGCGGGACCGGCGCGCCCGGCGATGCGGTGGGGAGCACCGGCGACTTCTACCTGGACACCCAGGCCAGCCAGATCTACGGGCCCAAGGTGGACCCGGGCGACTGGCTCAACGTGAACCCGGTCTCCACCCTGGGCGCGGCCGGCCCGGCCGGGCCCCAGGGCGCCGCGGGACCGGACGGACCCCAGGGGCCCCAGGGACCCCAGGGCGCCGCCGGGCCCCAGGGCTTGCCGGGCGCCCAGGGCGCCATGGGCGCCCTGGGTCCGCAGGGGCCGGACGGCGCCGCCGGCGCCACCGGGGCCACCGGGCCGGACGGCCCGGCCGGGGCCGCGGGCAGCGTGCTGTATGCCGGCGCCGGAGCGCCCCCGGCGGCCACCGGCCTGCCCGGGGACTCCTACCTGGACACCTCCACCAGCCTGGTCTACGGCCCCAAGGTCGACCCCGGCGACTGGGACAATATCCCCCCGCCCTCCCCCTTCTCCCTGCAGGGCCCCACCGGCGCGGCCGGCGCCATCGGCCCGGTCGGCCCCCAGGGGCCCCAGGGCCCGGCCGGCGCCGACGGCAGCGTGGGCGCCCAGGGTCCCCAGGGCTTCCAGGGCAGCCAGGGCGCTCAGGGCAGCGCCGGGCCTGACGGCGCGGCCGGGGCCGCCGGCCCCGACGGTCCCCAGGGTCCCGCGGGGCTGGCCGGCAACACCGTGCTGAACGGCGCCGCCGCCCCGGACAACAGCCAGGGCAGCGCCGGCGACTTCTTCCTGGACACCACCACCCACCAGCTGTTCGGGCCCAAGGACGGCAATGCCGGATGGAGCGCCACTGCGCCGGACCTGACCGGCGCCGCCGGCGCCCAGGGCCCCCAGGGCGCCCAGGGCCCGGCAGGTGATCCGGGGCCCCAGGGCGCCCAGGGCGCCATGGGCGCCACCGGCCCCCAGGGCCCCGCCGGCGCCGCGGGCGCCCAGGGCGCCCAGGGCCCGGACGGATTCCAGGGACCCCAGGGCGCCGCCGGCGCCACCGGCGCCGACGGCCCGATGGGCTACGACGGCCCGGCCGGGCCGGCCGGAGCCCAGGGCCCGGACGGGGCCACCGGGCCCCGGGGCGCCTCGGCCAATGTGCTGCTCCATGATGCCGGCGCTCCGGTTGATGCTTCCGGCAACCCGGGCGACTTCTACCTGGACACCGGCGCCAGCCTGCTCTATGGCCCCAAGCTCGCCGCCGGCACCTGGTCCGGCGCGGCGCAGAACTCCCTGGTCGGCCCCCAGGGCGCCCAGGGCCCGCAGGGGCCCCAGGGGCCGGCCGGCGCTGACGGCGCCCAGGGTCCCCAGGGCCTCGCCGGCGCCGCCGGCGCCACCGGGGCCCAGGGCGCCCAGGGCCCCCAGGGCCCGCAGGGGCCCCAGGGCGCCGCCGGCGGGACCGGCCCCGCCGGCTTCGAAGGCGAGTTCGGCGCCTCCGGCGCGGTCCTGCCGGTGCTGGCCCTGGCCGGCAGCCGCGGCTACGCGGCCTACCAGGGCGGCACCGCGGTGAGCCTGCCGGTCAGCGCCAGCGCGGCCCAGGGCATGGCCTTCGACGGCGCCAATCTCTGGGTGGCCACCGCCAACGGCGCCGGCAACGGCACCCTCAGCCAGTTCGCCCTCGCCACCCGCAGCCAGACCGCCTCCTTCCTGGTGGGCAAGGCCCCCTCGGCGGTGGCCTACGACGGCATGAACGTCTGGGTTGCCAACAGCGGCGACAACACGGTCCAGGCCTATGGCTCCACCAGCGGCGCCAGCGCCGGCACCTTCGCCGTGGGCAGCAATCCCCAGGCGCTGGCCTTCGACGGCGCCCATCTCTGGGTGGCCAACTACGGGGGCAACAGCGTCACCCGGATCACCATCACCGGCGGCACGCCGAGTGTGACGGGCACCTTCCCGGTGGGCCTGCAGCCCGCCGCCCTGGCCTTCGACGGGATCCACCTCTGGGTGGCCAACAGCGGCGACGGCACCGTCACGGAGCTGGACACCGCCGGCAACCCGGCCAGCGGCAGCCCGTTCAGCGCCGGCGCCAGCCCCCAGGGCCTGGCCTTCGACGGCCAGTATCTCTGGGTCTCCAACAACAGCACCGGCTCGGTCACCAAGCTGGACGCCGCCACCGGCGCGACCCTGGCCACCTACACCGGGGTGGGCCAGGGGCCGGCCGGAGTGCTGTTCGACGGCGCCGGCATCTGGGTCGCCAACACCGGCGCCGCCACCACCGTGAGCAAGCTGTCCGACGCCACCGGCGCGGCGCTGGCCTCGGTGTCCATCCCCACCGCGCCGCAGAGCATGGCGTTCGACGGGGTGCGGATCTGGGTGGCGTTCGTCTCGGGCGGGGCCTGCCAGGTGAGTCCGTTGTGACGGGCCGGCGGATGGGTGGGATCGTTCAGATCCGGGCCATCCGCTCGGCCCGCCCACGCACCAGCGCCCCGAGCCGCTCCAGCACCGCCTGGTCGAGCCCCGTGCCGGTCAGCGCGCCCAGCACCGCCGGGATGGCGGCCGGCACCTTGTCCGCAAGCTCATGGATCTGGCGCTGGACGAGCTGGAATCCGAGATCGGTTATTTCGGCGAAGGCCTGCCAGTCCCTGGGCCCGAGTTCCGCCAGGGTGGCCGCCCGGCCGATCCTCATGGCGAAGTCCGCGGCCAGTTCCGGATAGAACGCGGTGGTCATGAGGTCGTAGAGCGGGGCCAGACGGGTGCCTGCATCGGCATGGAGCAGCGAGAAGTTCTTCGCATGGGCGTCGGCGTTGCCGAGGATGACGTTGAAGATGACGGCGTTGAGCAGCCTCATGAGGTCCCGGCCGGTCTGGGTCGAGGCCCTGCGCACGAGCTGGAAGCACTCCTTGAAGCCCGGCCCGCCCTCGGACTGGTACTTGGAGGAAGAGGGGATCCCCAGCGCCAGGCTTCGGCGTATTCGAAACGCATGTTCGAATGGTCGTCCTGGATCAGTTCGCCCACGATCCGTCCGTCCCACCATACAGCCAGCCGCCTCATGGCTTGCCCTCACGGCTGAGGTCCGGCGGGGTGACCAGGGTGAGCCTGCAACCCAGGGTTTCCAGCACCTTGATGGCCTTGCCCATCTGGATGGTGGGCTTGCCCGCTTCCAGTTCGATCACGAACCGGGCGCCGACATGGGCGAGACCAGCCAGATCCACTTGCTTCAGGCCCTGGGCCTTCCGGACGGAGCGGATGGTCCGGCCGATCTCCTGGAGCGCAGTGGGTTTCGCGGTCATGGTTCTTCCCGTTCGGTAAGGTTTGCGCCATCCGAAGGCTTGTGCAGCTGAAAAGTTACCGAACGGGACGTTTTCCCGGATGGGTTCGCTTTCCAACGCAGCCTGCAACCGAGGTGCGCGGGCGGCAATCAACATGATATCATCAACAAAAACAATAATTGTTCATGCGAGGCAACGATTGAAGCCCTCTTTCCAGATCAAGAAGCTGTCCACCAAGATCACCCTGCTCTCCCTGGGCATCGTGGCGGCGTTCATGGCGATCTTCTACCTCTACTTCGTTCCCCTGGTGCGGTTCCAGGTGACCCAGGCCCGGAAGGCGGGCATCCGCCAGGTGGTGGAAACGGCGGTCTCCCTGCTGAAGGCGCAGGAGCAGGAGGCCCAGGCCGGCCGGATTTCCCGGGAGGAGGCCCGCAAACGGGGCGGGGAACTGCTGGACGCCATGCATTTCGACGGGACGAACTACGTGTTCGCGACCGACTCCGGCCCGGTGATGATGGCCCACGGGGCCCGCCCCGACCTCATCGGCGTGCCCACGGCCAGCCTGGATCCCAAGCTGCTGGCGCTCTACAGCAGGTTCATCCAGGCGGCCCAGGCCGACAAGTCCGGCGGCTTCTCCGAATACCGGTTCTCGAAGCCGGGCAGGACCGGACAGTTCCCGAAGGTGACCTACTCCCTGGCCTTCGAACCCTGGGGCTGGACGATTTCGGCCGGCACCTACCTGGATGACCTGGACGCCGACCTGAACCGGCTGGCCTTGAACCTGATGCTGGTGCTGGCGGCCCTGGCCGCGGGGGTCGCCGTGGTGTCGAAAGTGCTGGCCGACCGCATCGCCCGGCCGCTGGACGAGCTGGCCCGGGGGATCAACACCAGCCTTGAGAATACCGATCTCACCCACCAGGTCGTGGTCGCCGGAAAGGACGAGACCGCCCTGGTGGCGGGGGCGTTCAACGCCTACAACGCCGGCCTGCGCGAATCCTTCTGGAAGGTGAGCAGCGCCTCGGAGCGGGTCGCTTCGGGCGGGGCGGAACTGGCGGTCTCGGCCGAGCAGATGGCCCGGACGGTGAAGGATCTCGCCCAGGTGGGCGAGGAGCTGAACCGTTCCGGCGACCAGGTCGCCCAGGCCATGGGCGTGCTGCAGCGCAACGGGGAGGCCATGAACCAGCGGGTGGAGGCCGCCATCGCCCAGAGCGGCCAGGTGGTGGGCGAGACCCAGCAGGGGGCCCTGGCCGGCCAGCAGGCCGCGCAGGGCATGGCGGAGATCCAGACCGTGACCGAGGAGATCGCCCGGGCGGTGCAGGTGATCCAGGACATCGCCAAGCAGACCAACCTGCTCAGCCTGAACGCCGCCATCGAAGCGGCCAAGGCCGGCGCCCAGGGCAAGGGTTTCGCCGTGGTGGCCGAGGAGATCCGCAAGCTGGCTGAACGCAGCCGGAGCAGCGCCCAGGAAATCGCCGCCTGGATCGAGACCGCCCGGACCACCGTCGGCGGCGGCGCCCGGCAGGTGGCCGCGAGCCTCGAGAACCTCCAGGCGGTGCGGGGCGGCATCGAGCAGATGGCGGCCAGCATGCGGGAGATCGGGACGCTCACCCGGCAGCAGCTGGGGACCAGCGGCGAAGTGGTGGAGCGCATGGCCCAGACCGCCGTCCGGCTCGGCACCAACGCGGCCTCCACCCAGGAGCTGACCGCGACCGTGGACGAGATCGCCCGCACCACCGAAGATCTGGCCCAGGCGGCGGAACAGCTGAAGGTGGTGGTGGGCAAGTTCAGGACCTGAAGGGAACTCCGGCTCGCAGCCTGCTGGCATTTTGCCCCTGGCAGGGATGGCATTTCGGAGCTGCGCCTACAACCCAGGATGGAAGACAAGCGAGGATAGATCGTCTTGCACTTGGGTTATATTGGGTTATATTTCAGGTATGGCAAAAGTCACCCTCGCCATTGAAGCTCAGACTGAATTCAACAACCTGCCCAAGAGCCTAAAGCCTCGGGTTCTGGATATTTTCACTCGCCTCCAGTCGTGGCCGGAGGTTTCAGGAGTGAAGTGGCTCAAGCACGAATGGACTGGCCATGCCCGCATTCGGGTGGGGGACTGGCGGGTGATCTTCACTTTTGAGGCTCCTGACGTGATCGTCGTCCGCATCAAACACCGAAGCGAAGTCTACGAAGACTGAGGAGGAATCATGCATGCCGTCGCCCTCAACATCCATGGAGAGGAATTCGTTGTCATCCCCAAGCGGGACTATGACCGGCTGCGCGGCATCCCTGATGGAAGCGTGGATGCCGTGGAGTTTGCGCGGAATTCAATCGCGAATGACCTCCGCGCCATGCGTGAGGCCGCCGGCCTGACCCAGGTTGAGTTGTCCAAGCGGTTGAAAAAGTCGCAGGCATTCGTCAGCGGGGCCGAGAGCGGCGCGTCTCGGGTCGGGGAACGCTATGTGCTGGCAGTGCTGAAGGCGTGCGGGCTTCCGGAAGACTGGAAGGGGTGAACGGTCGCTCCGCTGGCCGGGGATTTGGGGATCAGGGGGATCTCCTTCTTGCTTATAGCCAGATTGGAACCAACGACTGGCCAAGCTTGAAGGCCGCGTCGGCCCAGCCAATGCTATCGGCAGTAACCACCGTAAACAGCTACGATTATTTCCCCTCGTACCAGGTGACCCCATGTCCAAACCCGTGACCCACCCCATTTCCCCCCGGCTCACTGCCGAAGAACGGAGGAACCTTGACCGGGCCTACCAGACCTTGGCCACCCGAGGTGACGCCCTGCCCCGCGACGAAGCCTGGATGACCGGGGGCGCCGGGTTGGCTTTTGACCTCATCCCGCCCTGCGACTGGGGCGAGATGGACCCGGCCAAGGCAGGAGACGCCATCCTCCTGGTCGCCGGTCGCGGAGCTTTTGTCGTCCCGTGAGCCCATGCCATCGCGGCTGCGGCAGGTTTCAGGCCCGCAGTTCCCGCCACCAGCCATCCAGCAAGGCAATGCCGTCCTCGGCCCGGGCGGCATAGCCGTCCGCCCCCAGCTGGCGCCACAGCCCGGGATCGTTCAGGAACACCACGCCGCCGACCACCACCCGGCCCCGCTCGAACCCCGGCTCCAGCCGCACCCGGGCGATCAGCCGCTGCACCGCCTGCAGGTTGAACGGCATGGCCACGGAAATGGCCAGCACATGGGGCCGGCACAGCCGGATCAGGTCCAGCACGCCCGGCTCCGGGACATTGGCGCCCAGGTAGTCCACCTCCCAGCCGTCCCCGGACAGCAGGCCGGCCAGGATCCGGCCGCCCAGGTCGTGGTACTCGTTGGGCGAGGCGGTGACCAGCGCCCGGCCCTTGTCCCGGCGGAACGGGACCAGGGTCCAGGTGAGCGCGTCCACGGTGCGCCGGGCCACGGCGCTGGCCCGGTGCTCCTGGGCCACCGACACCTGGCCCGACTCCCAGAGCCGGCCGACTTCGTACAGGGCCGGGGTGAGGGCGAGGCTGAAGAAGGCCTTCAGGTCGTCCTGATCCTTGACGTGGACTTCGGCCAGGTGGACGGCGTCCATCTGGCCGCCGGCCAGGAGGTGGCCCAGCAGCTCCTGGCGGACCGCCGCCCAGGGACTGGGCGGCGCCGGGGCGGCCGAGGCCGCGGACTGGGCCAGCGCCACCCAATGGTGGTGCCGTTCGAGGATCCAGCGGTAGACCGCCTGGACCGGCGGCGCCTGGTCCGGGGGCAGGAGCTGGCCCACCGCCTCCTCCCAGTGCCGGAACATCCGCGCGGTGCCAGCGGCCGGGCAGCCCCGGGCCTGGAGCACCCGGTACGCCCAGGGCATGGTGGCGGCCAGCAGCTCCGCCAGCCGCAGGCCCAGGACGCTGGAGAAGAAGCGGACGTGGTCGCTGCCGCCGCTGAAGGTGGCGGCGGCCAGATCCAGGCCCGCCGGGCCGCCCAGTTCCGGATCGTCCGCCAGGCACTGGTCCACCCGCGCGGCCAGCTGCCTGCCCTGCGCCTCGTAGCCCCGGCTGGCGGCCTCCGGCACCCGTTCCAGCAGGAGCGCGAGTTCCCGGATGGATTCATATGGCTGGGGCATGACAGAGACCTCGATCCACGATCGGCAGAAAGCTTGAAGAAATCAATAAGTATTTTACAGCCAGACCCACGCCGCCAGCCCGGTGAGCCGCTCCAGCACCGCGCGCACCAGCTCCGGCTCCACCTCGCCCCGGGTGCGCACCTGGGCCCGGCCGGGCGCCGCCAGGCGCACCACGTGCACCGCGGCCCCGCCGGGGAAATCCGGGTGCGCCGCCAGCGGCCGGGCCAGGTCCTCGAGCTCCAGCCGGTCCAGCCAGCCCGCAGGCAGGTCCGCAGGCCGCGCCCCGGGCACCAGCGCCCCGGCTTCCCGGGCCTGCACCAGCACCAGGTGGTGCCGGCCCGCCACCAGCCCGCGCCAGGCCAGGAACGGCGGCAGGCCGCCGAAGGCCACCCCGCTCTTGCGAAGCGAAGGCCAGTCACGCAGGTGCCAGATCCCCGCCGCGTCGGCCGCTTCCATGGCCAGACGGGCCAGATCCGGAAGCTCCGGCGGGATCCAGGGACCCAGGACGCTGAATGCAGGTGACTCCATGGGCCCATTATAGATAGGCTGGGACCATGGCATCGCTTCTTTGTCCTCTGGTGGCAACCGGTCAGCAGATCGGGGCCGGGTGGACCCCGGCGCTCTCGGTGGTGAAGGCCCTGGCCGCCCTGGCCGAGGCCCGGCGGCTGGGCGGCGCGGCGGTGTACTGGCTGGCCGACGAAGACCACGACCGGCTGGAGGTGGCGTCCACCGTGGGCCTCCAGGGCGAGCGCCTGGTGCGCCACCGGTTCCGCTTCGAGGCCCCGGAGTCCACCGCCACCGGCTGGCTGCCCTGGACCGCCGGGCAGCAGCAGGAGGCCGTCAGCCTGTGGGGCCCGCTGCCCGAGCCCCTGGAGCCGACCCTGCGCGGCCACGCCCTGGCCCTGGGCGAGCCGCTGTGGCGGCGCGGCCTGCGCCCATTCTCGCCCACCGCCCCTTCGGTGCGGGAGCCGGTCCAGGGCGAACTGGAACGCTGGCGGGCCCTGGGCCTGGAGGCCGGCCTGGTGGCCCAGGCCGAGCGGCTGGAACAGGCCGGGATCGCCCTGCCCCTGGACCCCCGCCAGCAGGCGGCCTGGTTCTCACTCGACCCCCGCACCGGACTGCGCGCCCGGCTGGAACCGGGCCAGCCCTGCCCCTGGGGCCGCTGGCTCAGCCCCGGCGCCGCCCTGCGCCCGCTCATGCAGTCGCTGCTGCTGCCGGGGCTGGCCGCGGTGGTGCTGGGCCCGGCCGAGCGGGCCTACTGGCGCCTCACCGAGCCGCTGTGGGAGCGGGTGGGGCTGGCCCCGCCGCGCATCGTCGACCGGCCCACGGTCTACGTGCTGCCCCGGGGCCTGGCCCTGGCGCCGGACCAGCTCGAGCCCCTGCGCCAGGCCCGCTGGGACCAGTTCCTGGACGGCGCCCCCGCCCTGCCCAGCCAGGCCCTGGCCGGAATGCAGCCCGACCCGGGCTGGGACCCCGCCCTGGCCGGACGGTTCCTGCAGGAACTCGAGCGCACCCGCGCGCGGCTGGCCAAGCTGGACCGCCGGGTGCTGCGCGACCGGGCGGCCCGGGTCCTCAGCCGGGACCCGGAGCGGGTGCGCCAGGCGCTGTTCCCCCTGGGCCGGCCCCAGGAGCGGGTGCTGCCCGGGCTGGTCTGGCTGCGCGATGAACCTATCCTTGACCAGATGGAGGCCCGCCTCGGCGGCGGCTCCAGGCTGGTCCTGCTGGAGCGCCCATGAGCGAGAACCTCTCCCCGGCCACCGGTGAACCCTCGCGGCCACCGGTGGACCTGCTGGTCATCGGCGCCCACCCCGACGACGCCGAGGTGCACGTGGGCGGCCTGCTGGCCCTCACCGCCCGCGCCGGCCTGCGCGGGGCCATCCTCGACCTCACCTCCGGCGACCTGGGCACCCGGGGCAGCGCCGAGTCGCGCCGGGCCGAGGCCATGGCCGCCGCCGGCATCCTGGGGGTGGAGCGGATCATCCTGGACCTGCCTGACGCCCGGTTCGACGAGGGCGAGGCCAACCGACTGGCGGTCATGGCCCAGATCCGCGCCCTGCGCCCGGGGATCCTGGTCCTGCCCGCCCCCGAGGACCGCCATCCCGATCACCGGCGGGCGTTCCGGCTGGCCCGGGAGGCCGCCTACTACGCCGGCCTGCGCAACTACCCCTGCCCGGGCGAACCCTGGCGGCCCCGGGCGGTGGCCTGGGTGGGCGGCGAGACCCCCGGCGCCCCGGACCTGGTGCTGGACGTGAGCGCGGTGTGGGACCAGCGCATGGCCGCCTTCGACGCCTTCGGCAGCCAGTTCGCCGACGACCCGGCCGCGCCGCCCACCCGCATCGCCCACCCGGCCTTCCGGCGCGGGGTGGAGGGCCGGGCCATGCACTGGGGCTCGCTGATCCTGGCCACCTGGGCCGAGGCGCTCTGGACCGAGCGGCCCATCCCGCCCGCGCTGCTGGCCTTCCTGGCCCGGCTGGGATGAACCGGCGCGAGGCCAGGTGGCTGGCCGACGTGGTCGCCGGCGGCGACGGGGTCCGGGACGGCCGGGTCCTGGTGGCCTGTTCCGGCGGCGGCGACTCGGTAGCCCTGCTGGCCTTCCTCTGGGCGGTGCGGCGCAACCTGGGCCTGGAGCTGATCGTGGCCCACGCCCAGCACGGCCTGCGCCCGGAAGCCGGGCAGGAGGCCGAACTGGTGCGCGGGCTGTGCCGCGTGGCCGGGCTGGACCTGGTGGAGGCCCGGCTGGAAGTGCGCGGCCACGCCAAAGCCGCCGGTATCGGCCTGGAGACCGCGGCCCGGGAGCTGCGCTGGGCCTGGCTGCGCGGCCTGGCCGGCTCCGAGGGCGCCGCGGCGGTGGCCACCGGGCACAGCCTTGACGACCACACCGAGACCGTCCTGGTGCGGCTGGCCCGGGGCGGCGGCTGCGGCTGCCTGACCCCCCTGCCCCGGCGCCAGGAGCTGCGCTGGTCGCCCCTGGTCCAGGTCCGGCGGGCCGAGCTCCGGGCCTACCTGGAGCAGAAGCGCCTGCCCTGGCTGGAGGACGCCTCCAACCAGGAGCCGTTCACCCCGCGCAACCGCTGGCGCCGGCTGCTGGAGCCCATGCGCGCCGAGGCGCCGGCCCTGGATGTCCATCTCTGGGAGACCCACCTCCAGGTGGCCGAACTGGCCGCCTTCCGCGACCGGCAGGTGGCCGCCTGGCGGAGCGGGCGCTGGGATCTCCAGGCCGCGCCCGGCCCCGCGCTGCTGCTGGGCGGCCCGGAGCAGGCCTGGCGCGAGCCGGAACTGCGCTGGGTGCTGGAGGCGGCCTGCCGGGAGCAGGCCTGGCCCCGGGAGCCGGACCTGCTGCGGGACCTCACGGCCTGGCTGCTGCCGCACCTGCAGCGGCGGGTCCGGCCGGCGGATGGAAAATTCAAGCAATGGGGGGGATGGCGCCTGGAGCGGGCCGGATCCCCCCTGCCCTGGGCCCTGACCCGGAACCCGGACCCGGAAGCGTCATCAATGCGCCCAAAGTTAAGAGCGCCATGGTCCGGACAGGTTAGACTGGAAGAGCAGGGGACACCACCCCCCCCGGAGGCACCTTGAATTCAATGATGAAGAGCGCGCTGGTTTGGATCGGGATCATCGTGCTGGTCCTATTGGCGCTCAAACAGATTCCCCAGAACACCAAGGTCAATGACATCGCGTTCTCCACCTTCTACACCGAGGGCGTCGAAGGCAAATACCGGAGCGTGACCCTCACCGGCCAGGACGTGGAAGGCACCTACAAGAACCCGGTCAAGGGCCCCAAGGGCGAGACCCTGACCAGCTTCAAGACCGTGGCCCCGCCCATGCAGGACCTGGGCAAGTCGATCCTCAGCTGGAAGCAGGAAGGCCAGCTGGACGAGTTCAAGGCGGCCAAGCCCAGCGAGAACAACTTCATGTACATGCTGGTGTTCTGGGGCCCGCTGCTGGTGTTCGTGGTGCTCTGGTTCGTGTTCATGCGCCAGGCCCAGATGGGCGGCAACAAGGCGCTCAGCTTCGGCAAGGCCCGGGCCAGGGGGCTCAACACCGCCGCCCGCCGGGTCACCTTCGCCGACGTGGCCGGCTGCAACGAGGCCAAGGAGGAGCTGCAGGAGATCGTGGAATTCCTCAAGGATCCCGCCAAGTTCGTCAAGCTCGGCGGCAAGATCCCCAAGGGCGTCCTGCTCATGGGCCCTCCGGGCACCGGCAAGACCCTGCTGGCCCGCGCCATCTCGGGCGAGGCCAAGGTGCAGTTCTTCTCCATCTCCGGCTCCGACTTCGTCGAGATGTTCGTGGGCGTGGGCGCCTCCCGGGTGCGCGACCTGTTCGAGCAGGGCAAGAAGAACGCCCCATGCATCATCTTCATCGACGAGATCGACGCTGTCGGCCGGCACCGCGGCGCCGGCCTGGGCGGCGGCCACGACGAGCGCGAGCAGACCCTCAACCAGCTGCTGGTGGAGATGGACGGCTTCGAGGGCAACGAGGGCGTGATCCTGATCGCCGCCACCAACCGCCCCGATGTGCTCGACCCCGCCCTGCTCCGGCCCGGCCGGTTCGACCGCCGGGTGGTGGTGGACCGCCCCGACCTCAAGGGCCGGTTCGAGATCCTCAAGGTGCACACCGCCGACAAGATCCCCCTCTCCCCCGACGTGGACCTGGAGGTCATCGCCCGCGGCACCCCCGGCTTCGCCGGCGCCGACCTGGCCAACCTCTGCAACGAGGCCGCCCTGTACGCCGCCCGCACCAGCAAGAAGTGGGTCGAGATGATCGATTTCGAGCAGGCCAAGGACAAGGTCTACATGGGCAGCGAGCGCAAGAGCATGGTCATGACCGACGAGGACAAGCGCGACACCGCCTACCACGAGGCCGGCCACGCGGTGGTGGCGTCCTCCATCCCCGGCGCCGACCCGGTGCACAAGGTCACCATCATCCCCCGGGGCCGCGCCCTGGGCGTCACCTGGCAGCTGCCCGAGCGGGACCGCTACTCCGCCACCCGCGAGCACATGGAAGGCGAGATCGCCATCCTCATGGGCGGCCGGGTGGCAGAGGAGACCTTCTTCGACCGGGTCTCCACCGGCGCGGCCAACGACATCGAGCGGGCCACCTCCATCGCCCGGCGCATGGTCTGCGACTACGGCATGAGCGAGAAGCTCGGCCCGCTCAGCTTCGGCCAGGGCGAGCACGAGATCTTCCTGGGCAAGGACTTCAGCCAGCGCCGGGACTTCTCGGATGACACCGCGCGGGTCATCGACGCCGAGGTGCACGAACTGGTCATGCGCAACTTCCAGCGGGCCAAGCAGATCATCCACGAGAAGCGGGAGATCCTGGCCTGCCTGGCCGAGGCGCTGCTGGTGCGCGAGACCCTGGACGCCACCGAGGTGCTCAAGCTCATGGCCGGCCAGGTGCTGCCGCCCAAGCCGGTCACCGCGGAGGCCAAGCACACCGACACCCCCCCGGACCCCGGCTTCAACCCGGCCCTCAGCCCCGCCTGACCTTGCGGGACCAGGACGAGCCCCAGTGGCTGACCGGGCAGGGCCCGGCCGCCCTCGGGCGGCCCCTGTACCTGGGAATCGTCAACATCACCCCGGATTCCATGAGCGATGGCGGCCGCTTCCTGGACCCCGCCGCCGCCGCCGCCCAGGGCGCACGGCTGCTGGGCCTCGGGGCCGGAATCCTGGACCTGGGCGGCGAGAGCACCCGCCCCGGCGCGGCGCCGGTCAGCCCGGAGCAGGAATGGGCCCGGCTGGACCCGGTGCTGGCGCGGCTGCGGCTGGAAGTGCCACAGGCGCCGCTGAGCCTGGACACCCGGCACGCCTGGGTGGCCGAACAGGGGCTGTCGGCCGGCGTGGCGATCCTCAACGATGTCACCGGCTTCACCGACCCCGGCATGCTCGGCCTGGCCCGGTCCAGCCGGTGCGGCCTGGTCGCCATGCGCAGCCGGCTGGCCGGAGGGGCCCTGGTCATGCCCCCCTACGATCAGCCGGACCCGGACCAGCCCTTCGCAGCCATCCGGGAACTGGCCGCGGTGCGCGACCGTCTGCTGGGCGCCGGGATCGCCCCGGAGCGGATCCTGCTGGATCCGGGCTTCGGCTTCGGCCTGGGCTACGCCGGGGATCTGGCGCTCTGGAAGGCCCTGGCGGAGCTGCCCCGGGCGCTGGACTGGCCGGTGGAGCGGTTCTGCATCGGCATCTCGCGCAAGCGGTTCCTGGCCTGGCGGGCCGGGGAGCCTGATCGGGCGCCGGCGGACCGGGACGGACTGACCTTGCAGGCGCACCGGGAGGCCCTGGCGCTGGGCTACCGGGTGTTCAGGACCCATGCGGCCATGGGCTGACTAGTAGAATGATTCCAAAATAATATTACAAATGAACCTCAGTGCCAGAGGTGCAAGGCCACAGTCGAGAGCCAGATCCAGGGGGCCAATGAGATCCGGGGAGGTCATGCACCCGGGTCGGCATTATTTTCATTGTTATCCCATTGTATCCCCGTTCATCCCCGTTAATCCCCGGCGAAACAAGCCTTGCCAGTTGCCGGGGTGCAGGACGTGGGACGAATACCGAGCTCTCGTTGAATCCCAGCAAAAATAATCAGCCGGGGATGAACGGTGATGAACGGGGATGAAAAAATGGATAAAAACTGAAACACCCTAACCAAGCAGGTATGCCATGGCTGATGGCTCGAACCAATAAGCAATGTTATTCAAGAATCATTAGTGGATGTCCATCGATTCAGCGGAACCATTTCAGCTCGGTTCATGAGGCCAAGGGATGGAAGCGCTGAGCAAGCAGAGTCAATGGCCATACCCCCCTGAACGGATACAATTCTTCAAGCCCGGTGACCAAGCCCGAACCTGTATCCCGGCTGCCGGGAACCTGTCCCAAGGAAGTCGCATTATTAATTCATGCGACGTTCCATGCTCCTCCTCCCCATCCTGGCCCTGCTCTGCCTCCCCGCCCACGCGGTCAAAGCCTTCACCAACAAGACCGGCGCCACCCTCGACCTCCTGCCCCTGGACCTGGAAGCCGAGGAAGGCACCATCCACGTCACCGTGGCCCTCCCGGGCAAGGACGGCCGGGTGATCCCCTACTCGTTCAGCACCGGCGCGCTGGGCAACCCAGGGACCATCCCGGTCCCCAAAGAAGCCACGGTCATCATCAAGGCCGAACCCGAGCCGGGCAGCGACCCCGCGGACCTGGCGGTCTCCTTCAATATCCACACCCAGCGCGCCTGGCATGGCCACGGCACCCTGAGCGTGCCGGAACACCACCGGCTGGTCTACCTGGGCGGCGAGACCCGGCAAGCCGAGGACAAGGCCACGCCACACCGCTCCTGCAGCGAGATCCTGGTCTGCGTCCCGGTCACCCAGGAAGATGACTCCGCCGGTCCGGCGCACCATGGCCTCGAACTCAAGGCCGCTCCCGCCGGAAAGGTGGCGCAGGAACTGGTCAGGCCCTCCACGGACTGCGTCATCCTCTGACCGGCCAAGTCCACAGAAAATACGAACGCCAGCGTCCCGAACCGGGTCGCCGACGTTCTCAATTCGCCGCGGGGAACGCTATTCCAGGACCACCCACACCCGGCGGCTGTCCTTGACTCCCTGCACCAGGCTCATCATGGCTTCCGAGAGCTGCTTGCCCTTGGAGGAGCCGTCGCCCAGATCCACCACCATGACCACGTCCTCGCTGCCGGCCGGCAGGCTGACGCTGCGGGGGAACTCCCGGTCGACCTTGGCGGATTCGGGGTGGGAGGGGGGATCTGGGATCTTGAACCCCAGCCCGCCTTCCAGCGAGTCCGTGCTGGTGCGGAAGAGGGACGCCAGCGCAACGATGGCGGACCCTGAGGGCTTGATCTTGTCCCGCTCCCAGAAGGAGATGGAGGCCTGATCCACTCTCAGGGCCTCTGCCATTTCTTCCTGGGACCACCTCCAGGTGAGCCGCACGGCTTTGATGCGGTCGCCCAGAGAGCTGATGGACAGGGGCGCGTCGGAATTTGAATCGAATCGCTTCAAGTTGATCACTCCTACCGTTTATTTCGAGATAGCTGAATGCCCCACAGTATGCAACGGCACTTCCTTTGGATGACGGCAGACGGGAATGTGTTCCAGCTCCGGCAAGGTTGACGTTTGAAAAAACCTAGATTCGTTCGTGAGGAAGCGTGGGGACCGGTGCATAAAGGGCTGATGTTGGATCGACCAGGTAGAGATTGCTGATCCGTCCTGTGTATGCGCAAGCGTACTGCTGAATCTGATCCGCGAACCGGGTTTGTTGATACCCGTCCCGAAATATACTACCCCAGTTGGAATTGAAAGCAGATTCTAATTGATCATCAAGCTGGGCGAGAATTTTCTTTTCGGCGGCCATCCGGGCGCGGGCGGCCTCCACCTCCTCCCTCAGCTGGGCGGCTTCCTGGTCCATGGCCTGGAGCGCCTCGCGGGAGAGCCGGGGGGCGAGCACCCGGCGATGCTCCTGGTTGCGCCGCAGGGTGTCCTCCAGCAGGGACAGGCGGAGCTCGGACTTGCGCCGGACCGTCTCGAAGCGCACGAAATCCTGCAGCTCACTCGCCTGCTCCTCCAACTGCTCCAGGGTGGAGGCCAGCTCCGGAATGAGCAGCAGGGTGTGCCATGAAACATTCTTCTTGGAACGGAGGATGTCGCCATAGATATGGTCGCCCACATACATGACCTCCTCGCCGAACGCCCCCAGCTCCCGCTCCAGCCAGGGCGCGTTGCCGCCGGTGAAGGCCTTGGCCTGGCCGGGCAGGGGCTGGGGTTCCAGGGTCTTCTGGAAGAACCCCGGCTTGGCGGCGCTGGTCACCACCAGGTCGAAATAGTCCAGCCATTCAGGCCGGGCCGGATCCTGGCCGTCCAGCAGGAACCGCAGCACGCCGTCGGTGAAGCTCCATTCGCTGTTGCTGAGAACGAACAGCTTCTTTCCGGAACGCTGCCAGCGGTCCAGGGCGGCCGGCAACTCGGGGTCCCGGAGGATGTAGAGGTCCGGATTGGCCAGGATCTTGGCCTTCATCTCGCCGTTGCGGTGGGCGGTGTCGATGGCCCAGCGCACATCCTGGAAGATCTCCAGGCAGTCCCTGGCGCCGATCCGGCCATCGTCCAGGCCGTCCACCAGGACCGCGTACAGATGGCATTCGGGGATCTCGAACAGGGTGTCGATGCTGCGGAAGCCGGCCCCCGCGGCCTCCACCCGCCGCCTCCCGTAGGCCAGGTCGATGGCCGCGCGGGTCATGGGCCGGCTGCCGTGGCAGGCCCGGACCACCTGCCGGTCGCTGTCCAGCTTCAGCAGGTTGCCCCGCACCCCGTCCAGCACCAGGCCGCGGATGGCGAAGCCGGGATCGAAGTGGGTGCCCAGCAGCCACTGGGGGTAGCCCCGCTCCGCCACCAGCAGCTGCACCGAGCTCTGGTACGCCAGCTCCTCGATCTCCGGCGACCGGTAGTGGCTCAGGGTGTAGTCCATGTCGAAGCCCAGGGCCTTGATGTCCCTGAAGTGGATGTTTCTCAGGGGGAACAGCTTGCGGGCATGGGGCAGCTGCACCTCCTCCCGGTCCTCCAGGAACCGGGGAATGGGCAGGAGCGCCGAGATGACGTTCTTCATGGCGCCTGCCCGGCCGCGGCCTTCATGGGGAACGGCTTGAAGCCCCGGTTCTTCAGCTTCTGCGCCGTGGAGTCCACCGCCTCCCGGGCGACCGGCTGGGTCAGGCGGACCTTGAACAGGCCCTTGTCGGTGATCACCGCGGCCGGGAAGCCCGCCGCCCGGACCTTGAGGGCCATGCGCTGGGCCTCGGCCTGGTCCGGGGTCGAGATCAGCTGCAGGGTCCAGCGCGAGGCGTCCTCGCCCTTGGGTTCAGCGTGCTCCTTGGGAGCCGGGGGCACGCGCACCTCCACCGGCGGGGCCGCCTTGGGCTCGGGGGCCAGGGCCTGGGCCGCGGCCGGGGCCTTGGGGCCGGCGCCGGCCGCCTCCGCCGTATCTGCCTTCTCCAGGGCCTTGAGCTGCTCGTCGATCCCGGCCGGGAGTTCCAGGAGGTCCTCCCCGGCGCCCCGGGCCGCGGGCCGGCGCATGGCCGCGCTCTGCTTGCCAACCTGGACTCCGAGCACGTAGCAGAGGGTCAGGAGCCCCACGCCCACCGCCGTCACCATGAGGATGGTCTGGCGGCTCAGGATGACTGTCTGGGCATCGCGGCTGGGCATGGTGGCGATTATAGCGGGGGAAGCCATTCCCCGGGGGCGGGATGACGGTATCATCGGGCTGGAGGCTTTCTCCACCCGGACCGACCATGACCCCTTCCTGTTCCCCGTTCCTGCCCGTCCTGCTGCTGTTCCTGCTTGCCGTGGGCGTGGGCGCCGCCATCCTGGTGGTCTCCGGCAAGATCCTGCCGGGGCTGCTCAAGCCCGAGAATCCCCAGCGGGCCAAGCTCACGCCCTACGAGTGCGGCGTCCCGCCGCTCCAGGAGGGAGCCCGGCACCGCTACAGCGTGAAGTTCTACCTGGTGGCCATGCTGTTCATCCTGTTCGACGTGGAGGCGGCCTTCCTGCTGCCCTGGGCGGTCCAATACAAGACCCACCTGTGGACCTTCTGGGCCATGCTGAGCTTCCTGGCCACCCTGCTGGTGGGATACGTCTACGCCTGGGGCAAGGGCGCCCTGGACTGGGAGCGCTGACATGGGCGCGATCATGCTCGACGATTCGGTGATGACCACGCGGCTGGATTCGGTGGTGAACTGGGCGCGCAAGAACAGCCTCTGGCCGCTGCCCTTCGGCACCGCATGCTGCGCCATCGAGTTCATGTCCATGATGGCCTCCCGCTACGACTTCTCCCGGTTCGGCGCCGAGGCCCTGCGCTTCAGCCCCCGGCAGAGCGACCTGCTCCTGGTGCTGGGGACCATCACCAACAAGCAGGCCCCGGTGCTCCGGCAGATCTACGCCCAGATGGCCGAGCCCAAATGGGTGGTGGCGGTGGGCGTCTGCGCCTCCAGCGGCGGGATGTACCGCACCTATTCCACGCTCCAGGGCATCGACCGGGTGGTCCCGGTGGACGTCTACGTGCCCGGCTGTCCGCCACGTCCCGAGACCATGATCCACGGCGTGATGGAACTGCAGAAGAAGATCACCCGGGAATCCCTTTCCATGCGCAAGGACCATATCGAGCGGTTCTACCAGTCCCTGGCCCGCCAGGAGGAGCTCCAGAAGGCCAGGGGGCTCTCCGGCTACCAGGTGGTGCGGGAGATGGTGCTGGAAGCCGGGAACCAGGGCGGGCAGCAGATCTGGTGAGTGATTCTGGGGATTTGAGCATGGTGATCGAACGGATCGACGCACAGCTGCCGGGGGCCATCCTGGACCGCCACGCCTTCCGGGGCGACGCGACCATCGTCGTGGCCCCCGGCCGGCTCACGGAACTGGTGGACTTCATCTTCCTGGAGGGGTTCCAGCTGCTGGCGGACATCACCGCGGTGGACTGGGAGGCCCGGGAGCCGCGGTTCGACGTGGTCTACCACCTGCTGAACCTGGTCAGCCAGGACCGCCTGCGGATCAAGGTCCCGGTGGCCGACGGCGAGGCGGTGCCGAGCCTCACCGGCCGCTACAAGTCGGCCGACTGGGCCGAACGCGAAGTGTTCGACCTGTTCGGGATCCGGTTCGACGGCCACCCGGACCTGAGGCGGCTGCTCATGTGGGAGGATTTCCCGGGCCACCCGCTGCGCAAGGACTATCCCCTGGATGGCGGCGACCCGTTCTGCACCCAGGACATCGGCGCCTCCTACTCCCCCGAAGCCCGCTCGCTGAACGCCTGAGATGACCATGGAACCGATCCTCTCCCTGCCCGCCACCGACAGCGGCGCCGCCGACGGCGAGCGCATGATCGTCAATATGGGGCCCAGCCACCCGGTCACCCACGGGACCCTGCACATCGTGCTGGAACTGGAAGGCGAATTCATCGCCAAGGCCACCCCGAACATCGGCTACCTGCACCGGGGGGTGGAGAAGCTGGGCGAGAGCCTCACCTACCAGCAGTTCATTCCGCTCACCGACCGGCTGAACTACTGCAGTTCGCTCATGAACAACGTCGGCTACACCCTGGCGGTGGAGAAGCTCCTGGGCATCCAGGATCCGCCCCGGTCCCGGGTGCTGCGGGTGCTCTGCTCGGAGCTGGCCCGGATCGGCGACCACCTGGTCTGCGTGGGCATCAACGCCGTGGACATCGGCGCGTTCACCGCCTTCCTCTACCTGTTCCGGGAGCGCGAGACCATCTACGACCTGTTCGAGATGATGGCCGGCCAGCGGCTGCATTCCAGCTTCACCCGCATCGGCGGGCTGTTCCGGGACATCCCGCCCGAGTTCGAGCCGCTCTGCGAACAGTTCCTGGAGAGCTGCCCGCGCACCATCGACGAGATGGAGGCGCTGCTCACCCACAATCCCATCTGGGCCGACCGGACCAAGGGCGTGGGCGCCATCAGCCCCGAGAACGCCGTCAGCTGGGGCTACACCGGCCCCTGCCTGCGCTCGGCCGGGGTGGCCCAGGACCTGCGCAAGGGCCAGCCCTACCTGGACTACGAGACCTACGAGTTCGACATCCCGGTGGGCACCACCGGCGACATCTACGACCGCTACCTGGTCCGCACCGAGGAGATGCGCCAGTCCCTGCGGATCGTGCGCCAGTGCCTGGACCGGCTCAAGCAGATGGGCCCCGGCCCGGTGATCATCGAGGACTACAAGATCGCCCTGCCGCCCAAGGAGAAGGTCTACACCCGCATGGAGAGCCTGATCCACCACTTCAAGCTGATCATGCACGGCATCGACATGCCGGTGGGCGAAGTCTACAGCGCCACCGAGGCGGCCAACGGCGAACTGGGCTTCTACCTGGTCTCCACCGGCGGCAAGAGTCCGTACCGGATCCACGTCCGGCCGCCCTGCTTCCCCATCTTCAACAGCTTCGACGAGCAGGTGCGCGGCCGGATCATCGCCGACGCCGTGTCGGTGCTGGGCGGCATGAACGTCATAGCCGGCGAACTCGACCGGTAGGGCCTTTCGCTTTTGTGAATTCCTCACCTGCGGTGAGGAATTTCAAAAGCGTTCCGGCGGTGATCCTTGGCGCCGGTGAAGTGAAGGCTCTGTTTGAAGGCGGTTGACCGCTCAATCGTCCGCATCCAGGTCTGCCATCAGGGCGTCAACGCTGTTGAATTTCTTGCCCCTTCCCGCCTCGAGTTCGGCGATGGCTGCGCGGGTGACTGTATTCGGCGCCTTCACCTCGAAGGGCAGACGGCGCTCATCGGCTATCCGTGGGTTCCTTTCAATCTGGTTCATGAACCCAGTGTCCTGAGGTCGGCCTGGCCTGGCGAAGCTGGGCTGGATGATTATAATAAATTGTTAATCATTTGCTGGAACCCGAAACGGTACCAGCGCACCTTTAGCTGAAGCCATTGGCCTCGGCGGCTACCCGACCTGCCCGTCGGCAGGAACGTCTGCCCGCCTGGCCGACCCGGAGCGCCATGCCCATGCGACCGATCCCTTCCATGTTGGTAATCGCCGCCAGTCTGCCGGTCCTGGCGGCCCAGATCCCCTGCGTCACGCCCGAGGACGCCAAGGCGGCGGCCGAGGCGGAAACCCTGGGGGAGGCTGTCACCGCCCGGCGCATCAGCCTGAACCGGGCCGGCTTCGGCGGCTGGGAGGTGCTGGTGCACATGCCCGGCAAGGAGCAGGGCTGGCGCGTCGTCATCAACTGGGACGACGGCAAGGTGCTGGGAAAGGAAGCCATTCCCAACCCGCCCTCCAAGGTGCCTTGAGGCCGGCTGCCCTCGAGGTCCGCAGGACCCGGGTGTTCCGGGCCCGGGGGGCGGCTGCCAGACCACTCCTGAAGGAGGGAACATAATTAATTTATGCGACATGACTCCTTTGCCGGCCCGTGTCGCCGGCCATCCAAAAGGAGCAAGTCATGAAACTCCGCAACATTCTTGCATCCCTCCTCATCACCGGCGCGGCGTTGGCGCCCCAGGCCCGGGCCGTGAGCTTCGACGTCATGTGTGAACAATACCGGGCCTGGCGGCAAGACCCGTTCATCGCCTGCGGTGCCCGATTCACCAACGGGCATACCGTCCACCTGGTGGGCAAGCTGTTCGGCACCACTGCCGGCGCTCTCCAGGTCCAGCTCAACGGGACGGCCGTGCCGTTCATCCTGCACAACCAGAACCACATCGAGGCCGAGGTGCCGGAAGGCATGAGCGGCATCGTGAAAGCCAGGGTGGTCCGGAACCAGGCGGTCTCCAATGACGAAGCCGTGAGCCTGGACCTGACGGTGGCGGACGGTGCCGCCCTGCTCCTCCGGGGTGAACACTCCAAACTCCTCTGGCACCTGGAAGCCTTCAGCGAGGACCGGACCAGCCACCTCGAAGCCTGCTATACCGTGGGCATGCACAACCTCATGGTGGAGAAAGCCTTCAACCTGCCCTGAAGCCCGATCGACGCCCAGCCTCTCCCTGATGGCACACGTCACCCCGGATCGAAGCCGCAACGCTTTCGGCGAGGCGCGCGCCAGCCGCGCCGAGTTCCGGAAGCGGCCACGGGCGGAAGTCCGGAACACGGTCGAATACGCGGCTAGAACTGATAGTGCGCCGCCAGGGCGAAGATGGTGATGCCGACCTTGTAGGTGCCGGTCAGGTTGCCCCGGTAGTAGTTCGGGTCGCTGGGGGAGGTGCCCGACTGCAGGTCGACCTTGACGTCGGGGGCGAAGATCTGGGTGAAGCCGAAATCCACCGTGGCCTGCGGGGTGACCGACCAGCCCAGGCCCACGGCGACCCAGGTCCGGTCGGAATCGGGGATCCGCGGGGTGCGGTCGCGGTTGTCCGTCGGGGAGCGGTCGTAGGCGAGGCCGCCCTTGAGGGCCCACTGGGGGTTGATCTTCCAGATGGCGCCAAGGGAATAGAACATGGTGTCCTTCCAGTTCTCCTGGGTCACGTCATCCGGCTGGCCCGAGGCGAAGGTCACCCGGAGTTCCTTGAACGAGGACCACTGGGTCCAGGCCATCTCGCCCTGGACACTGAACCGGGGGCTGACCTCGCAGGTGAAGCCCGCCGAGGCCGTGGCGGGCAGCTTGATCTTGGCTTCGGCGGCGCCGTCGACGATGCTGCCGCCGAAGGCGGCGGGCACGCCCTGGTAGCCGACATGGCCCTTGATGTCCACGGTCGTCGAGGCCTGGTATGCGGCGCCCAGGCGCAGGGCCGGGGTCGCGGACCAGGTGGCGCCCAGTTTGTAGCCGTAGCACCAGGTGTCGCCCGTCAGGGTGGCGCCGCCGTCCGCGCCTCCGGGGGTCAGGCCGGGAACCGCCATGGAACTGCCGATGGCGCCGAAGTCCACGGCGTTGGTGATGGTGGCCTCGGCCTTGCGGGCCACGAAGGCCACCCCCAGGGTCCACTGGTCATCCTTCCAGGCCAGCGCCGGGGAAACGTCATAGGTCTTCAGGTCGGTCGTGAGGGCATAGTAGCGGCCCACGAAGCTGCCGGGATACTCGGTCTTCAGGCCGAACGGGACGTTCACCGAAAGGCCCAGGAACCACTGGTCGCTGAGGGCGCGGGAAAGGTAGAGGGCGGGCACCACGGGCTGATTCACCGCGTTGGGCAGGTCCGGTGCGCCCGAGATGGGCTGCTGGGACGGCTGGAACCCCGGCGCCCGGGTGCCCTTGGCGCCTGACAGGTCCATCGTGGCCTTGATGTAGGAGGCGCCCAGGGACATCTGGGTGCCGTTGAACAGGGCCATGGCGGCCGGGTTCCAGTACATGGACGAGATGTCCTGGGCCCCGGCGCTGGCTCCGGCGAAGGCGTTGCCCTGGCCGGAGGCGCTCTGTTCGCGGAGCTGGAATCCCGAGGCCCCGGCGGTGGGCGCCCAGGCCAGGATCAAGGCAAGGGCGGGAAGCATGCGCTTGGACATGGTCACCTCGGATGGCTAGAACGCGTACGGGTCGATGGCGATGGACGTGCCGGTCACCCCGAAGAAGTAGACCATCTGCTTCTGGATGGCGGGCCCGTTGACGGGATCCGACAGGATGCTGCTGTGGCCGATGCCACCCTGGTTGAACTGGAAGTAGCCCTCGCCGGGGCCGGCGGCCCCCGGAGCGTACGCCGCGGCTTCGGTCTTGGGCACCGGACTGGCGCCCGAGAGGGAGTACATGAAGAGGCCGGGAATCGGATCCGGGTCGTCGCCCGTCTTGTAGGCCAGCTGGAAGAACCCGGGGGCCACGGCCGCCGCGGCCGCGGTGCCCAGCACCGCCTCGCCGCCCAGGGCGTTGCCGAAGTAGCGGGTGTACGGATTGGTGATGGTCAGGTCGCCGTCCGTGGGGTTGCCCTGGGCGTCGAAGGTGGTGGAGGTGGCCTCCTGGATCAGGAGCCGCCCGGAGAACCGGCTGGGCAGGCCCGCCGCCAGGGGCGTGGTCAGGCTGGCCGGATCCACGGTATCCACCACGGTCTGGGTCACCTGGTAGAACTCATTGAAGGCGGTCGTCCCCGGGAGGACCCCGACCTGGGCCAGACCGCCGTTGATGATGGAACTGAAGGCGGGGCTGTCATGCAGCAGGTAGAGGGTGCGCGCGCCGGGCACGCTCAGGTAGCCCTTCATGTCCCCGTCCAGGGAGGCCTGGGTGTAGGGAAGGCCGCTGGTGGCCAGGGTCGTGTTTCCGGCCAGGTAGTAGGCGCCCACCATGGAGCCCAGGCTGTGGCCGACGAAATGGTAGTCCGAGCGGGAGGGGGCCAGGGCGTCCAGATTCGCGGCATGGAGCCCGGTGGCGAATCCGCCCAGGGTCACGGACAGTTCCAGCCGGTGGAGATCGAAGGCCGCCTGCTGGATGTTGGTGCGGAGCGCCAGGGGCGCGCCCAGGGCCAGGAAGGCTTCACCCCACGACAGCCCCGTGGTGTTTCCGGTCTGCGCCAGGGCCCCGTGCAGCGGCAGGTCGATGGCCAGGACGGCAAAACCGGCGCCGTTGAGGGCCTGGCCGAGCAGGATGACCGTCTCCTTCTGGCTGGTGACGCCGTGCTGGAAGATGACCAGGGGATAGCCGCCCTGGGGGGCCGGAGTCGCGGGCACCATGTAGAGGAAGGGGATGGCGACGTCGGTGTAGTAGAACCCGCCCAGGACGCCGTTGCTGTCGCGGAACGGCTGGAGCACGCCGGCCGGATCGTCGTAGGCCGGGAAGGTGGTCTGGCCCACGGTCTTGGTGGCCGTATCCAGGTTGAGGGTGCCCGGGCTGGTGGCCACGACCACGGGATCCATGCTGAGTTGGCCGGAGTTGATGGTGCCGGTGACGATGGAACCGATGGCGGCGGAGACCGGGACGGCGCTCTGGCCGCTGACCTGCTCCCACAGGCCCTCGAGGTAGGGCCCGCTGATCTGGCCGGTCACGGTGATGGTGTTGTTCCAGCCCGGGCCGATCCCGCCGAACAGCTGGCCGGCCGCGAAGCCGCGCAGGGCCGCGTCCACCGGGAGCAAGGGCCCGGCTGGGCTGGCCTCGATGAAGCCGGCCCCGGAGGTGATGAAGCGCCCCATGAGGGCGATGTCGGTGCGGGCGCTGACCTTGGTGGTGGGTGCAGCGGCGATCAGGTCACTCATGACCTTGCCATAGCCCGACAGCAGGATGCCCCCTTCACCGGTGAAATCGGCCCAGATGGGATCCAGCCCGGCCGCGGCGCCGCCGGGCAGGGTGGGCGACTGCAGATACTGGAAGTAGACGGAAGGAATGATGGGGGCTTCGGTGGCTGCGTCCAGCACCCGGTTGGTCACCACGTAGAGGTAGCGCTGGCCCGGGGTGAGCGGGAAGTCCGGGAACAGCCAGAGATCGGTGCCGCCGGCCGGATACTGGTAGCTGAACATCCCGCTGATGTCGGTGAACCCCAGGGGATTGTTCTCGGTGCCCGCCGGGTCCGGGGTGAGCAGGAACACCTTGATGTTCGCGGCGTTCACCGTGGCGGGGTCGAGCGGATAGGTGAATTCCAGGTAGATCGGCGCGTTCACCCCGGCCACGGCGTTGGTGCCGCCGACCTCGTGGAGGTTGATGTAGGCCATCGCCTCGGCCGGGCTCATGGGCGCTCCCGGAGCGCGCCCGGCCAGGGGATCCGGAGCCGCGGCGGTGGCGAGGATATTGGGCAGCGGCACGGCCCCGGAGGTCGGGTCGAACACCGCGGCGTTGTTGCTCACCACCGGGGCTCCGTTCGGCGTGGCGTCCTGGCGGCCTGAGCAGCCGGCCAGGAGCAGCAACGATGCGACCATGAAGGCACTGCGCCGGGCCTTGATCATACGCTCACCTCATAAGATGGCTTTTGTGTGTTGGAGATTATGTCCAGCCTTGGGAATTTGTATGCAAATTTTTTATGCCATATCTATCGTTCCGAACGGCTGCCCTGGAGATCCGGATTGGGACTGGGGGGCATCGCTGATGTTCCCTGCTCATCGCAGCTGAGATCCTTACTGGAACGGTCAACAAAAAAACGCAAGATATTTAAAATATTACAGTTACATTTAAAGTTACCAATTCCATCACATTTCTGTAAAAAGAGCTTGTTATCAAGAAAGAGACTCCCCAGGATATGTGGAAGCAATCAACTACCGTTTGAGCAGTGGCAGCGCAGGTCAGGTCGGGGCCGTCCAGCCCCCGGCTGTGCTGGTTGCGTTCATCGGCCGGCTGGTTGCGTGGCAAGGGGGGACTTGTTGGAACTGACCTGGGTGACCATCGCGGCGAGCCTCTCCATGGGGCTGGGAGCCGCGTTCCTGTTCGTGTTCGCGGTCAAGCGCGACTGGTTCAGGGACATCGAGGACGCCAAGTACCAGGTGTTCTGGTCCGACCGGGACAGTTCGAACCAATCATCAGGGGGGGCTGCTGATGGCAGTGAATCTGAAAAGAAGCAGTGACGGCGAGCCGCACCGCATCTCCCGGCGCAGCCTGCTGGCCTGGGCCACTGGCGCGGGCCTGGTGGGGTCGGGCGTCCTGAGCGCGGTCTCCAACCTCGTGTTCATCAAGCCGCGGGTGGCCTACGGCCAGCCCCAGCGGTTCAGCATCGGCAAGCCGGACGACTTCCCGCCGGGCACCCGGGTGACGCTGGAACAGCGCCGCGTCTGCGTGGTCCGGGAAGGCGGCCGGCTGGCGGCCATCTCCACCACCTGCACCCACCTGGGCTGCATCGTCGGCCTGAGCGACACCGGGTTCGCCTGTCCCTGCCACGGGTCGCGGTTCGACCAGGACGGAACGGTCACCGGCGGCCCGGCCCCCCGGGCGCTGCCGTGGTACAAGGTCTCGCTGGCCCCCAACGGCGAGATCGAAGTGGACAAGGACACCGAGGTCGCACCTGGGAGCTACCTGACGCTATGAGCATCGAGACCGGACAACCCACCCTCATGACGGCGCTCAAGGAGCTTCCCGGCAACCTCTGGAAGTCGGTGTTCCGGAACCCGCTGCCGGCCAACGACCTGGAGCGCTCCGCCACCAGCTTCACCAACTTCTTCCTGCACATCCACCCGGTGAAGGTGCACAAGAACTCCCTGCGCCCCTCCTACACCCTGGGCCTGGGGCTGGTCTCGTTCTTCCTGCTGCTGATCCTGGTGGTGACCGGGGTCCTGCTGATGTTCTACTACGTGCCCTCCACCACCCAGGCCTACGACCGGATGCTGGACCTGCGCGGCACCGTGGCCTTCGGCCCGATCCTGCGCAACATGCACCGCTGGTCGGCCCACGCCATGGTGGCGGTGGTGTTCATGCACATGTGCCGGGTGTTCTTCACCGGCTCCTACAAGAAGCCCCGGGAGTTCAACTGGGTGATCGGGGTGGTGCTGTTCCTGCTCACCCTGCTGATGAGCTTCACCGGCTACCTGCTGCCCTGGGACCAGCTGGCCTTCTGGGCCATCACCGTGGGCACCGCCATCGCCGGCTACGCCCCGGTCATCGGCAAGGACATCCAGTTCCTGCTCATGGGCGGCACCAGCGTCGGCCAGGAGGCCCTGCTGCGCTTCTACGTGCTGCACGTGGCGGTGCTGCCGGCGGTGCTGGCGCTGATCGTGGCCATCCACTTCTGGCGCATCCGCAAGGACGGCGGGCTGTCCCGCCCTCTGGACGCCGATCCCACCCCGCCCATGGAGATGGCCGCGGCCGCGCACGATCCCAAGCCCGGCCTGCAGGACCGCAAGACCTACGGCATCCAGGGCCTGGTGCGCGGGCCGCTGACCAAGGTCGGCAACATCCCCGACAACACCGTGTTCTCCTGGCCCAACCTGCTCATGGCCGAGCTGTTCACCTTCGTCATGACCCTGGCGGTGATCCTGGTGCTGGCCCTGCTGTTCAACGCGCCGCTGGAAGAGCCGGTGAACGTCATGCATCCGCCCAACCCGGCCAAGGCGCCCTGGTACTTCCTGGGGCTGCAGGAGATGGTCAGCTACTCGGCGTTCTGGGGCGGCATCGGCGTCCCCGGCGTCTACGTGCTGCTGCTGATCTTCACGCCCTACCTGGACCGCTCGCCCAAGGGCGTGGGCAAGTGGTTCTCGAGGGACCGGCTGCTGGCCAACACCATCTTTCTCACGTTCGTGGTGGCCAACGTCATCTTCGTGATCATCGGGACCTTCTTCCGCGGTCCCAACTGGTCCTTCGTGACCCCCTGGTGAGGTTCAGGACATGAAACTTGCACTCGCCATCGGCACCTTCCTGATCCTCGTGATCCACGGGGTGATCCTCTTCCACCAGTTCAGCCGCACCTGGGAACGGCCCCAGATCGCCTACTTCGACCAGGCCCGCAGCCTGGCCAAGACCGATGCGGAGAAGGCCGCGCTGGCCGACCGCACGCCGCGCATCGAGCAGATCGTGGTCAGCGACTTCGGCGAGACCCGGGTCGACCGCTGCACCACCTGCCACGTGGCCGCCGACGATCCGCGCTTCGCCAGCTACGCCGAGCCGCTCAAGACCCACCCCTACTCCGCCGCCATGGGCGACGTCCAGAAGGACGGCCGGTGGGAGCGCAGGCACAAGTTCGCGGAATTCGGCTGCACCGTCTGCCACGACGGCCAGGGCCGGGGCCTGCAGACCGAGTACAGCCACGGCGAGGACGAGTTCTGGCCCGAGCCGCTGCTCGGCTACACGGTCCAGGCCAACTGGCGCAAGGACTTCGCGCCCATGCTCAAGGGCCGGGAGTACATGGAGGCCAACTGCGCCCAGTGCCACACCGAGCCTGATTTCGCCGGCACCCCCACCGTGCGCAAGGGCAAGCAGCTGTTCTACGCCTCCAACTGCTACGGCTGCCACCGCATCGAGGGGCTGTCCGACGGCACCATCGGCCCGGACCTCAGCGAGGCCGGCCGCAAATACAAGATCGACTTCCTCTGGGCCCGGATCAAGGACCCCAAGTCGGTGCTGGCCACCTCGATCATGCCCCAGTTCCACCTGAAGGACGAGGACATCAAGGCCCTGGTGGTCTTCCTCAAGAGCCGCAAGGGCAAGAACTTCGCCGAGACCGAGATCCAGCGGTTCAAGATCCGCGCCACCGGCGGGGCCGAGCTGGTCCAGGCCAACATCAAGCCGGTGACGATCGTGCCCGCCGAGATGGTCAAGCAGGGCGGCCAGCTGGTCGACGAGCGGGCCTGCACCGCCTGCCACAAGCTGGACGGCAAGGACGGCGGCATCGCCCCGGACCTGAGCTTCGAGGGCCTGGTGCGGGACAGCGACTGGATCGCCGCGCACTTCCACAACCCGCGCAGCACCATGCCCGACTCGATCATGCCGGCGTTCCGCTTCACCGATGACGAGTTCAAGGCCATGACCGCCTACCTCTCGGGCCTGCGCACCGCCCCGGCCCTGCCCACCCCCGAGGCCACCTACAAGGCGCTCTGCCTGCGCTGCCACGGCGAGAAGGGCGACGGCCTGGGCCCCATCGCCCAGCACCTGGATCCTTCTCCCCGGGACTTCACCAAGGCCGGCTTCATGAACTCCAAGTCGCCGGCCCGGCTGCTGGACTCGGTGCGCAACGGCGTGGCCGGGACCTCCATGCCCGCCTGGGGCAAGCTGATGGACGAGGCCAAGGCCAAGGCGGTGCTGGACTACGTGCAGACTGCCTTCGTCAAGGAGCCCCGGCCGGAACTCAAGGCCCGGCAACTGCCGGACGCCAACCCGGTGCCCATGAGCAAGGAATCCGTGCAGCGGGGCGCCGCGATCTTCGCCGAGCGCTGCACCGGCTGCCACGGCAAGAAGGGCGACGGCAAGGGGCCCAATTCCCTGGACATCCTGCCCAGGCCGCGCAACCTGCGCAACGCCTGGTTCGTCAACAGCGTGGCCGACCGGCGGCTGTTCGAATCGATCCTCTACGGGGTCCAGGGCACCGCGATGCCGTCCTGGATCGACTACGGCTTCAACAACAACGATGTGGGCGATCTGGTGAATTTCGTCAGGGACATGAACCCCAAACCCAAGGGAGGGCAGAATGCAGGATCAAATTAGCCGGGCCGAAGCCGCCAGTGCCTCGCCGGGAGCGATCGTCCACGAGGACCTCACGTCCAGGCTCTTCATGCTCAGCTCGGTGGCCTACTTCTTCATCGTCGGCATCATCGCCCTGATCATCGCCTCCAAGTTCGTCTGGCCCGACT
>Ga0316217_10001370_pt1 | contig 31902 bp, 26 predicted proteins | sample 1anoAmetaG_FD_203633 | JGI IMG/M metagenome (GOLD analysis project Ga0316217, IMG submission 203633) | Freshwater microbial communities from Trout Bog Lake, Wisconsin, USA - 1anoA | ecosystem: Environmental > Aquatic > Freshwater > Lake > Hypolimnion/Profundal zone | place: USA: Wisconsin... | reverse complement strand
GATTCGTCGCAAAATGCGAAATGGCGGCGGACGATTTTTTAGGGGCGGCTGGAAGGGAGGGGAGGATTTGTATCCCCGGGATGCATCCGGCGGTGGATCGCACGCTTCAAGATAGCCACAACGTTATCGTGACCTCGTTCTGTCGCTATTTGCAGCGCGGAGTGACCACTTGAATCGCACAACTCCGGATCAGCTCCGTATTGCAACAACATGGCCACCAGCTTTTCGTCCCCTGAAAACGCCGCGGCGGTAAGTGGTGTCCAGCCTTGAGGAATCGCCTCCCCTTGGCGCATTACATCCGCGTTCCAGCCTTCTTGCAATAAGAGTTCGATGTCATCATCACGTTTCGCCCCGAGAGCAACTTCCATCAGACTGCGTTTGCCGTCTCGAAGATAGTTCCGGGCGTGTTCCGGGTCGGATTCGATAAGGCGTTTAAGGTCTGCCACGGACTTATTTTGGACGGTATCCTCATACGGATCAACAGGGGGTGGACCAAAGCTTACGGTTTCTTTAACCGTGACGGTAACTCGTGGAACCCAGTAGAAGAGTATACTGGTCCCAATGATCCCGATCAGCGTCGCCAGGGTCAGCCAGATTCTCCGTTTGAGTTGCCGAGTGAAATAATAACTGATTGGCTTCATAAGCCGGCCCTCGATCACTTGTGCATCTTACCTTGATCTGTTTGCGCCTGGCAAATGCCGGGCGTTTGGCCCGAAGAACCGTTCCCCAAACCCTCTCCCTGGGTACAGGGCGGGGGGGAACACGCTGGCGAGGTCCGTAGCCATCACGGATACGGTGACGCCTTCGGCTGGTCGCCGGGCAATTCCAACGCGCCGGTTAATTCCGATACATGGTTGATCTTCATCTTATCGAGGTAACTTTCAATTCCCGCGCAGATATTAACCGGCGTGGCGGGATCGACAAACAGGGCGGTGCCCACGCCGATGGCGGTGGCGCCGGCTAACAAAAATTCCACGGCGTCTTGCCAGGTTTGCACGCCGCCCATGCCGATGATGGGGATGTTGGCTTGTTTGGCGATGGTGCGATAGACGCGGCTGACCAGGTGCAGGGCGATGGGTTTGATGGCCGGGCCGGAGAGGCCGCCGGTGACGTTGGCCAGGCGCGGGCGTTTTTTGTAGATGTCGATGGCCATGGCGGTGAAGGTATTGGTTAGCGACAGAGCGTTGCAGCCACCTTCAATGGCCGCGCGGGCGGTGGCGGTGATGTCTTCCACGTTGGGCGACAGTTTGACGATCAGCGGTTTGTGCGGCAAGACTTTTTTCACCTGCTGGGTGAGTTCTTTCAACCGGCCGGGATGGGTGCCAAAGGTTAAGCCGTCTTTGACGTTGGGGCAGGAGACATTGAGTTCCACGCCGGCGATGCAATCCAAGCCGTCCATGGCAGCGGCGGTGGCGGTGTAATCGTCAAAACTGTGGCCAGCCACGTTGACGATCACCGGGCAAGGCATTTTGCGCAGCAGCGAGACTTTTTCGGCCAGGAAACGATCCAAGCCCACGTTGGCCAGACCAATGGCGTTGAGCATCCCAGCCCGGACTTCGACGATGCGTGCCGGCTCATTGCCTTTGCGCGGCTCGCGGGTGATGGATTTGGTGACGAACGCGCCGAGCTTGGCCAGATCGACAAAATCGGCGTATTCAGCCGCGTAGCCCGAGGTGCCCGAGCACGTCAGCAGCGGGTTGGCCAGGGCCATGCCGGCGAGATTGATGGCGAGTTTTGACACGGGGATGTTGTACGACAGACCATGCCGATTGCCAAATGCCGATTGCCGATTGAAAGACATCTCTTCGTTTAGCCGGTTCGTATACGAGCCACGGTGCGGGAATGTGCTGGTAAAGCGATCTTGACTAGCCGCCGTCGTTAGTTAACAATGCTTTACTAAGGAAATCGTAAAGGATCGCTTTCCAAGCATGGCACGCAAAACCGGCGAATATCGGCTGACGCGGACGGGTGACGAAACCGTTCGCGCCTTTATGCCTTTTCCGCTGCCGCCGGCCGATCCACCGCTACGGTTGGACTCCCAAATCACACAGGCATTAGGCCAGGCGATGGCGGCGCTCGGCAAGCTGGCGTTGGCGGCCAACTTGGTTTCCAGTGCCGATTGGTTTCTCTACGGCTTTGTCCGCAAGGAGGCCCTGATCACCTCGCAGATCGAAGGCACGCAAGCCACGCTTGAGGATGTGCTGGCATTCCAAGCCGGCCAAAAAGCGCAGCGCCCCGAGGATGTGCGCGAAGTTTGCAATTATCTGGACGCGCTGGCCTATGCGCGTGCCGAACTGGCCCGGCCCAAGGGCCTGCCGTTGGCCACACGGCTGCTGAGCCAGGCGCACCATCGACTGATGAAAGGCGTGCGCGGGGCCGACAAAGAGCCGGGTGAAATCCGCCGCAGCCAGAACTGGATTGGCGGCACCCGCCCCGGCAACGCCCGCTTCGTGCCACCGCCGCCGGATGAATTGCCGCGGGCTCTATCGGCGCTGGAAAAATGGATTCATGCCCAGGATCCGCTGCCGCCGCTGGTCCGCGTCGGGCTGGCGCATGTGCAGTTTGAAACGATTCATCCCTTCCTAGATGGCAACGGCCGCATCGGCCGCCTGCTTATCACCTTGCTGGTGGAGCACTGGGGCCTGCTGAAAACACCACTGCTATACCTGAGCGTGGCGTTCAAGCGCCACCGCCAGGAGTATTACGACCGCCTGGCAGCCGTGCGCAGTCATGGCGATTGGGAAGGCTGGACGCGGTTTTTCCTGGCATGTGTGACCGAAGCCGCCGAGGATGGCGTCGCCGCGGCCCAGCGGCTGTTCACGCTCACCGGCAAACATCGCCTGTCCGTGTCGGCCCACCCCGCCGCAACCGTGCCCGCCATCCGGCTTCTGGAACTGTTGCCGGCCAACCCCATCATCAACCTGGCGCTGACTATGAACCTCTTGAAAGTGAGCAAGCCCACGGCCATCAAGGCCCTGGACGTTTTGCAGCAAGCCGGCATCCTGCGCGAAACAACCGGCCAGAAACGCGGCCGCCTCTATGCCTATCACGGATACCTGCACGTGCTGACCCAGGACACGGAATGAAGGCCGGCAATGCCGACTGGCAAATGCCCAATTTGAAATTTCAGATTTCACATTTCAGATTCGGCGCTTGTCATTCGGCATTGTTCTCACACATTCTTCGCCGCGATCAGTTCCAATTCCGGGTCGGCCTCGATTTCCGCGTGCAAGTCGTGGAATTTATAGCGGGCGGAAAAACTGATGTGAACTTCGATATCCACGTGGCCAGCGCCATCGCGGATAAAGCCGATGTCGGTGGCTTCCAGGCCGCGCGATTCCAGGCGGGCAACGAGTCTGGCGATGCAGTCGGGTTTCCATTTACGGCGGATGGTGAGGGTGGCGTAATGCTCGGCGGGCAGGTGCGTTTCCAGGTAGCGCAGCAAAGTCAGCGCCAGCATCACCATCGCGGTGGCCAGGATGGTTAACAGGTACATGCCGAACCCGGCGGCCAGGCCGATGGCGGCCACGCACCAGATGGCGGCGGCGGTGGTCAGGCCCTGGACTTTGCCTCTTTCGTGCAGGATGGCGCCGGCGCCCAAAAAACCGATGCCGACCATCACCCCATAGGCGATGTGGGAAGGATCCGCGCTGACGGTAAAACCCGGCGGATGGTGCGACCAATCGTGCAAGGCGAAAGCGTTACTGATTACCATCGCCAAGGCGGCGCCAAAGCAGACCAGCATATTGGTGCGGAAACCGGCTTGCCGGCCGCGCAGCTCGCGCTCGATGCCGATCACGCCGCCGGCAATCCCCGCCAGTGACAGACGCAACAAAGTCTCCGGCAGGCTGCCCAGCCCTGCCGCCCACGCCGAGATCGCCGCATCCAGTTGATTGAGCATGAGATTATTTGGGCACTTTGGGCTTATGCCCGGCGGACCTTTCACCGTTGTGCTTTGCCGGGTCGTTTGGCCGCAAGGCAATTCTTAACACTTGGTCGATATTGTCAACGAAGTGGAACTTGATCGAGTCGCGGACTTCCTGCGGAATATCGGGCATGTCTTTTTCGTTGCGGGCCGGGACGATCACCTGCTTGATGCCGGCGCGTTTGGCGGCCAGGGTTTTTTCCTTTAGCCCGCCGATGGGCAGCACCAGACCGCGCAGGGTGATTTCTCCGGTCATGGCCAGATCGTAGCGCACCGGCTTATTCAGCATCAGCGACGCCAGCGCGGTAAACATCGCCACGCCGGCGCTGGGGCCGTCCTTGGGCACCGCGCCGGCCGGCACGTGAATGTGAATGTCGCTTTCGGCCAGCAGTTTGGGATCGATCTTCAGCGAAACCGCCCGCGCGCGGATCAGGCTGAAAGCGGCGGTGGCGGATTCCTTCATAATGTCACCGATTTGCCCGGTCAGGGTAATCGCGCCCTTGCCGGGGAAACGGGTGGCTTCGATGAAAAGAATCTCGCCGCCCACCGGGGTGTAGGCCATGCCGGTGGCCACGCCGGGCACGCTGGTGCGGCTGGCCAATTCGGGATCGAATTTGCGCGGGCCGAGGATTTTGCTGACCGTGGCGCGGCTGACGGTTACGCTTTCGGTTTTGCCGCCCACAATATCGGCCGCCAGGGCGCGGGCGATAGCGCCGATCTGCCGTTCCAGGTTGCGCACGCCCGCCTCGCGGGTATAGCCGTCGATAATCCAACTCAGCGCGGAATCGACAAAGCGGGCTTGTTTGACGCCGACGCCGTTGGCATCCAGTTGCCGCGGCACTAGGTAGCGGCGGGCGATATGCAGTTTGTCGGTGTTGGTGTAACCGGGAATTTCGATCACTTCCATGCGGTCGCGCAAGGCGCTGGGCACAGGGTCCATGGTGTTGGCGGTGGCGATGAACAGCACCCGCGACAGATCGAACGGCACATCCAGGTAATGATCAGTAAACGTGTGATTCTGGGCCGGATCGAGCACTTCCAGCAGCGCCGACGCCGGATCGCCGCGGAAATCGGCGCCCAGCTTGTCGATCTCGTCCAGCATCATCACCGGATTGCGTGTGCCGGCTTTACGCAGTTCGGCAATGATCCGGCCAGGCATTGAACCGATGTACGTGCGGCGATGCCCGCGAATGTCGGCCTCATCGCGCACACCGCCCAAGGCCACGCGGATGAATTTACGCCCCATGGATTCGGCGATGCTTTTGCCCAACGAGGTTTTGCCCACACCCGGCGGGCCGACAAAACACAATATCGCCCCGCCACCGTCCGGCTTGAGTTTTCGCACCGCCAGATATTCGATGATCCGGCGTTTGACCTTGTCCAGATCGTGGTGATCGCGGTCCAGGATTCTCCGCGCATCCACCAAATCGATCTTATCGGTACTCAACACCGACCAGGGCAGTTCGCTCAGGATCAGCAGATAGGTGCGGATTACGCCATATTCCGGGCTGGCATTGGGAATCGCCTCCAGGCGGTTGAGTTCGCGCAGGGCTTCTTTCATCACCAGTTCGGGCAGCTTGGCGGCTTCCAGTTTGCCGCGCAAGTTCTCCACTTCGCCGCCCGCCGCGGTGGGATCCTGATCGCCCAGTTCCTTGCGGATGGCTTTGAGCTGTTCCTGCAAATAATACCGCCGCTGGCTTTTGTCGATGTTCTCCTTCACCTGTGATTGGATTTTGCTTTGCAACTCCAGCACGTCCAATTGCGTGGCCAGGCGGTTGGCGATCATGCGCAGGCGTTTTTCCACGTCCAATTCTTCCAGGATGCGCTGCTTTTCCGTGATGTCCCCTTTTTCCATGGGCAGGTTGGCCGCCAGAAAATCCGCCAACGCCGACGGCTGCGTAATGCTGTTGAGCACCTGGGCCGCTTCATCCGGCGTATTGGGCGATAACTCGATCACGCGGTTGGCCTGCTGCCGCACCGACGCCACCAGCGCATCCAGCGACGGCCCGGGGACGGTGACATCCTGCAAGACCTCGATCCGGCCCATGGCAAACGGATCGGTGGTTTCCAGGTTCAGCAGCCGGAAACGCACCAGCCCATGCACGATGATCGATTGGTTGCCATCCGGCAGCTTGAACAGCTTGAGGATGGCGCAAGCCACCCCGACGTTGTACAAATCGGTGTAGGCGGGGTCTTCCACTTCGGCATTCTTTTGCGTGACCACGCCGATCATCTTTTCGCCGGGCATCACCTCGTCCAGAAGGCTTTTGCTTTTTTGCCGGCCCACGTTCAGCGGCATCACCGTGCCGGAGAAAACCACGATGTTGCGAATCGGCAAAATCGGCATCAGATTGGGAATGATCAGGTTTTGTCCATTGGCGCCGCCACGGATGATGGTGCTGGTGGGGGTTCGTTCGATGATCGGTTGTTCAGCCATAACGAGTCTTGGTTGGGTTAATGCGGGTTCTTTATTCCTTGGGCAATTCGATCCACAGCAGGCCGTGGTCATAGTGGGCGGCCACTTTGGCTTGCCGCACATCCAGCGGCAGTTCCACTTCGCGTAAAAAGGTGCCGTGGTCAATTTCCATCAGATGCAGCCGCACCCGCGCCGCCTGGAAATTCCCGGTGCTGGCGCAACAGGGCACCTGCCGATTACCGCTGATTATCAGCCGGCGTTCCTGCACGGTGATGTCCAGTTTGTCTTTGTCCACACCCGCAAGGTCCACGCACACCACGTAGGCCTTTTCGGTTTCGTAGAGATTGACCGTAGGGGTCCAGGTTCCCTTGGGCAGAAAGCCGTAATAGCCCTTGGATTGCAACTGCTCCAAAATCTTGGAGGTGCTGGGCGAATTGCTAAACGGGTCGGCAAGTTCAACGGGCACCATCGATTTCTCCTGTCTAGGTCGCGGTTACCACGTTTATCATACACGGGAAATCAAAACTGCGTAACCCTATTTTGGCCGAGCCACGCCCGGAACGGAAACCCCGCATGTACACGCGGGGCTGCAACATCGGACCTGCGCCATTATTTCACCAACTCCCCTTCCACGACCTCGCGTCCATGCGCGAAGGTGAACTCGCTGCGTTTGCTATCCACGCTAATTTCCACCGTCTCGCCGTCGCTGAACTCGCCGTTGAGGATTTTCGCCGCCAGGGGGTTTTCGATGCGCTGCTGGATTACGCGCTTCAACGGGCGAGCGCCGTAAGCGGGATCGTAGCCTTCATCGGCCAGCAGCTTTTTGGCGGCTTCGGTCAAATGCAGTTTCAGATTGCGCGTGGCCAGGCGCTTGCGCAAATGCTCCAATTGCACATCCACGATCTTGGTGATCTGGGCTTTGCTCAGGCTGTGGAACAGAATCGTTTCGTCGATGCGGTTCAAAAACTCCGGACGGAAATGGTCGCGCAGCAGCGTTTTCACCGCGGCTTCCACTTCCCATTCCTCGGCTTGCTGGCCGGCTAACTTTTGGATTTCGGAACTGCCCAGGTTGCTGGTCATCACCACCACCGTGTTTTTGAAATTCACGGTGCGGCCCTGGCCATCGGTCAAGCGGCCATCGTCCAGTACTTGCAATAGCACGTTGAAAACATCGCGGTGGGCTTTTTCGATTTCGTCAAACAACACCACCGAATAGGGTTTGCGGCGGACGGCCTCTGTCAATCGGCCGCCCTCTTCGTAGCCTACGTAACCGGGCGGAGCGCCAATCAAGCGGGCTACCGAGTGCTGCTCCATAAACTCACTCATGTCGATGCGAATCATCGAGTTTTCATCATCAAACAGGAACTCGGCCAGGGCTTTGCAAAGCTCGGTTTTACCCACGCCGGTGGGGCCAAGGAAAAGAAACGAGCCGATGGGCCGATTGGGATCGCCCAAGCCGGCGCGGTTGCGGCGCACGGCATTGGCGATGGCTTTGACCGCATCATCTTGGCCGATGACACGCTTGCCAATCCGCTCTTCCATGTGCATCAGCTTTTCGCGTTCGCCCTCGAGCATCCGGCTCACCGGCACGCCGGTCCAGCGGCTCACCACTTCGGCAACTTCTTCGCTGGTCACTTCGTCTTTCACCAGCGATTGGCCGGTGGCCGATAGATCACGCAGCTTCTTCTGCGCGTCTTCCGCTTTGCGGTTCAGGTCGCGCATTTCACCGTATTGGATGCGTGCCGCCGCTTCCCAATTGCCCTGCCGCTGGGCTTGTTCCAACTCCACCTGCTTGTTGTCCAGATTCTCTTGAAGTTTCTTGATGGCGTTCATCGCGCCTTTCTCGTTTTCCCAGCGTGTGGTGAATTGCGTGTTGCGCTCTTGCAGCTCGGCCAACTCTTTTTCGGCCTTTTCCAACTGCTGGCGGCTGGCCGGGTCTTTCTCTTTTTTCAACGCCTCCAGGGCAATCTGCAACTGCATCATCTTCCGGCGAATTTCGTCCAGTTCGGCCGGCATGGAATCGTTTTCGATGCGCAGCCGGCTGGCGGCCTCGTCGATCAGGTCGATGGCTTTATCCGGCAAAAACCGCTCGGTGATATAGCGATCGGATAACACCGCCGCCGACACGATGGCCGCATCGGTGATGCGGATGCCGTGATGCGTTTCGTAGCGTTGTTTCAGCCCGCGCAAAATGGCAATGGTATCTTCCACACTCGGTTCGCCGACAATGATCGGCTGGAAGCGTCGCTCCAAGGCCGCATCCTTTTCGATGTGCTTGTGATATTCATCCAGCGTGGTCGCGCCAATGGTGCGCAGCTCGCCGCGCGCCAATGCCGGCTTGAGCAGGTTGCCGGCATCCATCGCCCCCTCGGCGGCACCGGCACCCACCACCGTATGCAATTCATCAATGAACAAAATGATCTGCCCATCGCTTTGCGTAACTTCTTTGATGACCGCTTTAAGCCGATCTTCAAATTCCCCGCGATATTTGGCTCCGGCAATCAACGCCCCCATATCTAGGGCGATGATGCGTTTGTTAGCCAACACCGCCGGCACGTCGCCGTTCAACATGCGGATGGCCAGGCCTTCGACAATGGCAGTTTTGCCCACGCCCGGTTCGCCAATCAGCACCGGATTGTTTTTCGTCCGCCGCGACAGCACCTGCATGGTGCGGCGGATTTCTTCATCCCGGCCAATCACCGGATCGATTTTGCCTTGCCGGGCCATCTCGACCAGATCGCGGCCATAACGCTGGAGCGCCTGATATTTTTGCTCGGGGTTCTGATCGGTGACGCGCTGCCCGCCGCGCACGTCTTTCAGCGCCGCCAAAATGGAATCGTGATTGATGCCATTGAGCGAAAGAATTTCTTTCACCTCGCTCTTCACCTGTGCCAGCGCCAACAGATGGTGTTCGGTGGAAACGTATTCATCCTTGAGCCGATCCGCTTCTTTTTGCGCCGCGGTGAAAACATCTTGAAGCGAGCGCGACATACCCAGATGCGACCCGGTGGCTTTGGGCAATCGCTCCAATTCCCCGGCCACGATGTCGCGGATGCGTTCGGGGTTCGCGCCCACCTTTTGCAGCAGCGGGATCACCACGCCATCGGCTTCGGCCAGCAACGAAGCGAGCAGATGCAGCGGCGTGACCTCCGGATGATCGGCCTGCTGGGCGATCTCCTGCGCGCGAACCACCGCTTCCTGTGCCTTGACTGTAAATTTATCAAACCGCATTAGGTACTCCTGGAGAAATGAACAGGGCAAACGCCGGGCCAGAGAACACCCGCAAAAATCCCGTGAATTTCGCCGTTTTTGCGAGCTTCGGCATAACCAAGCGCTGCCATTGCGGCCATCGCGGTGAGTAGACTGCAAAATCGGCAGTTTACCTACCGGGCAATATCTTGGCCAACGACACGCCGCAGATATGCCACGGCAGCGGTGGCGGCGGAAACTCGATCCGGACTTTCGCCGCAATCGATGGCCAAGGGTGCGGCAAAGCGGGCTTCGTCCAGCAATGCCAGCAGTTGCCGCCAGTTGACATCTCCGCTGCCAATGGCGGTGGGTTTGACCCGGCCCTGCGTTCCCCGCAAGCCATCGCGCACGCGCACATGGCGGATAGTGCCGGCCAGGCGATTCAATGTTTCGGGCATGGTCCAGACATCGCTGAACAGGCTCACCGGATCAAGATCGACGCCAAACCAAGGGCAGGCCGCCGTGCGCAAGGCCCGCTCAATTGCGGCAAAATCGGACAGTTCACTACGGATCGCCAGTGTCACGCCGATGCGGTCGGCCAAGCCGCCAAGCTCGGCCAACGCGCCATCCACGCTGGCGGTAAACGTGGGATCGACTTGCCGGGGAATCTCGTGCAGGTTGGTCACGCTCGGCGCTGGTTTGGCCATGGGCGGAATCAGAATCAACCCGGCCAGTTCGGGTGGAATCGGTGGCGGCGCGGGTGCGGACGATTTGAGCGCCGGCGGCAACGGGCCAACTTCAACACAAACAATTGCCGTGCCCAGTCCGCTGGCAGCTTCCATCACTTGGCGCATCTGATGCAAAACGGCATCAACATCGGCACCAGGGCCTAATCCCTGCCGGCCCAGATCGATCCGCAAGCTGGCCAGTTGCAAGGCGTGCGAAGACAGGATTTGTCGAACTTCCCGCCGGCCGCTGCCGGAGAGCGCGGTAACATCCAGCGCCGCGGAGGCGGCATCCAATTGCACGGCGGCGCAACCGATCTGCCGCGCCAGTTGGCACGCTTGGCGAAAATCCGCATCCAAATGGGATGCAACCACGGCGATGACTTTGTTGGCGGCAGGCATAAGATTCCCGTTATTCTAGTGCATCTCGGCCCGATGACGTATACCATAAGATTGGACTAAACGCCGAAGGCAACTTCGGCTAGAATAGAAGGTTCGGTTGATTGCTCATGACCACGATAAATGCGGAAACAGCTTCCCAGCTTGACGAGGCGCAGGTTGCCGCCAGCGCCACGCCCATCGCCGCGCCGCGCATCGGCCCGCCTTCCCGCTTGCCCATCGCGGCGTACATTCCCGCCGGCCGGCTTTCACGCTGGTACGACCGCATTGAAGCCTTCATCAGCATGTTGTCGGTGCGCGATACCTTCTGGCAACGTATCTGCTCGCTGATCTGGCTGCCATACGCGTTTTTCAGCGGCATCAAAATGAAGTCACTGGACGCCGAAACCTATGCCGCCGTGCTCCCCTTCCGCCGCTTCAACCGCAACTGGTATCGTGCCATGGCCGGCGGGGCTTTGCTGGCCAACACCGAAATCGCCGGCGGGATGTATGTCTTCGGCATTTGCGGCGCCGATTACACCGTGGTCTGCAAACATCTGGATTACACCTTCCTTCGCCCCTGCCTGGGCACCGCACTGTATAAAATGAAACCGCGGGAGAACATCCATCAATTGGTGGCCTCCAAATCCGAGTTCAATCTCACCCTGGACGTGGAAGTGGTGCAGTTGGTATCCCATCACAACGACAGGCGCGTAGGCAAGGCCGAGGTGATTTTTCACGTCACGCCCAAATTGCAGCACAAGGTAAAAAAGCAGCGGAAAGCGCTGGCGAAGAAAAACCAAGCGGATTGATGGGCGCATGTGCCAGCGGTAGCGGCTATTCCCGCCGGATCATTCCCAAAGTTTATCCACCGGCCAGGCGGTGACCGCCGGGGTGATCGGATACACGCCGGGCGTGCGGCAGATCACCGCGGCACGCAGCACCTTGGCCGGGCCCAGCAACTGGGCCACTTCGGCAATGCCGGCCGCGTCGTGGCGGTCGGCGTTGGCGGTCCACTTGGCCTCGAACAATTCAAAGCGGCCGCCGTGATGCACCAAAAAATCCACTTCGCGGGATCGCGTGCCCCAAAAATTGCACGACCAGTGCCCGCTGGCCGCCGTTTGGGCCTTGCGCAGCTCGGAAAATACAAAAGTCTCCCAAATCGCCCCAAGGTATGGAGTATGCCCAAGCTCCTCGGGGCTCAGCAGATCGATCAGGTAGCACATCAGGCCCGTATCGGCCAGGTAAAGTTTGGGCGTTTTGACCAAAGATTTCCCGGCATTGGAAAACCACGGCTCCAGAAGAATGGCGACATTGGTCGCCTGCAAGACCGAAAGCCACTGCGCCACCGTCGACGCGGATATGCCGACATCGCGCCCCAGTTCGGCTTTGTTGAGCAGTTGGCCGGAACGCAGCGCGCAAGCGCGGAGAAACCGGCCAAAATCGCGCAGATTGGTCACATTCAGCAGCGCCCGCACGTCCCGCTCCAGGTAAGAGCCAACGTAGGACCGGTAGAACTCGCGAATATCCAGCCCCGCGGCGGCGTGCAACTCGGGATACCCGCCGGCAAACAGCAGGTTTTCCAAGGTCAAATCCGGCCGGGCGGCGATGATCTCCGGCCTGGCCAGCGTTTCCAATTCGACCACGGCCACCCGGCCGGCGAGCGATTCGGATATCCGCTGCATCAACTGGAGTTTTTGCGACCCGGTCAGCAGAAACCGCCCATAGTGCTGGCGGTCCCCATCCACCAGCAATTTGATCTGCCGGAAAACCCCCGGCGCATACTGCACTTCCTCAATGATCAGTGGCGGCGGAAACTGCTTAAAGAACGTTTCCGGATCACGATCGGCCAACTCGGCGACACGCGGATCGTCCAGACTGACAAGCCGGCGTTGGGGAAAAAGATGGCGCAGCAGCGACGTTTTCCCGGTTTGCCGCGCCCCGGTGAGCAACACCACCGGCCGCGTCTGGGCCAGGCGGCGTAAAGCGGGCTGGATAGTACGTTCGATCCACACGTGCTAATTGTACGATGGGATCGACGATTTTCCAAGATGGATATGGAAGGCTCAATCAATGCCGCCAACTTGTGCGGGAATGCCCCAACCCTCACGCGGTGGTCCTGCGAATTGACTTTATTGATTAGGTTGATATGATCGGCCGCATGGTCACGGTAGAGTTTACCGCCGAGGCCAAGCGCGGACTGGAAGACATCCCGCTGGTCATTCGGCTGCGTTGCTCGGCGATCATCGAGCGGCTGCGGCGCTGGCCGAATGTGTCAGGTGCCAAACCGCTGCGCGGGGAGTTGAAGGGATGCTTTCGCATTCGCACGGGCGATTGGCGAATCGTGTTCCGACCGGAAGGTTCCTTGATTTGGATCGTCCGCATAGATAACCGTAAAGACGTATACGAGAGGTGACCCATGAATATCCAAACGCTTAAGGTTGATGATAAAGAATTGGTGGTGCTGACGCGGGAGGCTTTTGACGATCTGATGGAAAAGGCCGGCGTTTTGCCGGCTTACCCGCCGGTGAGCAGCCGGGGCGGCTATCCCGCCGCCGAGACGCTCAACGTTTCCATCGCCCGCTCGATTATCTCGCGCCGCATTCGTGCCGGCCTGACCCAAAAGGAACTGGCCCGCCGCTCCGGGGTTCGCTTGGAAACCATTTGCCGCATCGAAGGCGGCAAACAGAAACCGGTGCAGGAAACCATTTTGCGGCTGGAAAGAACGCTAATCGCCGCTGGGACGGTGTAATAAGAAACGCCGGCGGGCATGGATTTCATCCCCAGCGGGGCGCTGGGAATGTGGCCACGGGTGAAGCGCAGCGCAACCCGTGGAAAAAGATCGTTCCCCCCTGAACTGCCCCGGACGGGGCAGAGAAAGGCATATGGCGGACGGGCCAATCGGAGCCAACGCCGGGCGATGCTCGCCGATGCCCCGTGCTGCTTCCCGGTCCCCCCGCGGGACACCCGCGATTCTTCCCTTGCATCGAAATGAGTGCGATATAAGCTATTCAAAGTTTCGCTAAGACCAAAAGAGCCAGTATCTGTATATTGTGCAAAAGTTCCGAGTCAAGGCTACCCTTTGGAAATGGAGTGATGTTATGAGCAATCAGTCGCCTTTTACCTTACATATCCACGTTCCTGACGGTGACCCCGATGGTTTGCGGTTGCTGGAGCGTTCCAACTGGACCGGCAAGGCGGTCATGTTTCCTCGCGCTCTTTATCCGCAGGTACGTAATCGGCAGGAGTTTCAACAAACCGGCGTATATCTGCTGCTTGGCCCGCGAACACAAGGCGATGGCGAAACACTTTACATCGGCGAGGCTGACCCAATACGGCCACGGCTGGAAAATCATTACGCCGATAAGGACTTCTGGACGCGAACGGTCTTTTTCGTCGCTGGTCCAGGGCAGTTGAACAAGGCCCACGTACAGTATCTGGAGGCCCAACTGATCAGCCGCGCCAGGCAAGCCAAGCGAATGCCTCTGGAGAATGCTAATAACCCATCTGAGCCCACACTCTCTGAAGCAGACCATGCAGACATGGAAGTGTTTCTTGACAACATTCTCGGCATTTTGCCTGTACTTGGCATCCACGCTTTCGAGCAAAGCACGCTGAAGAATACGAAAGATGGAGCGATAGAATTAACCGTCCGGGGACGCGGCATCATGGCTCACGGCTATGACACTCCGCACGGATTTGTTGTCAAATCGGGATCCTTAGCTGCGGGTAAAGAGGTGCAATCGCTGAGGGACCACTTCGCCCGTGTATGCGAATGGCGCGCCGAGTTGCTGAAAAACGGCGTGTTAGTTTCCGATGGTACGGAGTTTCGTTTTACACAGGACTACACGTTTAGTTCGCCATCACTCGCTTCGGCAGTCGTTTTGGCGCGATCAGCCAACGGTCGCACCGATTGGAAAGACGCGAACGGTAGAACACTAAAGCAAATTCAAGAGGAACAGGCTAGCACATGATTCACCTGGCAACATGATAAACGTTGCTATAGGCTCCGGGGGCAACGCCCGGCAATTGACATCGAGGCAAGACGCCGCCATTGATCAATTTCCTTCCTGCCGGAAGTGCGGTTCGTTTGGGCAGAGATATCCAGAAGCAAGCACCTACCCGCGTGGCTCGCCACCGGCCATTGCTGGTGGAAGGTTCAAAGCGGGGGACACATGCCCGTGCCGTTCCGCACCGTGCGTAACTGCTCAGCCCGCTTAGGCGCGTCAAAGAATATCGGCCATGCAACAGCATGACAAACATATTGTAAGCTCAGTCGTGGCAAGCAGTTACATCAACATCGTTAGATTGCCAAACAGCCTTGGAACTCAAAATGTGTCTAATGTGTCTAACGCCGCCGCTGGCCCTTGCCGGTTTCCTCCGTCCCATCCAGAGCCAATGGGAGTGCGATGTTTCCCACGGGACGCGCTTCACCCGTGGCTACATTCCCCGCGCCCCGCTGGGGCTGAAATCCGGTCCGCCGATTACGTCCCACGACCCGGCCGTAGAATTCTTTCGGAATCTACTGGACATTCCCGATTCATCCGCTATGCTACCTGAACAACTGCCTGCCTCGACCTTCGCAGATTCTCGCCTTTTGTGGTGCTGATACCTGGAATTTACCGAGTGGCGGCTCGTTACCGAGCCTAGTTGTAGCGCACTGACTGGTCTTTTTTTTCGGCTTCCGCCGTCGGCCCTTTGGTACGCACCTTTACCAAAGGATGTGTTTCGTGAATTTCGCTGAATTGTCGTTGTCGGAGCCGATCCTCCGCGCTGTTGTTTCTGAAGGTTATACCGTGGCCACGCCCATCCAGGCGCAGGCGATCCCGCATGTGCTAAGCGGGCGTGACGTGCTGGGCAGCGCCCAGACCGGCACCGGTAAAACCGCCGCGTTTGCCTTGCCGATTTTGCATCGGCTTTCCAATGCCGGCCGCGCCGGGGGTGTGGCCAAGCCACGCTGTCTGGTGCTGTGCCCTACCCGCGAATTGGCCACGCAGATTGGTGAGAGCTTCCGCGCTTATGGCAAGTATCTTGGCTTGCGCACCGCCGCGGTTTTCGGTGGGGTGGGCATTCGGCCGCAGGCGGATGTTTTGCGCCGCGGCGTGGATATTCTGATTGCCACGCCGGGCCGATTGATGGATCTGGTGAACCAGCGGATGGCCGATCTGCATCAGGTGGAAATCCTGGTGTTGGACGAAGCCGACCGCATGTTGGACATGGGCTTTATCCCCGATGTGCGCAAGATCATTGCCATGCTGCCGGCCCGCAAGCAGACCATGCTTTTCTCGGCCACCATGGCCCCGGAGATTCGCAAGCTGGCCAATGCCATTTTGCGCGATCCGGCCCTGGCGCAAGTGGCCCATGCTTCCCCCACCGTCGATCTGATCGAGCAATCGGTTTACTTCGTCGCCAAGGGTGAAAAGCCTTCGCTGCTATCGCATTTGTTCAAGGATTTAGGCATGACGCGGGCGCTGGTTTTTACCCGCACCAAACACGGGGCGGACAAACTGGTGAAACGCCTGCACAACGCGGGCATTCGCTCGGAAGCGATCCACGGCAACAAAACCCAGAACGCCCGCCAGCGGGCACTGGACAATTTCAAGTCCGGCAAGGTGTCGCTGCTGGTGGCCACGGATGTGGCTTCGCGCGGGATTGATGTGGATGACATTTCGCATGTGGTGAATTATGACTTGACCGATGAGCCGGAAACGTATGTACATCGCATCGGCCGCACGGCCCGTGCCGGCGCCAGCGGGACGGCCATTTCCTTCTGCGATCCCGAGGAAAGGGACAATTTGCGTGGCATCGAGAAACTGCTGCGCAAAGCGATCCCGGTGAAAAAGGCGCAGGTGGCGGTGCGGATACCCGAGCCGGAATTCAAACCGCATATCGCCAAAGTGGAGGTGCGGCATCCCAGCCATACAAATCATGCGGTTCGACATGCCAGCCACACGAACCACGCGAGCTATGCTCCAGTTGCTAAGCCGACTCACCATGCCGCGGCAACACACCAGCAACCCCAGCCAGCACGAGGCGGCGGCAAGCATCCGCATGGGGCGAATGCCCGCCGGCCGGCGCATGCGGCACATGCCGCGCATCCGCTGCAAGCGCGGCGTCCCTTTTCCCATCGTCCAGACAACGATCGCGGCCACCGGGCGCACCCGGTGGGCGGCCCGCAACGGTTCTAAAGCCCGGGCCATGGTTTTTTGTGTGAACCAAACGGGCGGCTTCACTGTAATAATTCCGTGACCTACGATTCGTCGATATGTGGACGACGTTAACGAGTTGACAGCGGCCAAGGCCGCATCATAATCTGCTCGTTCGTCCAGTGCTGGCCGCCGACAGCCGAGTGGGCCGTTCGGGGCTGATGTGTCGATGAAGATTTGCATAGCGGTTTGGCAACGAAGCCAAAGAAAGGCGGCTTGTCCCATGGCCAGTCAGCAGTTCCTGTCTCCCAAGCGTGTGGTGCCCTCGCGGCAGATCAAGCGGTTCACGTTGGCCGAAGCCAATCGCACCTTGCCGTTGGTTGGCCGTATCGTTGCCGACGTGTTGAAAACGCATGAACTGCTGGTCAAACTGCAATTGCAACTCGCGCAGACCCCGGCCAAAGATCAAGCGGCTATGCAAAAGCAATTGGACGCGGCAACCGTCAAGCTCAACGGCTACGCCGAGGAACTGCACCACATCGGTTGCGAAATGAAGGATTTACAGAACGGCGTGGTCGATTTCATCGGCCGGCACCAAGGCCACGATGTATGCCTATGCTGGAAACTGGGTGAGGAAAGCATCGGCTATTGGCACGAGCAGCAAAGCGGCTTCGCCGGCCGGCAACCGATCGCGACACTTCAGGAAGACTAAGAACGAAGAGGTGTGAAGGGTTTGAAGGGTGTGAAAGTGTGAAGGCAAAACGCGGTCGCCTTCGCACCTTCATACTTTCGCACGTTCACGCGCTTCACACCTCGCCTACGGCGGGCCTTCGCCGGCGGTGGGAACCAGATAACTGTCATAAGCATACGCCGGGCCGATATCGTGGCCGATGAAGCCGGGTTGATCCAACTGCGGGTGGATGCCTTCCAGGCGGTGCTGGGCGACGGCGGTATAAATGTTGTCGTTGGCCACACCGCAATAAGAGGTGGTAACCCATTCGACGTGGCCGTCGGCATAGAGCACGTTTTGGCCGGCCTGGCCGTGGTTGCGCGAATTGCCGCGGGCCAGATCGAACGGCTTGGCATCGTGTAGGGGAAAGCAGGGTTTGCCATCAACCATGGAAAATCCCGGATTTTTGTCCGCCGCCAGCACAAATCCGCCCTTTAGCGCGTCGCTGCCGAATTCAAATTTATACGCATTGGTGAAGGGCGAGGCATAGGAATAGCTGAGGTTCTCGGCATGGCGGAAATTACCGCGTTGGCTGACCGGCACCGCTTTGCCCACCGCATCGGTCAGGGTGTCGGGGGTGTCTTGGGTGCTCGGACAGACAAACACGCCAACCTTCGCGCCAACTTTGCCGAAATAGCCCTGGCGCACCAGCAGCCAGAGCGAGGCGGTGATATCGTTGGGTTCCACCGCGCTGTTGGCCAGGAAGGGATTGGCGTCATCCGGGCCGGTAAAGGCGCAATAGCCGGCCGGGCGATTGATGCTGTCGTAACGCACGCGTGGAAAATTCCGGTTGGTGCCGTTGTCGCTGGCGTATTCGCTCAGCGCATCGCCGATCCGCTTGAGATTGTTGCCGCAACTGACGCGGTTGGCGGCTTCGCGGGCATTGCGCAGCGCCGGCACAAAAATCGCCAGCAGCACCACCAGCACACACAGCGCCACCAGCAACTCGATAATACTAAAGCCACGGCGCATTACGGTTGATCTTTGCAAAATGGGGATTGATCCGCGTGCTCCAACGGCATCGCCCGGGTAAAGCGCGGCGAGCAGTCGAGCAATGCCAAAATCGCAACACATCCAATAATTCCTCGGCCAAAGAATAGCCGGTTTCACGCAGTTAAGCCACCACCTCCGCACTTCACAAAAGCCATGAAAATGTCACTTCCCACGCGGGTTATTGCGCAATCTTAACATCGCCACGCCAGTATAGGCTCCACCGGATGGGGTTTTACAGCCACCGGACCGGCTTTCTGGAGATCGCACTATGACCAAACTTGCCGCATCGACCAATGTCCAAGGCGCTTCCATAAGCTTGTTCATTAAGAGTTTCGTGCGCCATGGCAAACGCGTCGCCAGCTTTGCGCCTTCCAGCCGGGCCTTGGCTAACGCCGCAACCCGCCACGTGCGTCGTGACCAGCCGCAGACCATTTTGGAACTTGGCGCCGGCACCGGGGCCATCACTGCCATCGCCTTGGAAAAGATGCACCCGGAAAGCACGCTGATTGCCCTCGAGATCGATCGCCTTTTCGCACGCATCCTCACCGCCCGCTGCCCCAGGGCCACTGTGCGGCGTTGCGATGCCCGGCAACTGCCGCAAATCCTGGCCGAATTGCATATCGACCACATCGATCTGTTGGTCAACGGCATGCCCACGCCTAGCCTGCCGCCCAGCGTCAACGAAGTGGTGTTTGACGTTTATCAACGGCTGGCGCCCGATGCTTATTTCAGCCAGATCACGGTCATGCCCTGGATTTACCTGCCGCTGTACAGCCGGCTGTTCCACGCGGTGAAATTCCATTTGGTGCCGGCGAATTTTCCGCCCGGCGGTGCGTATCACTGCCAAGGTTTGCGCGCGGATTACACACAGCACTTGCCCGGCCGCAAAGCCGCGTTACGCCGTATGAGAGCGCGAGCCGACGCGCACCTGAGGTCAGAGAGGGTTAATTGACTGGCCCGATGATGCTCCAGATCAAAGTTCCGTATTGATTGGCATCTGAGCGACTAGGGTCATAGATAGGCTTCAACTGGTTGGGTTGAATCTGGGCGTCGGTCCAAGCCGTCCAACTGACGTGTCCATCGGCAAACAACAAGAAGCCGCCGTGGCGATGCCGCGCCGCGAAACGCCGCCAGTCGGCCTTGGATTGGGCAACGTTGCTCACAAAGCCATTGGTGGCGTTGACATCCTGGTTTAAGGAAGCGGCGTTGACAGGATTGCTATTGAACTGCTGCACGGCAGAATCGAGATATTCCCCGGCATTGGCCAATTTTTCCACCATAAGCACAACACTACTGGAGGGGCGGCATTGCGACATTTTAACCGCGGTGTTGGTGGGGGCGGTGATCGAACTGGTCAGCTTGGAATTCCAGACGTAACAACAATCAAAATAAAAAAAATGCTCTACCGCCATGCCCGTGGAATTTTTAATCGTACCGGTAGAGTCAGTTCCGTTCAGTTCATAATAATTGCGATCGGGAGATATAATCTCCTGGGAATCCACGGTGCCGGGTGGGCCGGCATTGGGACAAATCCAGATGCTGTTTTGGCCAGCGCCGGCATAGGGCGGGGGCGATATATTATGATACCCATCCAGCAGAACCTGATAGTAGCTCTTATTATTCACCAGAGGCGGAATCGCATTGAACCAAATGCTCGGGTCATCATAGCCCACGACGCCGCTTTCCTGCCCACCGAAAAAATTGGCACTTAACGGTCCAAACTGCACGCTGCTCGATCCATCCGGACCCTTTTGCGGCAACTCCCCGTTGTTCTGGTCGGCATAGGTTTGGATGCCAAAACCAAACTGCCGCAGATTGCTCATGCAAACCACTTCCTGAGCCTGCCGGCGTGCCTTGTTCAAGGCAGGCAGCAAAATGCCGATCAGAATGGCGATGATGCCGATCACGACCAGCAACTCGACCAAAGTAAATGCGGACGGTTTGCGATAATGAGTCATTCAACAACCTTGTTCCAAATCCTGTGCCAGTCCCATGACACCGCCATAGGAATACACCCACCCCCAAATGCCGGGGCAGTTGACTTTCGAATGACATCATCACCGAAAGGCGTCAGCGCAAGATTAGCAGCCGGTTAGCAAATGGTTAATTTCCTGGCCGTCATCTGGGTTTTCACCAGTGCCCAGCCCACCCACGAACGCTGAAAAGTTAGCGAAACATTAACCAAAAGAATATACAGTGCTAATCCTACGGCACAACAAACATTGTATCTTCCCCACCATAATGGTCGTTCGGACAAAGTTCCGATGAAACCGGCAATCGTTTGCCCGCAAGCTACGTCTGGCGTGTGCCCAGACCTTGCAGGACAGAGTGCTGGTTGTTGTTTTCAGCCTGTTCCCATCGGTGTGGTGGGGTCGTCTTTTTTATCCATTTATTATCCTCAGGAGGATCGCTATGCGTCTGTCCCCTAAAACTGCCCATCGTCGTTCCCGCAATTCGCGTCTCAATTCTGCCGCTTCCTTCGCCCTTGAGGCGATGGAATCGCGCGTGATGTTAACCGCCACCACGCTGGCAGCGTGGGATTTTGATACCCTGCCAACGAGTACTTCAACCGCCACAATTGAAACCAACCCGGCGACGACCTCCGGCACAGGGACGGCGTATACCGTGGGTATGCAGTCGGGCAACACGGGTGGATATCTGTACCCCGCCACCGGTGCCGCCGCCACCGCCGATGCCTCAACCTATCTCCTAGCCACCGGTTCGGCCGACAGCGGCGGTAACGGCGGCAGCGAAGGCCTTACTAACGGCATGGTCTGGCGCGTCGAAAGCGGCCAGGACAGCGCCGCCCCCATCGGCTCGCAAGGCGTGCAGTTCAACGTACCGACCACCGGCGATAGTGGGATCGCCGTCAGCTTTGACATGAATCCCTCCTCCACCGGCGCCGAAGCCCAATTTGCCGTCGAATACACCACCGATGTGCAGGATGCCAGCCCCGTTTGGACCAATGTTACACAGTATCTGGCCTTTGGCCCCAACGATACCGCCAACAGCGTCGGCGTCACGCCGACCATTGGCACCAGTTCCACCAACAGCGTTTACATTCAGAACAACAGCAGTAATCCCAATATCATCAGCGGCAACTACGCCACGATCACCGGCCCCATTCCCAGCGGCACGAACACCAGTTGGCTGAATGATCTGACCGTGAATTTCAGCGGCACGGGCGGCGCGGGCATCACCGCCGTCAACAATACCGCCAACTTTGCTTTTCGCGTAGTCAATGCGGCCACGGGCACGGCTGAAACTGCCATCTCCGGTGCCGCCGGCCCCACGTTCAAGAACTGGCGGTTCAATGACATCACCGTCACCTCGACCGCCGCGGCACTGGCGGCACCGGTCATCAACCCCTCGGGTAATCCGAGCAACCAGACTGTCCCCGCCGGTAATACAGTGACCTTCACCTCGTCGGCGTCGGGCAATCCAGCCCCGAACGTGCAGTGGTATTCCAACACCACCAACTCCAACACCGGTGGGACGCTGATCAGCGGCGCGACTTCCGGCAACCTCACTTTCACGACTTCCAGCACGGCAGCCGATAACGGCACCTACTATTACGCTGTCTACACCAACACGCAGGGTTCGGCCAGCACTACTGCCGCCGAATTGATTGATACGTTGGCCACCCCCGGCAACATCACGGGGCCGTCCTCGGTGACCACCACGGCAGGCAATCTGGTGACGTTGGTTTCGACCGCGGCAACGGGCAGCCCGGCACCCACGGAAAGCTGGCAGGTGGAACTGAACGGTTGCAGCACTTATTCACCGATCATCAGCGGCTCGGGTGGCTACACCGTTAACGGCAACGGCAGTTTGACCTTCACTGCCACCTCGGCACAAAACAACGCCAAATACGAAGCGGTCTTTACCAATTCGCAAGGCAACGCCACCAGCAGTCCCGCCACGCTGATGCTGGGCGGCACGGTGATTACCGCCTGGAACTTCCAAAACAGCGGCAACACGGCGCTGGTGACCGGGCAAACCACGCTCAGCCCCGCCCCGTCCACCGGCAACGGCAGTGCCAACAGTTTGGGCATGGGCCCCACCGGCACGTACAGTGTTTATCCCGGCACCCCCGTCGGCAACTATACGCTGACCATCAGCGACTCAAGCGGCAACTATACCACGGGCACGATTGCCGGAAACGCCACCGCTTCGACCATTCAGGGCGACCTGCGGGCATTGCATACCGCCACCACCAGTGGCATTGTGGTCACAACCAATCCGAGCGCCAGCGAGGCCACGGGCGTGCTGCTTACCGGTGACAGCGGCGCGACGCTCACCGGCAATGGCACGGGAACCGGTTTCTTCGTCGCCTTGGACAATTCCACCCTGACAAGCTCCCAAGTGATCGCCACTCCGGATAACTCCAACATCGTCGCCGGTAACGATACCGGTTCACCCAACGGTGACACGGCGGTCACCAACGCTTGGCGCATCGTCGGTGACAACGGCTGGGACAGCAACGCCCCAATCGGCACGCAGGGCGCACAGTTCCTGGCCGCCACCACCGGGTTTTCGTCGATCGAAGCTTCCTTCGATCTCTACGCCACCGCCCAGGGCGAAGGCAAAATTCAGGTGGAATACACTACCAACGGCACCACTTGGACCAACGTTCCCGCCGCCGATTTGTCCATCGGCAGTGGCGACACGGGGATTGCGGTGGCCACCAACAGCACCAGCGGTAATACCACGATGGGTGGCTATTTCAACATCACCGCCCCCAGCACCAACTCTTGGTACAACGGACTGGGAGTTAATCTCACCGGCATCAGCGGTGTGAACAACAACAGCAATTTCGGCATTCGCATCGTCAATGCCGCCACGCTCGGTGACTGCGGCAACATCACCGGATCGCCGCTGAACAACAGCTCCGGCAACGACCGCCTGGGCGATATCCAGATCACCGGTAACAACCCGGTAACGCCCACGATCACCACCAATCCGACCAGCCAGGCGGTTGCCGCCGGCAGCACCGCGACGTTCACCGCGGCGGCCAACGGCTATCCCACACCCACCGTGCAGTGGGAAGTCAGCACCAATGGCGGGACGACTTGGACCAATGACACGACCGACACCGGCGGCAACACCAGCACCTTGCAGGTGGTTGCCTCCACGGCCAAGAGCGGCTACGAATATGAAGCCGTCTTCACCAACTCCGTAGGCAACGCCACCACCACCGCCGCGACCCTTTCCGTCGGCCCCTTGATCACCACCCAACCGTCCAGCCAGACGGTGGCTGCCGGCAGCACCGTCACGCTGACTGCCGCCGCCACCGGCAATCCCACGCCGACCGTGCAATGGCAGATCAACACCGGTTCCGGCTGGGGCAACATCTCCGGTGCTACTTCCGCCACCTATAGCTTCACTGCCACTGAAGGCGAAACCGGCAATCAGTATCAAGCCGTGTTCACCAACGCCGCTGCCACCGCCACCACCAGCGCGGTAACGCTGACAGTCATCGGCACCCCAATCGCCCAATGGAACTTCACCAACGGTGAAGGCTCCACGGCCGGTGGCTCGATGGCTCCGGGCACCGGCAATGATCCTTTCCCGACTTTTGGGCCAGCTTCCAATACCGCCGCCCCGCTCGGCCTGACCAATGACTACACCGGCACGCAAGCAGTCCCGGAATGCGACATTATTCCTTTCCGCAGCACCGTGAATGCCAGTTTCAATGAGCTTATCTGGCGCATGCGCGGCGGCACCGGGGCGGCACCGACCGGCGCGCCCGGCAATCCGCTCGCCGATGGCTGGAGCCAGGACGCGCCGCAATATGACGCGACTTCGATCGGATCCACATACAACGGCGATACGGTTACGCCACAGGGCGTCGTCTTCGATGTCAATACTGCCGGCTATAGCAATATCACCTTCCATTTTGACTGGCAGCAAGGTGGCATCTCCGATCTACAGCCACAATACTCAATCAATGGCGGCTCAACCTGGGCTAACGTCCCAACTGCCAACATCTATGGTCCCAACGGGTTGATCGAATCCAATGGTGGCGACTACTATGGGATCGGCAATACCACTGCGCCCACCGGCATTACCCTCAACTTGCAGGGCATCGCCGGCGTCGGCAACAACACCAACTTCGAGCTGCGTTTGGTGACGGCCTATAATCCGTCCTTGCCGCTGATCACGGACGGCAATCAACTCGACCCAACCGTTCACGGCCAATACGGCACCAGCGGCGCTCCCGGTTCGGTTAATGCCCAGCAGGTGCTTCAGTTCAACAATGGCATCAACGATGGCGACACTTTCTCGCTGACCTACGGCAACCAGACCATCCCGGTCACTTATAGCGCGACCACCGCAACCTTGATTGCCCACCTCGACGCCGCACTGACCAGCTTGGTCGGCGCCGGCAACTTCAGCGTGCTGCCCACGAATTACGGAAATGTTTCGGAGGATCCCTCCACGCTGTTACAGCCGGTGCGCGATGCGCTCGGCGTCCAGAATGGCTACGGCATTGCGTACAACGATTTGACGGTTACGTTCCAGGGCGGACTGGCCGCCACCGCTGTGCCAACTTTGACAACCACCAATGGCAATGTGGTCATTGCCACTTGGGTCAATGGTTCGACCAGCGGCCTCGCGCCTTATGTTGACGGCGGCGGCAGCTTAGAAATCGGCAATATCAGCTTCAACGGCGACAGTTCCAATACGAGCGGCTTGGCCGTCACGGCGGAACCGGCCGCCACTTCCGTCCCCGGTGGCGGCATCGCCACTTTCACGGCGACCGCCTATTCCGAAACGACGCCGACCGTGCTATGGCAGGTCAGCACTGATGGCGGCAACACTTGGAACACCGCAACCGGAACGACTTCGCCGACGACCTTTACCAGTTCCGCGTCGAACTCCTATACGTCCACCTTCACTTATACCTCGCACACCAGCCTGAGCGACAACGGCTACAAATTCCGCGCCGTGTTCACCTCGGGAAGCAGCTCGGCCAATTCCAACTCCGCCACACTGACGGTGGTAACGCCGGTCAGCCCCGCAATCACTACCCAACCGATCAATGTTTCCGTTATGGAAGGCTACACGGCCCTGTTCACCACGGCGGCAACCGGCGCGCCGGTGCCGACCGCACAGTGGCAGATCAGCACCAATGGCGGGGGCAACTGGACCAACCTGACCGACACCACCGGCAACAGCACCGTCTCCGCCGTTTCCGGATCCAGCACCGGGAACCTCAGCTTTACGTCCTTGGCCAACGGAAGCCAGAACGGCGATGAGTTCCGCGTCGTTTATACCAACGCGCTTTCCGCGGTCCCATCCAACGTGGTAACCTTGACCGTGCTGACGCCCGAAACGGATATCACCAACTGGAACTTCAGCGGGGCTACCATCGGCAATACCAACAGCCCGGCCCCGACGGGCGGCGTGGTTGATAGCGGCACGGTCACCCCGATCGGCATGACGCTGCCCCTTAATCCTAGCGATCCGGCCACCACTGGAGGCAACGGGACCGGATCTGTCCCGGTGTGCGACATTGTCAACTCGCTCAGTGCCCTGAACCCGTCGTTCAATGAAAACACTTGGCGCGTGCGCGGCGGGGAGGCGGCTGGCGGCACCCCCAATGGCTGGAGCAATCTTGTTCCCGAGTACACTCAGGGTGCCCAGTTCAGTGTTCCCACCACAGGCTATACTAACATCTACGTCACCTTGGATTGGTTCTGCACCAAGTCTGCCGAACTTGACGGCCAAGAGCAGTACACTCTTGATGGCACGACTTGGATCAACCTTGGCAATCAGATAGAGAATTTCAGCGTGACCCCAGCCGGTAACGATGAGTTTTACGGTATGACCGGTAACACGAGCACGCCGCTGCCGGTGGTGTTCGATCTCACCGGTATCGCCGGTGTTGCCAATAACCCCAACTTTGGCGTACGGTTTGTGAATGCCTACAACCCCACGCTTTCCAACACGCAGGTGCTGTCCCTGGGTGATACCAGCAACTTTACCCTGAGCTTCAACGGCCAGACCACGGGGAACATCACCTACAGCAGCAACACCACCACCATGGCTTCTAACATCCAGGCGGCCTTGGGCGCACTGTCCAATGTTGGATCGGCGAACGTCGCCGTGACCAGCAGCAGCGGGAATTACTCGATCACTTTCCAGAACGCACTGAACGTCAAGGCCCAGCCGGCGATTGTGCCGACCGACACCAACGATTCGATCACGACGAACTTCCGCTACGCCAACTGCCAATTGAACGGCAGCCCCCTGGCCCCGGTTGTCTACAACGGCTCCAAGGGCAACTGGCGGTTTGACAACATCGAGGTGCATGGCAACATCATTCCCGCCACCCCGTCGTGGGCGACAGTGGCCACTGGTGGTAACGCCTCGTGGAACAGTTCCACGCAGACCTTCACGATTGCTTCCGGCAACGTCACCATCAACGCCGACCCCGGTGCCTCGAGCAATTCGCCGATCATCAACGCCGGCGGCAACGCCAGCATTGTGGTCAACACCGGCGGCAATGGCTCGACCGTGAACCTGGGCAGCCTGACCCTGACCGGGAATGCCACCTTGGACGTGCAAAACAACATCGTGCTGGTGGCCAATACCACCGCCGATCCGGTCAGCACCATTCAAGGCTACATTGCCGGTGGCCAGATCACGAGTTCCAATGTGACCGGCGGTTCCAATTACGCGATTGGTTACGGTGCCACTACCGTGAGCGGCAGCAGCTACACCGAGTTCCGCTATGATGTTAAGGGTGATACCAACTTGGATGGAACGGTAAACAACACCGACCTGACCACCGTGCTCCAGAATCTGGGCCTGACCACCAACCTGTGGAGCCTTGGTAACATCGAATATGCCGCCAGTCCCAGTTCCAATACCACGGTGAACAACAGTGACTTGACTGACGTGCTGCAAAACCTGGGGATTTCCATGCCCGTGGCGGCGGTCATCTCCGCCGGCACGGTGAGCTTGGTGCAAACCAATGCCACGGTGGTTGATGCCACGGCGATCCAGACGACGGTAGCCACCGTCGCCAGTCCGCTGGTGGTTACCACCCAGCCGGCCAGCGACCCGGTCGACGCGCTGGCGGCAGCCGTGAATGCGGCTCCGGCAGCAAGCCAGGCCAGCACCCCGGTAGCCGTAGCGGCCAATACTCCGGTGGCCGTAGCGGCCGCCGTCACCCCGGCAACGGCGGTTGCGACCATTGCCGATTCGGCCATCGGTGCCGACGAGCTTTACTTGGGCGTCTCTTATCAGCCGGTGTTCGCCTGATCCACAGAGCCTCAAAGCCAGCTCGTTAAGTTTGATTTCCCCGCACCGGCAACTGCACTGGCAGTTGCCGGTGCCTTTTTGCGCAAAGAGGTGCGAAGGTTTGCAGGTATGAACCTTCACACCTGTTCTTCACCGCATCCATGCGGCCAACAGCGCCAACGCGCCTGCGGCCAGAGCCATACCGCCGACGATGTAAACAAAAAACTCCGCCGCTTCACGGGGAAGTTTTTTGATCTCTTCGCATTTGATAGTGCGATAGACCAGCGCGACGAACAGACTCAGCGGCAGCAGCAATAGCGGCCAAATCCATGGACTGACCCAGATCGGCAACGGATCGATTAGCGGGGTGTACGCCAGCAGGTTCATGGTTTCTCCGCAGCGGGTTGGGCGGCACGAAAGACACAATCGATAATCGCCAGCAGATTCAACATGCCGGCAATCGCCGTATAAAGCGTGCCCAGTTCCCACGAGCGACTATGCGAAGGCGGCACCGCCGGTTCGGTGGGGTTGGCCGCTAGCGGCCGGGCCATCTGCACCGCGATTGCCGCGGAGGCAATATACATCGGCCCGGTAAAAACCTGCCCGATGCTCCAGGGCTTGTTACCGATTTCCGCCACCGGTTGTTCGGTCAACGCCCAGCCCAAATTGTTCCGGCTTTCGCGCGTGAGATTGGCCTCTTGTTCGGCCGAGCGCGGATCAACCTTTTCCGGGCCTCTTACCCCCATGACAATCTGCGGCTTAAAGCCCAATTGCCCCCATCCCGGTGGATCCATCACACGGATGCCGCCAATCAAAATGCCCAGCAACAGCACGATTACCACGGACAGGAAAATGATGACGCCGCGGAGGCGTTGGCCCAACAGCCAATCACCCCATCCCGGCACTAGCCAACCAAGCAGTGCGATCGCCACCGGTGACCAAACGTTCCCGCGTTGCGCCATAGGCCGGATAATGTAGCCGGGAATGACAGGATTGCCAAATCGGGCCGATCGTTTAGTGACCCGAGCGTGGCAGAACATCTGGGGAGTGGCTTAGTTGGCGACGGCACGCCCGCCAGCGCGCAAGGCGCGCACGTTGTTTTCTGCCGTAAGTGCTTATTCCCAAAGGCCTTAGCCAATCAACTTGCATTTTTGGCCAGATTTTTCGCTTCACGCCAGGGGCCTGAAATTCCTAAAAATGGGTCTCCCATTCCGAACCAACCGCATTGGCGTCAAAATTTCAAGGGTGCCAATATTCGTTATTTCGGCTTAATCAGGGTCTATCAGGGGTCTAACAACCCCTTAACATGGGCCTATTTATCATTAACATGCCGCTATTTCAGGCTAATTACAGGCTCCAAGCGGGTTTTGACGCTGATTTTGGACGCTCCCGGAGCAAAATCCTAGTCCAACGGCCGAAGTCGCTATGCCAACGGCCCACGCGGCGCGAAAAAGTGCGGCATTCGACAGTAGAGCATAAGATTGTAAAATATCGCGGCCGGGCGTTCTTGCCTTTCATCTGCTCTTCCTCTCTGGCACAGCGTCCCACGCCACTTGTGCCAAGCGCTGCTACCGCTGCTAATCCGCCGGTAAACCCGGGCGTGCCCAAGCTTCCGGGCAGCACGTAATGCCAGCGGCTACCGCCCCTTATCTCCTCCTCCGGAGTACCAGAGGGTGAAAAGTCACTGCCTGGATGTTTTGCCGCGCTCGTGGCCCCCAAGGCAATCGCTTTTGCAACTTTTCACGCTCGCGGAAGCTGGCTGTCCGCCAACTCGGTGCCAAAGGGAACGCCCGGCAACGGGTCGGTGCCGAACCACAAGACATTGCCGTCCGGGTCGTGGATTTTCATCTCCAGCGCCCAGGGCTGATTGGTGGGCCGCAGAAGCACGGTCACCGCGCTGTTGGCGCGAAGCTTGTCCCACAATGGAACCAATGCTGTAACGCCGATCCAAACCCAGTTTGGCTGCACCGGCCGGCGGCGCTGGAGCATGATGGCGTGACCATCGCGCGAGACCGAGGCGATATGCGCCGTGTCGCCTTCCCCGCCCCAATCCAGCTTGAAGTCCAGCGTTTGCAAATAGAACCGAATGCTGGCCGGCACATCGGCCACGGCAAGCACCGGAATCGTATTCTCAACCAAGTGATTGGCCACAGCTATTCCCTGCACATCCGCGATCAATGCCGCCGCCGGCTGGCTTCCTGGCAACGCTCGATTACCACCGCGCAGGCGAGAATCAGCACGTCGTCCTGCCCGTCGACCACGTCCACGCCATAGGTGTCGGCCAGCGTGAACCAGCTTTCCGAAACCTGGGCCACCTCCTGCCCGCCGCGCGTGAAGGCGTATTGGTGGTCGGTAAAATTCCCGCGTGCTTCCAGATCGGCCGGGCCGTTTTCATCATCCACCGTGAAGCGATGGCCCAGCAGCGTGAAAAGCGATTCCTTGACGACGGCCTTCAGCGTGCCGCCGTGGTAAATCTCATAGGTTGGCCCCCAGGAAAGCAGCTTGCGCTGGATCACCGCCAATTCGTTGCCGCGCATGTCCTGAAAGACCAGTTGATCGCGCAGCGTCAGCACCTTGCCATCCACAAAGAACACGTCATTCCCGGCGGCGTCGCGAATGGTAAAATCGCTGGCCAGGGTAAAGAGCTGCTTTTTCATCACGTAACGCATTGTTTATTCCTTTGTGAAACCGCGGAGCCTACTGGATTTGCATGCCACACTCAAAGCATTTGAATGCAAGCGGCGTTCTTAGAACTTTTCCGCAACGAGGGCATGGTGGCCCATGATCCGAAATGCGATGGTCGAACAGTGCGTTGAAGTTGGTTTCCTTGAAGCCCGTAAGCCGTTCATATTCGGCAAGCGCGGCGGCCCGACCATCACGGTGGTCTTCGCTCGCCGCTTGATATTTGCTCCAGACGATCTCCCACTCGTTGTCATCCAACATGGGGACATCGAGCTTGCAACGCCAACACCACTGGGTTTTCATTTTCAGTCACGCAACAAACCTGTTTTGCAGCACGAATTCAGCCAAAAGTCGTGTATGGTCCGCACTGCCAACCTCACTTGGCTATTTCTTCCGCTTCGCCTTCTTCCCATTCTCCACGCCCAAACTCGCCAACTCCACCGCGATCTGCATGCGCAGCAGCACCTTGCGGTCGTGCTCGTCGCGGTAGGGTTTCACATCCAAATCCAGCGGAATGTTCTGGCAATTTTCATCGCCGGCTTCCTTGATGTACTGCTGCATGAATTCATCGTATGCTTTCCAAGGAACCTTGGCGGCATTCACCGCGGCTTCCTCGGCACGAAGGGCGATCTGGTGCGCGTGCTGGTAGTGCAGGCCCAATTCATCCAGCAAACTCTTTTCCACCGCTTCGTGCAAAATCAAAAACGAATCGACCTTGATGGTCCGGCCATTATGCACGAACGATTTGGGCAGGTGCCGGTCGATGTAAATCGTTTTGCCGTCGCGGCTGTAGCCGGCCAGGTAGGGAACATCGTGATCGTGATCCAGAGTGATGCGTTTGCAGATGGCGTTGACGGCGTGCAGGAGCATCTCGCCGGAAACCAGGGTGTCGTTGGTACACAAACGCTTGTGACGATGATGGGGTGTTTGGTTCATGCCGGCATTATACCGCAGCGGGCAGGCTCATGCGCCAAGCGTGTACCCCCGGCGCATAAAAATTTTGCAGGGTGGCACGGTGCGCAAAACCGCAGCGGCGGTACAGGGCAATGGCCGGGTGATTATCCTGGCGAACTTCCAGAAAGATCTCGGTGGCTCCGCGGCGGCGCAGTTGCTGGATCAATTCATGCAGCAGCCGGCCGCCCAGTTTGCGGCCGCGGGCTTCGGGATGGATCGCCAGGGCAAACACCCGGCCCCAGTGAATCTTGCCGCGCGGCCAGGTGAATCCCACCGCCCAGCCCAGGATTTTGCCGTCATCTTCAGCCACCAAGGATTCGGTGCGGCGGGATTGCAGCAGGAATTTCACCTTGCCGGCATCGAAGCGCTCGCCGGCGTTGTCGAAGCTGATTTCCTCGATGCCTACGATGCCGGCAAGATCATGCGGCTTGGCCGGCCGGATGATCGCGGTATGCACAGGCTGGGGATGTTCGGGCATTTTCGCTATTCCATCGGTTCTAAAACACTATCGC
>Ga0316217_10001368_pt1 | contig 31903 bp, 39 predicted proteins | sample 1anoAmetaG_FD_203633 | JGI IMG/M metagenome (GOLD analysis project Ga0316217, IMG submission 203633) | Freshwater microbial communities from Trout Bog Lake, Wisconsin, USA - 1anoA | ecosystem: Environmental > Aquatic > Freshwater > Lake > Hypolimnion/Profundal zone | place: USA: Wisconsin... | reverse complement strand
CGCAGACCAGTTTCGGCAATGCGGGTATCATTGAGCGAGCGTCTTTTTTGCCTTACGCGTTCCCGCGTGATATCGGGATTTTGCTGCAATACGCCCTCAACTCCCGGACGGATGCGCATTACCATTGGAACGCGTTGTTGACGGTAGCGCCGTGGCTTGCGCGTTATTGGTGGTATTCGGCACCCTCCCGCTATCAAAAAGCGGTTGCGGGTGCGCGTCCGCTGATTGAACATTGTTTATCCGAGCACGAGCCTTTGATTGCCGCAGCCGGTGCCGAGCATTTGATCCGCCGGACAGGCTGGTTGAAGGCTTATCGCAGTGAGGCCAAAGCGCATGAGGCGCTCAGCGATGCCGAAAAGCTTCGCGCGTTTGGTGTAAGCGCTGACATTCTCGATCAGGCCCAATTGGCCGAGCGGGAGCCTCATCTGGCCGATGGGGTGATAGGTGCGGTTCACTACAAAGATCCTGCCAATGTGTCGGATCCGCAAGGGCTCTCCTTGGCGTATCGCGCTTTGTTTGAAAAGCGCGGTGGCGTTTATGTGCATGGCGATGCCCGTAGTTTGTCGGCTGAGGGAACGGGCTGGCGGGTTACCACGGCGGCAGGCACCGTGCGCGCGAAGGATGTGGTGCTTGCGCTGGGGCCATGGGCGCAGGAGTTTGTGAAGGCCTTTGGCTATGATTTGCCGATGGGGGTCAAGCGCGGCTACCACATGCATTATCGCACCACCGGAAATGCAACGCTCAACCACACCGTCTATGACGCAGACCATTCCTACGTCTTGGCGCCAATGGCCAATGGTGTGCGGCTTACAACGGGGGCCGAGTTTGCCCACCGCGATGCGCCACCAACGCCCGTTCAACTTGAACGGATTGAGCCCAAGGCCAGGAAGTTTTTCCCGCTGGCTGATCGGGTTGATCCGAAGCCGTGGATGGGATCGCGGCCGTGTACGGGGGATATGTTACCGTTTATCGGCAAAGCGCCGCGCCATAAAGGGATGTGGTTCGCCTTTGGCCACGCCCATCATGGGCTAACGCTGTCGGCGGTGACAGGGCGATTGATTGCGGAAATGGTGACAGGCGAGACACCTTTTACCGATCCTGCGCCTTATCGGGTGGATCGGTTTTAAGGGTTAGTGGCCAAAATGCTAGATTATGCGCTTCATTCCTTGGGGGAATAGGCAACTGCTTGCTGAATATGATCTAAATAGCTAATTTATAGCTATTTAAAATGTATAATATAGCCAATATATCTTGACATATTTTATTCCGGATGTCATATGAGCCTCCAGTTCTGGGAGATTGTATGGCCACGAAAAAGACAATGACGCTTAATCTGACTGACGCGGAAATGCGGGTGCTTAATGATCTGTGCGAAAAAAAGGATATTAGTAAAACTGCCGTGCTGAGGCAGGCGTTGCGTATTTATCAGTTGATAGAGAGTCGCGTAGAAAAGGGCGACAAGCTGTTCTTCGAAGACGAAAAGACCAAGGATAAGGCGGAGGTCATGATGTTATGACGATCACTGTCAGTCCGATCTTTTTATACAATGTGGTGCGCGGCGAACAGGAAGCCGCCGAGCTATGGGATGGTATTACCGACAAGCAGCTCGCCGATTGGGAAGGTGAATGGGTTCCTGAGTTGTTCAAGGCTGTTCAAAAACTCCATCGTGCTGGTGTCGAAAGAGGACGCTGGCCGCAGAGTCGGCATTGGAACTGGCGTACTAAGACCGAAACTTTGCAAGGGATGCTGGCCCACCCCGGATTCAGCATTGTTTGTAACGGCATGACCCAGGGGATGATGATCGTCGATACCACCACCAAGCGGTGCCGTATTGGAGAGCAGAAAGGCAAAAATCTAGTTTATGTAGAATTTGTAGAAAATGCGCCTTGGAATCGCCCGGACCTCGCTCAGTCGCCCCACTATCGGGGGATCGGCAGCGTCCTTGTACGTGCCGCCATCGCGCTTAGTATAGATGAAGAGTTCAAGGGACGTATTGGCCTTCACGCACTTCCGCAAGCGAACAGCTTCTATGCGAACACCTGCGGCATGTCCGATCTTGGCATTGATCCAGATTATCAGAATCTGCGCTATTTCGAGATGACACCTGAGCAAGCGGAGGCCTTCATTGCAAAAGGAAATCAGCCATGAAGATAGAGATGACGAAAGAGTGGTGCCTCCGGATGGCCGAGATCGAGGCGAATGCCGAGATCGGGGCCGGTCTGTATGCACTTGATCCAGTCTTTGATAGCGAAACGATGCTTGCTAATGAAATCAACGAGGAACCTAGCATTGCTTTTAGTCGGTTCGTTCGGCTCATGCGCCGCGATAGAGGGCTGACGCTTGAGAAGCTTGCCGAAGATACGAACGTGGAAATATCAGAATTAGTCGAGATTGAAGATGATAAGCGTCATAAGCCCGAGCTTCGAACGGTCTATCAGCTCGCGAACTATTTCAAGGTCCCGCGCAGCAATCTCTTACAGGTTGCTGGGCTGACTACGCCACGGGACAGTCGGCTTATTCATGAGGCCGTACGTTTTGCTGCGCGATCTGAGTCCGTCGCTGTGCTCACAGCAGAGGAGCGGGCGGCACTGGAGGCGTTTGTCGCAGTGTTGAGCGAAGAGAAGTGAGGATTGTTGCGGTTTTATGAGTAAAAATCGGATTCTTTCGGCCAAGACTGAACAAGATATTGACCAACGGGTCGAGCGTGTCCTGAAGGGGCTCGGTAATCCCGAGCCCCCACTTCATCTCGAAGATATCCGGTATCTGCTCAAGCTGGATCGGCGTTTCTATACAGCTAAGGATCCGAGCGCGGTTCAGGAAACGATCAGCCGGATCCGTGTTGCAACGGTTCAAGTCTATCAGCGGCCGACGCTTATATTAGACGCGATCAAGAAACTTTCTTTGAAGGCACTATATCTGCCCGATCGGAAGCGCATCTTGCTCGATGGTGATTTGCCGGAGAAAAAGCATCGTTGGAACGAAGCGCACGAGATCGGCCACAGCCTGATCCCGTGGCATGAGGACATGATGCACGGGGACAACACGCATACCCTGTCAAGAGACTGCCACGAGCAGATCGAAGCCGAGGCGAACTTCGCAGCAGGCCGAATGTTGTTTCTTCAGAACCGATTTACCGAGGAAGCTCTCGCGCTGAAGCCGAATCTAGCTTCGGTGCGGTAGCTCAATGTCAAATTCGGTAACACCATTTCCACGACGCTCTATCGGTTCGTGGAAATGGTCGGGAAGGATCGTCCAATCATCGGGATGATCTCCGATCACCCGCACGTATACCGCCATCCCGCTAATCATGATCCGGTAAATCCCTGCCGACATTTCATTCAGTCTCCAGCATTTGCTTCGAATTTCAAGCAGATGTCAGAAAAAGACGTGTTCGCTGCTGTCTCAGGCTATTGCGGGAGGCAGAGCGGCGGCCCCCTGGGCGACAGCGAACTTATTCTGACCGACGACAATGGTGATCAGCATCGCTTCTACTTTGAAACTTTCTTTAATCGTTATGATGCCCTAACTTTGGGAATATACCTCAAGCCAGAGACCCGGATCATCGCAGCCTAATTACCGAAGTTTTTGTATTTAACTTCAATTAGTCGCATTTTCTAATATAGTCGCAATCCACTTGTTAAGGCTGAGGCCTTCCATTCGAGCTGCTTGGGCTACGGCGCGATGTAAAGGCGGCTCAATTCGAACAACGAATTGGCCAGAATAGGGTTTCTCGGGATATTCACCGCGCTCCTTGCAAAAGGCAATATAATCAGCGAGCGAATCGGCAAAGGCTGTCTTTAACTCGTCAACCGAGCGGCCTTGAAACGTAATGACATCGCGTAAATTGATGATTTCACCGTGAAACAGGTCGGTTTCTTCGTCAAAATCAATTCGGGCTTCATAGCCATCCAAAATCATTCGGTTCATTGTGAAATTCCAGCCTCGGTTAGGAAGCGGCGCATAGATTTAATCGCGCCTTTATCGGTTTCTTTTTGGGGATGAGGCCTGTGAAAAACAGCCCGCACCCCGTTTAGTGCAATGCGAACACGCGATCCACGGCCTTCCGTAATCTCGGCACCTAAAGCTTTCAACAGGGCTTCGACGTCGTTCCAAAGGATTGAGCCGCGAATAGGTTCATCAAAAAGCGCATTCAGCGTCCGCTGATGCTTTGATGATAGATTTTTTGATATCATAGATCAGTACCATAATCAAGATGATGTGATATCTTGTCATGTTTTAACGCGTTGTATACCTGTCTTTCCATGCAACTTGCGCGCCCGCAAACGGTAGCGCTTCGGCCTCATAAATACCGCGGGCGATGGCGCGGGCTAGCGTGTCTGCTGCTGCGATGCAGAGTTCGGTTAGATCGATGACGCCTTTTGCGAGCGGTTTTTTTCCCGTGGACGCTGCGAAGACGATATCGCCGTCGATTGGTGTGTGGGCGGGTCTTAGAGCGCGGGCCATGCCGTCATGCGCGGAAAGCGCCAAGCGTTTGCACTGGGCTTTGGTCAGAACGGCATCGGTGGCGATGAGGGCGATGACCGTATTTTCGCTTGAGGCCGCTTTGAGGCGTGTTATCAACGCATCCGCAGGGAACGGATGGGGTAGCCCCAATCCGCCAAATTCTCCGTTTTGTTCGAAGGGGGCGGCCCAGAAGTGTGGCCCGTTTCCCATCGTCGCCGTGCCGACCGCATTAACGGCGACAATGGCACCCACCGTGTAACCCGATGGCGTTTTTATGCTAGCGGAACCTAATCCGCCTTTCAACGTCGCGGTTGTCGCGCCAAAGCCCGCGCCATGTGTGCCGAGAGGGAAGTCGGCTGAGGCCTGTATCACCGCTTGATAGCCAAGCTCTGGATAGGGAGAGTGGCGTCCCCATTCCTTGTCGCCGCCATTTAAGAGATCAAATAAGATCGCTTGCGGTACAATCGGGACGCGGATAGAACGGACTTGGTAGCCACGGCCTTGTTCGCGCAAAGCGGCCATCGCGCCGCCTGCGGCATCCAAGCCAAAGGCCGAGCCGCCGGATAAAAGAATGGCGTCCACCGCATCAACCGTCATTTCCGGCTCAAGCAGGGCCGTATCGCGCACGCCCGGCGCGCCGCCTAAGATCGCGATTGACGCGACCGCAGGCTCGTCGAACACAATGGCGGTAACGCCCGTTGCGACGCGTTTATCGTTGCTATTGCCGACTTTGAGGCCGGAAACGTCTGTAATCAGGTTTTTCATAGTGGCGAGAGTGGGGGATTTGAGTGGGTGGCGCAAGGGTGAAAGGCGAATAGCGAATAGCGAGTAGCGAATAGGGGAAAATTTATCAGCATTAGTCCCTATTCGCCATTCGCTATTCGCTATTCGCTCCTCACTCCAAACGAAAATCTTGCTCAAAAGCCCGCTGCGTCCTATCACTTCCTGATGACCGACATCACCTATCCCGTCGCCGCTTTTGCCGGCCTCATCTCCTTTTTAAGCCCGTGCGTGCTGCCGCTGGTGCCGCCTTATCTCAGTTACATCGCGGGTACCGCGATTGAGGATTTTGCCGTGGGTGGCGAGCGCCGCGTGAAGCGCGATGTGCCGCTGGCGGCCTTTTTGTTTGTTTTGGGCTTTTCAACAGTTTTTGTCTTGCTTGGCGCAACCGCCTCGTTTTTGGGCCAAGCGGTGCGGGCCTATTTGGATTGGCTATCGATATTGGCGGGGGTGGCCATTATCGCGATGGGTTTGCATTTTATCGGGGTTTATCGGATCGGGATTTTGTTCCGTGAGAAGCGGTTTCAGGTTGAAAAGCCACCGGGCGCGTTGGGCGCTTATGTGATGGGCTTGGCATTTGCTTTTGGCTGGACACCCTGTATCGGCCCTGTTTTAGCCGCGATTTTGGCGGTGGCGGGGTCGGAAGAGAGCGTGGGGCGCGGGGCCTCTTTGCTCTTGGTTTATTCGCTGGGCCTTGGCATTCCGTTTATCGTCGCAGCTTTTACTATTGAGCGTTTTACGGGATTTTTGAAGCGGTTTCGCAGCCATATCGGCATGATTGAGAAAATTATGGGTGTGCTGCTCGTTTTAACAGGCATTGCGTTTTTAACCGGCTCGATGAGCGTTTTGTCGTTCTGGTTGATTGAGAATTTTCCGGTATTGGGGAAATTGGGGTAAGGTTTAAATAAAGTTCATTTTCGTAATGCGTTTTAATCTCTTGAGATCATTATTGTGTCGTTATGTGTGTGAAATAATAGGGATGGTAAGACCTAGAAAGTTGATTGACGGATTTAGCGGATGCAACTGATTTACTTTGACGAAACAAAGTTTGCTAAAGACAATCCCTTTTTTCTAATTGGTGGAATTATCGTTTCAGATAACCAAGTTAGTGGTCTTGAAAATAGCCTTATCGATATTCAATATAATTTCTTTGGTACCAGCATTTTGAGCCACGAAACTGAATTTCATGGCCAACATATTTTTAATGGTATTGGACATTTTCGCAAACGCAAACTGATTGATCGCGTTGCATTGTTTGAAGATATTGGAAGGTTTATCTGTAATTATCAGATACCTATCCGTATCGTTTGCATTGATGTTTATAAGCATCGGCAAAAATATACCTTTCCTCAACCTGAATATAATTTGGGTCTGATGCTGGTCTTAGAAAGGTTTTGTGATGTTCTGGAGCAAAAGAATGATATCGGGCTTATTTTTGGTGATTATGAGAAAGACGAAATTACAAAATCGATTTTAGATTTTTCGCAATTCAAACATACAGGAAAAACACCGATGTATCATGGACGGCCACTTGGTCGTTTGAAAGATACGATTTATTTTACACACTCTCACCATAGCCGCTTTTTACAAGTCGCGGATATGGTTTTATATATGGCTAATCGGTATGAAAACGGATTTGTCCCTGAAAAATGGCACGACGTCCAAGTTCAAGCCGTATGGGAAAAAATCAAGACGAAAGTCGATTGCCAAATTCAAAGCTGGCCATAAAAAAGGAGAGACCAGTTTCCGAAGAAAAGGATCACAATAGGAGCGATCACGCTAGTCTCTAAAGTTTTGATACCTATTTTGCGACAAAATGTCAATATTTTTTAATTTCTTAACGCCAGTTTGGACTTTTTTATAGTAATTTTTTGCTGAGACTGGGGTGATTCACGGCATTCCATGGTGTGACGACTATGGAGGGTGCCGTTAATCAGGGAGAACGTATCATCTGGCTTTACCTGCGTATAGAGGCGGCTTATCGCGCCATTACAGGCGGTAAGCCCTTACGCAAAGCTGGTTTTGAGCCGAAGTTAAGTGACGTTGAGGTCATTGTTATTGAGGTCTTTGGTGAATGGCAGGGGCATCATGGTGATAAAGCAATATGGCGTTACTGTGATCAGCATCGGCGAGCATGGTTTCCCCACCTTCCAGATTACAAAACATTCACCAAGCAATGCAGCCAACTGCGATGGGTCAAAGAGAAGATACTCGAACATCTATGGCCGCCATCGGATGCGTGAGATTGCTGATCCGTGAGATTGTTGATCATGGTATCGATCTCTTGTCCCGTCCCGTAAAAACATGGCCAAAGCAATATCTCAAAAAGCCCAGACCTGCCTTAAAAATACCCGCCGCCTCATTGAAACCGCTATTGGTCAGCTCGTCGAACGTTTTCGCTTTCCAAACCATCAAAGCACGAAGCCCTTTAGCGTTCTTCAACGCCATCTTCCGAAAAATCCTCGCCTATAACTTTAATCTTATGATAAAAAAGTTGAGACCCGCGTGATCATAAACATTGTCTATAGTGGTTGCGTATTCTACTGTTCATCACAAATGGAGAATGATCCATGGCCGATGTTGAAAGAATGAGCGTTGCTCTGACATCTGAGATGGTTTCAATGGTGCGTCAAGCCGTTGAGAACGGCGAATATGCGTCCGCGAGCGAGGTTATGCGGGAAGCGCTTCGAGATTGGGAACTCCGTCGGAACCATCGTCAACAGGCTATCGATGACTTGCGGCGTCAATGGGATGCGGGCATTTCCAGTGGTGAACCGCAGGATGGCGAAGCGGTATTTAGTCGGATAGCGGCTCGGCTTCATAAAGCCACAGCGGCTTAGCACCGCGCGATGTCGTATCGTATATTGCCTCTGGCAGCGCGCGACATCGAAGAAATCGTTTTTTATATCGCCGAAGACAATCCTACGGCTGCGCAAAAATGGCTCAATGATATCCACGCGAGATGCCGCCGCATATCTGAGATGCCGGGAATGGGAACGGCAAAACCGGACGTTAATCCCGACCTCAGAATGTCCCCTATCGGGAATTATCTCATTCTTTATCGCCAAATCGGCCCAGACGTAGAAATTGTCCGTGTCGTTCATGGCACCCGACAATGGCAGGAATTGCTTTAATAAAAAAGCCCGCAACCTTATCAGTCGCGGGCTTTCTTAATATCAAAAGATTAGCTTAATCTTATTTGATCGAGTCATCTTGGGCGTATTTGCCACCCTTGAAGCTGTGCCAAGCGTATTTTGGCTCAAGCACGTCGCCCTTGCCGTCGAACTGGATCTTGCCGACGGGTGTGTCGATGGCGATCTTATTGAGCGCTTCGACGACCTTCTTCGAATCCGTCGTACCGGCTGCGGTTGCTGCGGCAGCCCATGCTTTCACCGCCACATAGGCGTAAAGCGTATAGGTTGCAACGGGTGTACCCTTGGCGGCGAACTTGTCGCAGATGGCCTTGTTGGCTGGGTTCAAGCAATGGTCTGGCGGGTTCGTGAAGATAGCCCCGTCGGAGGCGGGGCCTGCGATCTGGGCAAATTCATTGTCGCCGAGCGCATCACCAGAGATGAACTGAGCCTTCAGGCCCTGTTCGGCCATCTGTTTGACGAGAAGACCGGATTCAGGATGGTAGCCCGAATAATACAATACATCGACTTTCAGCGACTTAAGCTTCGAGACGATAGCGGTATAGTCCTTTTCGCCGGGGGTGATCGAATCCACCAAGACGGGCTTTACGCCAGCGGCGGTGAGCGCCTTGTTGGTTTCAAGTGCAAGACCAGCAGCATAGGCCGACTTGTCATCGAGCACGGCAATGTTTTTGCCCTTATAGTTTTTGGCGATGAACGCACCGGCGATTTTACCCTGCACGTCGTCACGGCCAATCACGCGGAAGATCGAAGGACCAGCGCGCTCATCCGTCAGCTTGATGTTGGTCGAGGCTGGCGAAATCATGATCGTGCCTTCTTCGGCATACACCTTCGAAGCTGGGATCGAGGAGCCAGAGCAGAAATGGCCGATAACGGCTGCAACTTTCTTGCCGACGAGATCATTGGCAACGGCAACGGCTTGCTTTGGATCGCACTGATCGTCGCCGATCACGCCAACGATCTTCTGGCCGAGAACGCCGCCCGAAGCGTTGAGCTCATCGATAGCCATATTAAAGCCAGCTTTGAACTGCTCACCAAACGCGGCGAGGCCGCCGGTGACAGGGCCTGCCATGCCGAGCGAAATGTCGGCATGTGCAGCCGACGAAGTTAGAGCGACGCCCAAAGCGAGCATCGGCAAAGTACGCGAGAGTTTGATCATATGTTAAATCTCCAAATGAACGATCAACACACTACCGATCTCCCCGAATGAGGGGACGATAGCTGTCTTGGGCGCGAAGCTAGACCCTTATGTCAAAGGTGTCACCCGCTTTTTTACCCGAGACTTCTTTTATCAATGCGACCCGCCGCCAAGATACGCCGCACCGACTTCTGGATGATTCAGAAGTTCTGCGCCCGTACCCGACAGGGTAATCCGGCCATTGACCATAACATAGCCGCGAGAGGCCAAACGGAGGGCGTGATAGGCGTTCTGTTCGACCAGAAACACCGTTAAGCCTTCGGACGTGTTGAGTTCCCGCAGCGTATCGAAAATTTGCTTAGCAACCAGGGGCGCCAGACCGAGCGAAGGCTCGTCGAGCAAAAGGAGTTTTGGACGGGCCATCAACGCGCGGCCAATCGCTAGCATTTGTTGCTCACCGCCTGAAAGCGTTCCTGCTCTTTGGACATGGCGCTTTTCGAGAATGGGGAAGAGCGCATAAATGCGGGCGAGATCATCGGCAAAATAGCGTGGCTCGGAATGAACCGCGCCCATTTGCAGGTTTTCATATACCGTCATACGCGGAAAAATCCGGCGGCCTTCGGGTGATTGTGAAATGCCAAGACGGATAATTTCATGCGTCGGCATTTCATGGATCGACTTCCCATCAAACGTCACGCTGCCGCGCACCGCGCGGTTGACACCGCAAATCGCCATCATCAGCGTCGATTTGCCCGCGCCATTGGCACCGATCATGGTGACGATTTCGCCTTGATGGACATCAATATCGATGCCGAACAAAGCCTGGTTGCGGCCATAGAAGGTCTCAACGCCGCGAACCGCAAGAAGGGGGGTAGACATCGTTGCCATTTCCGCTGATCCTACTCTTCGACAACGCCAAGATAGGCTTTGATAACAGCCGGATCCTTGCGAACTTCTGTTGCGGTTCCATCCGAAATTTTCCGGCCATAATCGAGCACGATGATGTGATCCGAAATTTCCATCACCACGCTCATATCGTGTTCGATCAATAAAATACCGACATCATTGGTGTCGCGGATCGAGCGCAATAACGCGTTTAATTCCTCTGATTCTTTTGGATTTAAACCTGCTGCTGGCTCATCAAGGCACAACAGAACGGGATCGGTGCACATGGCGCGTGCGATTTCTAATTTGCGTTGCGCGCCATAAGGAAGGGATGCCGCAGGATCATCCGCGCGATCGGTAATGCCAACGCGGTCCATCCACGCGAGTGCTTTGTTTTTCGCAGCTTCCTGCGCGCGTTGATAAGACGGCGTGTTAAAGATACCGCCAATCGTGTAGGCGGAGGCTTTCATCAGATGATTATGTTGGGCAATCATTAAATTTTCCAACACCGTCATGCCGCCGAACAAACGGATATTCTGGAAGGTGCGCGCGACTTTCGCGGTTTGCGAAATGCGAAAATCTTCCATCTCTTGCAGTTTGAATTGTTTATCGTCCTTGTGGCGCAGCACGATCTCGCCATTGGTGGGTTTATAAAATCCGGTGATGCAGTTAAACGCCGTTGTTTTGCCAGCACCATTGGGGCCAATCACGGCGGTGATGTGGTTGCGATGGACGTCGAAGGATACGGCATCGACAGCGGTTAAGCCACCAAAGCGCATGGTGAGCTGATGAACGGAAAGCAAAGGCTGAGACATGTTAGCCGCGTCCCTGTGAAATCATGGTGGCCGAGACTGTTTTCTTGTCTTTCAAGAACACGGTTGGCATTCGCGTTGAAACGAGGCCACGCGGTCGCCACAGCATCATTAAAATCATCGCCAACCCGAAAAGCAGCAGGCGCAATTGGCTGGGGTCAAAATCATTGCCAAAAATGACTTTCAGAAATTGCAATTGGCGCAGCAATTCAACGCCGCCGACCATGGCGATGGCCGAGAAGACGACGCCCAATTGGCTCGACATGCCGCCCAGTACGACGATGGCAAGGATGGTGGCCGACTCCATGAAGTTAAACGATTCAGGGCTGACAAAGGCCTGTTTGGCGGCGAAGAAGGAGCCTGCAAAGCCGCCAAACATCGCGCCGATCGCGAAGGCTGAAAGCTTGGTGTTGACCGTATTAATGCCCAGCGAGCGGCAGGCAATTTCATCCTCGCGAAGCGCTTCCCACGCGCGGCCAATCGGCAGGCGACGCAGGCGCGCGGTGACGAAGAAGGTGAATACCGCCAGCGCTAAAATCAGAAAATATAAAAAGATGATGCGCTGCATACTCGAATATGGCAGGCCAAAGGTGGCGGCAAACCCATTCGCGCTCTGGTTGAAGGGGAGGCCGAAAAAGGAGGGACGCGGAATATCCGATAATCCATTCGAGCCGCCCGTGAAACTGCGCCAATTCAACAGCACGACGCGGATGATTTCACCAAAGGCCAAGGTGACGATGGCCAGATAATCGCCGCGCAACCGCAAGACCGGGAAACCCAAAATGATGCCCCAAGTCGCGGCGAGCAATCCAGCAAGCGGCAGGCACACCCAGAAGCCGAAACCGAAATGGATGGATAACAGCGCGTAAGAATAGGCCCCCACCGCATAAAACGCGACATAGCCAAGATCCAGCAGACCTGCGAGACCGACGACGATTTGCAGGCCCCAGCCGAGCATCACATAGGTGATGATGAGAATGCCAAGATCGAGAATATAGCGATCCGAGAAGGGTAGAAACGGAAAGACGATGGCAAAGGCCAGAAGAACGGGGCCAACCGTCTTGGCCATCTGCGGCGAGCCCAAGGTGCGAAAGAGGGCGGATGGTGTCTTCGCTACTTTCGCCTCGCCGTCTTTCGGAGCGAAGAATAGTTCGTAGGCAAGGCGGTAGACGAAAATGAGGGCGCAGCCGCTGCCAAAGAGCATCCAGCGATAGGTTAAAAACAACCCATCAACCCCGCCGGAGGCAGAGGTTTTGATGCCAAGGGTGGGCAAAAAGAGAAGGGCCGCGATGACCGTGGTAAGGATGCTGCGTTTCAAAACGCCGCTGATATCGGGGGAAGATGCGGTGTTGAGCGACATGGGATCAGACCTTCTCGATTTCAGGGCGACCCAACAGGCCTTGGGGCATGAAGATCAACACGACGATCAACATGGAAAATGCGGCAACGTCCTTATATTCGGATGAGAAATAGGCGGCGAAAAACACTTCGATGAGGCCAATCACCATGCCGCCAAGCATCGCGCCCGGGAGCGAGCCGACGCCGCCTAAAACAGCGGCGGTAAAGGCTTTGATGCCCGCCGAAAAGCCGATGTAGAAATCAATCACGCCGTAATATAAAAGATACATCAGCCCCGCGACCGAGGCCAAAGCTGCGCCGATGACAAAGGTCGTCGAGATCGTGGTGTTGACGTCGATGCCGAGCAGCATCGCCATTTTCATATCCTGCTCGCAGGCGCGTTGGGCGCGGCCAAGCGAGGTTTTGGAAATGAGATAGGTGAAGCCCGACATCAGAATGACGGTCAGGACCACGATCAGAATTTGCATATAGGTGATGCGAACGACGAAATCATTGCCTTGCAAAATCGTAAAACCGCCGGAGATAATCGCGTTGAGCGGTTTAACACGCGCGCCTTGGGTGGCTTGGACGAAATTTTGCAGGAAAATCGATACGCCAATGGCGGTAATCAGCGGCGCAAGCCGGAAGGAGCCTCGCAAGGGCCGATAGGCCAGCCGCTCAATCGTCCAGCCATAGACGCCCGCAATGACCATCGAAATAGCGGCAACCAGTATAAGCGCGCCAATCCCGAGCACCACATTGCTCGTACCCGTGATCCCGAAAATAATGATGGTAATCAAGGAGACAAACGCCCCCACCATAAACACGTCGCCATGGGCGAAATTGATCATGCCGATAATGCCGTACACCATCGTATAGCCAATCGCGATCAGGCCGTAGATTGACCCGAGCGTCAGTCCGTTGATGAATTGCTGGATAAAATAATTCATTCCTAAAGCCCTGCCCCTGTAGCGCTTTTTTCACGCTTTAAATGACCAGTAGCGGATCGCCCGCGCCTGCGCCAGTCTTCCCTGCCATCAAAAATGACTTAATTCACGCGCAAAATTGTATAAATATGATACTTTTGCGACATTAACGTGCAGATGCGGCATCTTTCACCTGAAATCCATGGGCCAACGGGTCGCGGTCGTCGATGAAGATCGTGTTGTAGCCCGTCATCCGCGCCCAGCCTTCGATGGAGGGGATGATGGCGTCGTAATCGCCCACTTTGGTCGCGCGTTCGACACGGCCCCGGAAGAGGGTGCCGATGATGCTTTCATGCACAAACGCATCGCCAGGTTTGAGCTTGCCTTGCGCTGCCCATTGCGCCATGCGGGAGGATGTTCCGGTGCCGCAGGGCGAGCGGTCGATGGCTTTGTCGCCGTAGAAGACGGCGTTTTTGGCGTGCGCCTCCGGGTGGGTGGGTGTGCCAGTCCAGAGCACATGGGAGAGGCCGTTGATCGCCGAATTTTCCGGGTGAACGAACGAATATTTCGCCCGAAACGCCTCGCGCAGCTTGGGGCTCCAGCGCAAAATATCGGAGGGGTTGATATGTTCAAGACCGGGGAAATTCGGTTGCGGCTCGATGATCGCGTAGAAGTTTCCGCCATAGGCGATGTCGGCGGTAATCTCGCCCAAGCCGTCGACCTCGGCGGAAAGACCCGTCGAGTGAAGGAAGGAGGCGATATTGGTGATCCGCACATTGTCAACAAAACCGTCCTTCATCTCGTAGCGCGCTTCCACCAATCCGGCGGGCGTATCGATGCGGAGTAACCCCGGCTCGCGGGGTGTCACGAGGCCGCGCTCCAGCGCCATGGTGACGGTGCCGATGGTGCCGTGGCCGCACATGGGCAGGCAGCCGGAGGTCTCGATAAAGAGGAAGGCGATGTCGCAATCGGGCCGTGTTGGTGGGTAGAGGATGGCGCCCGACATCATGTCATGGCCGCGTGGCTCGAACATCAGGCCTGTTCGGATCCAGTCATATTCGGCCAGAAAATGCGCGCGCTTTTCAACCATATTCGCGCCAATGAGGTTTGGGCCGCCGCCCGCAACAAGGCGTACCGGATTGCCGCAGGTATGACCGTCAACGCAGAAAAAAGTGTGGGTTGCCATAGGGTTAGAGGGGTCCGTTGCAGAGTTGATTCAGGGTGACGGAGATCGGCTTCATCGTTTGATTCAAGGACTTAAGGTTTTGATTCAGAATCCAGTAAGCCTACTAACATGTTGTTTTATAATCTAAAATCTCTGTGGGCCAAACCGCGCTAAGTCAATGGGCGGTGCTCGATCTGCAATAAGGCCAGCCCTTGAGACGGTTATTTTCATGACGCTTCGTAACCGCTCAAAGCTTAAGGTAAGGCAGGGCGAGCGGCGAGCGCTTTTTTCACAATGCCTTCGATCCGCGTCCGCTCGCTGCCTGACAGGGCCATGCGGGGTGCGCGGCAGCGGTCATTGGTGTTGGTGACGAGCGCTTCGACCAGCTTGATGTTCTGCACAAGGCGCGCCGACACATCAAGATCGAGCAGAGGTTGGAACCAGCGGTAGATGTTCAGCGCTTCGTCCATCCGGCCTGCCTGTTGCAGTTTCCATATCGCCACTGTCTCATCCGGGAAAGCGCAGACAAGGCCCGCGACCCAGCCATGGGCGCCCATGGCAAGGCTTTCGAGCGCGAGATTGTCGACGCCTGTGAAGACTTGGAGCTTTTCGCCCATCAGGTTGAAGATGCGCGTGATGCGGCGGATATCGTCCGAGGATTCCTTTACCGCCGCAAAAAGCGGATCGGCGGCCAAATCCATGAGCATTTCGGGAGTCAAATCAACGCCATAGGCGACGGGGTTATTGTAAATCATCACCGGCAATTGGCCCGCTTTGGCCACCGCACGGAAATGCGCCATCGTCTCGTGCGGTTCGGATTTGTACGGGAGGCCGGGCAGTACCATCAACCCGTTGGCACCAGCTTTTGCGCCTGCCTCAGCGAGCTTTTGCGCGTTGCGGGTGGAGCCGTCGACAACCGTGAGCAGGACCGGGATTTTGCCGTTTGCAACGCGGATGGCGGTTTTCAGCACCTCGATCTTTTCGGCGTGATCAAGCGTTGAGGCCTCGCCGAGCGAGCCGCACACGATGAGGCCATCGACGCCCGCGTCGGTTTGCAGCTTGAAACAACGCTCCATCTCCGGGATGTCGAGCCGATCATCGTCCGTGAATTTTGTAGTGACCGCCGGATAAACCCCCGTCCATTTCGCCTGCGACATGCTTTAAACCTTTTTGTCATTGTGTTGGATGCGGCTATAGCATCAAGTTTGAGTGTGGCAAAGATGGTGTTCCGGCGCGTGATATTGGATGCTAGCCAGCAAAGGCTCGGGGTTTAATGGTTCATCGTTCTATCCCTTTAACGACACTTGTCGTTGACGAGTATGATCCCGCGATCCGCTTTTTTGTGGGATCGCTTGGCTTTTCGTTAATCGAGGACACCGAGCTTGGCCGGGGCAAGCGATGGGTTGTGGTGGCACCGGGACCATCCGGCGCGGCGCTTTTGTTGGCGCGGGCGAAAAATTTAGCAGAAACGCAGGCGATTGGTCGGCAAACTGGCGGCAGGGTTGGCTTTTTTCTCGAAACCGATGATTTTGCGCGGGATTTTGCGGATTATTCCGCGCGCGGTGTTCGCTTTTTGGAGCCGCCGCGTCAGGAGCCTTATGGAACAGTGGCCGTTTTTGAAGATTGTTGTGGTAATCGCTGGGATTTAATCGAGCGAACAAGGGAGCGTATTTAATGGAGACTTCTCAAACGCCTTTACAATGGCTCTCGGTTCCAAACCGCTCAGGTATGAATGACCGTTTAGCCATGCGGGTTCGCGCGGGAAAAGGCCAGCCTGTTCTGTGGCTTGGCGGGTTTCGCTCGGATATGGATTCAACCAAAGCGGGGGCTATTGATGCCTGGGCTGAGCGGGAAGGGCGGCCTTTTATCCGGTTTGATTATTCGGCGCATGGTCTGACGGGCGGCGATTTTGCTGAGATGACGCTTTCTGTCTGGCTCGAGGATGCGCTGGCGGTGTGGGCCAGCCTTGGTGATGCAAAGCCTGTGATCGTCGGCTCTTCCATGGGCGGGTGGATAACATTGCTGGCCGTTCGAGAACGCGCGCGGCTTGGGCTTTTGCCGCCATCGGCGCTTATTTTGATCGCTCCGGCTGTCGATTTTTCGGAAGAATTGATGTGGAGCGCGTTTCCTGAGTTCATTAAAAATGAGATTTTGACGAAGGGGGCGTTTTATCAACCCTCGCCCTATGGAGAGCCTTATCCGATCACGCGGGCGTTTATTGAGGATGGGCGCAAGCATTTGCTGTTTGGCGCCCCGATTGAGCCTCACGCGCCTGTGCATATTGTGCAGGGGATGAAAGATGACGCCGTGCCATGGGGCCATGCGATGAAACTGGTTGAGCATTTGCCGCTAAGCGATTGCAAACTGACTCTCATCAAGGACGGCGATCATCGCTTGTCGCGGGAAGAGGATATTGATGTGGTGTTGCAGGCGCTTGATGTCCTCGGACCATAGGCGTGACGAGGGTAATTTCTGGACCGCGAGCCTCCCGGCTCGCATAGCTAGCGCGCCGGGAGGCGCGCGGTCCGGGCATGGCGCGTGAGGTGAAGTTTTTGGACCGCGAGCCTCCGGCTCGCATTCTTAAGCGCGCCGGGAGGCGCGCGGTCCTCCGGCTCGCATAGCTAGCGCGCCGGGAGGCGCGCGGTCCGGTGAGGCAATCTTATTTTGCTGATCGCTTTTTAAATTTTCTCACATCGTTTCGGGCGTTATTAAAAAAATCGATCATATTCTCAAGGACAAGAATTTCGGTATCTTTTAAAGGCCGCTTTTCCAGTTCGACGATTTCATAAATCCTGAGCACAGCCGATTGCGTCATCGCCATGGCGAGATAAGCAAGCTCGCCGATATCCGCGTCTTTTGGGAAATATTTGAGATACATGATGCACCCTCCTGAAATGAGATTGGCCCCAGCGCGGGAATGCGCTGGTGCCGGGGTGCTGAAAAAGCCATCCAAACGTGGCCGCGACGCTTTTAGCCTTGCGGCTTGGACATAACGCCGCCACCCCAACGCTTATCAACGTCAGGGCCTTGGGTAACGGCAGATGCACTGCCGATTTGGATGGGCTTTTCAGTTCCCGGGTCATGGTTCTGCATGACTTAAGGTGGATTAAAGCAAACGCCGGATAAAAACGCAAATCGCCTGCGGATTGATAACCATATAATGGACCGCGAGCCTCTGGCTCGCATTCTATGCGCTGCCCAAGAGGCGCGCGGTCCGGGCGTGGCGCGTGAGGTGAAGTTTTTTGGACCGCGAGCCTCCGGCTCGCAGTCTTAAGCGCGCCGGGAGGCGCGCGGTCCGGGCCGTTGTTTTATGTTGCTTAGCGCTGTTTGAATGCTTGCACATCGTTTCGGGCGCTGTCGAAAAAATCAATCATATTCTCAAGGACAAGGATTTCGGTATCTTTTAAAGGCCGCTTTTCCAGTTCGACGATTTCATAAATCCTGAGCATTGCCGATTGCGTCATCGTCATAGCGAGATAAACAAGCTCGCCGATATCCGCGTCTTTGGGTAAATACTTAAGCAACATGGTGCACCCTTCCGATAAAAGAATAGCCCCAGCGCGGGAATGCGCTGGTGCCGGGGTGCTGAAAAAGCCACCATAGTATGGCCGCGACGCTTTTAGCCTTGCGGCTTGGACATAACGCCGCCACCCCAACGCTTATCAACGTCAGGGCCTTGGGTAACGGCAGATGCACTGCCGACTATGGGTGGGCTTTTCAGTTCCCGAGTCATGGTTCTGCATGACTTAAGGTGGATTAAAGCAAACGCCGGATAAAAACGCAAATCGCCTGCGGATTGATAACCATATAATGGACCGCGAGCCTCTGGCTCGCATTCTATGCGCTGCCCAAGAGGCGCGCGGTCCTCCGGCTCGCATAGCTAGCGCGCCGGGAGGCGCGCGGTCCGGGCCATTGTTTTATGTTGCTTAGCGCTGTTTGAATGCTTGCACATCGTTTCTGGCGCTGTCGAAAAAATCGATCATATTTTCGAGGGCGAGGATTTCGGTATCTTTTAAAGGCCGCTTTTCCAATTCGACAATTTCATAAATCCTGAGCATTGCCGATTGCGTCATCGTCATAGCGAGATAAACAAGCTCGCCGATATCCGCGTCTTTTGGAAAATATTTGAGATACATGATGCACCCTCCTGAAATGAGATTGGCCCCAGCGCAACGCGCGCTGGTGCCGGGGTGCTAGAAAAACCACTACAAGATGGCCGCAGCGCTTTTAGCTTTGCAGCCTGGACATAACGCCGCCACCCCAACGTTTATCAACGTCAGGGCCTTGGGTAACGGCAGATGCACTGCCGCTTGTAGAGAGGCTTTCTAGTTCCACGGGTCGCGCAGATGCACGACTTAAATATGATTAAAGCAAACGCCGGATAAAAACGCAAATCGCCTGCGGATTGATGAGGGATGGAGACGATTATCCTTTGTATCCAAAGATATAGTTGTATTATTGCGGAGGATTGATGATCGGGGTATTTATTTGAACACCAAAGGAGAGCAGGATGACGAAACAGGCATTTGATCAGATTGCAGAGGGATTAAAAGAAGCCATCGCCGTTGCAAACGGCATTGCCGAGCCAGCTTTTTGGCATAAGGCGGTTGAAATCGACGTCAAAGTGATCCGTAATCAAAAAATGATGAAATTTGATGCCATTGTTCACAAGGCCGAAGAGGACGGCTATTGGGCCGAAATTCCTGCTGTGCCGGGCTGTGTATCGCAAGGCGAAACGATGGAGGAGCTGATCGCTAACCTTCGTGAGGCGATTAACGACTGCCTGTCCGCGCCCGTTCTTGATGACCGCCGGGCGGAAGGGTTGTGATCGCATCAGCGAGTTCAGGAAAGACCTCTCGAAAGGGCCTGGCCATAGCGATTTGCTCATCGGTTAATTCGGGATTATCCGGATCGGATGCAATGCCAGCTTGAATGCGGGCTTCTTCCTCGTCGGTTAATGGTTTGAGTGTCATAAATGCTTCTTTCCTCATGGTTTACTGGACATAGGGAGACAAATGAAAGAGCGTGTTCTGCTGTTAATGTACAATAATAAACAGAAGCGTCAAATGACGATCTCGCTTAAAACCTCAATCACCCCATCCGCCCCAATCTCCACCGTCTTCCCGTGCAGCGCTCTTTGCTCATCCGTACCTAGCCGATAAGCCGGAGGCACGGCCCAGCCCATCTCTCGCGCTACGATAATGCCTAACAGCAAAATCGCATCCGGCTCCGGCATCAGCAAAGCCGTCGGCGCGTGGCCTGAATGGACGAGTTCCAGCATCACGGCGGCGGCGGAGGAGGATCCGATCATGCCCGGCAGCGCCAGAACCTTTCCGGTAATCGATTGGCCACGCTCCGGGTGACGGGCGTCGATGATCAAGCCTGTGCGCGGGTCAACCCCGCCCCAGAAGCTAATCGGATGGGTCAAAGCCAGCACAACACCCGCGCCCTGGCCTTCGAGAAGAACCTCTGCTTTCAGCGCCATAATGCATTATCCCGCGTTAGGCGGCCTGTTACCGCGCTCTCGACACAATCTTTGAGCGAGCCATATTGCACCGCATATCCGGTATTGCCGGGGGCATAATGGGCGAATTTGCCGGAATTGGTCATCAACACGCCGTTACCCGCTGGCAAGATCGGCGTTACGACGACGCAGGTATCGGCCACAAAGGTGACGCCGAGCTTTTCGAGTGCCGCGCGTTGGCCGTTGGCCTCAATCTGGCGGATCACGTGGCGGCCGGTGCAGGCATAGATGGTTTTTTCAAGCTTACGGCCACCAATGAGGCGGGAAAGCTCCGTCACCTCATCCCATGATAAATGCGGGCTACCAATCGCCACCGCATCGATGGCCTCGTCGGTGGTGGTGGAAAGCCGCTTGAGAGCGCCAAGCAGCATTTCCGAGGTCACCCGAATGGTTTTCTCGGCGGGATGGCCTTGCAGGGCGGCGTTTACATCGGCGGCTTCCGGCGTGACGCCTGCGATATGAAAGAGGCCCACGCCGCCGGATGAAGCAGCCGCTGCGCCAAAGGCTTTGAGGTTATCCTCGTTCGGCAGGCCTTGCAGACCATCGACGACGCCGATGGCGTTGACCATTTCTAAACCGAACCATGTGCCAAGCACCGGATAAAACACGTCGGAGCGGCGCAGCGCTTCAGACAGTCCCGATATGTCGGCGACAATCCGCGCCCGACGGTTCTCGATGCGGTGCAAGCCATAATCGGGCGCATAGCCCACAATCGCGCAGGCAATATCCAAAAAATCACCGTAGCGGTTGGTGCGCGCGCCGAGCACCGAATTGCAAAACACGACGGCATTCGACTCACCCCAGGCAACATCGCTGCCAAGCGCCGGGCGGTGGCCAGCTTGGTAGGGCGAGCAGGTCCAGGACGGCTCGCACCCCATCGCCTCATAAGCGAGCATCATGCGCTTGGCCATGTCGCGTTCGGCGGGTGGCAGGCGTTGTTTGGAGCAACCTACGAGATCCAGCGCGCCGACATTCAGCGTCGAGCGGACTTTGACCTTGGCTGCACCTTCGACGAGTTTTTCAGCGAATAGCGTACCGGAGTCGCCGTGATAAAGCGCGCCATCGATATGGGCGGAGGCGATGGGGATCAGCCGGGGTGCGCCCATCAGTCGCGCCGTATCGGCAACGATCCGCATGGCCATGGCGGCTCCCGGCCCCTCTGACCCATTAGCCATTGCGATTTCGTGTTCAGATAACGTCAAAGCCATGGTTTTAGCCCCCTGAACCGCAACGGGCATGAAACGGAGCCTCCTGTCAATGGGTCAGCCTTTGTGACCTATTTTCTGAGATTAATGCCGGGTTCTTTGCCTTATGGTGTAAAAATTAGTCGTTTCGAATGCCTCAAGCCGCTTGACCGGGCCTTTCTTGCGTATAAAGTCATATTTAATGCATGAGGGATAAATGGAAGGGTCTGCCGATGAGCAGGGTATTTCCAAATCTCTTAAACAGCCGCGCAATCGGCACGACGGGCAATGAGACCCGATAACCAGTGGAGGAAAGCTCATGGCGAGCGTCACGATGATTGTTAATGGCAAAGAAGTCACCGCAAATGTGGATCCGCGGACCCTTCTTGCTCAATTCCTGCGTGAGCATCTTCATCTAACCGGTACGCATATCGGCTGCGATACCAGCCAATGCGGCGCGTGTGTGGTTCATATGGATGGCCGCTCGATTAAAAGCTGCACGACTTTGGCGGTTGCGTGCGACGGCGCATCGGTCACAACGATTGAAGGCATCGGTACGCCGGAGCATCTCCACCCCATGCAGGTGGCTTTTCGCGAAAACCACGGTTTGCAATGCGGCTTCTGCACACCGGGCATGATCATGTCGGCGATTGATATCGTCAACCGCAAGGGCAATGATCTCGACGAGCACACGATCCGCGACGAGTTGGAAGGCAATATCTGCCGCTGCACGGGCTATCACAACATCGTTAAAGCGGTTGCTGCGGGTGCCCAAGCAATGGCTAATCAATAAAACATATCTAACGGGTCTCTGTTTGAGATTTAACAGAATATGACCGCCTTATAGCGGCTTTGGAGGAAGATACCATGAGTTCAGCGACAGGCATTGGAGCCTCGGTGCTCCGCAAGGAAGACATCCGGTTCATTACCGGCAAAGGTCAATATACGGATGATGTGAACCGTCAGGGACAGGCACACGCCTATTTCCTGCGTTCGCCGCACGCCCACGCGACGATCAAGAAGCTTGATGTGTCAGCAGCCAAAAAAGCGCCGGGTGTGCTTGATGTTCTAACCGGAGATGATCTCGCCCATGACAAAGTGGGCGGCCTGATCTGCGGCTGGATGATCCATAATAAAGACGGCTCGCCCATGAAGGCAGGGGCGCATCCAGCCTTGGCGCAAGGCAAAGTGCGGTATGTCGGCGATCATGTCGCGGTGATTATTGCTGAGACCTATGCGCAAGCCAAAGATGCCGCCGAGTTGGTGGTTGTCGATTATGGCGTTTTGCCAGCCGTTGTCGATATGAACACCGCGTCGAAAGGCCCGGCCATCCATGATGTAGCCTCGGATAATGTCGTGTATGATTGGCATCTGGGTGATAAGGCTGCGACCGAGGCGGCCTTTAAAAATGCCAAGCATGTGACGACAATCGATCTCGTCAATAACCGCCTGATCCCGAACGCGATGGAACCTCGCGCGGCGGTGGGCGATTATGACGCCGGCACGGAAGTGTTTACGCTCTACACCACGAGCCAGAACCCGCATGTGGCGCGTCTCGTGCTCTCCGCCTTTATCGGCATTGCGCCCGAGCACAAGCTGCGCGTGATTGCGCCGGATGTCGGCGGCGGCTTTGGCTCCAAGATCTTTATTTATGCGGAAGAAACCGTTTGCGTCTGGGCGTCGAAGCGCGTGGGACGTCCGGTGAAATGGACGGCGGATCGGACGGAAGCGTTCTTGTCGGATGCGCATGGTCGCGACCACATCACCCATGCCGAACTCGCAACCGACGATAAGGGCAAAATCCTCGGCTTCCGCGTGAAGACCAAGGCCAATTTGGGGGCCTATCTCTCGACCTTCTCGTCTTGCGTACCAACTTATCTTTACGCCCCGCTTTTGTCGGGTCAGTATGATATTCCGGCGATTTATGTCGAAGTCGAAGGCATTTACACCACAACCGCACCGGTTGATGCGTATCGCGGCGCGGGTCGGCCTGAAGCGACCTTCGTGGTTGAGCGCATCATGGAAAAGACGGCCCGCGAATTGGGCCAAGACCCGGCAGCCTTCCGCCGGAAGAATTTCGTGAAGAGCTTCCCGCATCAAACGCCGGTGATCATGTGCTACGACACGGGCAATTATACCGCCTCGCTCGATTTGGCGCTGGAAATGTCGGATTACAAAAACTTCGGCAAGCGCAAGAAGGAAAGCGCCAAGAACGGTAAACTGCGCGGTATCGGCTTCTCGGCCTATATCGAGGCCTGCGGCATCGCGCCGTCGGCTGCTGTCGGCTCACTCGGCGCAGGCGTCGGCCTTTGGGAATCAGCCGAAGTTCGCGTCAATCCGGTGGGTACGGTGGAAGTGTTGACGGGTTCGCACAGCCACGGCCAAGGCCACGAGACGACATTTGCGCAGCTTGTTTCGGACCGCTTGGGTATCGATATCAATTCGGTGGCGATTGTGCATGGCGACACCGACAAGGTGCAGTTCGGCATGGGGACTTATGGTTCTCGCTCCGGCTCGGTCGGCATGTCGGCGATCTCGAAGGCACTCGATAAGGTGATTGCTAAGGGCAAAAAGGTGGCGTCTTACGCGCTTGAAGCGTCTGAAAAGGACATTGAGTTCAAGGATGGCCGCTTCTCGGTGGCTGGCACCGACAAGTCGCTCGCCTTTGGCGAAGTCGCTTTGCAGGCCTATATCGCGCATAAATTCACGGGCGCTGAATTGGAGCCGGGTTTGAAGGAGGGCGCGTTCTACGATCCGACCAACTTCACTTTCCCGTCGGGTGTGCATATTTGCGAGGTCGAGATCGACCCCGATACGGGCGTGACCTCGATTGAAAAATGGACCGCCGTTGACGATTTCGGCAATGTCATCAACCCGATGATCGTTGAAGGTCAGGTGCATGGCGGCATCGCGCAGGGCATCGGTCAGGCGCTGATGGAAGGCGCGCATTACGACAAAGACGGCCAGCTCGTGACCGCCAGCTACATGGATTACACCATGCCGCGCGCGGATAATCTGCCCTCCTTCCAGATCGGCATGACGAATACGCCGTGCACCACCAACCCGCTCGGTTTGAAGGGATGCGGCGAGGCGGGGGCGATTGCTTCGCCACCAGCGGTGATCAACGCGATCACGGATGCGATCGGCCACGAAAACATCGCGATGCCTGCAACCCCGCAGGCGGTCTGGCTCGCCATTCAGGCTTCCGCCAGCAAACTCGCAGCAGAATAAGTTCCAAGGAGAAAAGAGACCATGTACGCCTTTTCCTATCACGCACCGAAAACGGTTCGCCAAGCGGCGACCCTCCTTGGTAAACATCCAGACGCCAAGGTGTTGGCTGGTGGCCAAACCCTGCTTCCCACCATGAAGCAACGCCTTGCTTCGCCCTCCGCCTTGATCGATCTTGGCAAGGCCGATGGTTTGTCGGGCATCGAGGTGAAGGGTCGCAACGTCGTTATCGGCGCGATGACCCGCCATGCGGATGTCGCGACCTCCGCCATCGTCGGCGAGGCCATTCCGGCGCTGGCGGCTTTGGCGGGTGGCATCGGCGATCCGGCCGTTCGCAACCGCGGCACCATTGGCGGCTCGATTGCCAATAATGACCCGGCGGCGGATTATCCATCGGCCGTGCTGGCGCTTGGTGCCACGATTATCACCAATAAGCGCAAAATCCCGGCGGATGAGTTCTTCCAAGGCATGTTCTCGACTGCTTTGGAAGAGGGTGAAGTGATCGTGAAAGTTTCCTTCCCGATCCCGTCAAAAGCAGCTTACGAGAAGTTCCCGAACCCCGCCTCGCGCTATGCGATGGTTGGCGTTTTTGTCGCCAAAAAGGGTTCGGATGTGCGCGTTGCTGTAACGGGTGCAGGCTCGGACGGGGTGTTCCGCTCAACTGAATGCGAGGCCGCGTTAAAGGCACGGTTCAATCCGAAGTCGTTGGATGGCGTCAAAGTACAGGCCTCGGGCCTCAACTCCGATATCCATGCCAGCTCGGACTATCGCGCGCATCTGATCCCGGTGATTGCGAAGCGCGCGGTGGCGAAAGCGATAGCGAAGTAGGCGTGGAGAATGAGATCGATTTCAGGAGTCGATTGAAAAATAATCTTTCTATTTATTTGGCTCTTCGCGATCTATCTCTCCATCTCATCCTGAGCCACATTGCGAAGCAATGTGAGTCGCCCTTCGACAAGCTCAGGGTGAGGACGTGTAAATCAGGGTGAGGACGTGGTAAACTCTCCCCTCATCCTGAGCCGCGACCGCAGGTCGCGAGTCGAAGGACGTGGTTCGACACGCTGCTTCGCAGCGGCTCACCATGAGGTTTTAGGAAGCGAGTTCGATGGAAATGCCCGGCCTGCTCGCCGGGCATTCTTATTAGAAATGGCTTTTTGCCGTTGGAGTGTGTTTCATGACCATGATCCCTTTGCCCACCTCGATTGACGCCATGGAACGTCTTCTGGCTTCCGGCGATTATGTCGCCGACCGGTCGCTCTCGACCGTTTTGTTTCTCGCGTTGAAAATGGGCCGCCCGATTTTGCTGGAAGGCGAGGCGGGGGTTGGCAAAACCGAGATCGCCAAAGTGTTGGCCAAAACCCTAGGCCGCAAGCTGATAAGGCTGCAATGCTATGAGGGGCTTGATGTTTCCTCCGCCGTTTACGAATGGAACTATGCCGCGCAGATGATGGCGATCCGGCTGTCGGAAGCCGAGGGCGGGCTTGATCGGGCGCAATTGGAGCAAAACATTTTCTCCGAGCGCTATCTGGTGCGCCGCCCCATTCTCGACGCGCTTACGCCCGATGTGGCAGGCCCTCCGGTGCTGTTGATCGACGAACTCGACCGGACGGACGAAGCCTTTGAAGCCTATTTGCTGGAAGTTTTGAGCGATTTTCAGGTGACGATCCCGGAGTTCGGCACGGTTAAAGCGCCGCACCCGCCAATTGTGATCGTCACCTCCAACCGGACCCGCGAAATCCACGACGCGCTGAAGCGCCGTTGCCTCTATCACTGGGTGGATTACCCAACCGCCGAACGTGAATTGGAAATCATTCGCATCAAAGCCCCACAATCGCCGGAAAAACTCTCCGCCGAAATCGTGGCCTTTGTTCAAGCGTTGCGCAAACAGGATTTGTTCAAAGTACCAGGCGTTGCCGAAACGCTCGATTGGGCAACCGCACTCGTGGAACTCGACGCCGTGGCGCTCGACCCCAAGCAGGTATCGGACACGCTCGGTGTTCTGCTGAAATATCAAGACGATATTCAAAAAATGCAAGGCTCTGAGATTAAAGCAATTTTGGACGAGGTGAAGGTGAGTGCGAAGCCGGGCAGTCCGGGTATGTGAGACGGTCTTCGCGTGTGGCCGATATGTATTGCGCTAAAAAAGGAGTTGATTTTTTAACCTAATAGGTTATTTTAAAATGGAAAAACGAATACCACATGTGCCTTTGGTTAGGGTTTTGGAATTAGCAGCTGCCGGGCGTGTCCGCGCTACGATGACGGCTTTTCGGGACGCGGATCGCTTGGGTTTCGGCAAGTCGGAGATGATCGACATTATTCTGCGGCTTGAAAAGGTTGATTTTTATAAAAGCATGACGACCTACGCTGATTATACAATATGGCAGGATGTATACCGTCCCATGTCGGTTGTTGGGCGGCTTTATATCAAACTTACTGTTGCGAATGATGTTCTGATTGTTTCGTTTAAGGAGTTGTCATCATGAAATGTCCCGTATGCGGTGCGGCTGAGCTTGTGCCCATGAAGCGCGATCTCGTGCATATCTATCGGGGACAAAGCACCATTGTGCCTATGGTGTCAGGCGACGAGTGCCCCTCATGCGGCGAGATATTGGTTGGGCTTGAAGATGGTGACCGCGTCTCCGCAACGATGCGCACGTTCAACCGCGAGGTCAATGCCATGCTCGGCGATCCTGAATTCATCGCGGGCGTGCGCAAAAAGCTTAACCTCAATCAGGGCGAGGCGGGTGAGATTTTTGGTGGCGGGGTTAATGCGTTCTCCCGCTATGAAACCGGCACCACCAAGCCGCCTTTGGCGCTCGTCAAATTGTTTAAGGTGCTGGATCGGCATCCGGAATTGTTGAATGAAATTCGCTGATTGTGGGGTGTAGGGTGTAGGGTGTAGGGTGTAGGGTGTAGGGTGTAGGGTGTAGGGTGTAGGCGTTAATCCTTGGCGGCATTCCACTTTCTACGCCCTACACCCTAAACCCTACACCCCTTCTCCAAGGTATCCTCAAGCACACTTAAGTCACCCCAATGTCCGGTAAACTCTCCGAAAACATCGCCTATTTTGCCCGTGCGCTGCGCGAGGCCGGTTTGCCGCTTGGGCCGGGCGCGGTGCTCGATGCGGTTGAGGCGGTGGAAACGGCGCATATTGGCAGTAAGGAAGATTTTTTCTGGACGCTGCACGCTATTTTCGTGAAAAAGCGCGAACATTCGGAGGTGTTCACCCAAGCCTTTCGGATTTTCTTCCGCAGGCGGTCGCTGATTGAAAAAATCATCGCGACACTTTCGCCCTATTCGCCCGCCAAGGACGACAAGCCGAAAAAGCCGGAAGCAGGGGCGCTTCGGGCCGCTGAAGCCCTGTTGCAGGCCAAGCGCAAGGAAGCCCCGCCCGAAAAGGAAGAAAAGATCGAGCTTGATGCACGCTTTACCGTCTCTGAGCGCGAAATCCTACAAACCAAAGATTTCGCGCAAATGACGGCGAGCGAGATCACCCGCGCGCAACGCCTGATCGACCGCCTCGCCTTGCCCGATGACCAACGCCCCACGCGGCGCTTTGTGGCGGCGAGATCGGGTTCGCGGATAGACCCGCGCAAAACCTTCCGCAACACGCTGCGCTCCGGCGGCGGCATGATCAAACTCGAATACCGGGATCGCGCCCAAAAAAGCCCCCCGATTGTGGCGATCTGCGATATTTCAGGCTCAATGGCCGATTATACACGGCTGTTTCTGCATTTTCTCCATACGCTGACCGACAAGCGCAAACGCGTGAATACGTTTTTATTCGGCACGCGGCTGACCAATGTCACGCGCTCGCTCAAAAGCCGCGACCCAGACGAGGCGTTGGAAAAATGCACCGAACAGGTGGCCGATTGGTCGGGCGGCACGCGGATCGGCACGAGCCTCCATCGCTTCAACCGCCAATGGTCCCGCCGCGTGTTGGGGCAAGGCGCCATCGTGCTGCTCTTCACGGATGGATTAGAGCGCGATGGCACGGAAGAATTGCAAAAAGAAATCGACCGTCTGCACCGCTCCTGCCGCAAGCTCGTCTGGCTCAATCCATTGCTACGCTTTGACGGATTTGAGGCGAAAGCCTCTGGCATTCGGGCGATCCTGCCGCATGTTGACGAGTTCCGCCCGATCCATAATTTAAAGAGCATGGAAGCGCTGGTTGAGGCGCTATCGATGAAGGGTTCGGCTGAGGCTGATCCCAAACGCTGGTTGCGGCGGGTGGCTTAGTAGATTAGCTTACGTTGACTGGGCTAACTTAAGAGATCAAAAATGAGTACTCCGACAGCACCCGTTTCTCCACTGGAGCCGACACAAGCTAGCCCGTTAGCACCGCCGTCGGTTGGCGTCACAATACCCGCTCAGCAACTTGAAAAATGGTTTAAGTTGCCCTCGGATCAATATTTAAACATTCAAATTACTCGGTCGGACTTAGATCGCTTTTATAATGTCTTTGATCGTATATTCGCGGCACAGCATTTGTCACACGATGTTTTAATTAAGTGGTCAAATGGAAATACGGAAGGGGCGGAACGAGACTTAGAATCGTCTCGTAATGCCTTGCGCGAAAGTCAGAATGAATTGCGGCTCTTCTTCATGGCCCTTATGGCATCGGCTACAAAATGACTAAAGCGGACCCCTCATATAAATCAGCGGAAATTTATACGCATGACAGGTTTGGGGGAGCTGTGCCAAGTGGTTCCACCCCCTTGCAAAGTGGCGGTGGAGGGGGCACATTTGATGGCATGGAAGCACGTGTCGCAATTTTGGAAACCCATGTTGAGTATATCCGGCGGGATATTGGCGAATTAAAAGCCGATATGTCGGGGATAAGGCGTGACGTCGAAAGCCTTAAGGTCAGCCAAGGTATCTTAACGGAGCGCGTCAATCACCTTCCAAGCAAAGGCTTTATATTCACGGTAGCCCTTGGGATAGTGGGAGCGATTATAACCTTCATCGCTTTCCAAGATCATATCAAGGCGTTTTTCTCACACTGAGCTTCACTTTACCGTCCGTTAGAGTTTGTTTTCAAAATCTCTCAATAATGCGCTATACTCTTTGTGAACGGTTCACACAGGAGGGTAACTCATGCTCGCATCAGATGACGATCTCTTGAAACAGGCGGAAGATTGGCGGCGTGCCGGGCGCGATGTCGCCATTGCGACGGTGGTTGAGACATGGGGTTCGGCACCACGGCCAGTGGGTAGCCATCTCATTATCGATGCCGAGGGCAATTTCATGGGCTCCGTTTCAGGCGGATGTGTGGAAGGGGCGGTTGTCACGGAAGCCATCGACGTGATTGAGAGTGGTGCGCCAAAGCTTTTAGAGTTTGGTGTGGCGAACGAGACGGCTTGGCAGGTGGGCTTGTCCTGCGGCGGGCGGATTAGTGTTTATGTTGAGAAAGTGGCCTGATGGGTTCCTTTGAGCTTTTGATCGGTTTCACGGTGGCGACCGCCATTTTCGCTTATGTTCCGGGGCCTGCCATTATGTACACAATGGCGCAAACCATGGCCTTGGGGCGGCAGGGTGGCTTGATGGCGGCGCTTGGCCTTCACATTGGCGGTTACGCGCATGTTCTGGCGGCGACCTTTGGGCTTTCGGCGCTTTTTCAATATGTGCCGGAACTGTTTTGGGCGGTTAAAATCGCAGGAGCGTTTTACCTTGTTTGGCTTGGGATCAGCATGATCCGTAAAAGCAAGCTTAATAAGCTTGAAACCGTATCGCCCAAAAGCGCGAAGCGGGCGATGGTTGAAAGCATTACGGTTGAGCTTTTAAACCCGAAAACAGCTCTGTTCTTTTTGGCCTTTGTGCCGCAATTTGTCGATCCATCGGCGGCCTATCCCATCTGGGTGCAGTTTTTGATTCTGGGCGTGATCGTCAATCTTGCGTTTTCATCCGCTGATCTCTTGGTGATTTACTTTACCGCTGCCATTGCCAGTCGCTTGAAGCAAAGCGGGCGATTGGCCCATGCGTTGCGGGTAGCGGGTGGCACGGTTCTGGTCGGGCTTGGCGCGCGGCTGGCGCTTGAACGGGTTTGAAGGAAATTTTCTATGGAGCTTTCACTTCTCTCTAAACTCAACGAAGAACGCGCCGCGCGACGTGCGGCGGTGCTCGTTACCGAAATCGCAAGCGGCAAGCAAAGGCTGGTTTTGGAAGCCGAGATCGCGTCCGATCCTTTAGCCGGAATGCTTTCAGATGCGCTCCGTATGGGCAAAAGCGGTGTGGTCGAAACGCCTGAGGGTAAGCTCTTTCTTACCGTTCAAGCGCCGATTGTCCGCATCATTGCCATTGGCGCGGTTCATATCAGCCAAGCGCTGGTGCCGATGGCGCAGCAATTGGGCTTTGATATCGTCATCGTCGATCCGCGAACCGCGTTTGCCTCGCCAGAGCGTTTCCCGAATATCGAGATGCATAGCGAGTGGCCCGATGTCGCTTTGCCTAAGCTCGGCGTTGACCGTTACACGGCTTTTGTCATGCTGACGCATGATCCGAAAATCGATGATCCCGCCTTGTTTATCGCGCTTAAATCGCCGTCTTTTTATATCGGGGCACTAGGCTCCCGAAAAACCCACGCCACGCGTATGGAGCGGTTGAAAGAAGCGGGCTTTAGCGACGAGGAGATTGCCCGCATCCATGCGCCCATCGGCTTGAACATCGGCGGCATCAGTCCGGCGGAAGTGGCGCTTTCGATTTTGGCCCAAATCACCGCCAGACTGCGCTTGAAGCCCGACGGAACGCGGGCCTGAGATGCGGTTTGGTCCGGTTCCGCTGAAGGAAGCGCTGAACGCCATTTCCGTCCACTCGCTGCGTTTGGGCGAGCGGGTGATCAAGAAAGGCGCGCGCCTGACGCCGGATGATCTTTTGGCCATTCAAGCCGATGGCCGCACCGAGGTTATCGTGGCTTTGAACGATGCCGGCGATATCAGCGAGGATGAGGCCGCCGAGCGGCTCTCAGCGGCGCTATCGGGTGCTTATGTCTGGCGGGATATTGCCAATACGGGGCGCAGCAATTTATTTGCCGATATAGCGGGCGTGTTGCGCGTCAACGCGGAGGCCATCAACCGGCTCAACGCGGTGGATGAAGCTATCACCTTTGCGACCTTGCCCGATTATCGCGCGGTGGAACGTGGAGAGATGATTGGAACGGTCAAAATTATTCCCTTTGCGGTTTCGGGTTTGGTGATCGATCAAGCGCTGGCTGTAGCGGGGGATGTGCCACTCATTGCGGTAAAACCGTTTCAAAAACTGAAGGTTGCCGCGATCTCTACTGTGTTGCCCGGCTTAAAACCCAGCATCAT
>Ga0316217_10001366_pt1 | contig 31919 bp, 22 predicted proteins | sample 1anoAmetaG_FD_203633 | JGI IMG/M metagenome (GOLD analysis project Ga0316217, IMG submission 203633) | Freshwater microbial communities from Trout Bog Lake, Wisconsin, USA - 1anoA | ecosystem: Environmental > Aquatic > Freshwater > Lake > Hypolimnion/Profundal zone | place: USA: Wisconsin... | reverse complement strand
CTCCCCAAAGTTGTACAATTGATAGTACACATTGGAAAGGTAGACCGCATGCCAGCCTTCAAACAACTGGAATCACTAAGTAAAACTGGCTATCAGATCCCGACCGTCAGGCTACTTCAACCGGACCCGCGAGCGCTTCTATCCGGACGGATTCGAAAAGGGGTGGCCGATCAGGTGAGTCAAAGGCTCGCACGCGCTCTAGCGCTTCGGCGCTAAAGCGTGTGCGATGTCTTTGATTTGACGCCAAATTACTTCAAAAGCGGATCCAGCTGTTTCTGATCGAAGCCCACGATGATCCTGCCGTAGATCATGAAGCTCGGTGTGGAGGTCATCTTGTTGGCCTTCGCTATCTCCTGTTGCTCCTTTTGCAACCTGATCCCTTCCGGGGTGATCTCCGAGAGCTTCTTGGGGTCGAAATTGCCCAGCACCTCCTGGTACGCCTTTGCCTTGTCCTTGGCCGAAAGGACGTACTGCACCTTTCCCTTGGAGGCGGGGTGGACCGTCAGCGGGATGAAGAATATGTAGCGGGTGACGCCGGGCTTACCCTGGAAGTAGGCCTCGGCCCTGCGGCAGTAGGGGCAGTCCGGATCGGTGAATTCGATCACCATGGCCGGGCCGGAGCCGATCTTGACGGCCTTGCTGAGATCGAGGGTGTCCGCGGCGCGCGCGGGCGCCCCCGGCGCCAGCACCAGCAACGCTGCCAGAAAAAGGGATGCCAGCAGCATCCCCCGCATCACCTGCAGGCGCTGCTCAATCACCTTCGTACCTGATGCTGAAGCCGGCGAACTCGCCGGTGAATTTCCCCTTCTCCAGAACCAGTTCGTCGACCCGGGCCTGTGCCGGTCCCCTTCGACACCACTCAACCTGCGCATGTACATTCTCCTCTTCTCCCTCGAAACACCCCTGCACCGAGCCGTCCGGCAGGTTGCGTACCCAACCGGTCACCCCGTTTCGCTCGGCGGCCTGGGCCGTGTAATGGCGAAAGGCGACCCCCTGGACGCGCCCGCGCACGATGACTGTAGCCCGGACCTTCACCGCGCCCCCAGTTCCTTGGACTTTGCCACGCAGACATCGACCGCGTTCATGGTGGCGGCGCGGAAGCCGTCCCGGTCGAGAGAGTGCATGGCGGCGATGGTAGTGCCGCCCGGGGAGGCGACGTTTCCTTTCAGCACTGCGGGATGCTCGCGGGATTCCAGCAGCAGTTTGGCGGTGCCGTAGACGGTCTGGGCTGCCAGGGCCGTCGCCACCTCGCGGGTGAGGCCGTGCTTCACCCCCGCGTCGGAAAGCGCCTCGATGAAGGTGAGCACGTAAGCAGGGCCGCTCCCCGACACCCCGGTCACCGCGTCCAGGAGCTTCTCGTCCACCTGGCAGGTGGTACCGACCAGGTCGAAGATCTTGCGGGTGAAGGCCAGGTCCTCGTCGCTGGCGAAGGCGCCGCGGGATATGGCCGAGGCGCCGGCCAGCACGAGCGCCGGCGTGTTGGGCATCACCCGCACCACCCGGACGCCGGCGCCGAGCATCGACTCGATCGCGGAACTCTTGACCCCGGCCATGATGGAGATGACCAGCTTCTGGGCAGGGGCCGCCTCGGCTATACCTTTGAGCGCCGAACCGCTCACCTGCGGCTTCACGGCCAGGATGACGGTGTCGCTCGCCTCGAAGAGGGCCTGGTTGTCGGAGCAGATCCGGATGCCGTACCTCTCGACGAGGATGGTTGCGCGCGTCTGCGACGGCTCGGCTACCGCCAGATGCGCGGCCGGCACCCCTCCCGCCAGAAGGCCCTTGATAATGGCTTCTGCCATGTTGCCGCCGCCGATAAAGCCGATTTTATTGTCCTTTGGCATCCTTTTGAGCCCCCCGGGTTTTCCGCTGACACAATCTGTCTTGATAGGTAATAAATCCGGCCGCAAAAGTCAATATAATTGACTGGCACTAATTTCAACCTCACCGCATCTACAGTATGAATTGCACCCGTAAAATGGCAAGCCGGAGTTGTGCCAGCTGTGGCAGACGGTAAAATAGAGCTAGGAGGTGCCACGTGTTCAGCGGCATTACCGGCAACGTGCTCATACTGGGACTAGTGAGCTTTTTCACCGATGTTTCCAGCGAAATGATTTATCCCCTGCTGCCGCTCTTTCTCACCGGCGTGCTGGGGGCGGGGCCGGCCTTTCTCGGGGCGATCGAGGGGGTTGCCGAGTCCACCGCGGCGCTTTTGAAGCTTTTCTCCGGGGTCCTCTCGGACCGGATGCGCGGCCGCAAGTCACTGGTCCTCTTCGGCTACTCCCTGTCGGCCCTGATGCGGCCGCTGATCGGGTTCGCCACCTCGCCGCTCATGGTGCTCCTGGTCCGCACCGGCGACCGGGTGGGGAAGGGGGTGCGCACCTCGCCCAGGGACGCGCTGATCGCCGATTCGGTCGACCCGTCGATCCGGGGCAAGGCCTACGGCTTCCACCGCTCCATGGACAACGCGGGCGCGCTCCTGGGCCCCCTGATCGCCACGGTGCTTCTCGCCTACCTGGTCAGCGACCTGCGCCAGCTGTTCTGGCTCGCCGCGCTCCCCGGTCTCGCCGCCGTGTTCCTCATCGTCTGGAAACTGAGCGAGGTGGAGAGAAAGAGCGCTCCCGCCTCACCGGTGCGGCTCTCCCTGATCCCCCCGGGGGCGCTGCGGCGCTACCTGCTGATCCTTTTCCTGTTCACCCTGGGCAATTCCTCGGACGCCTTTTTGCTGCTCAAGGCGGCCGCCCTCGGGGTCCCCCCCTTCCGGATCCCGCTGTTATGGGCCTTTTTCAACCTGGTGAAGATGCTCTCCACCATGCCTTTCGGCTCGCTCTCGGACCGAATCGGCAGGAGGGGTGTCATCGTCGCCGGCTGGTGCGTCTATTCCCTCTCCTACCTGGGCTACGGTTTCGCGGTAAGCGAGCTGCAGATTTGGCTGCTCTTCGCCTTTTACGGCCTTTTCTACGGCCTCACCGAAGGGGTGGAGAAGGCGTTTCTCGCCGACATGGCCGACCCCGCCCTGCGTGGCGTGGCGTTTGGCTGGTTCAACTTCGCCGTCGGCGCCGGTGCCCTGCCGGCGAGCCTCCTGTTCGGCCTGATCTGGCAGCGCCTGGGCGCCGTGGCCCCCTTCGTGGTCGGTGCGGTACTCTCGGGGGTGGCGGCGTTGCTGCTCCTCGCGCTGGTCCCCGCCGCCGCGGGGTCCACTGCACAAACGGGGCTCGCCGCGAATAAGTAAGCGACGTTGCCTTTCCCCTTATCCCGCTGCCGACCGGCACATGCCGGGACAAACAGCGGCGAACCCGGTCACCCTGTGCGCTCCCACCTCTCCACCCCGAAGACTGACTCAGTCAAACCTTTCTGACATAAGACAGCCATCTGCCCGTTCAAAAATTCAATACCATGGCATGAAATGGTTAATAACAATTAACTATATGATTTATAAGGCACCAGAATACCTTGCATAAGTCATAAGCGTTTTTTTTAGTTGGCTCAAAATTTATCTAAAGTGTGAAGGGCCCTATGCCGAAAGATGACATTAAAGCAAAACGCTTTTAGCTGTCAAAAAAATGGTTTCGGAGTCAAAACCACTAAGATTATGTCTTCCCTTGGGAAGTGCTGAAGTCATAAAAACTATATAAAACAGTGTGTTTCGGAGTTGGCTTTATTTTTGCTGTTTCATGAACAGTAGCAGCAATCCTGTCAAGAGGAATATCAATTTGCATCCTGGCATACCGTCAAAATCCCGCGTGATTCAGAGTTCCGCAGGTACTTCGTTCCTGACAAGGACCTCATCCCAAATAGGAAGTCCTCTTGATTTTAAAATATCGGTTCTATCCGGGGTAACCGTGGAATTGGAGCCGGACGCCGACTCCCTGTGCGCCGGCTTTGCCGTGCCCATTCATTAATGGGGCTGCGCCCCGCAAAGGGCGCCTGTGTGCCAATTGCCGATGCGGAGTTCCGCGCTTGCATGCTTACTTACAGGACAGGAGAGCTCGAATGAAATATGCGGTACGCCTGTTGTTTCCAGCCCTTTGCCTGGCAGCTTTTCCAGCCTGCGTCTTGGCTGACGCCTCGGTCGACTCGACCACGTTGCTCCGAATCTATCAGGACAACCGCTCCGGCTCACCGAGCCAGACCTTCGCGCCGGTCACGCAGTTCCTCGGGGTGGACGTCGACAAGCTGGGCGACGGCAACCTCTCGGCGCATCTCTTGGGCTGGGGGCGGCTCGACCTGGCGGACCAGAGCTTCAACGACGACCACGCGGCCGGCAGTCTCAGCTACGGTTACCTGCAGTACCGCTTTGGGGCGGCCAATGCCCAGGCCCGCGCCGGGCGCTTCTTCATCCACGAAGGGATCGTCAACGAGCAGCTAGACGGGGTGAGCGCCCGCACCGATCTCCCCTACGGCTTCGGGGTCTCGGCCTTCGGCGGCGCCACGGTGCACACGGCCCACATCCCCGGGGAGAACAGCGACGGGAAGGGGGACGGTATCTTCGGCGGTCGGGCCAACTACCGCTACGGGGGGCTCCTGGAACTGGGGCTTTCCGGGGTGTACGAGACCAAGGCGCCCGCGCTCGCCGATACGAGCTTCGCCGGCAGGTTCGGAGATCACCGGCTGGTCGGGGTGGACATCTTCCTCTCTCCCTTTCGCATGCTGCAGCTTTCCGGCCATACCAGCTTCAACACGGCCTCCCAGGGGGTGGCGGAGGACTGCTACCTGCTGCAGCTGAAACCGGTCGAGAAACTCACCCTCTCCGCTGATTTCAACGAGTACCATGACCGGGACATCTTCTACTCCTCCGCACTCTTCGCAACACTTTTGAACGGCAACAACCTGAACGCCCAGTCGCGAACCTTCGGGGCAAGCGCTAGCTACAACCTGAACGACCAGGTTGACATCTCCCTCGACACCAAACACTACACCCGCGACATCGGCAAAGCGGACCGTTTCGGCGCTGATCTGCGCTATACCCTCCCCGATGCCAGGCTGCGCGCAGGTCTCAGCTACCATTACCTGCTCACCAGTCCTGAATTCGCCATCATCCCCTCGTCGAGCGCTTCCGGCTCCTTCTACGAGATGCGCGGCTACGCCATGCGCGACACCAAAAATTATTTCGCGTCACTGGACATCATCGACTACATCTTCAAAAAAGATGTCGAGGGGAGGGGGTACGCACTGGAAGCCACAGGATCGCTCGGCTACCACCTGACTCCCAGCCTCGCCCTCTCCGGCGACCTAAGTTACGGCAGCAACCCGCAGTACGCCAATGAACTCAAAGGTCTGTTCCGCCTTTCCTATGCCATGAAAATTGCCGGAAAAGGAGACTCGAAATGAGACGATCCCAGACCCTGACCTTACTGGTGCTGGCCGGGTTGTTGTTTGCCCTGGCCGCCTGCGCCCAGATTAAGGCGCTGCCGAACCTTCCCGCTTCCCACCCGGAGGAGCTTGCCACCGGGCCGGTCGTCTGCTCGGAATGCCACGAGGACCAGCAGAAAGGGACCATGAAGGCGTTCGCCGCCTTCAACCACAGCCGCGCCTTCGTAGCAAACCACCGCTTCTACGCGGCAAGCGACGACATCCTCTGTGTCACCTGCCACAAAGTGTCGTTCTGCGCCGATTGCCACACCAACCAGACGGAGATCAAGCCCTCCATAAAGAATGGCAACCGGCCGGACCGGGCCATGCCGCACCGGGGCGACTACCTGACCCTGCACAAGATAGAGGGGAAGCTTGACCCGGCCAGTTGCTACCGTTGCCACGGCAGAGCCAACAACGAGCGGTGCGTGGCCTGCCACCGATAGGAGGGGATATGCGTAGAGCGACTGCCTTGATCAAGATGATTTCCACCGCGCTTGCACTGGCTGCGCTCATTGCCTGCGGCAAGGAAAGCGGCTCCGCACCTGCCATGATTGATGCGGCGGGCAAACATACCGTAGCCAGCGGCTATACCAACTGGGTGCAGCAGCACTGGGTCGATTACCGGCAGGCAAACGGAGGGAGCAACGCGGTGTCTCCCGGCACCGGTTGCTCGGAGTGCCATGGCGCCGACCTTTCGGGGGGGATATCCGGGGTGAGCTGCTTCAGCTCCGCCTTCAGCGTGAACGGCGTCAACATGTCCTGCCATCCCAACGGCGACCACACGCTGGGGCACCCCTCGTCGTGGAGCGACCCGACCAGCACCGGCTTTCACGCGGCAGCCGTCTTCAACGGCACTGCCGTCAGGGGGAGCAGCGCCCTGGAGACGGACTGCGGCCTTTGCCACGCAACTGACCGGGACGTCACGCGGCTCGGCTCGGTCCCTTCCTGCCTCTCCAGCGACCCGAAATGGGGGATCGCTTGTCACGTCAGTAGTCCCGCGGTCAACGCCCAGGGGTGCATCTCCTGCCATGGCGCGCCGCCCAGCGGGCCTAACGGCAGCCAGGTGCCCAACAGGGGAGGCGCCCATACCGCACACACCGGGTTGGGTCTCGGGTGTAAAACCTGCCATACCGGCGGGGGGACCGGCACAGCCAGGCACGGCGTCGGCGCCGGCATCGCCTACCTGAATCTCTCCACCGGCTACAAGTCGGAGTCCGGCACCTTCAGTTTCGTTGCCGGCAGCTGCTCCGGTGTCGCCTGTCACGGCGGACAACCGACTCCGAACTGGGTCGGCGGCTCCCTCGACGCCACCCGGGACTGCACCAGTTGCCATGCCCAGGCGAACCCTCTGCTCCCCCAGTACAACAGCTTCTTCTCGGGCCAGCACCAGTTTCACCTGAGCGACCCCAACGGGCCCCACCTCGCCTGCACCGATTGCCACAACCCGGTCCTCATGACCAGTCACTTCACCGGACTGGCCACTCCCGGCTTCGAGGGAGACCCGAAAACGACGCTCAATGCCAACCTCAACTACGTCACCAACAGCGCAGGGGTCTGGTCCTGTACGGTTTCCTGCCACTTCTTCAACGGCAACAATCCTGACCCCAATAAGGTCGTCTTCATCTGGCAGTAGCACGGAGGCGACCGGCAAAATCCGAGACTTTGAGGAATTCATTCATGAGACATTCGCTAGTTCCCATACTACTGATCACCGCCCTGCTGCTGGTCCCCGGGTGCGGCGGTGGAGGCGGCGCGTCCAACCCGCCGACGCCCACGGTATCCGGAGTGGCGGCCGCAGGCGCGGCCATCGTCGGCACTGTCTCCCTGAAGGACTCCGCAGCCACACCCCGGGAGCTGAGCAAAGCAACCAGCGACGGCAGCTTTTCCTTCGACGTGACCGGCCTGACCGGACCGTTCATCCTCAGGGCGACCGGTACGGCGCACGGCGTACCCTACACGCTCTATTCGCTGGCCGAGGCCCAGGGGACTGCCAACATCAATCCCCTGAGCAGTCTGGTGCTCGCCCGCGCCTCTGCCGGGGCCGATCTGGCCACCGTCTATGGTGCGCCCGCTGCGCCGAGCCTTCCGGCCATTTCCGCTGCCATGGCCCAGGCGCTGCTGGATGTGCAGTCCACACTGAAGCCTCTGCTTCAGAAATACGGAGTTGCCGCGGCAGACCCGATTCAGGGTGCTTACAAGGCGGACGGCACGGGGCTGGACCGTATGTTCGACCTGGTGCAGATTGAATTGGGAAGCCCTGGCAGCGTCACCATCACCGACACCGGAGCCTCTCCCGTCACCAGCAATGTGGTAACTGATTTCGCTACCTACGCGGTGTCGGGGACGGTCACCTTCGATGGAGCGCCTTTTGCCGGTGTGACGGTCAGCGTCGCGGATGCGGCGACCGGCACCGTCATCTACGGCAGTTCGAGGAGCGCGGCCGACGGCAGCTATGTTGTCAACAGCGTGGCGCGGGGAAGTGTCACGGTGACCCCCACCCTGCCAGGTTACAGCTTCGACCGGACAAACACGACGCTGACTGTTGCCACCGCCGATTGCCAGGTCCCGGTTTTCCAGTCCTTCCAGCCCTACACCGTGTCAGGCACGGTGGCAAGCGCCAATGGCTCGGGCCTTGCCGGAGTGACCGTTTCCGCCCAACGCAACGGTCCCAGCAGCATCGTCAGTGCTGTCACCAACGGCAGCGGACGGTACTCGCTGAGCGGCCTGCCCTACGGCAGCTACACGGTGACCCCTTCCCGTGTCTACGATCCGGGCGCCGTAGGCTTCGATGGGGCGCAGGTGGTAACCATCAGCGCCGCGGGCAACTTCGCCAGGGCAAACTTCACCGCCAGCCTAGCCAGCTTCACGGTTTCGGGCAACGTGGCCCGGTTGACGGGAGGGGAGGCGATGGCAAACGTGGCGATCAGTCTGCTTACCAAAAACGGCAGCGGTACCCTTCTGACGGACAGCGAGGCGATCTTCAACACGGTCACCGACGCTGCCGGGAACTATTCCCTGGGCGGCATACCGAACGGCTACTACGCACTTATTCCGAGCCTTGCCGGTTACGGGTTTGCGCTGTTGGACGTCATCGCGACCTCCGGCATGAGCGCTGACAATTTCAGCGTTAACGGTGCGAACCTGATACTGAACTTCTCCGGCAGGCCGGCGAGTGACGCGAACGGCGGAGTTACCGGCTTGTAGGTTTAACCCCGCTCCCGGCGGCAGGCGCCGGCATCCCTGCCGAAGGCAGAGCATGCGTGCAGATGCAATGACCACTACTAAACGAGATTGATTAATTGTTAGCAAACGGAGGGGTTCGGTATGAGGGATAACTGGAAGAGGTTCTCGTTTGGAGCATTTTTGCTCGCCTCTCTGTTGCTGCTTCTTTTCGGGTGCGGCGATTACAGCGGTTCCGGTTCTCAAACAGCGCAAAAATCCATTTCCGGTGTCGTGTCCGATCCGGCTGCCGGCCTGGCGCTCCCCGATGCCAAGGTGACAGCGTACGGGGTCGATGCCGGCGGGTCGCAGTCCAGCATCCCCCTCAGCAATCCGCCAAGCGTCCAGAGCGACAGCAAGGGGCGCTACCGCCTCCTCATCCCTGCGAACTACGGCGGTCCGGTAATCATCGAGGCGACCAAGTCCGTTTCACCAGTGGCAAAACTTGCCAGACTGCTCTTTGCGCTCCCGGCAGCCGATGTCGACCTCAGGGCGGCCGTACCGCAAAACCTGGTGAACAGGGCGACAATTCCTCCGGTGATGGTGAGTTTCGCCACCAACATGGTGCTGCAGTACCTCATGGCCAATAATTCCGCCGTCTTCAGCTCCGACAACATTGAAAAGGCCACCATCCTTCTGGAAACCTTCTTCGGATTCAATTTCACCCAGGTACCGCCCCCTGTCAGCGCCGCGGACAACACTACCTCCAAGGCGCAGCAGGACCTGCTAGTCTCCATTCAGGCAATCAACTCTTATGCTAACGGCTCCGCCGCAGTAGTCACCCAGATCGTTACGGCCCTGCATGACGGCCCGATCGGGGCAGGCATAGCGGACAGCATCAAGCTCGGCATCAGCGCCGCGGTGAGCGCCCTGCAGGCCCAGGGCATCCTCCCCGTCGAATATGTGCCCAGCGCCGCGATCAACACCGCCATCTCCAACGCGCAATTTATCAAGGCTGAAACGCCTGACCTGACGGACACCACTCCCCCAGCGGCGCCGTCCGGGCTCGCCGTGGGAGGCACGACCGCCAAAAGCGTCATGCTCGGCTGGAGCCCCTCTGCCGACGCGACCGTTGCCGGTTTCCTAGTGTACCGCGCCGACGGCTCCGGAGTCTACCTGCTGATCGGCAGCGCCGGCCCCGGCAGCACGGCCTACAGCGATTTTTCGGCCGCGCCGGCAGCCACCTACAGCTACCAGGTAGTCGCCTTCGATGGTAACCGTAACCTCTCCGACATCAGCAACACGGTGACGGTCACCACCCCGGCAGCGGCCGACCTCGTGCCGCCATCCGCGCCGGCCGGCCTGGTGTGCCGGGGAATCGACGACGCCCAGGTAAACCTGCAGTGGCTGGAATCCACCAAGACGCAGCTGGACGGGACGGTCCTGCCCGCCGTCAGGTACAACGTGTATCGCGACGCGCAGTTCATCGGGAGCACCGCTGAGACCTCGTACATCGACCGCACGGTCAGCCCGAGCGTCAGCTACCGCTATTTCGTCAAAGCCTCGGATGGCTTCTCCAACCTCTCCCCGGCCTCCACGGCGCTCACGGTGCGCACCAGCGCGACCCCGGGTGTGGTCACTCCCCCGGCCCCGACCGGGCTCCAGCTGGCCGCCCCGCAGAACTTCAACAACACCCCCCTGGTCTGGACGGCGCCGGCTAGTGCCGGGCAGGTGACCTACAACGTCTATCGTGATGCGGTCCTGATAGCAACCGGCATAGCATCCGCGTCCTACAACGACGATACGGTGACGCCGAATTCCAACTATGTCTACACGGTGACCACCGTGGCCAATTCAATAGAATCCGCCCAGGGGGCCCCCTTCGCTCCCACCCCCACGCCCGCCAATCCGGCTCTTAGCGACCCCGATCCGCCGACGGTGCCGACCAACCTCTCGGTTGTCTCCGCGACCAGCGTCTCGGTTTCCCTGGCCTGGGCAGCCTCGACCAAGGTGGCCGGCGATCAGGTCGTCGCGGGGTACGACATCTTGCGCGGCGACGGGTCGGGCAACAACTACCTCCGGATCGCCACGGTCGTGCTGCCTGCTTATACCGACACCAACAACGTCCGTCCGTCGACCGGCTACAGCTACAAGGTGGAATCGATCAGCAGCGCCGGCGTGCGCTCTCTCGCCAGCCTTCCGGCCACAGTCACCACGCCGGAAGCGATCGACCTCGCCGACACGACCCAGCCGAATCCTCCGGGGAACCTGACCTCTTCTTCCGTCGGCAGCAGCGCGGTCGCCCTTACCTGGTTGGCAGCCACCAAGTCCAATGCCGATGCGACCCATTATGTCGCCGGATACCTGGTGTATCGAAACGGTGCCCAGATCGCGGATGTCCACAGTCTGCTCTACTTCACCGATGCGTCAGCCACGGCGGCCACCGCCTATACCTATACCGTCAAGGCATATGACAACTCGGGCAACCTCTCGGACCCAAGCAGCCCATTCACGGTCACCACTCTCGCCGCGACCCCCAACAGCTACACCATTACCGGCCAGGTGACCCTGAACGGAGTAGGCCTTTACGGGGTCGTCCTGAGCGATGGCGTCGGCACCGATCAGGTCGTCACCGACGTCAACGGTAACTTTGCATTCACCGGCCTGGCAGCAGGCGACTACACCATCACTCCGACTCCGACCGCTTTCTGCGCCTTCATCCCGGTGCAGCGATCCGTCTCCCTCGACGCAAGCCTTTCTGGACAGAATTTCACCGCAACGCTCTCCGGTGCGGTGAACGGCGGGATTACCTATCCCGATGGCACTGTGATCGGCGGCATCAGCTATCCGCCCGGATCGATCATCGGCGGTGTCCTCTACCCCACGGGTGCCACCTTGATCGGCGGTGTCCTCTATCCGACCGGCACCGTGATCGGCGGTATTGTCTATCCCGGCGGTGTGGTGATCGGCGGGGTGAGATATCCGGCAGGGACAGTGGTCGGCGGCATCGCCTTCCCCGTCGGAGCGGTGGTCACGGGGATGCTCTACCCGACCGGCACTGTAATCGGTGGGGTCGTCTATCCGACCGGGAGCCTAGCCGGGACTGTCGGCTTCCCGAGCGGCGTCGTGGTGGGCGGTGTCACCTATCCGAGTGGAGTGGTGACCGATGGGGTGCTTTATCCTAACGGCACCGTGATCGGCGGTATCAGCTATCCGCCCGGGTCGATCATCGGTGGCGTCCTTTATCCTACCGGTGCTACCGTGATCGGCGGCGTCCTTTATCCGACCGGCACCGTGATTGGGGGCATTGTCTATCCCAACGGCGTGGTAGTCGGTGGGGTTAGCTATCCCGCAGGGACGGTGGTCGGCGGGATCGCCTTTCCAGTCGGAGCGGTAACCGCGGGGGTGGCCTACCCGAGCGGGACGGTGATTGGCGGGGTCGTTTATCCGACCGGGAACGTGGCCGCGTCGATCGGCTATCCGAGCGGTGTCGTGGTGGGAGGCGTGACCTATCCGAGTGGAACGGTGACCGGAGGGGTGTTTTACCCGACCGGCGGGATCATCAGCGGCGTCTCCTACCCGACCGGCAGCGCGACCGGCGGGGTGCTTTACCCGTCCGGCGGCGTCATCTCGACCCTTGATTACCGTTATATCATCTACGGTATGGTTACCGGCGCCTCTGGCACCACCACCGTCTCGGCGGCGGATCCCAGCACCACCAGCACCTACGCGACCACCGCCGACGCCCTGGGCAATTACATACTCTTCGTGCCGGCTGGCATCTATACCGTCACGGCGACAGTCAATAGCATTCCCCTATCCGGGTCTGCCACTGTCAACGAAACACACGTGGAGGTAAATACTAATTTATAAAGGTGGTAAATTGAACGGTTAAAATAGCAGAAAAAACAATGCTACCCATTGATACAGCTAATGCAGGTTCGTAGGAGGTGACACGTCCATAAAATAGTCAGAAAATTTTTACGAAACCGTGATTACTGCAATTGGGCAGGAACGAACGTCGTGTTCGATAACTAAAAAGGTAAAGGAGAAAAATGATGAAGAAATTTTGCCTGAGTAACCTGCAATACCTATTGTTGGCCATTCTGGTAATGGCAATGACTGGCTGCGGCGCGAGTTCACTGAGCAATCTGACCGGTGGCAATGGGTCCGGTTCAGTCGCAGCGAAGCTGGTCTGGGGGACAAGTAAAACCACAGCCAAAAAGGCACTGGCGTCCGTTCCCGCCGGAGTGACCACTGTCCAGGTAACCGTCACGGGCTCCGATAACAACGGCAACGCCATTCCTGTCGTCAGAGGCACGGCCGATGCCCTCACGGGCCAGGGGTTGGGCGGCATCTATCCTGGCACGGTGTCACTGGTTATCAAGGCCATGACCGGGAACACGGTTAGTTACGAGGGCTTCGTTACCGGCGTCGTGGTTAACAGCGGCGTCGTGACCTCAATCGCCGATCCGATCATCATGTCTCCGCCCATGGAAAAGGCCCAGGACGTGCCGTGCATTCAATGCCACGAGACGACTCTCGACACGACCGGGCAGAATATCGTGGCAGAGTTCAAACAGTCCGGTCACTACACGAACCTGTCTTGGAATTCCTTCCTCGCCTACACCAGCACCAGCAAATTCGGCGCTCTAAGGGTTACCGGCACAGGTTGTGCCGCTTGCCACGGACCGTCGCACAACGATGCGAACCCTTCGGCAAGTGGTAGATGCTACGTCTGTCATTATACCTTTGTTCCGAGTCATCAGGGTAACAATGCCCTGATCCTTACCAATAACTGCATCACCTGCCACAATGCGCATAACCCCCTGGGGCCGTTTGTCTGGGGTCGCTGCACTTCCTGCCACTCCGTTGGGCAGAATGCCCCCGGCGGTTACGTTTCCGACAACACCGGTGTGCGTGCCATCACCGGCGTCAATGGCGAATTCGAAGCCTCCACCCGCACCAACACCTCAGGCTACCGCTCGCACCACATTTACAACGGTACGGGCATAGATCCGCAGGATGCACAGTGCATCGCCTGCCACCTCGAAGGGACCTCCGGCCCGGGCGGCATGGTCATCCTGGACAACAATTACCACATGATTGACAGCATGGTTCACCTGCGCTCCGGCAAACACTCCATCACGCCGGACGTGGCCTGGGATCCGGCCAACCCGGTCCACTCGGACATGGATAACTTCTGCATGTCCTGCCATAACGCAGCCGGCGCGGTCGACGCCTACGCTAACATCAGTTCGGCCCTCAAGGCGATGACCCCTATTCCCAACGCATTGCCGGTATCTGCGAAAAACCCCTTTGGCGACCAGTTGAAGAACGCTTATGATGGTCTGACTCGTCCGCAGGTAGTCGCAGTGTACGAGCAGTTCGATACCGGCAACGTTTCCCATCACGCCGTGCGCGGGAAAAAGTACACTGCAAGAACCAGAGCTGCCTCCGCATATGCCGCCAACTTCACCCAGTACTCCGGTGCGACTCAGGGGAACATTCACATCTCTGCAAATGGCACACCGCAGGTCGAAGAGTACTTCGGCTCCTACAGCACCTCGGGTCCGGCCGCTGGCTATGCCAGCACCAAATCAAGCGGTAGCCGTAAGACCCTTTACGAAGCCAACCTGTTCACCGCAACCTACACGACACTTAACGGCACCACGCTGGGCGACGATTCCACCCTGCATTGCGGTGACTGCCACTCCGTCGGCCAGTGGGCGCCCGGCACCGCTAACGCAGTGGCTGCGGACGGCGTCACCATTGTCCAAACTTCAGTTGCCATCGGAGCGCACGGATCCCGGAACGAATACATGCTGAGAACCTCCAACGGCACCGACGCGCTTCACGCTCAGGGCTCCAGCACCAATGGAACCGTTGCCTACGCGACCAACGGCACCTACGTCTGCTACCTCTGCCACAAACAGCAGGCTTACGCCGACAACAACTACTTCAAGACCGACGCCGGTGTCGGTGTCACAGCCTACAGAAACCACGGTGGGCTGCACAACTCCGGCGCCTGCGAAAGTAGTGCCTGGAACAGCGCGGGCAAAGTAGGTTACACCACCCGCGTCGGCGTGGTCGGTTCCGGAGTCTTGAGCTCCGTCTTCGGCTACACCTGCGCCAACTGCCACAGCTCCGGCAACCAGATCTTCGGCGGTATCCACGGAAACGCCGCAGCCGACGGTTCACAGAAAAACATCAAGTTCCTTTCCTACAGCACCGACGGCACGGACATCACCGGTGCCACCCTGCCGGGCGGCTACACCACCCGCAGCTACGCCACCGAGCACGACACGCTGAACGCGGTCGCGAGACTTCCGTACCGCTTCATGGGTGGCACCAGCCTCAGGTACAACGGCGGCGGATCCGCCAGCAAGTGGGAAGCTAAAACCCTGAACGGCAAACACCGTGAAGGTTGCTACAATCTTACCGCCACCACCGATACCACCAAGCTCTGGAACACCACCGCGCCGCAGCAGTCACTGGCAGGTGGCCCTGGCGGTAACGCCATCCTGAACAACGGCGGCAACGATTCCGCCATCGGCGCCTCGGATTACAGCGCCAGAACAGCCCAGAACAGCGGTACTGCTGGCTGGGGCGCCTGCAACCATCACCAGGGCTCCACCACCGGCAGCTCCACGGCTCCGACCAGAAGCGTCCAGAGGCCGCTGGTGTACTAAAACGCAAACCGGGGGAGAGGGGCAGCGTGCCCTCTCCCCACTTTTCCGAATGTGGCTTTAGCCGGCGCGCCCTGCGCCGGCCTTTTTTGTTGAAGCGCCCGGCAGGGACCCACAGCGATGAGGCAGGGGAACCGGTACTATCCGACTCGGTCCGGACCCGCACCACCTCGGAGGTCGGATCGCGACTGTGCGCAGGTTCCCGGCTCCCCTTGTAGGGCGCACTGGGGCACCTGCAAAGTTTTTTTGCGGTGAAAGCCCCTCCGCAGCCTCTAATTGCCAGCGGGCCGAGTATCAGACAAAATCCGCACCTGGATGATCGAGCCCAAAAGTACCCTGTTTCTCACTGATCTGGTCTTCACTTTGTTGCCGTCCGGTACCGGCAACCGAAAAAGCCATCGGGAGGCAGGGCACTATTTAAGGCTGTATTTAAGGCTAAGCAAATCATGCGTTTTTTGGTACAATGGCGCCATGATGAAGCCGATCGCCGCACTCATCGCCCTGCTGCTCTTGGCCACACCGCTCTTTGCGGCGGGCCTCGGCACGCCGAACCTCTCTGCGCCTCTTGCTGCAGACCCGCTCCTCGATACCGACCGGTTCCTCACCACGGGCGGGATGAAGTACTCGGCGGCAAGCGAGCTGACCCTGGAACCGGAACTCGGGCTCGGCCACCGCGCCTTGGAGCGCGACCTTCCCGGGGGTGCCGAGGAGTCGATCCATAAGGTGCATGCCCAGGCGGGCTGGCGTCTCTCCTTGGCCGACACGCTCTACCTCTCCGCAGCGGCGAAGCTCCCGGTCTATTCCTTTCAGAGCTCCGGCAGCTACGGGGGGCAGGATGTCGGCAGCCGGCAGGGGTATGACCTGATCCACCCCCTCAAGGGGGGCCCCGCCTGGACCGGGGAGGTCGGCCTGCACCTCACCAGCCGGACCGAACTCACTCTGTACTATGACCAGGGGCTGGTGCCGACGGGGGCTCTCGGGCTCGCCCAGCAGGAGGAGCGGGTCGGGACCCGGATCATCTGGAGGTTCAAGTAGCCGTGAGTAAAAAAGGTTGTCGCCGATGCAAAAGCTGGTACTCTTGACCTGTCGTGCAGCAGCACTGACAGCAAGGGGGGGGTATGATCTTAAGGGTTGTATACACGAGCGGGGAGACCGGCCTGGTGAAGGCCAGCGATCTTGACGTGCTGATAAGGGACGAGCAAATCGTCGCCTTTTGCAGGTCCGACGGTTGGGTGAGGATTGGATTCGATCCGATTCGGTATCTGCAGCGCCCCTTCACCGGCCCGGGGAGCCGGTGGTCCGACATGGTCCCCCAGGAAAAAGAAACCGATCGCACAAAATCGAGTTGATCCCTCCCGCGCACGGACGCCCGCACAGTGCCCGCGCGCCCCACCAGCCCATCCCCCAGACTACCCCCAAAGAGCCCCAGGCGGCTTGCCGCCCCCGATTCATCCGACTTTTCCGACTCATCCGGCCGATCCGGCCCCCTGGCCGCTGCTGCCCGCTGCGCCGATTGGGCTTGACTCCGGTGGCGCATTCGCTATGCTGCGGCGAGCGGGGTGCTCGGGGCGGTCCCCGCGGCTGGATTCAGTAGGGGAGCCGGGGGGCTTCAAAAGCGCCTCGCGGCGGGAAAAGGGGGAAACATGGCATATCTGCTTTCCATCGACCAGGGGACCACCAGCAGCAGGGCGACGCTCTTCACGCCCGAGGGGGGGGTGATAGCCAGTGCTGGCCGGCCCCTCACCCAGTACTACCCGAACCCGGGATGGGTGGAGCACGACCCGGAAGAGATCTGGCAGGGGGTGCACGCCGCCCTGCGGGAGGCCCTCGCTGCCGGCGCGCTGCCTATTGGTGAACTGGCGGGAATCGGGATTACCAACCAGCGTGAGACCACCGTGGTGTGGGAGCGCGCCACGGGGCGCCCGTTGTACCGGGCCATTGTCTGGCAGGACCGGCGCACAGCCGAAATGACCGGGGCGCTGCAGGCCGCGGGACTGGAGCCGCTGGTCCGGGAGCGCACCGGGCTGCTGCTAGACCCCTATTTCTCGGCAAGCAAGGTTGCCTGGCTCCTAGAAAATGTCGCGGGTTTGCGCCTGCGGGCGGAGGCCGGCGAGGTCTGCTTCGGCACCGTGGACTCCTGGCTCATTTTCCGCCTGAGCGGCGGGCGCTCCCACGTAAGCGACCTCTCCAACGCGAGCCGCACCATGCTCTTCAACATCCGCGAACTTTGCTGGGACGAGGAACTGCTGCGGCTCTTCGGGGTGCCCCGCGCCATGCTCCCCGAGGTGCTCCCGAATACTGCGCTTTTCGGCAGCACACCAGCGGCGCTTTTGGGGGCGGAGATCCCGATCACCGGGGCGGCCGGAGACCAGCAGGCGGCGCTTTTCGGCCAGGGGTGCCTGGAGCCGGGAATGGCCAAGGTTACCTTCGGAACGGGCGCCTTTGTGGTCATGAATTCCGGCGCCTGCAGCGTTCCGGGTGATGGGGTGCTGAGCACCATCGCCTGGCAGCTCCCCGGTGCCAAGGTGTGCTACGCTCAGGAGGGCTCCATCTTCATTGCCGGGGCCGCCGTCCAGTGGCTTTCCGACGGGCTCGGCCTTTTCGAGGGGGCCGCCCGGGTGGAGGCGCTCGCCCGCAGCGTCCCGGACAGCGGCGGGGTCTACTTCGTCCCGGCTCTCTCGGGGCTCGGCACGCCGTACTGGGACCCCTACGCCCGCGGGGTGATCGCCGGCCTCACCGGGGGGAGCACGGCGGCGCACCTGGCCCGCGCCGCGCTGGAGGCGATCGCCTTTCAGACGGTCGATGCGATCCGCGCCATGGAGCGTGCCGGCGGCCTCTCGCTCCGGGAGCTGCGGGTGGACGGGGGAGCGGCCGCCAACAACCTGCTGCTGGAGCTGCAGGCCGACCTGTTGGGCGCCAAGGTGGCGCGGCCGCGCTGCACCGAGACCACCTCGCTGGGTGCCGCCTACCTGGCGGGGATCGGTGCGGGGCTACTCGACCCCGGTGCCCCGGTGGCGCACTGGGAGCTAGACCGGGATTTCCAGCCCCGCATGGAGCGGGCCACCAGGGAGGCGCTCTACCGGCGCTGGGGGCGCTGCGTGCGGCTCTCTCTCGGCTGGGCTCTGGACGAGGAATGCTGAGACTGGCAAAACCAACTGCCACACACTTGGTTGCAAAAGGCGCAATCAGCACAAAAAATCAGTATCTGGACGGTTAAACCGGGTTTTATCAAAGGAGTGGCTGCACCATGGAGAGGGAGGCGCTGCTGGAAATCCTCAAGAAGGGGGAGACCTTCGATCTTCTGGTGGTGGGCGGCGGCGCCACCGGCTGCGGCGTCGCCCTTGACGCGGCGAGCCGGGGCCTTAGCGTGGCGCTGGCGGAAAAGGGTGACTTCGGGTCGGGAACCAGCGGCAGGAGCACCAAACTGGTGCACGGCGGGGTGCGCTACCTGGAGGCGGCGCTGCTCCACCTGGACCCGGTGCAGTTCAACCTGGTGCGCGACGGCCTGCACGAGCGGGGCGTGCTGTTGAAGATCGCCCCGCATCTGTGCCACCGGATAGCCCTGGTCACCCCGTTGTACCGGGTTTACCAGGTCCCTTACCTTCTGGCGGGGCTGAAGCTCTACGACCTCCTGGCAGGCAAGGCCGGGCTTGGCCCCAGCCGGTACCTGCGTCCCCGGGAGCTCTTGCGGCGCTGTCCGATGATCCGCGGCGAGGGGCTCAAGGGGGGGGTGCTCTACTATGACGGCCAGTTCAACGACGCCCGGATGAACCTGGCCCTCGCCTTGACCGCGATAGGGGAGGGTGCCGCCGCCCTGAACCACCTGGAGGTGGTGGAGCTGTTGCACAGCGGCGGGCGCGTGGCGGGCGCCGTCGTGCGCGAGCGCTTCGGGGGTGCCAACTGGGAGATCCGCGCCAGGAGCGTGGTGAACGCGTGCGGCCCCTGGACCGACGGCCTGCGCCGCCTGGACGACCCGAACGCGGCGCCGCTTTTGCGGGTGAGTTCGGGGAGCCACATCGCCCTGCCCCGGCGCTTCGCCCCGGCCGACACCGGGATCACCATTCCGAAGACCGAGGACGGCCGGGTGCTCTTCGTCCTCCCCTGGCTTGGGGGGTGCCTGGTCGGCACCACCGATGAGCCGGCGCTCCCCTGCGACCACCCGGCTGCCAGCGCGGCCGACATCGACTACCTGCTGCGGCACCTGGAGCGCTACTTCAACCTGGGCGTGCGGCGCTCCGATATCAGGGCGGCCTGGTCCGGCTTGCGGCCGCTGGTGCAGGACCTCGCGGCGAGCGACACGGCACGGCTGTCGCGCGACCACGTGGTGAGCGCCTCCCCCTCCGGGCTCATCACGGTGGCCGGAGGCAAGTGGACCACCTACCGGAGGATGGCGCAGGACACGGTCGATTTCGCGCTGGGCCAGGCCGGCCTCACCCCCCGGTGCGGCTGCCGCACCGAGCGGATCACCCTGGCCGGCGGGGAGCGGTTCCAGCCTGACGCGGCTGCCGCACTGGTCTCGGATTTCGGGCTCCCGCCCGAGAGCGCCCGGCACCTGAACCGCTCCTATGGCGACCGGGCGGCCCGAGTGGCGGAGCTCTGCGCCGGACCCCTTCGCGAGGAACTCGCCCCCGGGCACCCCTATCTGAAAGGGGAGCTCCTCTGGGCGCTCCGGCAGGAGATGGCGCTAAGCGCCGCGGATTTCCTGGCCCGCCGCATTCCCCTGGCGCTTTTGGACCACGAATCCGCGCGGACGGCGGCCCCCTTCGTGCTGGATACCATGGCGCGGGAGCTTTGCTGGGACCGGGAAAGGCTCAGCCAGGAGCGCCGGGAGCTTGACCTTTGCCTCACGGCACCCCTGTGACGGCCCGGCCGGCGCCCTTGAGCAAGGCTTGCCCCCCGGATTTACCCTGAAGCTTTAGCTTGCCCGAGGCCCGGTGCCTGCCGGCAGGCTTGCCCCCCGGGCTGGTTGCAGCACCCCGGCAGGTTTTTTACACCCCGTCACCAGCGCCCCGCCCCCAACCTCTTCTTGTTCCGCACGCCAGGACCGCACTCAGCATCCCTTCAGCTTTCGTTTGGTAAACCTCCGGCACCTTGTCCGGAGCTGCTTAGGTTGCGGAAAACTCTTCCCGGGTTCCCCTGAAACGTCCCCAACGGCCGTAAAAAAAACATCGAACGCTTGCGCATTGGGTAAATAGTGTTAAACATGGATAATATAATTCATGAAAACAAATGAGGCGTGTGCAATTCAGATAACTGGAAAGCTTTTCGTTGCAGCAGGGGACTGCAGAGGCATTCTGCTCCGCGTGCCCGAGGCAAGCACGGGGAGCTTTCCTGAAGTCCATGTGTTGAGGCAAGAAAGGAGGAGCTGATTTGATACCTTACCGGAATCGTGGTGTGTGAAAGTTACTCTCCCGGTGCTTTGGGCCGATGCTGACTGGAGGGATTGCGCACACTCTCCAGGCCGCCTCATCCAAGCGCCCAATTTCCGCTTCTCGGCGCAACCGACCAGTTACTCAGCAGGAATACGATCAGGAACAGGCACGATATTTTGCTGATGTTCGCGTAGCTGCAGTTTGTTCAGTGGTTTTTCACGGCAGCAGGTTGAATCTTGGTTGGCTTCTTCCGTCTGGGCACTACACGTTAAATTAAAAGGAGGTGTGCTACTCAAAAAAACCATGTCTGCTCGTACTAACTATATGCATTATCAGTGAAAGGAGGTTTCTGATGGCATTAAAACGAACGTTCTGCTTGCTAACAGGCCTAAGCATACTGTTTGCTTCGAGCGCAGCCTGGTCGGCGGAAGTGCACGGCAGAAGCTCCACCCAGTTCCAGTGGTTTACCGATTACGTGACTGGCGATAAACATGCGGATCTGGCCGAGTACCTCAACTTGTCCATCACCAAAATCGACGCGGACGGTAAACTGTCCTTCCAGGGTTACGGCCGCGGTGACCAGGATTTCCGAGGCGAAGCACTCAACGGCAGGCTCTATTACCTGTACGGAGACTACACGAACCTGTTTAACGTGGCCGATATCCGTCTCGGCCGCCAGTTCATCAACTACGCAGCCGGAACCGCACTGGTCGACGGGGGCAAGATCGACCTGAAGAATATCGGACCGGTTGCCTTCTCGGTCATGGGGGGACGCAATGTCATCTTCAACCTCGATGGCGAGGCATCCAACAGTCATGACTACGTCTGGGGCCTGGCCGCCAACCTTGCCGGCTACAAGAACACCGATGCGGAGCTGAGCTACTTCCAGAAGCTCGACCAGGACGGCATAGCCCGCGCCCAGCTCGGCGGCACCTTCAAACAGTACCTGTTCAACTCGCTGAAGGTCTATGGCAATGCCCGGTTCGATCTGACGAGCGACAGCTTCAGCGAAGTGCTGGCGGGCGTCAAATACTACCCGACGTCCAACCTGATCCTGACCGGCGAGTGGTACCAGAGTTATCCACTTTTCGACAATTCCTCCATTTATTCCGTTTTTGCCGTGGACCGCTACCAGGAAGGAGTGTTCCGCGCCGACTACATCCTGAACGAGAAGTTCAGTCTCAATGCGGGTTACTCCCGGCAGATGTACGGCGAGGGACCGAACGCCAACGTGTACGAGATCGGCACCCACTTCCGCCCCATCCCGGCGCTTCAAGTCGGTCTCAACTACGACTTCCAGGACGGCAACGGAGACCTGCTGAACGGCGGCGGCGCCGAGGTTACCTACGAACCGATCAAGCCCCTGGAACTGGCCGCCGGCATTCAATACGACGTGTACCAGCGCGACCAGGCGACCGGCCGGGACACTGCCCGCAAATACTGGGCGGGAGCCAAGTACAAGCTCAACAAAAGCATGAGCGCGTCGCTGCGTGTCGAGGACAACGTCAATTTCCAGTACACGGACGACTGGTCCGGCCGCGCCGCATTTAACTACGACTTCTAAGAAAGGAGGCACGCATGAAAAAATCTGTATTTGTTCTGGCAGTTCTCTGCCTGGGACTATTCTGCCTCCAGCAGAAGTCTTATGCGGACAAGAAGGTCCAGCACGCCGAGTACAAGGACACCGCTTTGAGCGACTGCAACGACTGCCACAAGTCGGAGGGGGTCGCACCCAACCATGACGCGGACTTCCTGCGCGGCCACCGGGTCCTGGCCAGCAAGGCCGGCAAGAACTGCGGTCAGTGCCACGAGCAGAAGTGGTGCCTCGATTGCCACCAGGGCGGCGGCACCGGGGATGACCTGGCGCAGAGCAATTTCGGCCGCGACTACAAGCCGAAAAGCCACCGCAGCGACTTCGTAACCATCCACCCGATCAAGGCGAAGGACAACCCGCAGAACTGCTACCGCTGCCATGACGCCGTGGCCTTCTGCAACGCCTGCCACAGCCGTTTCCCCCTAGGTTCCCTGCACATCAAGTCGCACATGATGGCGGGCGCCAACGGCCAGTCATATGCCTTTGTCTCGGGAGAGCATGCCGCCGAAGCGAGAAGAAACCTGCAGTCGTGCCAGACCTGCCATCCCGATGGGGATGTCTGCATCCAGTGTCACTCGAGTGGCAAGACCAACCCTCATCCCCGCAGTTGGAACGCGGGCAACATCAAAAGCAGAACCAATGCGAAGATGTGCCTGAAGTGCCACCTGCCCGGAACGTTTTAACTGAGCGAATTACTAAACCCAAGGAGGAATCAACATGAGTAGAAAAGCGTACATGACTGCCGCTATTGCCTCACTCCTGCTAACCGTCGTGCTTGCCGCCTGCGGTTCCAACCACCGGGAGGCAAACGCCAATCCTGCGACTGTTGCCAGAGTTGACGAGGCCACATGCAGGGTCTGCCACTCGACTTCGCTTGATCCCGTCTCTGCTACTCCCCTTCTTGCAGAATTTCTCGTCTCGACGCATAACCCGGATAATGCGAATGCTCAGCCTAATCCTTCCACTGATCCCGATAAGCAAACCGGTTGCCAGGGGTGCCATGGCGGTGGGGCCGAACACAACGGGGTAGGCCCGATTCCCTATCCGGACCCGCTGCACATAACGGGCGCCGACGGATTACCCACTACCAGGTGCCTGTTTTGCCATGTCAACCCCCCCGTTGCGGCGCTTGCAACGGCCTTTACCGGCAACTGCAACCCTTGCCACAATCCCAGCAGCACCAGCGCAGGCCTCCATGCTGCCCAGGCGATAGATTCACTGCCCGGGCCAGGTGACTGCGTTGGTTGCCATGCCAGAGCCGCGCTCCAGCATGGACCGAACCTGGTCGGCGACAACCTGGTCGGAGGCAACCCGGGGGTCCGCACCATCACCGGCGCCAACGGCGAATTCGAACTCTCCAGCAGGAGCAACGCCTCGGGCTACCGCTCGCACCACATCTACAACGGCCCGGGCGTAGATCCGCAGAACGCCCAGTGCATCGCCTGTCACCTGGAAGGGTCAGTCGGCCCGAACCGCACGGTCGTGCGCAACGACACCTACCACATGGCCGACGGCAAGGTACACCTGCGCTCCGGCAACACTGCCATCACCGCTGATGTGGCCTGGGACCCGGCCAACCCCGTCCACTCGGACATGGACAAATTCTGCATGTCGTGCCATAACGCAGCGGGTGCGGTGTCCGCGTACGCTAACGTAAGTTCAGCACTCAAGGGTATGACGGCCATCACCGGCGCCTTGCCGCTCTCCGCGAAAAACCCCTTTGGCGACCGGCTCACCAACGCCTACGACCAGATGATACGGCCGCAGGTTGTCGCCGTCTACGAGCAGTTCGATACCGGCAACGTCTCCCACCACGCGGTCCGCGGTCAGAAGTACACCGGCAGGACCAGGGCTACCGCAATTGCCGCGAACTTCACCTTGTACTCCGGGGCGACCCAAGGCACCATTCACATTGTCCCGACGACAGGTCTGCCGCAGGTCGAAGAGTACTTCGGAGTTTACTCCACCTCGGGCGGCGCCGCCGGATACGGTCCCAAATTCAGCGGCAGCCGCCATACCCTGTACGAGGCCGGACTGTTCGTAGCCCAGTACACCACGCTTAGCGGTACCACCCTGGGCGACGACGCCACCCTGCACTGTGGCGACTGTCACTCTGTCGGCCAGTGGAAACCTGGCTCAACCGTCGCAATCACCTACCCTGGCGGCGTTGCCACCCAGACTGCCACGACGGTTGCCATCGGCGCGCACGGCGCCCAGAACGAGTACATGCTGAGAACCTCCGACGGCACAGACGCGCTCCATACCCAGGGCTCCACCGCCGTCAACACCGGCACGGCCGCCAGCCCCGTCTATGTCGCTTCCACCAACGGCACCTACGTCTGCTACCTCTGCCACCTTCAGGCGGCGTATGGCGACAACGACTTCTTCCGGACCGACTCGGGGGTAGGCACCACCTCCTTCAGGGATCACGCGGGCCTGCACTACAACAATGGCTGTGACAGCTCGGCCCAACAGAGCGTCGGCAAAATAGGTTACAACAACCGCATCAAACAACTCGGTCTCGGCAGCGGCAATCTGGGTACCCTCTTCGGCTACACATGTGCCCATTGCCACTCTAGCGGCAACCAGCTGTTTGGCGGCATCCACGGCAGCGCTAGTGCTGACGGCGCCGTGAAAAACCCCACATTCCTAAGCTACAGCACCGACGGTACGGACACTACCGGCAACACCCTGCCGGGCGGCTACACAGTGCGCAACTACGCCACCGAGCACGACACGCTGAACGCTGTGGCGAGACTTCCCTACCGCTTCATGGGCGGCACGGGGCTTCGCTACAACGGCGGCGGGAGTGCGAGCAAGTGGGAAGCCAAAACTCTGAACACCAAACACCGCGAAGGCTGCTACAACCTGAGCGGAACTGCCGCAACAACCGCTCTGTGGAATACCACCACGCCGCTGCAGTCGCTCGCTGGTGGCCCGGGTGGCAATGCCGTCCTTAACAACAACGGCAATGATTCCGCCATTGGTGCGGCTGCTGGCGACTATTCTTTCAGACTTGCCCAAGATAATGGTACCACGTCCGGTTGGGGCTCCTGCAACCATCACCAGGGCGCCACCACTTCCGGCGGCGGCGTGGCCCCGACCAGAAGCGTTCAAAGGCCGCTGGTGTACTAATAACAGTCAGCGGGAGAGGGGCAGTCCTCCCCTCTCCCGCCTCTTCCTATTTCATTTTGGCCGGCGCTCGATGAGCCGGCCTTTTCTATTTACGTGCACGGCAGGCGCATGGCGCGCGAAAATTATCAAATCGGCTCAGAGTAGCGGTAGTCTCCTGAAGCCGGAAGTTCTCTCCGGACCCGGAACCCAAGTGCAGCGGCAGTGTAGAAGGATGGCGGAGCATTCCCGACAGCTGCCCGGTTCCTGTAGATCCTCTGCCAGAGGGAGACATGACTTCAAAACACCATCGCAACAGCCGCGCACTGGGGATTTGCCTGGTATTGTCCATGCTAGCGCATCTCGTGCTCACCTCTTCACTTGACCACTTCAAGCACTTCAACCTGGGGACCGCCGTCCTGCAGAACCAGCCCATAGAGGTCGATCTGCAGGAAATTGCGGCAGCGACACCGGCCGGGGAGTCCCCTCCCGCGCCACCCGCCAACCTGTCGTCCCCCCTGGAGAGCGCCCCTGAGACAGCAGAGAAAGTTTGGGTTATCCCTGGGGACAAGCAAGACAGAGCTGTCTCGGAAGAGGCACAAGATAGAGCCGAATTGGCAGAGCAACAGGAGAATACTGCAGTGTCAGAGGATCAAGGTGGAACTGCACTCGCAGAGGGTCAAGAAGGGGATGCCGCGGCAGAGCTGACCTGGCTTGGGAGAGCCTCAGCAGAAGCCCCTCTCGCTTTTGCGCAGGAGATGACGGCCCAGCACTTGGCTGATGCTGCTGCCGGATCGGTCGCCGATCGTGCCGCGGCACACCACCTTGACGCCGCCGCCGAGGCGAGTGCTCTAACCGAAGCCCCGCTCGCCCCCATCAGGAAAACGGGGGAATTCCTGGCCACCGAATGGGAACTGCTTACCTACCGGATCAGCATGCTGGGAGTGCCGGTAGGTACGGCTGAATTGGAAGCGAAACAGGAAAACGGCGAAGTCAGGATTACCTTGCACATCCGGTCCAACGCCGCCGCCTCACAACTGTACCCGGTGGACGACTCTGTCGAGACCCGGCATATCGGCGGCAACTTCATCCTGAGCCGGATCAGGCAGAGGGAAGGTTCCTACCGGGGCGACCGGGGGTTCACCCTCTTTCTTAAGGACAAAAGCGTTTTCTGGATCGACCGGGTGAAAAACCAGAGCATCCGGGAGCCGTTGCCCAATAGCGCCGTGGTGGACATTCTCTCCGGCCTTTATTATCTGCGCAACCAGCCACTCGAAGTCGGGAAGCCGGTGCTGCTGCAGCTTTTCGACAGCAACCGGTACGTCCCCACCGCCGTCGCCGTGCTGCGCAAGGAGCACCTGAAGCTCCCCGGTCTGCGGGAGGTCGATACCCTTCTGGTCCAGCCACAGCTTAAAACCGAGGGCTTCTTCCAAAGAACCGGCGCAATCCTGGTCTGGCTCACCGACGACCTGAAAAAGGTGCCGGTAAAGGTGGAAACCAGGATCCCGTTTGGTAAGGTCACGGCGGAACTGGTTTCGGCCGAGTCCCGGCGCCCCGGAGCGACTGCGGCAGGTGATGTGGCAAGGAGAAAATCTGAGCCACTCGACAGGCCGCAGGCCGCTGCTCGATAACCGTACCCCCATCGGTAACGCCGAACGCCTGAACGCGTTAATCAAAATTATGTTGAGGCTTCGAGACCGGGTGGACTAAAATGAAGGGGTAACCTGATGGTATTGCGTTGGTGAGGGAGGTGAGCGGTGGTCTCATAATTTTGCTGCTACGGAGAAAATTGGTATGTCGGTCATCTTTGCCAATGGTGAGGAACGCGTCGTTCCTGCCTACATGTTAGAGTATCTGATTCGGGAAAACAAAATTGTCGCCTTTCTAAGATCCGATGGCTGGGTTCAGATAGGGCGCGACCCGATTCGCAAGGGGCAACTTCCCCTGATCAAGCCTGGCGACAGGTGGAGTGACTTCATGTTCAAGCGTACCGAGCGCTGAGGAGACGGGATCTCCTCTCCGGATCCAAAGAGTGCCCTAGGGTAAGGGGGGCCGCTGTCGCCAAACGCGGCCCCTTCGGTTGCAAGCTCGTTTCAGATCCCTTCAGTACAGCGCAGTACCTTGCAACGCATGACAGCCTCATCGTGGTGTCGGTGCTCCGGTGCGAGACGCACCCGCTCCATGACGAAGCCGACACCCTCGGCGAACTCGATGGCCGCCGCGACTGCGTTGGCATAGGACTGCCGGTCTGCCGGCTGCACCTCGGGGAGGTAAACCCAGGTCCGCCCGCTCCGCGTACCGAGAAGGGCGACATTTACCCGCAGCGCAGCGCCAGCCGTCCTCAGGCAGCAGATGTACCCCTGGCAACTCTCCGTCTCCTTCCCCTCGGGAGAGAGGTAGGCGTGGTTGATGGAGTGGTGCAGTTCCACCACGTCAGCCGGCGAGCCGCATTCGATCGCCGAGATGCTTGGCTGGAGCAGGAAACGCCCGGGACCCCCCTGCGGTTCCTCAACAGGGAAAAAATAGCAGTCGGCGTCGGAGCTTTCCGGCTGCTTTGCGGGCTTGGGCGCGGGTGCCGCGTACCAGTCCGTCTCGGCACCCGATTCCCGGGCGGCCGTGGGAAAATGCTCCGGATCCGGCCGCTTTGCCTCGGCCTCCTGCTGGGGCGGCGCCGATGGGGACGCTAACTCGATCTGCCCCGCGGGCAAGGATGCCGCTTCTGGTGGCACCCCGGTTCCTGTATGGGGCGCGTCCTTAATTTCTTTGACGAACTGGAATCCAGCTTCCTGCTGCTGGAGCATTTCAGCGTCGAGGCAAAGCATGGCCAAATCCGCGCTTTGGCTCGCTGCCTCGGCCGCCAAGGTCGCAGCATCCGGTTCTACCTTTTCATCTGGAAGCGACTTCGCCTCGGTATGGGCGGTAAGCTCCGCGATCTCGCCGCGTAGCACCCGGGCCTCATCAGCCTGGGCCGAGTTCTCCTCTACAAGCCTGCCGATTTGAAGCCGATCCATCTCGCGTTGGGCGGCAAGCTCCGACACCTCGTAGCGCAGCACCCGGGCTTCGTTCGACCTAGCTGAATTCTCCTCTTCAAGCTTGCCGACCTGAAGCAGGGCCGCCTCCCGTTGGGCGGTAAGCGTCGCGATCTCGCCGCGCAGCTTTCGGGCCTCGTCAGCCTGGGCCGAGTTCTCCTCTTCAAGCTTGCCGATTTGAAGCAGATCCGCCTCGCGAAGTGCCGCAAGCTCCGCGACCTTGCCGCGCAGCTCAACGGTCGCCGCCGTCGCAGCGCAGCTCTGCTCTGCGCTTTGCCGCGCCGCATCCCGCTCAACGATAAGGGCAGCTATCTCTTCGCGTGCACCTGACAAGGCCTCGGTCTGCTTGGCATGCTGCGCGACGAGCTCATTTCTGAGTCGGTTCGCCTCGTCACGCTGTAGCGATAGGGCGGTAAGCTCACGCTCCATTTGCTCCTTAAGGTCGGAGAGAGACTTGGCCCCGTCCTTTTCACGAGCGTGCTGGCTCTCTAAACGTTCAGCCCTGACTGATGCCAGTTGCTCGCTAGCCTTTTGGCCGTCGGACAGTGCGCTCGCGAGTTTTCGCCGCAATAATGCCACTTCCTCCCCAGCCCGCTTATTTAATAACTGGTTGTCGTCTGTCAAACGGCTGATCACTTCCCGAAGTTCAGCCAGCTCTGCGGCGCCGGAAGGGTGGACTGACCCGGCGGTAGCTGCCTGGTGCGCCGGCGTTGCCATTGCCAGCTCTTCTTGGGGTGCGGCCGAAAGTGCGAGCGGCGGCCTGGTCGGCGACGCTGCGGCAGGAGATACTGTCACTTGGGCTGAGGACGCAGCTGCAGGAGATACTGTCACTTGGGCTGAGGACGCAGCTGCAGGAGCAACGGGAGAGACAGGTTTCTTCTGTGCCGGGGATTTTTTGAGGCCGGAGGAGGTAGGTGCGTCCGCCATGCCGTGCCTGAGCACTGCCTGTACCTTGCTTCCCGGCGGGCGGAGGATTTTTATGTTGCGTACCACAACCTCACGCATGGCCGGACTATAATTGAGATTCATCCGCTCGGGAGAAAATCCCAGCGACCCGGCGAAATTGAGCGCTTCCTGTAGGGTATGGTGGTATTCATCCTCGGTGTCGGGGTCCCCGGAGGGTCTGTAGACGAAGATCCTCTTGTCGTCGGCGACCAGTGCGACATATACGTGCACTCTGGACTTTTTCCTGATCGCGCAGACATAGGCTTCGCACGATTCCGTCATTGAGCCGGCAACCTGCGTCGTCATGACTGGGGCCGAACGGTACATGTCAAGTACGTCCGGCTCGGATGCTTCGATACAGCCGATTGTGCTGTCTAATGCCAGCATGCGAACTCTCCCCAAGGAAAACACAGTCCTGTAGCAGGGTCGGTTCCGGCTCAAAAAAACCGGGTTGCCGGAAATGATATTTCGGCAACCCGGCTGTCTACGTGAGACCCAATGGGCTTTCCGCCCCATCCTCGCGGATGGTTTAGTATTGTCGTGTACCAGCTTGGATTATCTCGATACCTGCGGCTGCCTAACGCGCACCATAATTCCGCCGGAAACTTAAATATAGCAAAATAGCTGGAAAAAGCAATGCGGAATTTTTGCCCGCAGGCCTTCGTTTTCAGATAGTCCGGTAGAAGTCCAGGCAGTTAGCGGTTGAATTGCCCATCCCGCAGCCAGATCTGCTGTAAAGTGATACGCCAAATAGCGTAGCCTGGCCGCCGGTTACCTCGACGTAATGACAAACTCGTCGCGACGGTTTTGGCCCTGCCAGCCTCGTCGTGGCTGGCGTCGGGAGGTTTTTCTTTGCCATAGCTGATGACGGAGAGTCGCCCCTGCTGAATTTCCAGGGGTTCCAGGTAGCTCATGGCGGCGTTGGCGCGGCTCTCTCCCAGAGAAAGGTTGTAGTCGTCCGCCCCCAGTTCGTCGCAGTTCCCTTTGATGCGGATCTTGACGCTGCCCTGCTGCTTCAGGGACTTGGCGTCCTTGGCCAGGGTCGCGCGCGCCTCCGGTGACCCGATGCTGGAGGTTTTGTCGAAACCCGCGCAAAAAACCGGTCGCAGGACGGCCTGCAATCTGCGCAGCCATGATGAACGGCAAAGGGACAATCAGCAGGAGTAAGCTGGAGGAACTCGTGCGGCTATCTGGGGAGGCGCGGAACAAGTGCACCGGTAGATTACCGGCAGGAAACGCAACGGGAAAAACACGGGAACCCGCATCTGCAAAGCGCCGCTGACGGGCTCCATGGCGACAACCTGCCTGGTTATGGCAGATTTGCCAGCTTTGTTGCGGTCTCGATGACTGTGCAGGGGGGAGGTTTTGGAGAAGCGTGCTGCTGTGTCAGGTTGGGCAGCCTGATCCCAGGGAGACTAGTAGTGCATTCTGTAATTAACGTTTAAATCGTTCCGTCTTTGTGGTATTATCCCCTCATGTTTGCGTCAATCCATTAGGGGGGGGTGGCATATGGCAAAGCGTTCTGCGTTGAATCTATCGCCAGAAGTACGAGAAGAACTTACACGAATCAGCCAAAGCAGAATGGAAGCGATGGCAATGGTACAACGTGCAAAGATTCTTCTGTTCTACAGCAGCGGGAAGCGTATAACCGACATTACAGTCGAAATAGGCACCAGTAGGCCATTGGTTGAGCGTTGCATCGATAAGGCTCTAGCGTTTGGCCCCATTCAAGCATTAAAAGATCTGCCACGATCTGGACATCCTACAAGAATCACCGATGATGCAAAGGCCTGGGTCTTATCAATCGCATGCGATAAACCGACTGATCACGGTTATGCTTCTGAAACATGGACATATAGTTTGTTGATTAAGCATATCCGCAAACACTGCGAGGAGCAAAATTACTCTAGTTTATCCAAATTAGGAAAAGGCAGATTGCATTCGATATTATCAATAAACAACATCAAGCCCCACAAAATCAGCTACTACCTTGAACGTAAAGATCCAGACTTTGAAGAAAAAATGGCCAATGTTTTGTGCGTCTACAAAGATGTTGAGATGTTTAATGCTAATACTGCGGCAGATCGTTCTTGTGTGACAGTATCATACGATGAAAAACCAGGGATTCAGGCTATAAAGAACATCGCTGCTGAACTAATGCCCGTTCCGAATCAATTTTCGTCAAGGGCTCGTGATTACGAGTACAAGCGACTCGGAACCGTATCATTACTTGCCGGCATTGACTTGCATCCTGGCCATGTCATTCCATTGGTCAAAGACCGGCATCGCAGCCGTGAATTTACCGAATTCCTTGACAAACTGGATGAGCATTATCCGGAAGAGTGGAAGATCCGATTGGTTCTGGACAACCATTCAGCTCATATTTCCAAGGAAACCCAAGCTTATTTACAGAAAAAAACCGGACGATTTGAATTTGTATTTACTCCAAAACATGGCTCTTGGCTCAACCTAATCGAAATGTTTTTCAGCAAAATCGCCCGTTCGTTCTTGAGGTATATTCGCGTTGAGTCCAAAGATGAGTTGGTTAAACGAATATACCAAGGAATTGACGAGATCAATCAGGAGCCAGTTGTTTTTCGCTGGCAATACAAAATGGATGAGGTCGCTCCCGCATAGCCGGTTTTTAAACGTTAATAGCGGAACG
>Ga0316217_10001365_pt1 | contig 31941 bp, 31 predicted proteins | sample 1anoAmetaG_FD_203633 | JGI IMG/M metagenome (GOLD analysis project Ga0316217, IMG submission 203633) | Freshwater microbial communities from Trout Bog Lake, Wisconsin, USA - 1anoA | ecosystem: Environmental > Aquatic > Freshwater > Lake > Hypolimnion/Profundal zone | place: USA: Wisconsin... | reverse complement strand
GGTAACATTACCACCGGTGCCGTATGAACCATGTATTGGTTTGTTAGTATGGGTAGAATCATTGATGTTGGCCATGTTAACCAACTGGTCAATTTGCGGAGTGGAAGGGTCAATATCAGGACCGAGTACATTTTCGGTATTCTGCAGACCGGGACCGGCATAACCACCTGCTACCCTCAAAGTAAACTGCGCACGAACCAGCACCACCGAAACCAGCATAAGCACGGCCATTAAAACTCTCTTTTTTTGCATAACGTGTTATTGTTACTGCAAGGTTAAGTTTTTTTCCGGCAGAATAAAATTTCTAACATGGGTTAAGGCGTTAAAAAAGTTCGGGTTGCATCTCTTTTATAACGAAGCTTTTGCGGTGAAGCGGCGAATGGCCGAGTGCCATAATAGCCTTGCGGTGTATGGCGGTACCATAGCCTTTATTGCTGTGCCAGTGATAGGCAGGAAACTGCTCATGTGCCTGCATCATAAATTCATCGCGGTAGGTTTTGGCCAGTATGGACGCGGCGGCAATGCTCATGTACCTGGCATCGCCTTCAATAATTGTTTTATATGGCACAGCCTTGTAGGGCTTAAACCGGTTGCCATCTACAATAATCATTTCAAATTTATGCTTCAACTGTTCGAGTGATAAATGCATGGCCAGGATAGATGCATTGAGGATATTGATTTCATCAATCTTTTTATTGTCGACACTCATCACTGCAAAATCGACTGCTTCGTTTTCTATAACAACGCGAAGTTCGTCCCGCTGCTTTTGACTTAGCTTTTTTGAATCGTTGAGTGTTTTGTTTTTGAATCCGGCGGGTAGTATAACCGCCGCCGCAAATACCGGACCGGCCAAGCAACCACGGCCGGCTTCATCGCAGCCTGCCTCTATTAATTTGTCCTGGTAAAAAGGTAGTAACATGTGCCCGTAGTAATGTGCAGGGCTAAGATAAAATCTTAAAAGAGCTATTTTGAATAATCAGCGGCTTAAAGTCTACCCGGAGTTTAGCCGGCACTATTGCTTTACTCCATTATCATACTCCTCAGCTACTTCTTCGCCTTCTTTAGTAATCATTTTGCCTCTGCCATCGCGGATGTTATTATCCCAGGTGCCAACGTATTTATCTCCATTGGCCCAGGTAAATACCCCTTCGCCATGCATTAACCCGTTTACAAAAGCTCCATCGTAAACATTGCCATTGGCCCATTTAAAAGTACCTTTCCCGGTGCGGTGGTTATCTCTGAAATCGCCGGCGTATACATCACCGTTTGCAAAAATCATTTTTCCAAAACCCTCTTTTCTGTCAGCCACAAAATTGCCTTCGTACACGTTGCCATTGGCAAAAAAGTATTTGCCTTTGCCATTCTTTAACCCGTTCTGCACCATGCCCTCGTACCTGTCGCCGCTGGCGTAGTAGAAAGTGCCCTTGCCGGTAATGGTTCCGCGGTAAATTTCGCCTATATACTTGTTGCCGCTGGCAAATTTATAAGTACCGCGTCCGCTAATCTGGTTGTTTTCAAACTGGCCGGTGTAATTGTCTCCATTTCTGAATTCATAGGTTCCTTCGCCATGTCTTTTGTCATCTTTCCAATCGCCGTTATAAGTCGACCCATCTTTAAACACTGCCCGGCCAACCCCGTTCCGGCGGTCGTTTTTCCATTCGCCTACGTACGATGAGCCGTCGTTATAAACGGCTTTGCCCATGCCTTCTTTTTTACCATCAACATAAGCCCCTTCGTACTTGCCATTGGTGTATTTAATGTCGTCTTCCCCCTGGGCAAAAATATTGCCTGAAAAGGCTGCGAATAAAATGAACAATGTAGAAATCACTTTCTTCATAATCTGCGTTTGTGGTGGTTTTAATGTGCTGCACATTGCGCACAACGTAGATTACAGTACGGAAACCCGGTGCAATTGTTATCGGCAGGCAAGGACGATACAATGCGGAACAACATTAGTAAGCGCTAAATCAAGGTGCGCCTTGTATAAGGCAAAGTGTGGTTAGTTATTCTTTTCCAGCAATCGTCTATATGGTCGTTCACAATACCTACAGCCTGCATAAAAGCGTAGCAGATGGTAGAGCCGCGGAATTTAAAACCCCGTTTACCCATGTCTTTACTCATGGCATCGCTAACCGGTGTTTTGGGCGGCACCTCTCTAAGCGATTTGCGGGTGTTATAAATGGGTTTAGGAGAACCGTCTTTATTTTTTTCAGCAAAACTCCATACGTAGTTACTGAACGAGCCAAATTCTTTTTGAATTTCCTGGAACCGTTGGGCGTTGTTAATGGCAGCCCTTATTTTAAGCTGGTTGCGGATAATACCTGCGTCCTGCATCAGGGCTTCATATTTTTTCTCATCGTACTTAGCCACTTTCTTTACATCAAAACCTGCAAAGGCTTTGTGAAAGTTTTCGCGCTTTTTTAAAATGGTAAGCCAGCTCAACCCAGCCTGGAAACTTTCAAGCACTAAAAACTCGAACAACACTTTATCATCATATACAGGTGTTCCCCACTCTTCATCATGGTATTTTACATAAACAGGGTCGCTCATGCACCAGGCGCAACGCACTTTGCCGTCGTTAGGGCCGGCGTACTTTTCAGCCCCTCTAGCTGGCTTTGGGGTTGCAGATTTTTTAACGGGTTTAAGGTTGGTTTTCTTGTTCGCCATTGGGATATACCATTTCTTGAAGGTACTGCAAAGCTGTAAAATACATCAGGTATTTCCCAAATCTTTTAAGTACCAAAAAAAGAAATGTTTCGCGCACAACAAACGATACTGCGAAACCCAGCAGCACAGTAATAAATAACAGTTTAACTACAGCGATACTAAAAAACAGACCGGCTACCAGCACAAACATAAGCGCAACACTGGTACCAACTGCATAGCCGAAAGCATGAATCAGTGTTCGTGCCCCCTTCAATACAGATTGGGTTTGGTACCCCCGGTAAACCGCGTAGATAATAACCCCGATGAAAGAAAAGAAAGTTAAGGCCAATATGAACGCGCTTCCAAATGCAAGCTCAAGGATAGTAGCCAAGGCGTGCAAAACCCCCGCTGAATTGTGAAACAGGCCAGACCCGGCAATATCTAATAACGGCATACAACTTTTAGTTTAAAGACGCTGAAAACCTGCGAATATTGTGCCATGTTGGGCCGGTGGTGATACCGGCCATGATGGCTCCAGCAATGATTTAAAGACTCTGCATTGGTTATCACCTCATTAGGGCGTGAAATTATTGTTGGTACGCTTTTTGTTTCAATTGCTACATCGTTCACTTAAAAACAAAAATTATGAAATTCCTGGTAATGGCAATGATGGTAGTATGTTCAATAACATTTATAAACGCACAATCTACAACTCAGTCGGGCGGCGGAATGAAGGTCGACAAAAATGGTATAGTAGTAAAGGGGGCTAAGGGCGGAAGTGCAAAGATTACCAAGGGTGGTGCATCTGCCAACGGTAGCAAAGGTAAAGGTGTAGAAGCCACTAAAAGCGGCACTAAGACTACTCCGGCTAAGAAGTAATTAAGCCTGGTTACAAATTTTTAAAGGAGACAATGCTGTACGTGCTGTCTCCTTTTTTTCATATTTCATGACAGGGTTGCGTGTTTTTAGCCTCTGCGCTTATTGGGCCTGACAGATAACCGGGTTTATCCCAGCACACTAATTGCAACTTCCGCCACTGCACGCAATTTCTTTTTATCGGTGGCGGTTTTACTAAGCGTAATAAGTCCCTGCGTTGTATTTACCAGGTATATAGCCAACGAGGCCGGGGTTTGACTGGTGATTATTTCGCCCGACTTAATGCCCCGGGTAATAAGCGTTTGAAAAGTTTTGGTGAGGTCGTCCAGGTTTTGATTTACGATAGCAACCACGTCCTTATCATGCGGAACCATTTCCAGGGTTACATTTTGCAAAAAACATCCTTTCGTTTTTTGCTCTGCTGTGGTTTCAACAATTGTTTTTTCGAAAAAGGACCTGAGCAACTCTTTTACCGGTTTTTGCTGGGAAAAATGCGCTGAGATAGAAGCGCCGTTTTTTTTATAGTAGTAATTCAGCGCTTCAATAAAAAGGGTATGCTTATCGCCGTAAGTATCATAAATACTTTGCCGGTTGATAGACATACCCTCGGTTAATGTTTGAAAACTGGTTGCGTTATATCCTTTGCACCAAAACACCTCAAGCGCCTTTTCTAAAACTTCTTCCCGTTCAAATTCTTTATGGCGTGCCATGGTGCAAAGATACGGATAAGCCGCTTATCTGCGCAAGGAAGCACCCCCGTCTACATATAGCTCAACGCCTGTAACGAAAGTAGCCCCTTCAGACGCGAGGTAAAGCACTGCATTGGCAACCTCGTTTGCTTGGCCTAAGCGTTTAAGTGGCAAACCATCGGCCAAAGTATTTCTAAATCCATCTGCAACCTCGGCAGGCAAGCCGGCTTTGCCGAAAATAGGTGTATCAATAGGGCCCGGACTAACCACGTTTACACGTATCTTTTTAGGTGCCAGTTCGGTGGCAATAATGCGCCCAATTGAACTTACAGCAGCCTTAGTTGCCGCATAAGCGCTGGCATTTGCCAATGCACCCGTTGAAACAACTGAAGAGGTAAGAATTACCGAAGCTCCCTCGGCCAGATGTGGGAGCAACTTTTGCAGGGTAAAATAAAGCCCCTTTACATTGACATTAAACATGGCGTCAAAAGCCTCTACTGAAGTTGCTTCCAACGGCGCAAAAGACGCGATGCCCGCGTTTAAAAATAATACGTTCAGTTTTTTGCCCGACTTTGCCACTGATTCAACCAGCGTATCAATACTTGCCAGGTCGCCGGTATCCGAAATGACCGTTTTAAGGTTGTTGCCGCCTACTTCTGCGGCAGCGGATTTTAAATTTTCAGGGCTTTTACCGGTAATAGTTACATGCGCCCCTTCGGCAATAAATGCTTTTGCGGTTGCCAGGCCAATACCTGTGCTACCGCCGGTAATCAATACTTGTTTGTCTTTAAACCTGCTCATTTTTTAAGTTTTATGTTGTTAAGAATATTTTTGGAACAATCGTTCCGTAATGCAAAGAATGATATTTGGAATGAACATTCCAAATTAATTTCAAAAAATCTTTTCCCCGCAAATACGAGGAGACCGGAGTGGCGTAAGCGAAATGTTTAATTGTGGTGTGAGGTGGAAAGCGCCTTTACAGCTTTTTGACTTTTTCCCAGATATCAGGCAGCATCTTAATCAGCGCTACCTGTTTGGCAAAGGTGCGGGCCTCAACCGCGGGATAGCCAATATAGGTTTTGCCCCCCTCCAGCGACTTTGGAACTGCGGTGGTAGCCATCACTACTGCCCTGTCACCAATTTCAATGTTTTTGTTGACTGCTACTTTGCCGTACAGCGTAACCCAGTTGCCTATTTTGGTGTTGCCGGCAATGCCCACCTGCCCGGCAATAATGCAGTGCTCGCCTATTTTTACATCGTGCCCTATGTGGACCTGGTCATCCAGTTTAGTGCCTTTGCCTATATAGGTATCGCTGCTCACACCGGCATCAATGGTGCAGCCGGCACCAATCTCAACATCATCGGCAATAATTACCCGCCCTGCGCTGTGCATTTTATCGTAATGGGTGGATTGACGCTTATAATAAAAGGCATCGCTGCCGATAGTAGTGTTGGCGTGTATAATCACATTATCTCCCAATTCGCAATAAGCGTAAATGGTGGCGTTGGGATGAATAACACAGTTTTTGCCCAGTTTAACCTGTGCACCAACAAATGCATTGGGATAAATAAAGGAGCCTTCGCCAATGATAGCTGTCTCATCTACGTTTTTAGAGGAGCGCAACACCGGTTTAAATTTCTCAGCCAGGTAGTTATAGGCCACAAATGGGTTGGTATTATACAGAAGCGTTTTACCTGCGGGAGCCTCCAGCTTTTTATTGATGATAATAAAAGAGGCCCCGCTCTTTAAAGTAAAATCGTAATACTTTTCGTGGTCTACAAAGGTGATGTCTCCGGGCTCGACATTGTGTATTTCGTTTAATCCGGTGACCTGAGCATCGAGGTTGCCGATGATTTCGGAATTGGTAAGTTCGGCTACTTGCTTTACCGTTAGCGGGCTTGTAAATTTCATGGGGCTAATATAGGTTGTCTGAATCAGGATGGAATACAGATTTTAGGATGAAAGGCATGATAATCCATTGCCCGGTACTTTTCTTATCCTGTTGGTAGTACTTTCATCCGTATTTAATCCTGATTCAGATAATTTTTAATTTGCAATTAAAAACCAAATGAATCTTGATGAGCTAACCTATAAAATCAACGGTTGTGCTATGAGCGTGCATAATACCCTGGGGAATGGATTCCAGGAGGTTATTTATCAGCGTTGTTTAGCTATTGAGTTGAGTAAAGCGGGGCTAGGTTATGAGCGTGAAAAGGAGCAACCGGTTTTTTACCATGGAGAACAGGTCGGAACCCGGCGAGCTGACTTTGTAGTAGAGGGCAAGGTAATGGTGGAGTTAAAGGCCCTTATTAATTTGGAGGATGTACATCTCGCGCAGGCCAAGAATTACGTTGTTGCATACCAACTGCCAATTGGTCTGCTTATTAACTTCGGAAGTACGCAGTTGCAGTTTAAGAAAGTGTTTAATTCCAAAATGTCTGAATCAGGATAAAATGCAGATTTTAGGATGAAATGCATTCAAGCATTGCCCCGGTATTTTCTTATCCTGTTGTTAATCCTTTCATCTGTATTTAATCCTGATTCAGACGATCTACGGCCTCATACTGGGCGGTATAATCTCATCCACTAAAAACACATAAATGTCTTCAGTGCCGTCGCTGTTGAGGATTAGGCGCTGTTTGTCGTAAAAATGGCCTGTGTTGCAGGTGCCCAGTTTTATTACCGAAGGTAGTTCGCCTTTGTTGGTTTGCTTAAACTTATCCAGTGCATCCATTTCAAGGGCGTTCAGGTGGGCAACGTCGGTAATGATAATATGCGTTTTAGGGAAACATTTAAGCCTTCTTCTCGATGCCTGCTTAGGGTTCATTACGATAGTGCCGGTATCAGCAGCCAGGCTCTCGCAAAGCGAAACGGCAGCATCAGAGTTTTCGATGGTATATCCAATCAGGCCTTTTTGAAAATTATTATCGCAGAAGGCATCTTTAATTTCATTTTCCCAGCAAAATACGTGGGCCCAGTTGTTTTCCTCTTTCAGCATCTGCAGGTTCTCAATAGCCTGCTTCATGTTTTCGCAAAAAATGAATTTGCCGCCGGCATCAATAAACTTAGTGGCAAACTTTATATCCAGGTCCTGTTCATCGGGCATATTCACCACCGGGGCTTTTACCTCAACGGTACGTACCTGTATTTCTTTCTCAATAATATTTTCGGTTTGCACCATAGCCACCTCAAAGGTTTCTGTTTCCGGGGTAAACACTTCTTCTTCGGGTCTTTCCTCGGTTAAAGTTGTTGTGCTGGTGTTTTCAAACGCGCTGTTTTCGGTGCCGGTGTTGTTAGCATTCGAAGAAAAAACATTTTTTAAGCGCGAGAAAAATCCGTGTCCGGTTTCTTCGTTAACCATAGCAAAAAATTTAATAAATAGATATTGTTACCGGAACTCAAAGTTATAATATGAGTTCCGGATGTAAAGCTTTACGCTTTATCATTCTCAACAACATTATTTATAACGTCTGTGTTTATAGACACGGTAAACTGGCCGTCTACATTTTCGCTGGCGGCAGCCGGTGGTATGATGGTGCCATCTTCTGCTTTATCGAAAGGGCGTTTGCCTATCAGTCTTTCAAGGTCGTCTTTAAACAACACCTCTTTCTCGAGGAGTAATGAAGCCAGGGCATCCAGTTCTTTTCTCTTGTCGTGCAACAGGTTTTGGGCGCGCAGGTATTGTCCTTCAATAATCTTTCTCGACTCTTCATCAATCATACGCGAAGTTTCTTCACTGAAAGGTTTGTTGAAGGTATTTTGATTCTGCATATCGTAGAACGAAACATTACCCACCTTATCGTTCATACCAAATACTGAAACCATAGCATAGGCCACTTTGGTTACATGGTCAAGGTCATTCTGCGCACCGGTCGAAATTTTATCAAAAACCAGTTTTTCGGCCGCTCGGCCACCCAGGGTCATACACATACGGTCAAGCATTTCGTCTTGTCTTTCAATGTATTTTTCCTTCGGTAAATACTGGGCGTAGCCTAAAGCGGCAACTCCTCTTGGTATAATTGAAACCTTTAATAAAGGATGTGCATATTCCAGGAACCAACCGGCAACGGCGTGGCCCGCTTCGTGGTAGGCAATAATCTTTTTCTCTTCAGGCGAAATAAGTTTGTTCTTCTTTTCAAGTCCGCCGATGGCCCGGTCAATAGCATCGTGAAAGTCCTGCATATCAACAGCCGTTTTATCATTACGGGCTGCAATCAATGCCGCTTCGTTACAAATGTTGGCAATATCGGCACCTACAAAACCGGGAGTTAAAGCGGCAAGCTTGTATACATCTACCGTCTCGCTCAGCTTAATCGTTTTTAAATGCACTTTGAAAATCTGCTCGCGGCCACTCAAATCGGGCTTATCAATTGATATCTGGCGGTCGAATCTTCCGGGGCGCAATAGGGCCGTATCCAGTACATCGGGGCGGTTAGTGGCGGCAACGATGATAACTCCCTTTTCAGAGCTGAAACCATCCATTTCAACCAGCAACTGGTTCAAAGTATTTTCTCTTTCGTCGTTACCCTGAATCAGGTTTTTGCCTCTTGCGCGGCCTATTGCATCAATTTCATCAATGAAAATAATGCAAGGTGCTTTTTCGCGGGCCTGGCGGAACAAATCGCGCACACGGGATGCACCAACGCCTACAAACATCTCCACAAAGTCTGAGCCCGAAATACTGAAGAAAGGCACCTGTGCCTCACCGGCCATAGCTTTTGCTATCAAAGTTTTACCGGTTCCCGGAGGGCCGATTAAAAGGGCGCCTTTCGGTATTTTACCACCCAGTGCAGTGTACTTTTTAGGGCTCTTTAAGAAGTTTACAATTTCCTGAACTTCCACTTTGGCTTCATCCAGTCCGGCTACATCGCCAAAAGTGATATTTATTTTTTCATCTCTGTCGAAAAGGATGGCTTTGGATTTTCCGATATTGAAAATATTGCCGCCCGGGCCACCAATGCCACCACCGGCGCGGCGCAGCATAAATATCCAAAGACCTGCAATCAGGATTAACGGCAACAGCCATGGTATGATATCTTTCCACCAGTCCTGGCGGGTTTCGTATTTCACATCAACCTGTGCCAGTTGTGGCTTGTCCTTATAAAACTCAGTAATGAATTTGTCGAAGGCGTCGTTTGATGGAATGGTTAGCGTAAAGTGCGGGCCCTTATTGGGGGTACCGAAACGCGAGTGCGATATATCCTTGTATTCCGGCTTGCTTAACGCGGTATCCTTCAAAAATATCTCGGCATTTTTTTCATTGGCGGTAACCACCACAATCTTATCTACGTCGCCATTGCTGAGCATAGTACGCAGGTGAGTCATGTCCGTTTCCTTCACATTTTCCTGGAAGATGGGAAGGTTGGGCAATATGATAACCCCTAAAATAAGAATGACCCATATCCAGAAGTAATTAAACTTGGGACCTTCATCTAATATTTTGCGTGCAGGGCGTTTAGGATCTTTGCGATTAGCGCCCTGGTTGTTCTGATTTCTGTTTTCCTGATTTTCCATTTTTTTCTTTCAATGTCCTCTCTCAGACGATTCTTCTTTTAAATTATTGTATTGCTTTTTGCCACAAAGGAGCGAAGGCACTAAGTTTTTGTTTGGTAAAAGTCCTTCCTTTCAATGCACCTTATCGCTTTTGTAAATGCTATATAAACATATGCCCCTTTAAATTGTTTTCCTCGTATTTAGCGCTGCTGTGGCAGGTGTTTCACTCGTGCCGCGTCAGTTTTGCATCATTCCACAAATCTTCCAACCCGTAAAAATCCCTCCTCTCTCTATAAAAAATGTGTACTACCACATCCACAAAGTCGATGATAATCCATTCCGAATTCTGCATACCTTCCATGTGGTATGGCCTGAATCCGTACTTCTCTGTTTCATCTACAACATTGTTGTAAATAGCCCTTACTTGCGTGCTTGAATCACCATGTGTAATGATGAAATAATCAGAAGGAGTATCCTTAATTTTTTTCAGGTCGAGGCTTATAACCTGATGCCCCTTTTTATCGAGGATGGCATCAATAACCACCTTTCTTAAACTTTCAGTTGCCGTATTTCTTTTCGCCAAACGCCAGGGTTTTGTTGATAAATTTCCTTTCTAAAAGACTCAAAAGTAATTAGTTTTCATGAATCTGAAAGCCAATATACCAAGCATGACAAATACCCTGTTCATCGGCAAAAACCTGATAGAGCTCGATTCTGTTGATTCTACCAACAGTTTTGCCAAACAATTGCTGTCAAATAGCAAGCCAATAGAGGGAACTGTCATTATGGCCAGAGAGCAATTTGCCGGGCGGGGACAGATGGGCAATAAGTGGGCAGCCGAGGGCGGAAAGAACATTACCCTGAGTGTTGTGCTATATCCTGAACAACTGGATGCCGACAAGCAGTTTTTTTTAAATATGGCCGTTGCCCTGGCTGTTAAGGATTTTTGTGAATTTGTTTTAATGGATGAGGTGAAAATTAAATGGCCCAATGATATTTATTACCACGATAAGAAGGTGGGGGGCATTTTGATTGAAAACACCATCAACGGAAACAAAATTTCTTCTTCCGTTGTGGGTATAGGCATTAATGTAAACCAGAATGAATTTGATGAATCGCTGCCCAACCCGGCATCGCTGCTGCAAATAAAAAAGCCTGCCGATGCTCCGGATTATGATATATCCAGGCTGGTTGACGACCTGTGCTCGTACCTCGAAAAATATTACCTGCAACTGCGGCAGCTACATTATAATTTTTTAGACAAAGGATATACCGAAGCCCTGTACCGTTACCAGCAAACCCATGAATTTAAACGGGGCGACAGCATTTTTAAAGGGGAAATTAACGGCGTTACCAAAGAGGGCAAGCTGATTATTCACTCCGGTAACAAAGAGTTGCGGTTTGGTTTTCAGGAGGTGGAATACATTATTTAAGGATTACATTTTTTCTGAAATTATCATTCCCGTTTGGGTTATCTTTGGTATGCTTATTATAACCGGGCATGCAAAAGAAACGCCTCCTCTTTTTAATCAAAACCATTGCTACAGCCTGTTTTATAAATTTTACAGCAGGACTAACTAATGCCCAAACTATTGACTGGCGCTGGGCCAAGGGCTCTACCGGAACAGGAGATGAGGAGGGATGGTGTGTGGCTGCCGATAAAAGTTGTAATGTTTATATTGGAGGAAGCTATGCCGGTTCCATCGCTTTTGGAGGCACTACCTTACCCGCTGCAACTGTCAGTAGTGCTTTTCTGGCCAAGTACGACTCGTCGGGAAATGTGCTTTGGGCTACAAGTAGCGGGGCGGGCGATTTAACCCAGGCAACAGGGGTGGTAACCGACGTAAATAATAATGTTTACCTCACCGGTCAATTTTCGGGCGACTCTATCGTGTTTGGCAATACGGTGTTATATAATAGCTCCGGTAATTACAGTGTTTTTCTGGCAAAGTACGATAGTAATGGCAACGTGTTGTGGGCCCAATCGGCGGTTGGCAGTGAATGGGCCAGGGCTTATGGCATAGCCATCGACCCGGATGGTCATGTTTGTATTACAGGGTCTTTTCAGTCGTCCCTTTTAATAGGGGCCTTTAATTTAGGTGGAAATGCATTGCGCTCAGCCCCTTTTATTGCTAAATACGATACGAATGGCAACGTGTTATGGGCCAATACCGCTGTAAGTAACGAAAACTGTAATTCGCTGAGTGCGGCAACAGACCCGGAGGACAATGTTTATATAACGGGTTACTTTGAGGCCACCTCCTGTGCTTTTGGCGGCACTACCCTGAACGGAAGCAATGGCGGCATTTTTGTAACGAAATATAACAGTGCAGGGGCCGTGGTTTGGGCCAAAAATACCGGCACCGGTGGCACTGAACAGGGTGCCGGCATTGCAACCGACCAGAACAACAACGTTTATATAACCGGTTTTTTCAACGGCGCCCCGATTAACTTTGGATGCAGCACCTTAAACAACCATGGTAACATCTCCGCTTTTGTAGCTAAGTACGATTCGTTGGGGAACCCCCTTTGGGCTCAGTTAATTGCCGGTACCCGTAGCGGGCAGGGCTACAATATTTCGGCGCAGGCTAATGGGGTTACCTATGCTACCGGTGGGTTTTCAGGCAGTTCAGTAACAGTTGCAGGCGATACCTTAAGTATACCGTACGATACGATAGACCCCATGTATTTTGTGTCGTTTGACCCCTACGGAAATTTACTTTGCGCCCAGGCATTTGTGAGCGGCGGCGATGACCAGAACGCGGTTTGTCTTGATCTGGCAGGTAATGCTTACCTGGGGGGTGATTTTGAGTCGAATGAATTTATAGTGGGGGATGACACCGTGCCCCTTACCGATGGCCATGGAAACGAGAACGTGTTTATTGCAAAATTCAGGTGTAACGACGGGCCCATCGTTAACCATAATTTTAATTACACGGTTTCGCCGGCGAGTATTTGTTTTGGCGATTCAGCGCTTATTACTTTTACCGGTGGCTCCGGCTTAACCATTTCGCCTGATAGCCATGTAACCTGGCTCGACTCGGCGCATGCGCTTTTGCATCCTGATACAAGCACTTTGTTTACTATTAGCGGATATACTTATTGTGATGCGCCGAATATGGAGACCTTTACTTTACCGGTATTTTTCGCCCGCGATATCCATATTACTACCAGCCAGCTGTACCTTTGCCCCGACCAATCGGGCCAAATATGCGTTAACCCCGGGTTTAGCTATATCTGGAGCAATGGCGATACCACCGCCTGCATATACACTACCACACCGGGCAATTATAGTGTTACCGCATCAGACAATAACCGGTGTACCGCCGTTTGCAACCATGCTTTAATCGCTTATTCACCACCACCATTTATGGTAAACGTTACAGGCGATACGCTTTCGTATAACCAGGGCAACAATTACCAATGGCTGCTGAACGGAAATCCTATTGCAGGTGCCACCTACCCGGCTTATGTAATGCAGGGTGCAGGAACTTATACCTTGCAATTAACCGACACCGCCGGATGCACGGTTATATCGGACCCGGTGGTTACCGGGACAGAACAACTGAAAGTGGATGGATTTTCAGTTTACCCCAATCCATCAACCGCCGCCTGGACACTTATGGCGGGACCGGATATTTTAGGAGAATTGGCAGAGGTTTTTGACGCTGAAGGAAACCTGGTTTATAGCCATGAAATTAAAACCCTGCCGTACCAAATTGAGTTGCTGGCGGCACGCGGCGTTTACACCTTAAAAATAAGTGGCCAGGGAACGACTGTAGTGAAAAAACTGGTGAAACTATAGCCGCAGGTATCCTACTTCTGGTTTTTACAAAACGATTGGGTACCCGGCGTTTGCAGGTTCTTTGAGGGCGCAATATTGAGTTCCACCCTTCTGTTCATTAAACTCTCAGCACTATTTTCAACCGGCGATTCAGAGCCATATCCATCGATGTAAATTTTACGGCAATCAATACCCATTCCGTTTAATTGTTTGCCAATGGCTTCAGCACGTTTTAGCGACAATTCAAGGTTATAAGCCTTCGTTCCAACCGCATCTGTATAGCCCGATACCTTAACCGCCAGCGAGGTATCGCGGCTTAAAAGAGTTGATACCAGTTTATACAGCGCACTAAACTGGCCTACAGGTACTGAAGAGTTGGTGGCAAAATGTATATCGGTAAGTGTGAAGATGGTATCGGTATGATTAACTGAATCTGCTACCGGTAAAGATTGACTGTGCGCTTGCGGGCACTCGTTGGGGTTGAGTGGAATTAGCGCAATATCATCAAACCCATAGATGGCCGAATAAGGAGTTGCAAGGGGTTTGTTTATGGAGTCAAAATCGTGGAATTCGCGCTTGGGTAATTGGTTATCGGGTTCAAAATTGCCGATAATTAAATATTGCTCGCCTCCATTTGCCATAATCGTATCTTCAACCAGGGTGTACTGATGTGAGTTGTCAATAAGCTTTCCCTTTTCGGATATTATGGCTGGCTTGAGAGATAATAATTTGTGGACAGAAATCTCGACCGGCACTTTTGAAAGAAAGGCTCCAATATCGCCTATAACAAACTTCCCTTTAATGGGCATGGTTCTGAAATGAATGATATACCTGGCCCCGGCCTGCAAAGGACAGCTGATTTTAGCCTCGGCGTATTCGCGGTAATTTTTCTCGTGGTGCGAATACAAACGTAAATCTATATACCCCGAGCCGTTAAAGGCTCTGCCGCCGCAGTAGTTGTGTAAATGTAAGTTTAAGTGACCATAGTTACCCCAGTTATCCAATGAATCGGTATTTGCTTTTTGGGGTATCCAATCGGCCGGAACCTGGTAAATTTCAAAATCGCCATTGCGAATAAGGTTTTGACTTTGGGCTGTCAATTGCAAAAACAGCAATAAAACAAATGCACTTGTTTTCATGTTAACAGTCCCTGAGTTATGACTGATATTAAACGCGGCTATTATAAAATTAGTATAATGCTATATAATTGCCTTTCAGTTTAACGGAAAACCAAAATATTCTAAACAAACCATCGTCTACAAGCCCATATCTCAAGTCTTCGTTTAAATTTGCCTTACCATGTTCCAAAATTTTAATCTGCGCAGCGTTACTGCCAATCTTATACTCATTAACATTTTGTTTTTTGTGCTCACCAACGCAATCGGCACAAGTATGGTTGAGTACTGCGCCCTGTTTTATCCTGCAAGCCCGTATTTTAAGCCATTGCAGATAGTAACCCACATGTTTATGCATGGTGGGTTGGGCCATATATTCGGCAACATGTTTGCGCTGTTTATGTTTGGCGCGGTGTTAGAGCGGGTATGGGGACCCCAGCGTTTTTTAATTTTTTACTTTATTACCGGCCTGGGTGCGGCAGCGCTGTATATGGGTGTGCAGGCCATGACGGTTTATAATTATACCGGCTCGGTGCATCCATCGGCGGCACAGGTAAATGAGTATACCCGGCTCATTCAGATATACAGCACCCCGGTTTTAGGGGCCTCGGGGGCCATTTTTGGTATTTTGGTTGCCTTTGGCATGCTTTTTCCGAATAGTGAGATTATGTTTTTGTTTTTTCCGGTGCCGGTTAAAGCCAAGTATTTTGTTGGCGGATATTTTTTGCTGGAACTATACCAGGGGGTAGTAAATAATCCCGGCGATGAGGTAGCACACTTTGCCCACGTGGGTGGCGCCGTGTTTGGTTTTATTTTGGTTAAAATTTGGAACCGAAACCGCACCAGCCTTTATTGATTTTAAAAGTTTAATACATTTTTTAACCGCAAAGTCGCAAAGCCGCTAAGTATAAAAAAGCAAAATAGCAACAAGGACGCTTCAATTCTTCCTTATACTTCTTTGCGACCTGGTGCCTTTGCGGTTACTTATTTTTTTTGTGGCAAGAATTAATTTTAACGTGCGATTTATTTTAGACAAATGCTGACCGGTTCAATTTTAGGCGACCTTAAATACCAGTTTCGTTATGGAAACATGGTGGTGAAACTGATTTTTGTAAATTTTGCCGTATTCATTTTTTTCGGGTTGTACTTCTTTGTGTATTACGCATCACAGTCGGCCGGCATTTATGCATCGTATCATTTTTTACTGGAGAAGCTGGAAGCGCCGGCGTCATTGAGTATACTTATCAGGCAGCCGTGGTCGGTGTTTAGCTATATGTTTTTGCATACTGCGCCTATGCATATAATATTCAATATGCTGTGGCTGTACTGGTTTGGCGAAATATTTGTTTTGTACCTGGGCGATAAAAAAGTACTGCCGCTTTATCTTCTTGGCGGACTTGGAGGTGCGCTGGTTTACATACTTGCCTATAACCTGTTGCCTGTTTTTGAGCCGGCGGTTAATTTTTCGTACCTGCTGGGCGCTTCGGCCAGTATTATGGCTATTGTTTTTGCGGCCGCCACCATTAACCCCGACCATGAAATTTCGTTGATACTTATTGGTCCGGTTAAAATAAAATACATAGCGGTTTTTTCTTTACTTCTGGATATTATCACTATTCCTTACAGCAATGCCGGCGGGTATTTAGCCCACGTTGGCGGCGCACTTACCGGATTTTTATTTGTAAAAGGCCTGCAAAGCGGGTTTGATATGTCGGCCATATTCACCAGTTTTTTTGGCTTGTTTAAGCGTAAACCCACTGTAAAAGTGGGGTATAAAAATACCGGCGGCAGCGTGGCAACACCCACCACCCGCAGCAAAGGCGAGCAGGAAAGAGTGGATGAAATTTTAGATAAAATAGCCCGCTCGGGTTATGACAGCCTGAGTAAAGAAGAGCGCGATTTTTTATTTAATTATTCGAAGAAATAAATACAGGCCTCTCCCCGACATCGCTTCGCTTGTCGACCCTCTCCATCGCAAGCGATAGAGAGGGCAAAGGCAAACCAACCGGGCTGCGTTCCCCCCCGCTGTTGCTTGCGATGGAGAGGGTGGTCGCACGAAGTGCCGACCGGGAGAGGGCTGTATTTGCCAAATAAAGCCCATGCGCAAATTTTTCATCTTTCTAAATATCCTTGCGCTCGTAGTGCTTGGGCTTTCGTGCCTGGCGCCTTTTGTTCAACCGGCGCTTTTTTGGCCGGTGTCGTTTATTGGTTTTGCTTTTCCGGTGGTGCTGGTTATTAATGGGGTGTTTTTGCTGGGTTGGCTCGTGGCCTGGCAACGTTTTGCCTGGGTACCGCTCATGGCTGTCATCCTTACCTGGTCATGGATTCAAATCACGTTTGCTTTTCATTTTGCAGGCACGGTCCCCTCCGCTTCGCACGGAACAGGCTATAAACTAATGACCTGGAATGTGAAGGCTTTCGACCTGTATAACTGGAGCCACAACACCGAGTCGCGGAACGGCATGATGGACATTATTAAAAAAGAAAAGCCCGATGTGTTGTGCCTGCAGGAGTTTTACAGCAACAGCGAGGTATTTCATAATATCGAATATATCCGCGATACGCTGGGTTACAAATACTGTTATTTTCCACCTGCTTTCGAAACATACAAACCGGCACTGTCAAAGCGGCAAAAGCTGGAGTGGCACAACCGGCCGCTGATACAGCAATGGGGCGTGGCTACTTTTTCAAAATTCCCTATAACCGATACCGGCAGGGTTGATTTTGGCAAAACCCTGAGTAATAGCTGCATTTATACCGACCTGGATATACAAGGCAAAACCGTTCGCCTGTACAATGTCCATTTTCAATCTATTCATTTAGGTTATGAAGACTACGCCACATTAGATGAGCTGGAAGACTCGCAGAAAACCGAGTGGAAGGGACTTAAAATGATTATCAAAAAAATGAGACTGGCCTATACCCGGCGCTCCACGCAAGCCAATGCAGTAGCGCTAAGCATGCAAAAGTATACCGGCAGTAAAATAATATGCGGAGACTTTAATGATGTGCCGGTTTCGTACACCTACCACACGGTTAGCGCTGGCTTACAGGATGCTTTTGTTGAAAAGGGCCATGGTTTTAGTTCTACGTTTTCGAACAAACTTTCCATTTTCCGTATTGACTATGCCCTGCTCGACCCGGCTTTTAAAATCAATTCGTACCGGGTGGTGAAAAAGGAATTGTCAGACCATTACCCCGTGATTGTGGGGTTTGATTTGTGAGAAAATACCGGCAATTATCTTAACCCAATTAACAACCATGGTTTAACGTTAATCGTACGTATTACAGGTAATAGAGGAAGATAGAGTGCAGACTTACCAGATTGGCCTAATCTCTTCGTGCCGGATGAATTTGTGGTGGTTGGTAACGGTCTTTTTAATGGCAAAAGCGGTTAAACCCAATATTTTTCTTCCAACCAAACAAAATTTTGATTTATTCCTTTATTTGACTACCTTAGTGCCATAATTGGTTGTATGAGCATGGCGGCTTGTAGTTTATGGCAGATGGATAAGGATTTAAGCGCCTTTGGAATAAAGGGCGAGGCACAACCCCGTCTGCAAACCCCATTGGCACATGGTGCGGGAAAATACGTATTGGGTTTGCGGGGAAATACGCAAATCGATACCCCGACGGATTCAAAACAGGTATCGAAAAGGACCGATTGGTATCGATTAGCATCGAAAGATAGCGATGGTGGGTTTATCAAAAACCGAGGTCATTTTGTCCATGTTAAGTTTCGCATTTTCCGAAAAGGCTTAGCATTGCTTAACATTCCTTAGCATAGCTTAGCATTTCTTAGCATGGACCGTTTGTCAATATGGCAGAAACACGGGCGCTTGTGGGGTGGGGCGAATGGTTATTCGCCGCTACTTTTGGTTTTGGGATTCCGGAAATTCGCATTTAAACTGTCTACCCTTATATTTAACGCATGGAGCATCAGTTGAAAATTTATAATAGTCTTAGCAGGGAGAAGGAATTGTTTGTGCCGTTGAACCCGCCTTTTGTGGGTATGTACTCGTGCGGGCCTACTGTTTATAATGAAGTTCACCTGGGTAATTTGCGCACCTTCACCACGTTTGATGTGGTGTTTAGGTACCTGGTGCATATTGGGTATAAAGTGCGCTACGTGCGCAATATTACCGATGCCGGCCACCTGACAAATGATGCCGGCGAAGGCGTTGACCGCATTAGCGACCGCGCCAAGCTGGAAGAGCTGGAGCCTATGGAGATTGTGCAGAAGTACACTAATAGTTTTCATGAGGTGTGCAGCATTTTTAACCTGTTGCCACCCAGCATTGAGCCTACGGCCACCGGGCATATTGTTGAGCAGATTGAAATGGTGAAACAAATACTGAAAAACGGATATGCGTACGAGTCGCACGGCTCTATCTATTTTGACGTGCGCAAGTACATGGAGAAACACAAGTATGGCGAGCTGAGCGGAAGAAATGTGGACGACTTACTGGAAGGCACCCGTGATTTGGACGGGCAGGAAGAAAAGAAAAACGCGGCCGACTTTGCCATTTGGAAAAGCGTGGCGCCGAATCACTTACAGCGCTGGGCATCGCCCTGGGGCGAAGGTATACCGGGCTGGCATTTGGAGTGCTCGGCCATGGGCACCAAGTACCTGGGCAAGCAATTTGATATACACGGCGGAGGTATGGATTTGAAGTTTCCGCACCATGAGTGTGAGATTGCCCAAAGCGTGGGCGCCGATGGTATACAACCTGTGCGTTACTGGATGCACGCCAACATGCTTACTGTAAACGGCGATAAAATGAGCAAAAGCAAAGGCAACTCGTTTTTACCGCGCGAACTTTTTGAAGGAACGCATCATTTGCTGGATAAAGGATATGCGCCCATGGCGGTGCGCTTTTTTATGTTGCAAGCCCACTACCGCAGCACGCTCGATTTTACCAATGAAGCTTTGCAGGCTGCCGAAAAGGGTTTTGCCCGTTTAATGAATGCCTATAAAGTGCTGCAGGAGTTGAACTATGTAAACGATGCCGCTAAAAGAAGCGAAACCGAAATTGCCGAGGTAAAAAATCTGTGCCAGGCAGTTTACGAAAAAATGGACGACGATTTCAATACTGCCGAAGCGATTGCTGTGCTGTTTGAAATGGCGAAGAAAATAAATTCGTATAAAGAGGGTTTAATTGCGGTTGCTACTTTGGATGAGGAAACTTTTACCGCTCTCAAAACCACTTTTACGGCTTTTATAAAAGACATACTGGGTATTGATAAAGAAGATACCAAAGACGACAATACCACGGAAGGACTGATGGAACTGATTTTGGAGTTGCGGAAAGATGTTCGTGCTAAAAAAGACTTTGCCGCAAGTGATAAAATACGCGACCAGTTGGCTAAAGTGGGCATACAAGTGAAAGACGGAAAAGAGGGAACAACCTGGACAAAAAATTAATTTAATGCAAGATTTGAGAGGCAAGATGTTAGATTCAAGAGTGAAATTAGCGGGCGTATTTTTGACTACTGCGCTGTTGCTGGCAGGTTGCAAAAACCCAAGTACAACACCGACCGAGCAGGCACCGGTTAAAAAAGAAGTGGTGGTGAATGCCCCGCCGTTTAGCAGCGACTCGGCTTATTCATATACCCAAACGCAGGTCGATTTTGGTCCGCGTGATATGAATTCGAAAGCGCATGATGCCTGTGGCAAATGGTTAATTGCAAAGGCAAAAACACTGGCCGATACGGTGTATGTGCAGACCTTCGATGTTACGGCTTACGATGGTAAAGTTTTAAAATGCACCAACATCATTGCCTCGTTTAACCCCAGGGCAACTACCCGTATTTTGCTTACGTCGCACTGGGATAGCCGCCCTTGGGCAGACCAGGATAAGGTAGACCGTAACAAACCTATTCTATCGGCCAGCGATGGCGCCAGTGGTTGTGGTACTTTAATGGAAGTAGCGCGTGCTATAAAATCAAAACCCAACAGCAACGTGGGCGTTGACATATTTTTTAATGATGCCGAGGACTATGGTTATACCTCAACCCTGGCCGATTTGGTGAAGATTAAAAACCCCGCTGAAGACAATGAAGATACCTACTGCCTGGGGGCGCAATACTGGAGCAGGAACCCGCATGTGGCGGGATACAAAGCCGATTTTGGTGTGTTGCTGGATATGGCCGCCGGCCATGATGCCGTGTTTACCCGCGATGGAACTTCAACATTTATGGCCGGTTGGGTGCAGGACTTAATTTGGAGTAATGGGCAGCAAATTGGTTTTGGCAATTACTTCAGCAACCAAAACACACCGGCACTTACCGACGACCATTACTACATTAATAAAATTGCCAAAATACCAACTGTAGATATTATTGCTTACGATGCCAACTCTTCGTCGCACCTTTTTCCTAATTACTGGCACACGCATAACGACAACATGAGTGTGATAGATAAAAACACTTTGGATGCGGTGGGAAAGACGTTGTTGTATACCATTTATAAATATGACCAAAAATAATGCGGCCCCTGATTTTATTGTTTTTCTGTACAGCTTGTTATCTATCTGGCAACGGCCAGGGAGATGAACAGACCTTTGTTGTAAAAGCAAAGCCTCGTATTGAATCTCCGCGCGATACCATGCATAAAGCTTTAGAGATACATTGGAGATTAGGCCCTCCTATGCATGATGGCCAGGAACAAGAAGTCGCAGTCAACATTTTCAGAGAAATGTACCTGATGGAGGCGGACTTTCCATTTTCTTATTGCGATAGTTTTTCATACCAGGATAATAGTCTGCTCGATTCCATCGATTATAAATACAACCGCAAATACCACCCTTACAACTATAAATCTTTAGATATAACCATAGCGCATCTTGAAAAAACGAAGACCTATCATTGCACGAACAATCATCTTGATAATGACGCAGACGATGCATTTAGCAAAATGAAGCCTCGCTCGAAAATCATCATCAGCCTGCATAGAACAACCCGGCTTGGGGAGGAGAAGACAGATACAATCACCTATCATATCGTAAGCTTAGCTCGTGGCTGGAAACTAAAACAAGCCCATGTATACTATGATTAAACAGGGCGCCTAAAAAAGGCAAGGGTGCCTAATATATATTAAATATGTTTAAATGAAAAAGCTTTCGGGTTACCTGATTAGTGTAACCTTTGTTATTGGGGCATTAACGCTTATCGGCTGGTGGCTCGACCTGGAATTTTTGAAGTCGTTTGCCAACAACGAAGCTATGAATCCGGTAACGGCGCTCAGCATGATTGCCGCTACCGGGTCATTCTTTCTGCTACGAAAAATAAATGCCGGTCCAAAAGGCGTGGTTATTGCCAGGGCACTTGCCTCCTTTGTGCTGAGTATTGCCGTATTTAAACTGCTGGTACTAACCGGTATAAATGCGGGTATAGACTACTGGCTGTTTAAAGATAAAGTACTGGCCGCAAGCCGCGGACCAGCGCGGTCTGATTTGCTAAGTGTGGTTAACTCGGCCTATGGTTTTTCGGTAACTGGCATCAGTTTGTTGCTGATGAACAGACCGGGGAAATGGCCCGGAATTGTCATTAATTATCTCGCTCTTTCAGGATTTATTATCGGGGTGTTTGTTTGTATTGGATTTATTTACCATGTACCTGAGTTCTATGGCATATTGCCTTATATGGCTGTATCACCGGCCACCGGTGTATGTTTTACCTGCTTTTCGCTGGGCATGTTGTTTGAAAACAGCGAAGCGGGTTTTATGAGGGTGTTAAGCACCCATCTTTTGGGCGGCGAAATTGCTCGTCCACTGATACCTATCGGGGTTGGCGTGCCTTTGGTTTTTGGATACCTGAAACTATCGCTGGCTTCGAGGATTACATTTTCGGATGCCCTGGGAACCGCTGCTTTAAACGTGGGTATTATCGTAGTATTTTTAGTGGTGCTTTGGTTCCTGGCCAAAACAATGAACCATTCGGATGCCGAGCGCCGGCAGGCTGAAACAAGACTTGAAAAACAAGCGCGCTTGTTTAGCATTTTGCCCGACGCCGTAGTGTATGGAAATAAAGACCTTACCATTAACAGCCTGAACCCGGCAGCTCGGCAAATATTTGAAGTAACCGGCGACCCGGCTGAACTTAAGCTGGATGATTTGTTTAAAATTGAAGTGCCCGGTTCGACCCGCGAGGCGGTGCAAAGAGACCTTTGGGGAGATAAGGGATTTTGGAGAGGAGAATCGGTGTTGACTACGCGTACCGGTAAAAAGATAAAAGCCATGGTATCGGTCAACGCACTTAAAAACGATGCCGGTGAAAAAACGGAGTGGGTGGGTGTTTACACCGATATAGGACTGCTGCGCCTGAATGAGGAACTAGAGTTAGCCAACAGTTACCTGGAACAACTGGCCTTTATCAGTGCACACGATATCAAATCGCCGATCCTTGCCCTGAATGGTTTAATGGATGTAATGTATCACTCTAAAAATCTGAAGCCAGAGGATGTTCGGGTACTTGACTTGCAAAAAAATGTAATAGGACAGATGCAGCTTACCAACAAGGCCCTGAATGAAATACTGAGGCTGCGTCAAAACCTGAAGGACATCAGCGACAACGAAACGCTGCCTTTGGGCGAAATTGTGAAGCAGGTAATTAATACGCTTGAAACAGAAGTCAGGGCCACCGGTGCAAATCTTCAGGTGGAAATGGATGGGGTATCAGCAATCAGGTTTCCACATGTTTATTTTCAAAGTTTGTTCCACAACCTGATTTCGAATGCTCTCAAATACCAGGACCCGGAAAGGCCATTGGTGGTAAAATTTACGGGTAAGCGGATAGATGCGGAGAACATCCGGTTTACCATTGAGGACAACGGCCTGGGCTTTGACATGGCCCAAAACCAGCACCGCCTGTATGGCATGTTTAAGCGCTTCCACAACCATGTGCCCGGCACCGGTATAGGCCTGCACATTGTAAAATCAATTGTTGATGCTTTTGATGGAAAAATTGATGTGGAAAGCACACCGGGCAAAGGGACAAAGTTCGTGCTTCAGTTTAATGTAGGGCGGCTACTGTAGACTTTGAAAACCTACTTGTCTTCTATTTTTTGGGAAATTCTTTCGGTAGCCGATTTGGTGTAGCAATCAACACCATTGTTCATCATCCAGGTAACAAGTTTTTTCTGGTCAAAAGACATCGCCCCCTTGCCAAACACAATGGATTTGTTTTGTCCGTTATAAATAAAGTTGATGAGGCCGGTAACAGGGCCGCGATAGTTTCTCACTATTACCAACTCCTTGATATCCGCATATCGTATTTTATAAGTAACCTGAGGCGTTATAAAATCAGCCACAACGATGCCGTCCTCCATAAAGAAAGTGAATGCGTCTCTCCTCACAAGAAAGTAACCGGATACAAGACACGATGCCACACCTGCCAAATGAGCCGGTATAACACTGCCGTGGTAAAGCAGCAGCATAGCCAGGTAGCCCACGGAGTACATCAGCCAAAAGTAAAAGCCGGTATTAAAAAACGAATATTGAAACTCAAACCCTGAAGCGTATTTTATTTTGCCTGCGGTTATTACGCTCCTGCAATAAGTATATAAACCCGCATTAAACCCTACACTGATGGAGACGGTAACAAGTTCGTTTACAACATAAGGTCCGGACATATGTGAAGCAGGTTGTTGCAGTGTTGCTACTAAATCTTACAAATCAAATCCGCAGCCCGCTTCAAAGTTTCTTCCTCTTTGGCAAAACAGAAACGGATAACGCTGTTGTCAATATTATGCCGGTAAAATACAGATACCGGAATGGTAGCTACGCCCATATCGCGGGTCATTCTTCTGACAAATTCCAAATCGCGTTCATCGCTAATTTTGGAATATGAAGCCAGTTGAAAATAAGTGCCTTCACACTTAAATAATCTGAAACGCGATGATTGAATGGCCAGTTGAAAATAATCTCTTTTGTGCTGGTAAAAGGCGGATAGTTCGAGATATAAATCTGCGCGGGGAAGAATGTCGTTATAAGCTACCTGTGCAATGGAGTTTACGCTAAATACATTAAACTGGTGTACCTTTCTAAACTCCGTCATTAAATTTTTGGGAGCAATGCAATAGCCTATCTTCCAACCGGTGCAATGGTATGTTTTGCCAAATGAACCAACCACAAAACTGCGCTCGGCCAGTTTTGGAAAGCGCAGCACGCTTTGGTGTTGAACCCCGTCAAAAATAATATGCTCATAAACCTCGTCGCTCAGCACTACAATATCAGTGCCACGGGTTATTTTTTCCAGTTGCTGCATATCATAAGCACTCAGCACGGTTCCCGAGGGATTGTGTGGCGTGTTGATGATAATCATTTTAGTGCGCTGACTAATCAGTTTTTTTACGTTGGTCCAGTTAACGCGGTATTCCGGAGCTTCCAGGTCATAATAAAGCGCTTTACCGCCAGCCAGTTCAATAGCCGGTGCATAGCTGTCGTAGGCAGGTGCAAAAAGTATTACCTCGTCATTTTCGCGCACCACCGAAAGTATAGCAGTAAAAATGGCCTGGGTACCGCCGGCGGTAATGGTAATTTCAGTTTCGGGGTCAACAGCTGCCGAATAAAGTTGTTCCGTCTTTTCGGCAATTTTTTCGCGCAACGGCAGGTAGCCGGCCATGTGGGCGTACTGGTTAAAATTGCCGCGCATCGCTTTTTCAACGGCTTCGACTAACAACGGGTGAGGATTAAAATCGGGAAAACCCTGTGATAAGTTGATGGCACCATGCTCCTTTGCCAAAGCAGACATGGTAGTGAAAATGGTGGTTCCAACCGCCGGAAGCTTAGAATTTATATTGGAGGGAAAGTTCATAGGTTAAAGGTACTCGCCTAAATCTGCCACTTTCAGGTCTACGGTAATTTGTTTTATCTCTTGCTCCTGTTGCTTTTCGCAAATCAGCAAAACATCGCCGGTGTCAATCACGCAATAGTCGCGCAGGCCTTGTAATACCACCAGCTTATCCTGCGGCACCATAATCATGTTATTAGCCGAGTCGTAAATCCGCACGTTTTTACCGGCCACGGCATTACCTAAGTAGTCGTGCTCATATACTTCATACAAAGAGCCCCACGAGCCCACATCGCTCCAACCAAACTGCGCTGGAATTGTGTAAACATTGTCAGCTTTTTCCATCACACCGTAGTCAATGGAAATATTTGTGCATTGGGAATAAGCTTCCTTGATAAAGTTTTCCTCGGCTGCCGTATTGTAGTAGGCCGCTCCGTTTTTAAACGCATCTCCAATTTCGGGCAGGTATTTTCGTATTGCCTCCAGGATGGTTTTTGCTTTCCATACAAACATGCCTGAGTTCCACAAAAAGTCGCCACTTTTAATAAACGTACGGGCAATTTCAAGCGATGGCTTTTCGGTAAAGGTCTTCACCTTGTAAAAATCTCCTGTTTTCGATTCGTCCAGGTATTGTATGTATCCATATCCCGTAGCTGGTTTTGTTGGCTTAAGCCCGATAGTAACCAGGTAATTATTGTCGCTTACAAAATCAATGCCTTTTGCAATTACCGCCAAAAACCGGTCTTCCTGTAAAATCAGGTGGTCGGCCGGGGTAATAATAACGGTGGCATTGGGGTCTCTTTGGTAAATTTTATCACAGGCATAGGTGATACACGGTGCAGTATTTCGTCTTACGGGCTCTTTCAGTATCTGGTAATCAACCAGGTTTGGCAATTGTTCCTTTACCAGGTCCTCATAATCATCGGCCGTTACAACATAAATGTTCTCTTCCGGAACAATTGGCAGAAATCTTTCGTAAGTAAGCTGAATGAGCGTTTTTCCCGTATTAAGTATGTCAAGAAACTGTTTAGGGTTGCCGGTACGGCTTTTGGGCCAAAAGCGGCTGCCGATGCCCCCGGCCATTATTACGACATAAACATTACTCATCAAATAAAAATTTTGTTAATCGAAAGCGTGCAAAAATACATAAACGCCGCTGGCAAAAAAACTTGTTCGTAAATTCGCCTCCCCTTCGTCAAAAATGTTTATTATCTTGACCAAACTTTAAAAAAAAGAAAAAACGCTTATAGAGTCAGAGGTTTTACGTTTATTCTTTGTTCATTAAAACAGTACACCCATGCCAGTAGCTACCATGACGCTTGAAGAGGGCCTTCAGGAATATTTTGGCTTTAACAAGTTTAAAGGCAACCAGGAAAAGATTATTAAATCGCTGATGGCCGGCAAGGATACCTTCGTAATTATGCCAACCGGGGGTGGAAAATCGCTTTGCTACCAGTTACCCGCCATTATGAGCGAAGGCGTAGCCATTATTATATCGCCTTTGATTGCTTTAATGAAAAACCAGGTTGATTTGGTCCGTAATTACTCATCGCAGGACAATATTGCCCACTTTTTGAACTCTTCTTTAAGCCGCACCGAGCGCAATGTGGTAATTAAAGACATTAAAGGCGGACAAACGAAAATGTTGTATGTGGCTCCCGAGACCCTGACCAAACAGGAAACCGTGGACTTATTTAAGGAGATTAAGGTGAGTTTTATTGCGGTAGACGAAGCACATTGTATTTCGGAATGGGGGCATGATTTCAGGCCCGAATACCGCCGGATACATGAAATTATTAAGGCCCTTGACCAAAAGTTTCCTTTAATAGCCCTTACCGCTACCGCTACGCCAAAAGTGCAAAGCGATATTGTTAAAACGCTGGAATTGTCGAAGCCCAATATTTTCATCTCCTCATTTAACAGGCCTAACCTGTATTATGAAATACGCCCCAAGAAAACGCCCCAGTTAGCCATTAAAAATATGGTGCAGTTTATTAAGCAGCGTCCGGGAAAATCGGGTATTGTTTATGTGATTAACCGTAAAACTGCCGATGAGCTTTCGCAGGTATTGCGGGCCAACGGTATTAAAGCCGGGGCATATCATGCCGGCCTGGATGGTAAGGTGCGCACCCAAACCCAGGATGCGTTTTTGATGGAAGAACTTGATGTAATTGTAGCTACCATAGCCTTTGGAATGGGTATTGACAAACCAGATATCAGGTTTGTGATTCACTATGATATTCCGAAGTCGCTGGAGAATTATTACCAGGAAACCGGCAGAGGCGGCCGTGATGGAATGGATGGCGAGTGCGTGGTTTACTTCTCGTACAAAGACATTTCTAAGCTGGAGAAACTGTTGCGCGATAAAACAGTGGCCGAACGCGAACGCAACATACAGTTGATTAATGAAACCGTAGCCTATATTGAATCAGCCGAATGCCGCCGAAAATTTCTGCTTCACTATTTCGGCGAAGGTTTTGATGCCAAAGATTGTGGTAAAATGTGCGATAACTGTCGTCATCCTAAAGAAAAACTGGATGTTACTGATAGCACCAAACTGGCTATTAAAACTATACAGGCTTTAAAGGAAAACCACGACCTGCCTTATGTGGTAAAAGTGCTGTTGGGTAAAAAAGGAAAGGAAATTACCGACTTTAAATACGACAAGCTGGAGTTTTTCGGCAAAGGGGCCGACCAGGATGAACATTACTGGAATTCGGTTATAAGGCATGCCATGTTGATGGGCTTGCTGGATAAAGACATTGAGCAATATGGCTTGCTGAAAATTACAAAAGCCGGGCACGACTTTTTGAAGAAACCGGTTGCGCTGAAAGTATCTATCAACCATAATTATGAGGATGATGGCACTGATGTGGTTGTTGATGACGGTGCCGGAAGCCGCGGTGCGCTTGACCCGGCTATGCTGGAAATACTGAAGGACCTGCGCCGCCAGGTAGGCAAGCAAAACAATCTGCCGCCTTACGTTATTTTCCAGGATTTTTCGCTGGAAGAAATGGCTACCAAGTACCCAATTACGGCCGATGAACTGATTAACATACAAGGGGTGAGCAAAGGTAAGGCCGACAGGTATGGTAAGAAGTTTACCGATGTAATACGCAAGTATGTAGATGAGAATGAAATTGAACGCCCAACCGATTTTGTGGTGAAGAGTGTGGTGAATAAGAGTGGCGACAAAGTGCGTATAATACAGGCTATTGACAAGCGTATTTCGATCGACGAAATAGCCAAAATGCTGGGCATGAAACGCGGTGTGCTGATTAATGAAATTGAAACCATTGTTAACTCGGGCACCAAAGTAAATATTGACTATTACCTGAACGATATACTGGATGAGGACCTCATTAACGATATCTATGAATACTTCCGCACGGCTGAAACAGACTCGTTAGATGCAGCATTTGAAGAATTTAAGGGTGATGATGTTGAACCGGAGAATATACACCTGGTGCGCATTAAGTTTATGAGCGAACTGGCGAATTAAGAATTCGCATAAAACAAAAAGGGCCATGGCTTTATCAGCCATGGCCCTTTTTGTTTTATATGTTTTTGTTACTTTTTCAAATCGTATTCCTTGTTACCATTTAACAGGTTCAGGTTACTTTTGGTTAGCGTAAGGATGTTGAACATACGGGCAGTACTGTCTGAAGCGCCGTTATTCAACAATTGGAGGTCTTCTTCGCTATTCACCAACTGCCATGTGCCGTTACCTAAATAAGGAGTAATGGTGGTATCAACAAAGCGCAGGGTATCGTAATGAACAACCCCGCTAACTGTATCAGAAGTAATGGTGGAGTCACTAATGAAAGTAAATATCTTATAGCTTTCGGTAAAGGTATTGTTTTGGTTAATTTGTAACTGGTAGCCGTTATTGGTAGTGTCAAAAGCCGCAGTTTTATCCTGGTTTGCGTACAGATATTTGTTCAGCTTCCAGGTGCCGCAAAGCTTGTTTACAAACTCTTTACGGTTGCAGGCGCAAAGTAAAAGCACAAAGGCTAATGAAACGAAAAGTAAGTTCTTCTTCACGGTATATTTTTTAGGCTTTAAAATAAACTATAACTTCTTGGCTAAATAAAACTGCGAAGTATCAGTATCTAACTGTACATCGCTTCCACTAAGATCGAAAATAGTGTAGGTGCGTTGCGTCAATGTAGGCACTAAAACCATGGAGTCGTTATATGCCAGGGTTGAGTCGGTTAATACCAGGTTTACGAAATGATTAGCAAAGGTGTAGGTTCCGCTATTGGTTGCCGGATAAATGGTATCTACATAGTTAACCCCCGCCACTGTAGTATCATGAATAACCCCATTGTCTTTCTCAACAAAAGTGCCATTAGCGTTAAACGTAATGCTATAAAAAGGATTAGCAGCCTGCCACTGTGCGGTTTCGTCTACATTCTTGTAAAGGTATTTGTATACTGTCCAGGTACCGGTAAGGTCTTTGGTATACAATTTATCTTTATTGCAGCCCGTAATCACCACAACAAGAGCAACCATTAAAACGCCGAATATTTTCTTCATTACACGATTGATTTTCTGAATGCCGAAGATAAAAAAGAAATCAATTCTCAAAATGTTTTTTAAAAAAACGTAATAATAACTGTTAATCAAGCCGTTAGCCTATTTCTTCAAACACGCCAGAGGCCTTGTTTTTCTTAACATTATCCCAGTCAAAGTATCTTCCGTTCATAGCTACATAAACGCCCTTGGGCAGCGATTGCACAAAAGCCAGGGCACTGCCCAGGTTAAAGAGCCCGTCGGAGCTGCCGAATTTGTAGGGAACCATGGCGCCGGTTAAAACAATAGTTTTATCGAGGTTAGCCCGGCCAAGTTCTTTGGCGGTAATTTCCATGGTGTCGGTGCCGTGTGTAATAACAATGCGTGGCTCGGAGCAATTACGGCAGTGCTGCACTATCTGCTCGCGGTTGGCAGCCGTCATTTCAAGGCTGTCAATCATCATCAGCGTATCAACTTCAATGGGCAGGTGCGACCGGCCCAGTTGCAATATCTCGGGTACATGGGTATGCTTAAAATAAAGCCTTCCCGCTATTTCATCGTACTCTTTATCGAAGGTGCCGCCGGTAACCAGTATTTTAATTGCCATGCTGCGAAAATGGGGAATTCAATTGTGCCTGCCAAGCTTACTTCTTTACACTTACCCGCCAAATGGTGTTGCTGGCATCATCATCAACCAATAGTGAGCCATCGTACAGCACAGCTACTCCAACCGGTCGGCCATACACTTCCGATTTAGCGCGGTCAGCAATAAACCCGGTTAAAAAATCCTCAGGTGGGCCTGTGGGTCTCCCATCTTTAAAAGGCACAAATGCCACCCGGTACCCTGTTAGCACCGACCGGTTCCACGAGCCGTGCTGGCCAATGAAAGCGCCACCCTGGTATTTGGCCGGAAAGGCGGTTTTAGTATAGAAACACAAACCCAGTGAGGCCGTGTGTGAATCTAATGACACATCAGGCACTATGGCTTTAGCAACCAGGTCGGGGCGCTGGTCTTTTTTGTCAATCCTCGGGTCTAAATGCTGCCCGAAGTAGGAATATGGCCACCCGTAAAATCCACCGTCCTTAACGCTGGTTAAAAAATCGGGTACCAGGTCATCGCCCAGGTTATCGCGCTCATTTACTGCGGTCCACAGGGTGTGGGTACCGGGCGCCCAATCCATGCCCACCGGATTGCGCAGGCCACTGGCATAAATGCGCTCTCCACTGCCATCGGGGTTTATTTCAATGATGTTAGCCCGGTGGTCTTCATGCGCTATGCCATGCTCGGCTACGTTGCTGCCCGAGCCCACCGTAACATATATTTTGCTGCCATCCGCATTGGCAATCAGGTTGCGGGTCCAGTGGTTGTTATAGCCACCGGCCGGTAACGACAATATTTTTTCCCCTTTGGCAGTAATTTTGGTTTGCCCGGTTTTGTAAGGAAACCGGAGTACACCATCGGTATTCGCTACATAAAATTTGTCGCCAAGTAATAGCATACCAAAGGGTTGATTGAGGCCTTCTAAAAAAGTATCGCGCTCAACCGGTTGCCCGTTTTTATCCATGCCCCTGAAAAGCACAATAATATTGGCGCTGCCCAGGCCGGTATTAGCACACGTAACCAGCACATCATTATTAGGCAACATGTATATCCAGCGGGGATTTTTCATCCCGTCAGCGTACTTATTAACCACAAAGCCTTCGGGGGCTTTGGGTGTTTTGCCTTCGGGCCAGCCTATTACTTTGCTGTTGTTGTGCACCGCCGGCGTGGCAAAGGGCTCAGGAAGATTATCGGGAGATTGCGCCAAACAACCCAGCGCAGAAACCCAAAGCGCAGAAACCACGCAAAAATGTTTCGTATTCATAGTTTTTAAAATTTGTTTTTGTCTGTCACTTATCCAGCCACCGGTGTGTCTTTAACCAGTGTAAGTCCTGCTAATTCGCGATCGATAAAGGCTACTTCTTCGGGCGATAAATTAATGACCCCGGCGCGTGCGTTTTCAACCGACTGAGTTTCATTCCGTGCTCCGG
>Ga0316217_10001364_pt1 | contig 31945 bp, 17 predicted proteins | sample 1anoAmetaG_FD_203633 | JGI IMG/M metagenome (GOLD analysis project Ga0316217, IMG submission 203633) | Freshwater microbial communities from Trout Bog Lake, Wisconsin, USA - 1anoA | ecosystem: Environmental > Aquatic > Freshwater > Lake > Hypolimnion/Profundal zone | place: USA: Wisconsin... | reverse complement strand
GCCCACGTATTTGAAGAGATTGTTGGTCAGGTTCTGGCCAAAGGGACTGATGAAATTCGTCCCATAATCCATCGTGGACAACACAACCGCCGCCCCGGCGAAAACCGGCCCCGGTTTCACCGGCCAGGCCGCGCGGGTGATGACCAGTGCCTTATTGGCCGCAATGCGGTCGCGGGCATCCCACAATATCGTCCCTGGATTGCGCGGCTGCGCCACCACATTCGTCAGGGTGATCACCGTGCCGGCAGTCAATCCGCCGGCGGGATTGTGCGCAAACCCAGGAGGAATGCCATGCGCGTCGTTGCCGTCACCCCAGATTTGCGTGGTCGGCTGCGTCGGGTTGCTCAAATCGATTTCATAGCCGTCCTCCCACTGGTCGTAGTATATCACCGTGCCATTGCCGGTAACCACAATCGAAAAAGTTGAGAGGATGGACGAACTGGTGCCGCTGATGATCGAATTGTTCGCCTGATAAATCTGCGCCTCGGGCATCGGCAGATAAAACTCCTGCACCAAATTCACCGCCCCCAGATTCTCCGCCAAGCCACACAGTATGACCAAGGTCAGCACTCCCCAAGCGATGGCGCAGACGGGCATTGAGGGGAGGCAAGAATTGCGTTTAGAGATCACGTTCATGTTCACGGTTGCCTCTGCTTGAGAGCAAAGGTTACGAAAGCCGCGTAATTCTGACATTGGCCCTCTTTGAAGCAATTCACACGCCAAAATGCATTTTGCAATGGGTTTAACTCCAAAATTTGCCTGATTATTGGGCACATTTGTCCCAATTATGGCGCAAAACTGTCCCAATTAAGAGTTTCCAGAACGCGGTGGGCATCAAGGGTGTGATGCAAGCTCTCTCCGCCTCTCCATGCTCAACCCATGCACTCCAAAGAATTCAAAATCGAAGGTCCAAGGATCTCAAATGGGGGCAATTATTGCCTGTTGGGCGTTGTATGGTGGATGTTTCTTCTGGTTTAGGGGTTCAATGGCGAAAGATTTTCAGAACGTTCTCTTCAAAAACTCAAGAACATCCAACATTCAGCTTCCAACATCCAATGCCGGTAGGAACTGAGCGGTCTGGACAATGGTGGCCTGACCATCATATCATTGGCCAATCAACAACCATGCAAATGAATCAGCTAAAATCCTCAGTCGCCATTTTGTCTTCCGTTGCCGCGTTGAATCAGTGTGCCAACGCCGCCACCTTTGGCGATGACGCCGCATTCCTGAAACAGCACACCGAAATCTTGGTTTTGAGCGACCGCTCGGGCCAGGCCAAAGTGGCGGTTTCGCCCGCCTGGCAGGGCCGGGTAATGACCAGCACGGCGGGAGCCGACGACGGACTCAGTTTTGGCTGGATCAACCGCGAGCTGATCGCCTCGGGAAAGACGGTTCCGCACATCAATGTATTTGGCGGCGAGGACCGGTTCTGGCTCGGCCCCGAAGGCGGACAGTTCTCGATCTTTTTCGCCCCGGGCGCCAAGTTTGAACTGGCCGACTGGTACACGCCGGCTCCGTTCGACACACTCCCCTTCAAGGTGGCCAGCCACAGCCGGAGCGCGGCGGCCTTCACCGCGGAATTCGCGCTCACCAATTATTCAGGCGCCCGTTTTGACGTCGCGGTCAAACGCACGGTGCGCCTGCTCACACCGGCTGCGGCTTGGGCGAAACTGGGCGTGGCCCCGGCCAAAGAGGTCAATTTGGTGGCCTACGAAACGGACAACCAAATCAGCAACGCGGGCAAGAACTCCTGGGGCAAGGAAACCGGGCTGCTTTCGATCTGGATTCTGGGCCAGTTCAACGCCGCGCCTGCCACCACCATCGTGGTTCCGATCAAAGCCGGCCCGGAATCGGAACTGGGGGTGAAAGTAACCTCGGATTATTTCGGCGCCATTCCGCCCGATCGTCTGGCGGTGAAAGATGCAGTGCTCTTTTTCAGCGCGGACGGCAAGTTCCGCAGCAAAATCGGCATCAATCCCCAGCGGAGCAAAGCCGTGCTCGGCAGCTACGACGCCGGCAATCATGTGCTTACCTTGGTGCTGTTCAACCAACCCGCCGACGTGACCGATTATGTCAATTCCCTATGGAAGTTGCAGGAGCATCCGTTTGGCGGCGACGCGATCAATGCCTACAATGATGGACCGCCCGCTCCGGGCGCAAAACAATTGGGTCAGTTCTACGAAATGGAGTCCTCCTCGCCGGCGGCGGCACTGACGCCGGGCCAGAGCCTGACACATGTCCGACAAACCCTGCATTTGACCGGACCCGAACCGGCATTAAATACCCTTGCCCAAGCGACATTGGGCGTCACACTGGATGAAATCAAAGCCGCCCTGCCGAACCAGTAAAAGGGTCTAATCGCAATGCCTTTCGCTAGCACCCAGCCATGTCGCGACTTCGGACTTATGCCAAACACGTCAGTGCCTGGGGCTGTCCGAGAAAACTCTTTCGTCCTGAACGGATGACGGAAGCGCACTTGCTGCTCGCGTTGGCTCCATGAAGCCCTCGCAGAAAGAACTTTAGGGTCCATTTGGAAATCAGTGGCGACTCGGCGGGGGCATTGGCGCAGTGGTTCCTGTGGCTGACCCCGCCAAGGCAACAAGGTAATCGTCGTAGTTTATTCCATAACGGCGCAAATTGGGAAGTTGCCGGGGTTGGCACGGATCAAAAGGCTGCCAAGGCAGTTTGAATGGGGACAGGATCAGGGATTGAACCCGCTGCCGGGGAGCCAGCAGGATGCTCAGCGTGGGGTTGGCCCAATCCCAGGCAAAATCCAGCGCCTGACCGTCTTGGGAAGCCACGGCAAAGGGAGTGTCCGCCAATCGCACCGGGCCGCGATGCGAAACCAAGACTCCACGCCACTCGCCGACAAAGCCAGTCCATTGCCAGGTCACGGCCATCAGCCACAACGATTGCGCCAGCAACAACGAGGCGCCGCAACAGACCAGATAGTGGTGGCGCCTTTCAAACCACGCCGGCCAAAGGAGCAAACAGCTCGCCAGGAGGAGTAGCGCAAACGGCACCAGCAATTGCAGGGAGCGCAACTCGTATTGGCGCTCGGCGCCGGTGTCCGCCGGATGCAATAGCGGGCCCACCGCCCAAATGAGCATGACCCACGCGAACAAAGCCTGCTCCAGCCGGAAACGGCTCCGCGTGAAGCCTCTTCCGCTCAGGCAAACCAAGGCCGCCAGCACCAGCCAGACAAAAGTCCAAATCATCGGCGGGGTCGGGTTGAGCACAATTTGAGATATGCCGTATTTGAAGCCGCCGAGGTTGTTGGGGCATTCCGGATAACAAATTCCGTCCAAGGCAATCAACGCCGACGCGAACAGTAGCAGCGTGGCCACGGCGAGCGCGCCGCGCGCCCACGGCGCATCGCCGCCGCGAACGATGCGCAAGACCGCCAACACCGCCAGCGGAGGGCCCAGAAAGAACAGTGACTCATAACTGAACAGCAAAATCAGCGCGGAAACGATGAGAATGACCGCCGCCAGCGGTTTCAGGGGGCGCGCAAAGGCAATTGCGAAGAGCGCGGGCCAGAAAAAGGCATGGGCCACGTTGTACTCGCCGACCGGCATGAAACCGGCGTTCAAGTAACCTGCCGCACAGCCCAGCATGGCCAGCCAAAAATGCCGGGGGGCCAGCCACCAGCAAAACAACAGGGCAGTCGACCACGGCAGGAAACACCCCAGACCGAAGGCCAGCTCCAAGGCGTGCAGGTTGGTCACCCCCAGGTGAATCGCGGTGACGGTGGGCAACTGGTAGATGAAGGAGGCAAAGTCGCGGTTCTTGGCCAACTCCGCGAAGTTGCCCGCCTTCAAAACCGCGGTCAGTTGATAGGAACCGTCCGCATAAAGGCAGCGCAGGGAAAGGACGGAAAGGAACATGGCCAGCCCAAATGCGCCGCAGGCCCACCGGGTGAGTTTGCCAGCCAGGGCGGCCAGGGCCGCGGGAGGCACATCATTTTCCGCGGCCGGATTCAGCTTCATCGTGTTCCTGCATTTTTGAATGAGGCCAAAAGCGCGACCGGGAGTCAAGTGAACAAGCCCTGAAGCCCTGCATCAGCGGGGGCGGCCGCAACCAATCTGTTCCCGCGCGCGCCATCGTTCTTGCCCGCGAAAATCGACTCCTTCCGGGACGAGGGCGAATGATTTTGCGCCGCCGCCGGAGGCGCCGGGCAGCGGCGGACGGCGGTTTTCGTTCGTTATTTGGATTTTGAACCCCGTTTTCCGGTTTTGCGCATGTCAAAAAATGCGAAGTTATTGTCAATTTTGGTGAAGCCAAAACGCCGCGCTTGTATCAGCATTAGGGTGCGGACTTTGGTACAAGTTAAGAACCATTTATAGGGACCGAGCACCGCCCAAGAAAACCATTATTGACATTGACACGACAACGAATATGCACGCGAGAAAGTTACTACCGGCCAAACTAACCATGCTCCTATTCTGCCTGTCCGCCGCCGCGGCCCGCGCAGGGGATGCCGACCTTAACATTCCATCGCTCACCCAAGTGAAGTTCGATGGGCTCTGGGGCGTCACTGGCTTTCAATTGATGTACATGGGGATCGTGATGTGCGGCGTGGGCGCGATCTTCGGTCTGGTGCAATACATGCAGACCAAGGCGCTGCCGGTCCACAAGTCCATGGCCGACGTTTCGCAGACTATCTGGGGCACCTGCAAGACCTACCTGTTCCAGCAGGGAAAATTCCTGGCCATCCTCTGGCTGCTCATCGCGTGCTGCATTTTCTTTTACTTTAAAATCCTGCAGCACAAGTCCATAACGGATGTCCTGGTCATCCTGGTTGCCTCGGTGCTGGGCATTCTCGGCAGCTACGGCGTGGCCTGGTTCGGCATCCGCATCAACACCACTTCCAATTCGCGCACGGCATTCGCCGCGCTCAAGGGCGCCCCGGTGAACGTGGTGAGCATTCCGCTCCGCTCCGGCATGAGCGTGGGTCTGCTGCTGGTGGCGGTGGAACTGTTCTTCATGATCAGCATCCTGATTTTTCTGCCCGGCCAACTGGTGGGCCCCTGTTTCATCGGTTTCGCCATCGGCGAATCACTGGGGGCCAGCGTGCTGCGCATCTGCGGCGGCATTTTCACCAAGATCGCCGACATCGGCTCGGACCTGATGAAGATCGTGTTCAAGCTGCCGGAAGACGACCCGAAGAATCCCGGTGTCATTGCGGATTGCACGGGCGACAACGCCGGTGACTCGGTGGGGCCGACGGCGGACGGATTTGAAACCTACGGCGTGACCGGGGTGGCGCTGATTGCGTTCCTCGCGCTGGCGCTGGCAGGCAACCAACTGGCCTGCGCCACGCTGATCGTTTGGATGTTCACCATGCGCGCCCTGATGATTGTGACTTCGCTCGTTTCCTATTTCCTGAACGAAGGCATCACCCGCGCGAAGTTCGGCGACAAGAAGGATTTCGACTTTGAAGAACCGCTGACCCACTTGGTGTGGATCACCTCGGCGGTTTCCATTGTGGTGACGTTCATTGCCAGCTATCTGCTGCTCTCGAAGCAAACTGGCATTGATCCGAATCTCTGGTGGGTGCTCTCGGCGATCATTTCCTGCGGCACGGTGGCCGGCGCCGTGATTCCGGAATTCACCAAGGTTTTCACCAGCACCAATTCGCAGCACGTCAAGGAAGTCACCACCTGCTCCCATCACGGCGGCGCGTCGCTGAACATTTTGTCCGGCTTCGTGGCGGGCAACTTCTCCGCCTTCTGGATGGGCTTCGTGATTCTGTGCCTGATGTTCTGCGCCTGCCTGCTGGCCACCTATACCAATTCGCCCATCGTAGAGCTCATGCCTGCGCAGTTCAAATTCGCCGCGCCCATCTTCGCGTTCGGCCTGGTGGCGTTCGGCTTCCTGGGCATGGGTCCCGTGACCATCGCCGTGGACAGCTACGGACCGGTGACCGACAACGCCCAGTCCGTTTATGAATTGAGCCGCATTGAAGCGCTGCCGAACATCGCGCGCGAAATCGAGTCCGATTTCGGCTTCAAGCCGGACTTCGAAAACGCCAAGCATCTGTTGGAAAAGAACGACGGCGCGGGCAATACCTTCAAGGCTACAGCCAAGCCGGTGCTGATCGGCACGGCCGTCGTGGGCGCCACCACCATGGTGTTCGGCATCATCATGCTGCTGCAAGGACTTTACGAAGCCCAGATGGCTCCGGGCGGGCTCGGCGCGGCCGGACCATTCAAGCCGGTCATTGAAGCGTTGAGCGTGGTGCAGCCGGAAATCATCCTCGGCCTCCTGATGGGCGGCGCGGTGGTGTACTGGTTCACCGGCGCTTCCTGCCAGGCCGTCGTCACCGGCTCCTATCGCGCGGTCGTCTATATCCAGGACCACATGAAGCTGGATGCCACCACCGCCTCGGCGGAAGACAGCAAGGAAGTCGTCCGCATCTGCACCGTCTATGCCCAGAAAGGCATGTGGAACATCTTTATTGTCATCTTCTGCATGACGCTGGCGCTGGCGTTTTTCAACCCGTATTTCTTCATCGGCTACCTCGTGGCCATCGCGTTCTTTGGCCTGTTCCAAGCGATCTTCATGGCCAACGCGGGCGGCGCGTGGGACAACGCCAAGAAAATTGTCGAGGTGGACTTGCGCCAAAAGGGCACCGCCCTCCATGCCGCGACCGTCGTGGGCGACACCGTGGGCGATCCCTTCAAAGACACTTCGTCCGTGGCGTTGAACCCGGTCATTAAATTCACCACGCTGTTCGGCCTGCTGGCGGTGGAAATCGCCGTCACCATCCACGAACAGAGCATCAAAACGCTGATCGGCGGGTTCTTCCTCATTATCGCATTGGTCTTTATCTATCGTTCCTTCTACTCCATGCGCATTCCCGAAGAGGATTTGCATGCGGACGAGCCGAGCGCGCAGGCGCCGGCTGGAAAAAAGGCCATTGAACCTGGAGTGACCAAAACCGCCACGTCAGGCAAGGCGGAGACCGCCAACGTGGCTGCCCAGAAACGCTGAAACCGCTTTTGCCCCAAGCCGTCTGCCGCCACCGCGCGGCAGACGGTTTTTTTTGCCTGGGCAATTCTCTCATGCTCATGCTCAAAACCGAAAAAGTGAGGATGAGGATGAAAATGATGCTTAACCACTGACGGCAACTTGCCGAAGTGAATATAAACGGTTATCTTGGGGGGGATGATGATTGGTCTGACGAAACAAGAGCGGCGGGTGCTGGGGATTATCGCCGCCTTGCTGATCACAGGCTGGGCGACCCGGAGCTATCGGGCCGCGCATCCGCCGCCCGCGCCATCACCAGAGCCTGGCGCGGCGCGGGCCCCGGCCGTGATTCAGTCCGCAAAACCTTGATATGCAAGAAATCAATTTCGATGAATTAGTGGACACGCTGCTGGCACAGGACGGCCGGTACGCGCGCGACGCCTATCATTTCACCCGCGAAGCGCTCGACTTCACACAAAAACTCGTTACCCGGGAACACAAGGGGACTGTGCGCCACCATGTCTCCGGTCAGGAGCTGCTCGAAGGCATCCGACAGTATGCGCTGCAACAATACGGCCCGATGGCTGCGACGCTGCTCGAGGAATGGGGTGTCCATCAGTGCTGCGACTTTGGCGAGATCGTCTTCAACATGGTGGAAAATGGCCTGCTGCAAAAGACTGACAAAGACACCCGCGCCGATTTCCAGCAAGGTTACGATTTCACGGACGCCTTCCGGAAGCCGTTCTGGCCCGCGAGCAAATTGAAGGAAGCGGTGAAACGTGATGCGTGAGTCGTGAGGCTTCGTTTCCTTGTCACCTCTTTGCCCTTTTCGGGTGCTTAGGAGCTGATATGATGAAAACCGAAGCAGTGCATGCGGCGCAGCAAAACGATGCCGACTTGGTGGCCGAAAGCCTGGGTGGAAATGAGGAGGCTTTCCGGCAGATTGTCGAACGGCATCAAAGCCTGATCTGCTCCCTGGCCTATTGCGCCACCGGCAGTGTGAGCCAGAGCGAGGATTTGGCCCAAGAGACCTTTATCCGGGCGTGGAAGGAACTTGCCAAACTTCGCGAGCCGGCGAAATTACGGGCGTGGTTGTGCAGCATTGTCCGTTTTCTAAGCAGCAAACAACTTCGCCGGCAAGACCGCGAACCGGCCCACGCCGCCGAACCGATGGCCGGCCTGGCTGAAGCCGCCGCCGCCGGACCGCTGCCATCCAATCAAGCGATCAGCAATGAGGAACATGCCATTCTATGGCGCTCGCTCGAACAACTTCCCGAAATCTATCGCGAACCGCTCGTGCTCTTTTACCATCAGCACCAATCCGTGGAAGCCGTCGCGCAAAACCTCGAATTGTCCGAGGACGCCGTAAAGCAACGTTTGTCCCGCGGCCGGAAAATACTGGAGGCACAGGTGCAGGCATTTGTGGAAGGCGCGCTGGAGCGGACCAATCCCGGACCAGCCTTCACGCTCGGAGTCCTCGCCGCGTTGCCGGCCATGGCCCTTTCCGCCAAGGCCGCCACGCTGGGGGCGGCCGCCAAAGGCGGCGCGGCGGCAACCAGTTCCGGCTTGCTGGGTTTGCTCGGCGCCATTCTGTGTCCTCTATTGGCCTTTCTAAATCTATTCGTGGCTTGGCGACAGAGCCATAAGACGGCGCGTTCGGACCGCGAACGTAAAATTTACAGGATTTTCTACCCCGTGCTCGCCGGCAGCATCGTCGCCATGATTTTGCTGGCCAGCCTGCTGATGTCCCACGGCAGCGAGCTCATCAAAACCAATCCTGGCTGGTTCGTCGGTTTAAACCTTGGGTTGATTTTGGGCTACCCGCTGCTGCTCATTCTGTTTTGCCTCTGGTTTTACCGCGCGGTAAAAAAATTGGCGCTGGAACTGCCGACGGCAAAGGTAGCAAGCCCAGCAAGAAACCCTTTCTGGGAATACCGCAGCCGGTTTGAATTGCTTGGACTGCCGTTCATTCACCTCCGCTCCGGCGGTTGGCAGCGCGGCCGGCCGGTCAGAGAATTGAAGCCGGTGAAGGCGTGGATTGCCGCCGATGATGCTTTCGCGTTCGGGGTGTTGTTCGCCTACGGCGCCGTGGCGGTCGCACCCGTCAGCATCGGGGCCTGCGCCATCGGTTTGTTCTCCTACGCCGCAATGTCCATCGGCGCATTCTCGGTAGGCGGATTCAGTTTTGGCTTATGGGCCTTCGGCCCCGTCGCGTTTGGGTGGCAGGCGTTTGGCGACACGGCCATCGCGTGGCACGCGGCGTGTGGCGGCCAATATGCCGTCGCGCATGATCTTGCCCGTGCTGCCACTGCCCATGCGGCGCAGGCGAACAACGAACTCGTGGAACACTTCATGAAAACGAATCCGTTTTTCCGGTTCTGCGGCCTGACTTTGCGTCCCTGCGTATTCTGGCTGATGTGGCTTTGGGCCATTCCCATCATGATTTCCATGATGCTCCAGTGGCGCAGGCTGGCAAAGCGGCGCAAACCTTCGCCGTCACAAAGTTAGTCTTGTTGTCCGGCCTCACCTAAATCCTCCCCATGAATCTCAGGAAACATCCAACATCCAACATCGAACGCCCAACATCCAGTGAATGGCAAAAAAACAAGAAATACTTGAATCTCCATTGGCTTCGTGGTCTTCTGTTTAAAAATTCCAAATAGAATTCATCGCAATCTGAAAACTGCGATAGTGTCATGATCTACACCCTCCCAGCCCTGCTTGAAATAATGCTTGTCGAGCGGGCGGATGGACTCCACCTCCATCCAGGCGAGAAACCGGTGGTGGAGGTGGCGCGAAATTTATTTCAAGTATCCGGCCCCCGAATAGAGCCAGGCGATATCGAGGCCTTGCTTCGGCAGGTTGCCGACAAAGAGGAGATTCGGGAGTTTCAATCGGTCGGGATTGTTTCGTGTCGTCATCATGTTCCGGGCAGGGCGTGGTTCAACGTCATGGCGTTCAGGGAACAGAGCCAAATCAGGCTGGAAATAAGGTCGGTTTGCTAGCGGCCCCATGGAGTATTTGGCAGCCGACGTGAGAATCATACGCGTGCGCTGGGGGGCTGATACGGAAAGAAACGCTGGCCTGTGCGTCCACGCTGTACCGCCGAATGACCGTCGGCGGTTTCGCGGATTGGCAACCCGCTGGCCGTCCAATGCCCCACGCCGGTCGCCACCCGGCCGGTTGCCAACCGGCGATACAGCCGATTGACAACCGGCGCTACCAGCTTCGCGCTCACGGGTCGTTTCTCTTCCTTGCTGCTACCTCAACGAGATCGGGTGCGCCGCCGAATCTCCCCGGAAATTCCAAATCCGCACGCCAGCCGCATGTTCCGCCACAACGGCAGGCTGAACCTGGCCAGCCGGAATATCACCACTCCAACCCGCCGCGCAATTCGCCAAGGTCACTCCCTCCACGAATCGCAGGTTGAATCCATCCAACTCATGGGGTTCCACCGACGTCGCCACTTTCGTGGGACGATTGTCATAAACGCCGCCTGGATATTTCGTCCAGCGCCCAAAGCGAATCGCAATATTTTTGAGGGTGACATTTTGGATCACGCTCTGAGGCGAACCATTGATGCGCACGCTGTTCTCCGCCCGGCCCAGCACATTTTCCACCCGCACCGCTTGCAGCCGACCCAGTTTCGTATCCGCCGTGCGCGGAATGGCCGTGAACGAAATCGCCTCCCCCCTGCCCCACCACGGATCACTGTGATAACGCGAAACCAAAGAAATATCGCGGAACACCACATTGGAAATGCCGCCCTCGTCGCGCAGTTGAATGCACAGACCGCGGCTGCCCGACAGGATGCGACAGCGCTCGAATAAAATATTGTGGATGTCGCCGGTTGTTTCCGTGCCGATCTTCAAGCCGGCGTCCTGGGTGCGGATGACGCAATCGTGGACATAAATGTTGGCGCAGTCGCCAAAGTCATTGGTCTGCCGCGTGGATTTTACAACAATCGCGTCGTCGCCGCAGGTAAGGCGGCAATTTTTGATCTCCACGTTGCGGCAATGGTCGGGATCAATCCCGTCGTCGTTGGGCACGTCAAGCCGGTTTTGCACGGTCACGTGGTCCACCAGCACATGCTCACAGCCAAGCAGGTGGAGACCCCAATACGGCGCGTCGCCAAACGTCAGGTCGCGCACGACGAGATTGGTGCAGCCCGTCAGCACGAACATTTTGGGCCGCCAGGCGGCGAACAGCCACCATTCATTCGGCGCGTCGTAATTCGTCATAAACGCCAGCGACTGGCCCAGAATTTTCCCCGAGCCGGTGATTTTCAGGTTGGCGGCGTTGCTGGCCATGATCACCCCATCGCCGGCGTAATCGCCCTGGTTGGTGCTGATGAGCAGCGTGCCCGCCAGATGAAAATTAATCCCAGCCTTGAGCTGCAGGGTGGCTGTGAGAAAAGTGTGGCGGCGCGGAACCAAGACCGTTCCGCCCGCCTGCGCCGCCGCGTCAATCGCGCGCTGGATGGCTGCCGTATCCAGCGTCGCGCCATCCCCCCGCGCCCCGAAATCGAGCACGTTGAAAGTTTTCGCCATCGCTGGAGCCCGGAATAGTGCCAGACCAGCAACCAGCAACACAAAAAAGTTTCGCAAGTACTTCATGACATGAGTGTCTCTATTGTAAGTAACGACGTAAGGCGACTCCATTCAATTTGAGCCTCGTCTCACCTCGGCTCCAGCACCAAATCCTGAATGCGTGCGGACATTGGGCCATCGGAGGATTCCCCCTTGAGGTTGCCGATTTGCTCATCTGGATCTTACCTTGACACTTTCGCAATTCCGCTTGTTCTGAGTAACTGAATCACTGCAACAGATTGTGTCCCTCGGTGGTTGAATTGAACTCTGCCCCATTGGCCAAGCGCGCGGGGGCATAGGGCGCGGCGGGAATGGACGGGGGGTTTTCGAGCAGCAAATCCGCCAGCAACTGGCCGGTGCCGGAAGCCGTGGTGATGCCCAAACCCTCGTGGCCGGTCGCCAGCCAGATACGGTCGCTCTCGCGGCTGGGGCCGATCAGCGGCAATTTATCCGGCGTCGTCGGGCGATGGCCAGTCCAGACGCGAAGGGCGGACAGATTTCCCAGCGCAGGAAGATATTCAACAGCACGCCGCAGCATGCGGTCGAGAATTTGCTGATCCACCCCCGTGTCCTCCGCGTCAAACTGGCGGGAGGAACCGATGAGCATCTGGCCGGTCTTGCGCGGCTGGACGTTGAACGCAACGGAATCTTTGCTGTTAGAATGCGCGCTCTTCAGATAGCCCAGTTCCACAATCTGGTGCCGGACATAGCCGGGGTACCGATCGGTGATGACCAGATGACCCTTGCGTTTGCGGACCGGCAGGCCGGGCGAAAGCGCGGGCGAACCGGCGCCGGCGGCATTGACGCTGCGGCCCGCGCTCAGCCGCGAACCGTCCTGCAATTGCACGCCGCCTTCCGGCAATAACGCCCGCACCGCGACGCCCCCGCGAAATTCCGCACCGTGCCGCCGGGCCTGTTCCATGAAGAAGCGCGCGGCGCAGGGCGGATACAACACCGCGTCATCCGTCACCCGCAATCCACCGGCCAAGCCGGGGCGAAGATTGGGTTCGGCCTCGGCCACGCCTTTTGCATCCAGCACTTCCACGCGCACACCGCGCTCGGAATAAAACTTTTGCTTCCGGCGCACCTCGGTCATTTCTTCATCATCCGCAGCCACCCAGAGTGTGCCGCAAGCATCGAACTCCACGTCGGCTGGCAGTTGCGGGCGAAGCTCATGCCACAGGCGGCGGGAATAGTGCGTCAGGGCGAATTGGGCCTCGGAGTCGTCCATCACCACAAGGTGACCCATGCCGGCGGCCGTGGTGCCGCCGCCGATGGGGCCGCGCTCAATCACCAAGACCTTCAGTCCGCCCCGGGCGCACGCCGCCGCACACGCAGCGCCGATGATGCCGGCGCCAACAATGATGAGGTCGAAGGACTGATTCACGCGCGAATACCCCAGCAAAACGGATCGCCTTCGTCAAGCAAATGGGTGCTTTCCGAATTCACAAACGCCGTGCCGGTGATAACGGGCAAGACTTTGCCAGCCGCCCGGTCGAGCCAATGGAACGAGCCTTGGAAGGCGCTGCCGATGATGCTTTCCTGCACCCACAACGCGCCCTCGGCGAGTTTGCCGTCAGCCGCGAGGCACGCCAGCTTGGCGCTGGTGCCCGTACCGCAAGGCGAGCGATCGTAGGCCTTGCCGGGGCAGAGCACAAAATTACGCGAATTTGCCCCCGCCAACTTCGCCGGGCCGTAAAGTTCAACGTGGTCAATCTCCGGGAAACCCTGGGCGTTGACGGCCCGCCGCACGCGCCAGCAATAATCAGTGAGCTGATCCACGTTGGCCAGCGACATATCCTGGCCATGCTGCTCGACTAGGAAGAACCAATTGCCGCCCCAAGCGACGTCGCCAGTGACCTGGCCGAGGCCGGAGACCTCCACCGTAACATGCTTCTTTGCGCGCCAGCTCGGAACGTTGGCAACGGAAACTCCGCCTTCCGGGTGCAACGTGGCGGTAACGACACCCACGGGCGTCTCAATTTTATGCTCACCTGGCTGAATCCGGCCCAAGTGCGCGAGCGTGACCATCAGGCCGATGGTGCCGTGTCCGCACATCCCAAGGTAACCGACGTTGTTGAAAAAAATCACGCCCGCCGCGCACGACTTGTCTTGCGGCTCGACCAGCAGCGCGCCGACCAAGACATCCGAGCCGCGTGGCTCATTGATGACGGCGGAACGAAACTGATCGTGCTGCTGGCGAAACACCTTCAGCCGGTCAGCCACCGTGCCGCCGCCAAGTTCCGGGCCGCCGGCGATGACCACACGCGTCGGTTCCCCGCCCGTGTGGGAATCAACGATCTGGATTTTCCTTAATTCCGCTTTGTTCGTCATCGGGATAGCATACCCGGCAGCGCCCAGCACGTCATCCCCATTTCTGCGGAGTGGCAAGGCGAGGGCTAACCCTAATGCCTTTCGGAAATTCCGGGCTTGAATCCCAAAGGGATTGGATCATCCAGCCCAAGGTTGCGACGAAGGAGCTACCCTGGGTAAATGCCCCAACCATGATCTACCCCAACGGGGTTGTATCGTCCCCACGATTTGGTGAGCGCGTGCCTGATTGCGTGAGTTATCCGGTGCTGGAATGGTGACCGTACGCAAGTGGTGACCGTACGCAAGTGGTGGCCGTACGCAAGTACTCTCCCTCTCCGCGTTTTGCGGAGTCGGCGGAGCAAAATGGGGAGCGAGCCAGGGCGAGGGGCTTCAACTTCATAGTTTGCTTCTCACCATACGGTTCTTTCGATAAGCCCCAAGCCAAGAACATTGCCATGCCGCGCAATGTCAGCAACACGATTCAATTCGCACCGACAAAACGAAAATTAAACCGGCCGGCTGGCGCCACACTGCCGCTCACATAAAAATCCATCACGTCGCCGGGGTGTTGCAAATTGTCCGCCCACTTGAAATCAATGGCGGTTTTCGTTTCCCCGGGTTTAAGCCCAAGGGCGGCGCGCGGAATCGCCAGTTGCAATTCGTTGCCTTGAGCCCGCCATTCGACAGGGGCGACTTTCACCCAATTCCAGCCGCCGGCATTCTTCTCCAGCCAGAATCTTCCCGCGGCGTCGCGGGCGCGATTCACAATGAAATCATAGCCCGCCCAGCCGGTTTGCGGATTTTGATCGGCATCAATCAACAGCCACATCCAGTTTGTATCCGTGGCCGGCGTCAGCGAAGCGGCCGTGCGGACGTAGAAATAGAGATTGGTTGCATCGCGCGCGACTTTGCACACAGCGAGCTCGTTGCGGCCGGAGGATTCCTGGTAGTGCGTTCCGGCGGCGCCGTTGAAATTGCGCGGCGCAGTTTCGCGGACATGCCCGGTAAACTCCGGCCGCACGTCGCGCCAGGCTGCGAAGTCCTCAGCCGGCAGGATGGTTTCCTCCGGCGAAGCCGCAGCCAGCGGTGGCACGCCTTTATAGCGGCGGACGTTCGCCACCAGTTGATAATAATAATTATCGCCGTGGCCGCCCTGCATCGGCTCAATGTCGCGGCTGAACTCCTCGGTGAACTGATCCACAAAAACAATCGGCTTGCCCGGACGATCCCAGCGGCCCGCCGTCCATTCGTTCCAGCCGGTCACCATCACAAACGGCGGGGTTAATTCCAACGCGCGCTGCCATTGCTCCTGAAAGTTGTAGCCGAAGTTCACTGAATCGGACGTGATGCCCTGCCGGCCCTTGTGGAAACTGCGGCCACGCGCATTGCCGTCGCTCATATTCGTCACCTTGCCGTCGTCCGCACTCAGATTTTGCGCCACGGAAACATTCACCTGCTCCGGCTGGTTGGGATTGTCGGTAAATCCGTAAGGCTGCGGATAAGTGGCTTCCCAATGCCAGGCGTACGGGGTATTCGTCAGCGTGAACGGCCAGTGCGCGGCACGGAGCGTGAAGAACGCCTTCAATTCCGGGCTGGCTTCCGCCGGATCGCAGATCATCAGGGGTTTGCCCTGCCAATGGAACCACAAGTCGGAATGCAGGTTTTTCGCGTACAGGTCATGGTAGATCTTTTCCGCCGTTTGGCCCGCCTTGGTATTCACCATGAAGGCGATTTGCGGTGTGCAGCCGCCCGCTCGGCGCACCTCGGCAAAGGCCGTACACAGCTCCAGGTAATTTTCCCGGTACGTCTGCGCGTTCGTCGTGTCAAAAATCAACACGTCCACCCCCGCGTCGGCCAGCAACTGCGCGTGTCGGCGAAGCACCCACGGATCATCGCCGCGATAATAGCCGAACAGCGGCTCGCCCCAATAGTAAGGCGTGCCAATGGGCCCCCAAAACGGGCTGGCTGGGTTTTTCAGTACATCCGGCTCACGCGCGAAAATCCTGGCAATGTCATAGGGTCCAGCCAGCAGTTCACAGCGAGGAGTATCCTCATGGTTGATGAAATAAAAAATGCCGACGAAGCGATTGGGCTTGGGCGGCCCGACTTCACCTGCCAGTGGCAGCGTCCGGCCCAGCGCGTCGGTCGCCGGCCACGGCACACCGGGATCTAGCTGGGCGAACGCAGTCATGACCATAAAGACCGCAAGGCATACGGCGGGGAACCGGATTGCTTTCAGATGGTGGTTCATGGTTGCCGGCTGACGAAACGGTAAATACCGCTGCCAACTTGCAAGACAGCCCAGCCAGCCTCCATTCTCACCAACTTCACGCCGCGCGCCCGGGCCAGGGAATGACCGCTTTCCGTGATCTGGTCGGCACTGCTCGCGGGCAGAACAATGGTGGCCGTGGTGTTCGCGGGAATTTCCGTCTCCAGTTCGAACTTGCTCGTCGTGCGCCGCCAGTTGCTCACGATGCGGCCGTGAATGGAATCGTAATGCGCTTTGACCCAGTGAATCGGCTCGCATGCCGGATTGCTCCCCGGCGTCGGCGGATGCGGGTGGATGACGATCTTTTCGTAGCCCGGTCCGTCGGCCTGGATGCCCGCCAAGTCGTTGAGCATCCATTCACACACCGCGCCGAACGAATAATGCGCGAAGGAATTCATCGAGGCATTCTGCTTGCCATCCATGCCGTCAAAACCATGCGCTTTGGTGTAGCTGTCCCAATGCTCCCAAATGGTCGTCGCGCCCTGCGCCACTTCGTAGCCCCAGGACGGAAATTTTTCGCTCTGAAAATGTTTCACCGCCAGGTCGTTTTCGCCCACGCTCGTCAGCACCGGCAGCAGGGGCCGCGTGCCCAGAAAACCCGTGGTCATGCCGGAATTTTCCGCCGTCTCGCCGCCGCGCAGTTTGTCCGCCAGAATTTTGCCCGACTTCAGGCGCAGATCAGCGGGAAGCAAATCCATGTACAGCGCCAGCGCGTAGGCCGTTTCCGTGTCCACCGCCAGCGTGCCATCCGCATGCACATATTTTTGGTTGAAGGCCGCTTTGATGTGGTCTAACAACTGGCGGTAATCCTTCGCTTCCCGGCCTTTGCCAATCGCCGCCGCCATGTCCGCCATCAATTTCGCCGAGTAGGCGAAATAAACCGTGTCCACATATTCCAGCGGCGTCTTCGTCCCAAACGACAACCAGTCGCCCCAGTCATTGCCCTGCTTGATACCCAGAAAATCCTTGCTGGTGGACTTGCGCCAGTCCATGAATTTCACCATGAACGGCCAGCAACGCTCGATGATGCGCGTGTCGCCATAAGCCTGCCAGACGGTCCACGGACAAATCACGCCCGCGTCGCACCACGCCGTGCCGAAATCCCAGCCGTGCTGGAACGGATACGGACAATAGCCCGGAAACGTCCCGCTGGGCCGCTGCGCTTCCATCACTTCGCGCAGCCACTTCGTGTAAAACGCCGACACGTCCGCGTTGAGGGTGGCGCAGTGGACGTAAATCTGCGCATCGCCCATCCAGCCAAAGCGCTCGTCCCGCTGCGGACAATCGGTGGGCAAATCCAGGAAGTTCGCGCGCTGCGTCCAGACGATGTTCTTGAACAAACGGTTGGCCATTGGATCGCTGCATTCAAAGCCGCTGGTCAGCGGCGTGTCGCTGTGCAGCACGATGCCAGTGATGGCGTCCTTGCCCGGTTTGCCCGGATAGCCCGTGACTTCGACGTATTGAAAACCATGAAACGTGAATCGCGGAGTCCATTCCTCCCCGTGTTTGTCCCCGCGCAAGATGTAATGGTCGGTGGCGCGAGCCTTGCGCAAATTTTCCGACATCAAGCGTCCGTCGGAATGCAGCATCTCGCCATAACGCAACTTTATCTCCGTGCCCGCCGGGCCTTTGACTTTCAGGCGGACGACGCCCGCGAAATTCTGGCCAAGATTGAAAATATAGATGCCGTTCGTGGGCGACGTGATGGCGACCGGTTTGATTTCCTGGACCGGCCGTACCGGCAATCCGGGAAACGCTTCCAATTTGGCCGGGCGCTTGAAGCCGATGTCCACCGGATGACCTTTGATCTCCACTTTATCGCCCGGCGTGGCGCCATTGACATACTCATAAAACGTCGCCGGCACGGGGCCGTTTTCCCCAGCCGGAATCGCCGGCTCCCATTTGGCATCGTCAAAACCCGGCTTGGTCCAGCCGGGCATTTCCTTCCGCGCATCGCAGGTTTCGCCCATCAAAAAATCCCCTTCCCGGATCGGTCCATCGCCGGTGGCTTTCCATGATTGATCAGTCGGAATGATCTCGCGCGTACCGTCGGTGTATTCCATTTTCAATTGCGCCATCAGCGCCGGCGTCTTGCCGTAAGTGGCACGTCCGATTTTTTCTATGCCGATGCCGGTGAGCAAACCAAAGCCGATGTAGCCGGAATACCAGCCGTCCCCGAGCCACGCGCCGAGGGCGTTGCCGCCGCGCTGAATCAGCGGCGTCACGTCGTAGGTCTGGTAATACGCGCGCTGATGATAATCCGTCCAGCCCGGTGCGAAGCGCGCGTCGCCGACCCGCTGGCCATTCAGGTAAAGCTCATAGATGCCCAGCGCCGTGGCATAAATCGTGGCGCGCTTCACGGTTTTAGCGGCGGTAAATTCCTTGCGGAACTGGTGCGCCGGCGGCAGGAAAAGTGCGTTTGTGTCTTTCCAGACTGGCGTCGGGTCGCGAAATGAAATGTAATCCGCCTGCCAATCCTCGGGTCGCAGCAAGCCCATCGTCCACGTGGCGGCAGCACTCCAATGCGGTTTGCCGGCCACATCCCAGACGCCGACTTTCCAAAAGCACTCCTGCCCGGACGTAAGCGTTTTGCCGGTGTACACGACATTCACCGTCTGGTCGCCGGCCACTTGGCCGCTGTCCCAGAGATCGCCGGAATTGGCGGCAAGCAATTCCGCGCTCGAGGCGACCAGGATTTGATACGCCGTCTGTTTCGCGCCGCGCGCCGAGGATTCCACGCGCCACGTCAGGCGCGGCTGTGCCTCGTCCAAACCCTGCGGATTCACCCGATATTCACAGCGCAAAGCAACCGGCGCGAGTTCTTCCGCGCAGACGGGAAGCGCGACGGCAACAACCGCCAAAACCATGACCGTAAAACAGTTTCTGTCCAGATACATAATAGATGCGGAAGTTTGACGGATTTCGCCGCCCACCGCCATCCCGCATTCACGGGAATATCTGAAACTCGTTCACCGCCGGGGTGTCGGTGGATTCTTGGATGACGAGGCGGAACAGGCGGGCTCTGACTGGCGGGAAAGTGTCCCGTTTGCGACTGCCGATAGTGGTGCCAGCGGACAAGGTCTGCCACTGGCCACCCACTTGCGCCTGAACTTTATACTTCCGGGTGCGATTATAGGTATGGTCGTCCAATAGCACCGCCTCCACGTCATGTTCCTCACCAAGATCAATCTGCACCCAGCCATCGCGCGCCTTGGCATCGGCACCGGCCCAGATCGTGTCGAAATCCCCGTCGTTGACGTGGCTCTTCGATAGTTCCTTCTCCCGGCCCGGCCATTCGCCGGAAACCGTAACGGGCCTGCCTAAAGCGAGATTCTTGGGAGCCGGGAACACCGCGAGCGGCCCGTCCGACTCCACCACCACCACCGAGGCGATGTAGTCCGGCGGCGTGGCCGGCAGCGCGATTTGCACTCCCTTGGCAGTTTCCGTCACCGCCAGTTTTTGATCCGGTGCGGCAAGCAGATAGGCGCGTTTCACCTTGCTCTTGAGCGGCACCGGCAACCGGCCATCGTTCGGCCACTGAAATACATGCAGAAACAATTTGCCGGGCTTTTGCGTACACCGGCCGTCAAACGGCAGCCAGTCGAAGGCGCTGGCCGTGGTCCCGTGGATCGCTTCACCGTTGATCCGCATCCACGCGCCGAATTGCTCGAGGCATTGCCGGGCTTGCGGCAGGATTTCGCCCTCGGCGGTCGGGCCGATGTTGAGCAGCATATTGCCGCCCTTGCTGGAGACATCAATCAATTGCCGGAGCAAATCGGTGAATGGCCGGAAGCCCACCAGCCGATTGTAGCCCCAGTTGTTAGGCAACTGCATGGTCTGGCAGGTCTCCCAATCAATGCCGGGCAGACCGGTGGACGGCACTTCGCCTTCGGGAGAAATGTAGTCGCCGGCAAAGATGTACCCGTACGAGTTGGCGACGCTGATATCAAGTTTGCGCTGGGGCGGCAAATATCCGGAACGGTTGTCGAGAATGACGCTGGGCTGGAGCGAGCGGGTGTAGTCCTCCAACGCCTTGCCGTCCTCGGAAGTCCAGGATTTGCGGTCCCAAGTGCCATCGAACCAAATCATTCCAATGGGGCCGTAGTTCGCGAATAGTTCCTTGAGTTCCCCGTAAAGATAATTCCTGAATCGTTCTTTATCGGGGCTCCCGTGGGCGTAGTCATTGAAAGCAGGACGACCCGGCCAATCCGGGTGATGCCAATCCATGACCGAATGGTAGACACAGAACTGCAAACCCTCTTCATGGCAGGCGTCCGCCAGTGGTTTGAGCAGGTCTTTCCCGCCGGGCGTAATGCCGATGTTCCAGTCCTCATTCTGTTTCGTCGGCCACAGACAGAAGCCGTCATGGTGCTTGGTGGTGATGCAGACGTATTTTATCCCGGCCGCCTTCATCAGGCGCACCCACTCGCGCGCATCGTATTTCGAGGGATTCCAAGTCTTGGCCAGCGGACTGTATTGCGAACTGGGGATGTTCAGATAGTCTTGAATCCACTCCGCGCCACCAGTGATGGTTTGACCACGCCACTCGCCGGCCAGTTGCGAATACAGCCCCCAATGAATGAACATGCCGAACTTCGCATCGCGGAACCACTGCATCCGGGCGTCATGTGCCTCCGGCGACTCGTGAAAGGGGGCGGGGTCGGCTGCCGGCACCGCGCCAGACGTGAGCGCGATGGCATATAAGAGAAGGCAGGTCATTTTCATAATGAACATCCATTTCAAGGCGTTTCGTTTACAGCAATAAACGAGCGCAACCAGAAAAACAACAAAACTTCGGCGGTGCGCGCGTGTCGAACTTCAGGTTTCTGGATCAGGCTTGGTTGATGGCGCTGATGAGCTCCTTCATTTCATAAGGCTTGTGCAGGAAGGCCTGCGGCAACTCCGCGTGTTCGCCGTCCATCACCTTGCATTCATTGTGGCCGCTGGCGAGGATCACTCGCAGACCGGGCGCCAATTTCCGCAGGGCGGCCACCGTTTCCCAGCCACCCATGCGGGGCATAGTCAGATCGCACACCACGCAGCCAATCTCGTCCTGATGCTGCTGGAACACCTCCAACGCCTCCACGCCGTCCCCGGCGGTGAGGACGGTGAAGCCATTGCGCCGGAGCGCGACCTTGGCGAAATTGCACAACGACACGTCATCCTCGACCACCAGCACGGCGCCACACCCGGGCGCTCTTGCAACGGGCGCCGCCAGGGCCCGCGGAGGGGAAACCGCACTGGCCGTAACGGGTAAAAAGACGCGGAAGACACTGCCCTGGCCTGGCTCGCTCTCCACGGTGAAAGTACCGCCATACTTCGTAACAATACCCAGCGCCACCGACAAGCCCAGTCCGCGACCAGCAAACTTGGTGGAGAAAAACGGATCGAACAGTTTGTCGAGGTCGCCCGCTGCGATCCCGCAGCCGGAGTCCGCCACTTCGAAGCAGCCGTAGGCCGGGACTTGCGGCTGCCAATTCACGGGGAAACGGTTGACGGCTGGAATTTCCCCGGCGGGGACCGGTTTCACGGTCAGGCGAATGGTGCCGGAAGGTGTACTGCTGGCTTCCCAAGCGTTGGTGAGCAGGATGGTTAGCACCTGTCGCAACTGGTCGGCGTTGGCCAAAATGACTGGGCCCGGGTCAGGCAGCACAGTTTGCAGCAGCAAAGTTTTCGGCATGGCCGCCGTCAGCATGGGCAGGCTGCGCCGGAGGAGACCGGCCAGATCCAGAGGTTCAGATTTGACCGAGGTTTGCCCTAGATAGAGCAGCATCTGGGAGCTGATGTCCGCAGCCTTGCGGGCGGACCGCAGGGCTTCCACCAGATTGTCATCGGGAGCCCCATGCATGGACTGCTCTCCAATGGCCATTTCCAGCCCCAGGGTAACGGACTGGAGTTGGTTGTTGAAGTTGTGGGCGATGGCCCCGGCCATGCGCCCCAGGCTTTCAGATTTCTGGAGTTGCTGATTGACCGCTTCCAGCCTCTGCTGCTCGCTCTCCGCCCGCTTGCGCTCGGTGATGTCCTCCACCAGCCAGATGGATCCGGCCGTGAGATCTTGCGCGATAATCGCCTGCCCGGCCAAGTGACAGGTAAAGGTGGAACCATCCTTGCGTCGCATTTCCGACTCGGTGCGGAAGACCTCCCCCCGGGCCATCGCCGCGTAGCCTTCGAGCCCAACCCGGACATATTCCTCAGGCCGGGCATAAAGCATGCGAGTTTCCGAGCCAACAATCTCGTCGTGATCATAACCAAAGAACCGGTCGTGGGCTATGTTGGTGGTCTTCACCCGGCGGTCTTTGAGGAAAGCGACACCGAGGGGAATCGTCGCCAGGATCAGGTGCAGGTCGGCAGCGAGTCGTTTTATCTCCTCCTCAGCCTGCTTGCGCTCGGCCACCACCGACGCCAGCGTCAGGCCGGACAGCACAAGGACCCCCAAAAAGAATTGCACCATGCGCAGGTGTTCGAGCAAGTTGCCGCCGCCGAGGGAATAATCACCCCGGCCCGAGGTGGTGATGCTGACGGCAATCAGAGCCAGCAAAGCCAACAGCACAATTGTTACCTTGATTCCGAACCGCAGCGCCGACCACACCAGCGGAATCAAAATCCAATACGGCCGCGGGGTCACCGGCAGGCCGGTGTTCACACCGAGAAACGCCAGCCCGGCCAAGGCACACCAAACCAAGATCAGCGCCGCCACCTCCGCTCGGCGCAGCCAGCCACGGATGAAGACCAGCCGCCAAGATTGGATGCAAACGACCACGAGGGGAGTCACGAGCAGTATTCCCAATCCGTCAGAAATCCACCAATCCAAGTAGTTCTCCAAGAAGGACGCGTGGGACACGAGCCGCGCGGAGGACGCGCCCAGCAGGGCGGTGAGGCCGTTCACGGCGATGGCCCCCACGCCCAACGCGACCACGTTGTCAACGGTCTCAAACGTGACCCGGCGGTCGCCGCAAATGCGCGTCAAAACCCACGCGCAGCCCCACGACTCCAACACGTTGGCCAGCATGAATCCGACGCAGGGGAGCCCAGGCCGGCCGGAGACCAGATCCACCCCCAGCCCGGTAACAAAAATGACCGCGAGGATGGATGCCCACCGCCGGGGCGGGTTAAGCAACAAAGTCGCCAAGGCCACGCCGCCGGGTGGCCAGAGGCCGGTGATGACGCCCTTCGCATCCGGGATAAACAGCGTCAGCTTGAGAGTGAAGGCATACACCAAGGCCACCAAAGCAAGCTGCCAGACGTCTGCAAGGCGGGAACGGGCCACCGAGGCGGGCTGGGTCGGAGCTGGCATTACAACCTCAAGGACGTGCCTCGGTAGCCGCAAGTTACATGGCTGGTCGAGTCACAATTCAGGTTGCGCGTCAAACACCAGCACCTCGAACGGTTGCAAGGTAACACCTTGCGGATGGCCTGCGGCCAAGGACAGCGTTTGCACACGCTGATCCGGGTAAGGCGATTTGAGCGCATATTCGGCCGGCGCGCCGGCGGGCAATTCAAACACCGTGGCCGCATCGAATACAATGTTCTGCGGCTGGTCATCGGGATTGCGGAGCATCAGCGTGGCCTGGCGCGGATTCCACGAAGCATAGCCATAGATTTGCAGCTTGAGCGGGTCGCCACCAACCCAATGGGAATCCACCAGTACATTGGCATTCGTGTGCGCCCACTTGGCGGCGTCGGCCACGTCGGCCCATGCCTCCGGGGTCATCAGGGAAGGGGTGAGATACAATTCCTGGAGCGACGAGCCGTTGGCAAAATAGGAGCGCGCTTCGTGCCGCAGATGCGGACCGGCCTTGGCCACGCGTTCGCCCTGAAAATTGCGCCCGTGAACAATGCCATGCGCCATGATGGAGTTGAGCGGATAGAGCGGCGATTTGAGGACGAACATCCGGCGGCATTCCCCATCCCGAAAAGTCAGCCATTGTTCGCGATCGTCACCCTTGCCCGCCCAGCCGACGTCCGCGCTGCCGTTGCGCCAGGTCGAGTCCACATGATTCAGCCAGAACGGCGACGGCCAGGTCCCGACGGTGACGTTGATGAAGACCTCCGGATTTTGCTGACGCAGATTGCGGGCGATGTCCAACAACGCCATGAAATGCGGGCTGACGCCTTCGCCGGCCTTGTCCCATTTGAAAGCATTAACGCCATCCTCCCGCATGAGCCTAAGGCAGCGGTCCTGAAACCACTTTTTGTATCCGGGATACGCGAGATCGAGTTTTGCGCCGGCGGGTATGAGACCCATTTTCTCCGCGGTGGCCGTGCGCTCTTCATTGCCGCCATAGCCGCCGAGCGGCGAAATCCAGATGGCCAGGTGCGCGTTCAATTTCTCCATTTGCGTTTTGAGCGCCGCGAACCCGCCGGGAAATTTGTTCGTGTTCTCAGCCCAGAGCCCATCGCCAGGAGTATCCCATCCGTCGTCCAGGAGATAGGACTGCGCCGGCACGCCGCGACGCTCAACCAGCTCGGCGTTAAAATTGCTGACCACGTCCAGCATTTTTGCGGCGTCGGCCGAAAAACCAAGGTCATACCAGCAATTGTAATGGAGGAACGGATGGGACGGCCGGGCGCGTTCGCGTTCCAGGTAATACAGAAACGCGCGGCGCAACTGGCCCTCGGGAACGACACCAGCCACCGCGCCGAACGAATAACTCTGGGATGGCGAAAGTTCCAATTTGCAGGCCAACCCAATCCGAACGCCCACGGCGTCCACCGCATTTTGCGCGCCGGGCATTTCCACACCAAAGAACATCCCGCTGCCGGCCGCCGGACAACCGGGGCAGGAGCCGATGGTTTTGGCCCCGGCAATCCGCACGTCCGCCAACTCAAGGCCAAACAGGGGAATGGTTTTGTCCGGGGACGAAAGCGTGACCGTCTGGCGCAGGTAACTGGAGCCATCGCGCAGTTCCGCGCGCCAGCGGGTTCGCAGGCCGCGCGCGGAAACCAGTTCCGCCTCCAAAGCCACGCCGCCAATCCGGTCGGCCACCCGAACGCCGCCAGATGCCGCTGGCAAGCGCGTGAACCGCGGCGCACCCTCAAGCCGGAATGCCGACGCGGGCACATCCAACGCCGGATACTCCACCAGTTTATCTTCCAGGATTTTTTCGCCAGCGACCGTAGTGACGTTGAACACCGGCTTGGCATCGCGAACGCCAATCAGCAAAAACTTCTTCCCGTCTTCCCAAACCAAAGCGAGCGCCGGCCCCCACGACATGCCCTGGTCCGTGCCCTTGTCAATACGGCAGGAAATAAAATTCGTTCCGCCGGAAAAGACATATTCCCGTACGTCCGCCTGATTGGCTTTGCGTTCGAATGCAAATGCCGCTGGCGCCTGCAATGCGGCGGCCAAGTTGAATTCAGAGATGCGGCATTTACCCGGCGCGCCAAGTTCGACATGGTCTTTCGCCTGCGCCATTAAATTCAGCTTGCCGAGCCGGACCAACTTCGGCTCACCGGCAAATTCCGCCCGCGGGAAGGCCGCCAGTTCCGTCCAGGTGGACCCATCCCGGGAGGCCAGCGCCACCACCCGCGCGTCCTCCAATCGCACGGCCACGGCAATTCCGGATACTTCGTTGGCCGGTGACAGACCCAAGCGGAATAATTCCGTCCCAGATTGATCAAATTGTTTGCCGGTCAACTTGTCAACCAACCGCAGCGGATGCAGTTGTCCCCCGGCGACCTGCCAGGAACCGGAGATCACCGCGTTCTCCAGCGTAAAGACGCCGGCGCCTTGCGACGACAGGGCGGCGCCAGGCAAAGACCCGGGAAATTCCACGGCGGCGAATGCCGAAACGGCGACCGCCAGAGCGGCCAACACCAACACCAACATTAACATGCGTTGCATACTTCTTCTCATTCCAGATTCATCTTCTGCCCGATCGCCCGGCCGGCCTTTTCCTCGGACTTCATTTCACCGGACAACTTTTTGCTGGTGTCGGGCTGCGCGGCATTGAGGTCGTTGGTTTCACCCAAATCGCGGCCCAGGTCGAAGAGTGATCCGGAGGCCGAATAAACCGGGCGGGGACGCATGTCCGGCTCGATGTATTTCCACAGGCCGTCGCGGAAAGCCAGCGTGCGAAAACCGTCATGCTCCACCAGTTTGTCGCGGCCATTTTTGGCATCGCCCAACAGCGCGGACAGGACGTTGACACTATCCGGCGCGTCGCCGGCGGGAATCTTCTGTCCGGTCAGCGCGGCGAAGGACGCCGAAAAATCCACCAGGCTTACGAGGGCATCCGAGACACCGGGCACCACCCGTCCGGGCCAGGATACGATGAAGGGCACGCGCGTGCCGCCTTCCCAGACTGTGTATTTGCCGCCGCGCAGCGGGCCGGCGGGCGTGTGACCGTTCAAATCCTCCACCGCGCGGTCATCATAGCCGTCGTCCACCACCGGGCCATTGTCGCTGGACAAAATCACCAGCGTGTTCGACGACAGCTTCAGTTGTTCGAGCGTGGCCAGGATCTGTCCGACGGACCAGTCAAATTCCACGATGGCATCGCCGCGGACGCCACAGCCACTTTTGCCAACGAAGCGCGCGTTCGGCACGCGCGGCACATGCGGATCGTGGGTGGCAAACTCCAGAAAAAACGGCTGCCTCGAGTCTTGCCGGATGAAATCAATCGCTTTGCCGGTCAGGACGTCAGCTTTGTCCTCATCCTTCCAGCGCGCCGCGTGGCCGCCCGTCATGAAGCCGATGCGGCTGATGCCGTCAATGATCGTGCCGTCGTGGCCAAGACTCAAACCCATCTTGAACAACTCGGGATGCTGCTTGCCCGTCGGCTCGTCGCCAATCGGTTTGCCATAACTGACGTGAATCGGGTCCTGGGCATCGAGATGGAAAACGCGATGGTTCTCCACATAAACGCAGGGCACGCGGTCGCCGGTGGCCGGCTGCAAGAAGCAATAATCGAAACCGACTTCCAGCGGGCCCGGCTTGATTTCGCCATTCCAATCAGGCCCGCCGGGTCCGCCCAAGCCCAAGTGCCACTTGCCGACAATGCCAGTTCGATAGCCGGCATCTTTCAAAATGGACGGCAGCGTGGCGTGCTGGGGATCAATGATGAGCGCGGCATTGCCGGGCAGGACGCCGGTGCCGTTTTTGCGCCACGGATATTGGCCCGTGAGCAGCGCGTAACGCGACGGCGTACAGGTGGCAGACGTGGCGTGCGCGTCAGTAAAGCGCAAGCCCTGCCGACCGAGCCGGTCAATATTCGGCGTGGGAATCTTCGTCGCGCCATAACAGCCGGTGTCACCGAAGCCGAGATCGTCGGCCAGAATGATGACGATGTTGGGTGGTTGCGGCGCGGCGGCGAAAAGGGTCCACGGCAGCAGCGCGATGGCAATCAATAATTTCATGAGTCTTTTCATTTTTTGGTGCTTTGGTCTTCGTTTTAGCTGCGGGTCTTTTGGAATCCCAAAGGGATCATGGTATATTCTCAGCCAAATGGCCCGGTTCGCGATGGCCGGAGCCGGCGCGCTTGGCAATATCATCCCCCAGATCGGCACGCGCCTTTTCCGCCGCGGCTTCGAGTTGGGTCACGATTTCGGGATGCTGGGCGGAAACGTCCGTGGTTTCGCCGATGTCATGGACCAGATCGTAGAGCTCTTCCTTTTCAATTTTACGGTGCGCGTAGGGCACCGGCACGCCGTTGGTGCCGCCGGGTCGTCCGGCCAGGGTTTGATAGGTATGCGGCAACTGCAACTTCCATTGTCCGTCCGCCGTCGTCACCGCCTGGAGAGAGTTGACTTCGTAATAGAACCAGTACGATTCGTGCGGATTTCGCGCGCCCGGCTGGCGGGAAATAAGCGGCCAGACATCCAGTCCGTCAATCTTGTTGGTCGGCAGATTCGCGCCCGTCAGCTTGGCAATCGTCGGCAGCAAATCAATCGTCATCAGCATGTCCCAGGTGTCCGCGCCCGCGGGAATGTGTCCCGGCCAGCGCATGATGCACGGCTCGCGGGTGCCGCCTTCCCAATTGGTGCCCTTGCCCTCGCGCAATGGTTTGGCCGAGCCGGCATGATTGCCGTAGCAGAGCCATGGCCCATTATCCGACGTAAAGATCACCAGGGTGTTCTCATCCAAGCCGTTCTGTTTGATGGCATCAAGAATCTGTCCGACCGACCAGTCAATTTCCTCGATGACGTCGCCATACAAGCCCCGCGCGGTCTTGCCGCGGAATTTGTCGCTCACGCCCAGCGGCACGTGCGGCATGTTATGCGCGACATAGAGAAAAAACGGCTGGGCTTTGTGCTGCTCGATGAACTTCACCGCATGCTCCGCATACCACGTCGTCAGATGGTTCAAGTCGTCAATCGTCATTTCTTCGCGGAACTTCTGGTCCCCGTCCCAAATCGGAAGCCGGGGATACTCGCGCTTTATGGCGGCCAGATTGGCAGGCAGATTGGTGATCAAATCGGGATGTCCCGGCCACATGTCCACGGAAAGCGATTCGCCGAAGTACTCGTCAAAGCCATGGCGCAGCGGCATGAACTGCGGCGCGTCGCCCAGGTGCCATTTCCCGAACATGGCCGTGGCGTAGCCGCGCGGCTTCAGCACCTGCGCCAGCGTCAGCTCGCGAGCACTGATGCCCACCTTCGATTTCGGCCCCAGCGCGCCGTGAATGCCAAGGCGGTTCGGATAACAGCCGGTCAGCAAAGCGCAGCGCGACGCCGAGCACACCGGCTGCGCCACATGAAAATTGCGGAAGATCGCGCCCTCGTCCGCCATGCGGTCCAGGTTCGGCGTGACGAAACCCTCCGCGCCAAATTTTCCGACATCGGCGTAGCCCTGATCATCGGTAAAGATGATCACGATGTTCGGCCGCTTGTCGGCGGCAAACGTCGCGGAGGCGGCCAGCAGCAACGCGGCCAGCAAAGTGGTGGTTTTTTTCATAATCGCAAATCATTAATTCAGTCCATTCATGCCCAGGGCCTTGACCAGAAAAGCCCATTTGTCCGCGGCCTCGTCAATAAGCTTGGCCGTGGGTTTGCCCGCGCCTTGGCCGGCGCGCGTTTCGATGCGGATCAATACCGGCGCCTCGCCTGCCTGCGCCGCCTGCATCGCCGCAGCGAATTTGAAGCTGTGCGCCGGCACCACGCGGTCATCGTGGTCCCCGGTCAGGATGAGGGTGGCGGGATATTTCGTGCCAGGCCGGATGTTGTGCAACGGCGAGTAGGCGCGCAGCGCGCGAAACTCGTCCGGATTCTCCGGCGAACCGTAATCGCTCATCCACGCCCAGCCCACGGTGAATTTATTAAACCGCAGCATGTCCATGACCCCGACCTGCGGCAGGCAGGCGGCGAATAAGTCGGGCCGCTGCGTTTCGCAGGCGCCAATTAGCAGGCCGCCATTGCTGCCGCCCGAAATCGCCAACTTGTGCGGCGAGGTGTAGCCGTTGGCCACCAGCCATTCCCCCGCCGCGATGAAGTCATCAAACACGTTTTGCTTGTTCAATTTCATGCCGGCTTGATGCCACTCCTCGCCGTATTCGCCGCCGCCGCGGAGATTTGCCACGGCATAGACGCCCCCCAGTTCCATCCACACCAGATTCGCCACGCTGAAGGCGGGCGTGATGCTGATATCAAACCCGCCGTAGCCATAGAGCAGCGTGGGATTCTGGCCATCCAGCTTGAGTCCCTGCTTGTGCGTGAGAAACATCGGCACGCGCGTGCCATCCTTGCTCACGTAAAAAACCTGCTTGGCCTCGTAGTCCGCCGGATTGAATTTCAGTTTTGGAGCGCGAAAGACTGAGTTCGTGCCGCTGGCCAGATCACAGCGGTAAATGGTGCCCGGAGCGGTGAAGCCGGTGAAGGCATAAAAAGTTTCGGTGGCGGCTCGCTTACCGGCAAACCCGGTGACGCTGCCGAGGCCCGGAAGCGTCAGCTCGCGGAGAAATTTTCCGGTGAGCGAGAAGATCTTTACCTGGCTGTGCGCGTGCTTGAGATAGGTGCAGAGAAACAAATTATCAAGCGCCCTCACGCCCGTGAGCGTTTCGTCCGTGGACGGGATGAGCTCGCGCCAGTTCGCACGTTCCGGCCTGCCGATGTTAATGGCGATCACGCGCCCGCGCGGCGCATCAAGGTCGGTGCGAAACCAAAATACCGGGCCGTCGTTGTCAATAAATGCAAATTGCGCGTCAAAATCATTCAGCAGCTCAACCACTTTTGCTTCCGGCCGCGCCAGATCGAGGTAGAACACGCGGTTCCGGCGGTCAGTGCCTTGCCAGACTGAGATGATAAGATAGTGCCCATCATCGGTCACCTCGGTGCCAAAGACCCAATCCTTGTGGTCGTCGCGCCGGTAGATCAGCTTGTCCGCCGACTGCGGTGTGCCGAGCCGGTGGAAATAGAGCTTTTCAAAATAATTCGGGGCCGTCATGGCTTTCTCGGCCGCCGGTTCTTCATACCGACAATAAAACATCCCCTGGCCGTCCTTCACCCACGACACTCCGGAATCCTTCATCCACTTCAGGTCGTCCCTGGTGTCACGACCTGTGCGCACGTCGCGAACTTTCCATTCCTCCCAATCCGAGCCGGCCACGGAGATGCCATAAGCCAGCAGATTTCCGTCCTGACTGACCGCCGTGCCGGCGAGCGCCACGGTGCCGTCGCGGGAAAAATCGTTCGGGTCGAGCAACACCCGGGGCCGGGCGTCCAGTGAGGGCAGCATGTAAAGCACGCTCTGGTTCTGCAATCCGTCGTTGCGAGTGAAAAAATAGCGTCCCCCCTCTTGGAATGGCACACCGTAACGTTCGTAATCCCAAAGCCGCTTCAACCGCCCGCGAATGGCGTCGCGCTGCGGAATGGATTTGAGGTAATCGGCGGTCACCCGATTTTGCGCCCCCACCCAGGCTTTGGTGTCGGCCGCATTGTCATCCTCCAGCCAGCGGTACGGATCGGCCACGGCAACCTGATGATAAAGATCCACCTGATTCGTGGTCCGGGTGACCGGATAAACGAGGCCGGCACAAGCGGAAACGAATCCAGCAGCGAACCCCGGCAACAACAACAACAAGTTGGCAAAACGCATACGATGATGGACCGCGCGCCCTGAAACGCATTCCAAGCGGCAGTGCGGGCTGGCAGATTGCGACATCGGCGCGCATTCGTAAATCACCAATTCGGGGGAGACGGCGGAGGGCCACCGATTTGTGCAAATGACAAATGACCCGGTCGCGAAAATCTGGCTGTCGCGAAAATCTGGCTTGCAATTCACCCTGGCTCAGGCATGCTTACAAGTTCAAGCCCACGTGGCGGAATTGGCAGACGCGCTAGATTCAGGTTCTAGTGAGTAACATCATACAGGTTCAAGTCCTGTCGTGGGCACCACTTTTATTGGGGAAAATGAAGATATTTCGGTTTCCCGCACAGATTCCCCACAGAAATCGGCGGTTTCAATCTGCAAAGTGAAATTCCCGCACAAAGTCCCCTTCCGCAAGCTGACGGCCACGATCTATGGCAAGTCGGCTGCATACCCGTTTTACCGGATGGCCGTCAACGTGGCCGGGAAGCGCGTTGTGCGTTCATTCCAGAACTTCGCAGCGGCGAAAAAAGATGCGGAAGCCAAGTTGCGCCAGATGGCCAAGGGCAAGGTTGCCGCCGGGTTGTCCGCCAAAGAGTCCGCCGATGCCATCGCCATCCGCCAAGCCCTTGCTGCGTATCAGCAGGAAACCGGACGCCAGTTGTCAGCCTTGGAGTCCGTCACGTCCTACATCACCGCCGCCAAGGTGCTCCCGGATAATTGTACGATGCCGGACGCCAATCACCGACTGCTGGAAGCGGACGGTCTGCGGAAGGCGGA
>Ga0316217_10001363_pt1 | contig 31979 bp, 26 predicted proteins | sample 1anoAmetaG_FD_203633 | JGI IMG/M metagenome (GOLD analysis project Ga0316217, IMG submission 203633) | Freshwater microbial communities from Trout Bog Lake, Wisconsin, USA - 1anoA | ecosystem: Environmental > Aquatic > Freshwater > Lake > Hypolimnion/Profundal zone | place: USA: Wisconsin... | reverse complement strand
ATCCCGCATAGAGAGGCTGCAGATGCATTGGTTTCCACACCGGGCGAGATTCCACGCCCGCTTCATCAAGCACCCGAATCACTGTGTCTCTAGATACTCCGAATTCTCGCTCGTCGATAAGGAAGCAGCTGAGCCAGTTTGTGTGGAGACCGTAGGGTGCCTGGGGCATCAGGGTAATGCCGGGAAGGTCGAGAAATGCGTCGCGATAGCGAAACGCAATGGCGCGGCGCTGCTTGACCCGCAGATCGAGGACTTCGAGTTGCCCCCTGCCTATGCCTGCCAGCACATTGCTCATCCGGTAGTTGTAGCCCATCTCCGAGTGCTCGTAAGCAAGCCCGGGGTCGCGCGCCTGTTGAGACCAGAAGCGCGCCCTTGCTACCCAAGCTGCGTTGCTGGAGACGAGCATGCCCCCGCCGGTTGTGGTGATGATCTTGTTCCCGTTGAAAGAGAACACACCAATATCGCCTAGAGTTCCCGCGCGTCGACCCATATAAGTACTACCCAGTGCTTCGGCCGCATCTTCGAGCACAGCCACGCCATACTGGCGGCAAAGCGCCAGGATTGGGTTCATGTCGGCGCACTGCCCATAGAGATGCACGACAATGACGGCACGAGGCAACCTGTTTTGGCTCGCGCGGTCACGAAGCGCATCTTCGAGGATTCCCGGGTCCAGGTTCCAAGTAGAATAGTCGCTATCCAGAAATACCGGCTTGGCGCCGAGGTACCGGATCGGATTGCACCCTCCGATGAAAGTAAGCGTAGGGCAAAAGACCTCGTCGTTGGGTGCGACGTCGAGAAGCCGCAGGCCAAGGTGGATAGCAGCGGTGCAACTGCTAAGGGCAACAGATGGCAGCCCGATGCGGTTCTCAAACTCTTTTTCGAATGCCGCAATGTTAGGGCCTACCGTTGAGAGCCAGTTGGACGCAAAGGCTTCAAGAACGTAAAGTTCTTCGTTGCCTCCCATGTGGGGGATTGAGAGTAGGATTCGCTTCATCAGGGTCTGCACGGCAATCTGTACCAGAGTGAGTGCTAGTGTGGCGCAGCAGTTGATTATTAGATCTCTGCAAGTATTTCAGGCGATAGGTCAGTGCCGATCTCGTGTTCAAATCTGCTCTTCATAAGCTCTCAATCATAAAACTCGTCGCATTGAAGCGCGGACGTGATGTGCCGCTAAACGCGCAGCCCATGTATATTCCCGCCACACAGGTACTCGCTGCGCAATCCACTCTGGAATGCGACGGCATTCAAGTAGTTGCTCAAGCGCAGTCCCAAAGCGGTCGAAGAGGACCTCGTCGGAGAACCATTCGGTCCATATCTGCCGCGCTGCTGCCGCCATTTCGGGCCATGCGTGCTCATTGTTGGCTATCACGGCAGGAAGCTTTGCCACGTCGCGCTCGCGTATCCTCAGGGAACAAGAGGCCCAATCTGGTCCATCTGGCTCAACCCAATCATCAGCGATAATTACTGGAACACGACCGGCTTTCAACGTTTCAAACAATCGAATGGAACTTGTGCCGGTTCCACGCGGGCACAAAATGAACTTGGAGCGGCGCATTACCTCCGCAAAATAGTGATGCTCCGGCTGAATGCCAGTTGCGTAAAATGCGTTGAACTTCGATGAATCCTTCACAATTGCGCGGGGGGGATGACGAAGTGAAACAATTCTCCGCCTCAATCGAAGATGGGAGTGCCCAATGTACGAATACAGAAATTCGGGCTCCTCAGCAGGGTGTCCGTCAGTGACCATAGGATTCAGCAGTCGAATGTAGCGGACAGCAGCCTGGCGGTGCGTATCAAAGTGCTGTGCGGGCATGGCGCAATACAGACCTGGCAGAAAGCACCAGGGACGATCATGCTCGTTGTATACAAATGTTTTTTCCCGGTAGTCCCGAACCCATGGATGACTGCGCAGTTTTCTAAAGAACGGATCCTGAGTGTAATGTGAGTGCTCTACAAACAGGATCGCATCTGCGACAGTGGGATCATTGGTCAACTGATGAAGCCGCGCGTGTGTCGCGCACTGCAGTAGTGTTCTGAGCGGTTCAGGATCAGAATACGCACTTGTAATCAGAATTCGCATAACAACAACTGGCTATTAAATCTCTGAGCGATTGAAAAAGGGCTCATTATGAGCCTTCTGGATGTGGTCCTGACGACTGCAAGTTTCATTTGGAATGTAGGGGCCGGGACGGGACGCCCACCACAGTGGTGCCATGGGGCACGGATTTCAAGACGACTGATCCGGCTCCTACCACTGCCGAATCACCGATGTGCACGCCTGGCAGGACGACCGCTCCGATACAGACGTGGGCGGCGTTACCAACGGTTACGGCGCCTCCAAGGGCAACGCGCGGCGAGATGTGAACATGATCGGCGATGCGGCAATCATGCTCGACAATCGCTCCTGTGTTGATGATGCAGTTGTCCCCGACGACCGCGCCAACATTGATGGTTGCTCCAGGCATTACGACTGTGCCGCGACCGATCACCACAGAAGGAGCGATGATGGCGGTCCGGTGGATAAGGGTTGTCGGCACCAGCCCATGGGAGATTGCTGTAGCGTAGCAATGTGTGCGCTGTGCGTTATCTCCGATGGATATCAGGAAACTACACCCGCGCAGTGAAGGTAGCGCATCCTGACCGCCGAGAACAGAACAATGCATGAAGTATGGCCCAATTTCCGCGTAACGGTCATCGATGAAGACGATGGAATCGAAAGAGCCTTGGCTAGAACCAACGTCTAGGACGACCTTGCCGTGTCCGCTGGCCCCCCATAGCACGAGCAGTCGGGAACGATCTTCTCCACTACTCACGCGGTCACCACGTCCCGAACCAATACGAAAGCTTCCGCTGCGTCAAGACATACCGACGAACCGCGAAGCCTGGCGAGCGCCTCGATACTTCGGAGCGAGCGTGAATGCGGAGACTCCTTCAGTTGAGTTCGGTAGCATGCCATTGCCTCAAGCTTGATAGACAAGAACTCACCGATGTTTACAAAGACGGTAGGCGAAAACGCACTGTCAGCCGATGCCCCACCCCACTCCGTTTCCGACAGGGTCTCGTAGCAGAGCAGACGCTCAACTCCGGGACCACCTGTTGGCCGCGTCGCTACCATCGTTGCCCAATATACTGCCTTGTGGTCAGAGTGCAAGTCTCCCCAGTGAGGCGCATACACTGTCTGCGGCCTTATCTCACGAACGAGACGTGTGAGCGTGTCTGCCAGTACGTGACCGGGCACTGTGTCCAGACGCGGAGCAGGAAAATCCAGGAAATGCGTCTCCTTGACTCCCAGTAATTTATGAGCAGCGGACAGTTCGGAGCGCGTCTGTTCTATTTCCTCTGCCGGGAAGATGTCGGGGGCGCCCCTGGAAACCACGACAACTTGGACGAGGTCCCCGCGAGAACTGTGGCGCGCTATAACACCTCCGCATCCAAGCACTTCGTCATCAGGGTGGGGTGCGATAACTAGAATATTCTTGCTCGTGCTCACGAACTCACCATCGAGGTTAAATCTCGCCCGCAATTGAATAGCGCGTCGATTACAGAAAGGTTCGGCACGAAGCCTGCGGCTGGAAACTGCTGTTCATAGGCGACACAACTATAATCTTGCCACAGCACCTGTACACCCGCTTCTTGGAAGAGATTCATTTCCATATAGCGAGCACCCCCCGGACCGGATAGGTAGGCATCGGCTCCAACAGCCTGGCAGATGCTGACTAGAAGAGATGTAGCGCTGCCGCACACTTCGAGTTGCGATGAATATACTACCGGAGTAGTGATCGCCAATGCTTCCATACACCAGGTAATGAGTCTCATATTGAGTAGGCTTAGATTCGCGTAGTCGTTATTGAGCAATCCCTGAAACTGGTCGCTGTAGTTGTGGAAGCAGCGTGCACGAGAGTAGTTGCTGACCAAAGCATTCCAATGTTTCTTCTGCCAGGACGAAGATGAATCAATCTGCACCTCGTTAATGGCTTGGCCAAGCCTGTGCCGCACCGGTACAGTGATCCATTGCGTACCCTCCTTTGACGCTGTCTTGATCCGATTCCGATTTTGCAATCCATTCTTCTGGAACTGCACATGGTCAAGTGCAACGAATAGGTCACAATGCGCGAGCTTATGGAAGAACCCAAGATACGGCAAGTACTGTGGCTGGTGGATGGCAACTATCTTCATCGATCTCGCAATCCCGCCAGAGCACTTTGAAGGCTCTCCAGAACATAGTCCACGTCTTCGATCGTTAGTAGGTAGTGCATTGGCAATGCAATATGGCGCTGAAGGAGGGCCTCACTGCGCGGCAGATCTCCCGGTTTAGTACCCAAAAGGCGCCGGAATACCGGTTGGAGATGACAGGGAGGATCATATGGCCACGCAATCTCCACACCGTATCGCTCCAGGAGGCAATTCGCCAAATCTGTGCGGCTAATGTGCTCGTCTTCCAGGACGGCGAGATAATTCCAATAGCTATGGACACCTTCAAATACTGGCAGAGGGCGAATCCCTTCGACTTCCGCAAGTCCATTGGTGTAGCGAGTGGCAATTGAATTTCGCCGTTCCACAAAATCCTTCAGCCGGTCCAGTTGGACTAGCCCTATAGCCGCGAGGGGCTCCGCCATCCTCATGTTCGTGGAGACTTGCGTATAATCCTGTCCGTCCGGATTTGCGCCATGGTTCCGTAGGCTGCGTGCTACCTTGGCGAGACCATCGTCATCCGTAGTAATCATGCCACCCTCAGCCGTGGTCATGACTTTGGTGGGATAGAACGAAAAACACCCTGCGCGACCGAACGATCCGGCGCATTTTCCCGCAAATGAAGCGCCGTGAGCATGAGCAGCGTCTTCGAGGAGGTCGATACTGCGTAGAGCGCACAACTCCTGAAACTGCCCGATGTTCGGCACGACCAAACCGGCCATGTGCACCAGCATGATCGCCGCTGTCCTATCAGTGATCCTGCGCTCCACGTCCTCGATATCCAGGCAGAACGTGTCCGGATGAATTTCGGCAAAAATCGGAGTCCCGCCAGCCAGAATAACCGAATTCACAGACGCCACAAACGTCTCAGTAGGAAGAATGACCTCTTTGCCAGTGATTCCCATGGCACGAAGCGATATCTCCAGAGCTGCAGTCCCGGTATTCACTGCAACGGCGTGCCGGGCCCCGATTGTAGCGGCGAACCGGTACTCCAGTTCCCTGACGTGCTCACCGTTTGTCAGATGGCCGGAAATGAGGCTCTGCCGGATAAGAGCAAGTATGTTCTCAATGTCAGACTCTGGGATGCAGGGCCGCGCCCGCACGATACGCCTCATCATTTGCCCTCCTGTTTCTGGCGGATGCATTCCATCAGGGACGCATCCATAGGGGTGGGGACGAATCCGATCCGCTTGCGGGCTCTGCCGATGTCGTAGGAGAAGCGAAAGTCGCGGGGGCTGGAGTCGTCGACTGTCTCAATAGCGGATCGGGATCCGCACAAATCGCGGATTTTACTCGCTAATTGACGAATTGTTAGTTCCACTCCAGAACCAATGTTCATCACTTCGAAATTGCACTCTTGCGAATATTGAAGCGCAAGCAAGTTTGCCTGAACGACATCCTCCACCCATACGAAATCGCTGGATGGACGCCCTCCAGCATTCAGAGTCAAGGGAACATCTTGTAGGCATCGCATAATGAAGGCTGGCACAGCGCCCGAACGCTGGCCGGCGCCGAATATCCCGGAGTATCGAAGGACGGTAGTTTCGAGTCCGGACTCGGCGTAACATCGGCCGATAAGTTCCGCCTGAATCTTACTCAGCGCATAGGGGGTATTCGGCAGTACAGGATGATCTTCGTTGACTGGTAATGATTGCGGTTGCCCATATACAGACATTGAAGAACTAAAAACGATGCGGCGTACTCCAGTGAGAAGCGCACAGTGATAGATGTTTACTGTGGCTCGAACGTTGTCATCGAAAAATGTAAAGACGTCGTCTTTGGGGCTTTGTGGAATGCGGGCTGCGGCGTGAAGCACTACGTCAGGATTCCAATGTTCAAAGAGGCTGCGCACTTCTTCGAAACGTGACAGATCGGCTCGCTCGACGGTTTGGTCGCCTGCCATGCCATCACCGTTCCTCTGGACTGCTATCACCTGTCCAAGGTGAGTCGCGGCCTTCGTAAGATGCTTCCCCAGGAAACCAGCAGCTCCGGTCACCAGGATATTCACGTGCGTGCCTTCATCTCTCCGTCCGGGTCGTAGACGTTCGCCTGCGACAGCACGACCGGTATGGTCTTCCATAGAATTGATATATCCAACCGAAGGCTCCAATTCTCCACGTACCAACGGTCTAACACCATGCGCTCATCCCAGGTGATCGACTGGCGCCCACTGACAGCTGCCAAACTGGTAATGCCGGGCCGCACCTCCAACCGAATCTTCTCATCAGGACGGATTGATTCGAGCAAGAGGGGGCGCGGACCCACCAAACTCATGTCACCTGTGAGTACATTGAGAAGTTGAGGTAACTCGTCCAGGCTCGAGCGGCGCAGAAAACCTCCTAGTCTGGTGATGCGGGGATCCCGTACGCCAGTGGCGTGGCCTTGTTCTGGCTTTCCGGGTCGCATGGAACGGAACTTGATGACTTCGAACTCGCGCCCCTTAAAGCCCGCGCGACGCTGCCGAAAGAACGCACCACCCCGGGACTCACAAATGATAGCGAGAGCGATCACCGTCATCAGAGGAGCGAACGCAATCACCAGGATCAGCGATGAAGCGATATCGATGAAACGTTTGAGTCGTTTCGTCATATGGCAGGCTCGGTACCGGTGTCCGGAATTCGGCTACGCCATGCTGGTTTGGTTTCGCTTCGGAGAGTGTATCTTCGACGACGCGCTGTCTTCCGATCTCCAGAGAATGCCAGGATGTAGAGAAATGGGGTGACCTGAGTCTTTTCTCTCATTAAGAGACCCAGGTTAGGAATTGTAGAAAAGATCATCGCAAGTGCAATCGACAATACGACGCAGAAAAACGCAAAGGGCCGGGTTCTTAAGTGCAGCAGAGTGTCCATCACATTGTGACGCTTCACCACGAGGATGCCTATCAAAATGAGGTTGTCGAGAGCCGCAAGCAACATCAAGGGCGACTTTGCTTCCCACGGGAAGGGCCGGAACAGCAAGCGAATCGTCCCCTCGGGTAATTGATAGACGAATGCTCGGGTACCGTGGACCTCAGTGGTCGCAACGTCTGACCCTCCCCCCGTTCTGGTATTAACGCCCTGAGCGGAAATGCGACCGACGATGGACTCACCGGAAACTTCAGTTATACCCGTCATGTAACTAACGCTCTGCCACATAAAAAATATGAGTGGTGCCATAAGCAGCAGAATGGTGGCAGTTTTGGCAACTGAGAGGGGTGCCTTGCGCTCGCGAGAGACGAGCGTGGTCAGGGCCAGGCTTAGCGCGGCTGCCAGTGCAACATAGGGTCGAAACACAACAACCAGCGCCAGACCAATCAGCGCCTTTAGTAAGCCGCGCCATGTGTGATACCTGAACCACTGAGCAATCCCGAGAGCACTCATGCCAAGGCCGGCAAAAACCCAGCATTCCTTGCCAAATAAGGTGCTCCAAAAGAGAATCGAGGGCAGCATCATCACGAAAATGGCATACCCTCTGAGGCGTTTACCCTGCATTAACGTCGTAGCTGCCCCGACAAAACAAAGGCTGCCGATATACCCGAGTAATCCTGACAAAAAGATCATCCCAACGGCGGTTGACCCGAAGAGCAGGTAGATCAGCGCGGTAACGAAATTGACAACGTCAGTGCCCGCGTGCAGACTAATCTGCCACCATTCTCCGGCTCTGATCAGGTCAGCTACGAGTCCCGCCTGGCTGTCGTAATATGATGCGTCCGCGGAGTTGCGAGCAGCGTAATAAGGCAAGATTAAGAGCGCGACAAGGGCGATAGCCGACAGACGTAATAGAAAGCCTTTAAGTACCAGCGAGTTCAGATCCCGAGGAAGACGAATAGAATAAGCAAGCGGCACCAGCACTGCGGTCACAAACAGAGACAGCCCCAGAGTTGGAGCCATGTTGCTGCTCAGCAATGACATCGATAAGGCAGCAGCTACCGCTAAAAGTAAAGACTTTTGCAGGAGATCGCTCAAGGTCGGGAACTCCGGTATTGTATGGAAGTCTCCGCGTGGCTTGATACTTTCGCCGCCGAGATATTCTGGAAGTGGCCTACAAACCTGCCAACCACTGCTCTCTGGTCATAACGCTCAACTACTCGGATGCGTCCGGCGTCTCCCATGGCTCGGCGCATCGCGCTGTCGTTCAGGAGGACCGAGATGGCTTTCACCAGGCCTTCGACGTCCTTATGTGGAACCAAGAGCCCCGTCACGCTGTGCACAACCAATTCACGGCAACCTCGGACGTTTGTTGCGACGACCGGCAAACCAGTCGCCATGGCTTCGGCAATCACGCGGCCAAACGACTCCTTGTACGTAGGATGAACGAGGATATCAAAAGCGCACAAGCAGCCATAGACGTCTGTGACAAATCCGGGAAACCGAAATCTGCTCGTGAGACCAGCGGCATCCACCTTCGCCATCAGTTGCGTCTTCCAGGCGCCGCGATCGGTAGGCAGGACGTCCCCACCAACGATCACATATAGATCCGGTCGAGCATCACACAGTATCCGAGCCGCCGCAAAAAATTCTCTCAGGCCCTTTTCAAGAATCAGTCTCCCCATTAAGCCGATGACTTTGGCATCGGCCGGAACTCCCAACTGTTCACGGGCAGCCGCGATTTGTGATGCTGTCGGGCGGCCTGGAAACATCGTCAGGTCAATTCCGTTGAGGATGGTTGCAGCCTTGGACTCATCCTTGACGATGCGTTCCTGTGTGGCAGTCTTGTGATCCTCAGAAGAGACGAACATGGTGAAACTGGTGATTCGTCCCAAAAGCTGCTCCGTGATGATGGCCAGGCGCCTGCGGATCGGGTTCATGTTCTCATCAAAGTAGTAGCCGTGATTTGTAATGACCACTGTAGGCCATGGATGAGTGAATAACGCGGCTGTGCGGCCAATCAGGCCCGCCGCGGCGCCGTGGCAATTCAGTATGTCCCACCGTTCAGTCACAAGCAGTCCGCGAACTGACCGAATCGCCCGCAGAATGTTAGCAGGGTTCAGATTTCGGGAAACATACACCTCATGCACAGGTAGGCCGAACTCCTCCAACTGTCGGACATAAGGCCCAGGCGGGCATCCCACATAGACTTCATGCCCGTCATCTACAAGGCCCATGAGCCAATGGCGGGCGATAACCCAAGGCATCATGTCGGTGGAGAAGAGACAGAGTATCTTCATGAAATGCGTCCGTCTATGCAAGTTTGGGTTGACTTGCCAGATACCACATATTTCTTGATGCCGGTGAACAGGCCGGCGCACGACCTGCTCACTTCTCTACCTCTGAGCTGAAGCAGAGGCCGTACCGCTAAAAGCAGGTTGCCTAGGAAGAACAGTGGGAACTGCCATCGCGGACAGTTGTTGGCAAACAATAGGACTCGATCCCGGTATGCCACAAATCGCCGGTCCGCATTGGAGATATGCATCCTCTGGCCGCCGGAGGGCGCACCGATGTGGTGCAGCGCAGCCTCGGGGCAAAAGAGAATCCGATGTCCCTGCTTACATACCTTGAGAGCTACGTCCGTCTCTTCGTAGATGCAAGGAAATCCGAACCTCTCATCGAATCCCCCGATGGCGCGCAGGATGTCGGCGCGAAAGGACATGTTGCCCCCTTTCACGGTATTGACGAAACCCTGCGTTTCGAGAGAGGCATCACCCGAGGGAAGGCAAATGATCGGATATACGAAAGGCCGTAGCCTGGAGGCGGCTTTGTGCCGGATATTAGCCCGAAGCTCAATCGTCCGCCCGCACGTACCACCGACTGATTGATCACTATATGCGCGAGCGTGCTGGAGTATGAAATCTGTCCCGGCAATCTCCACGTCATCATCGAGAAAGAGCAGTACATCGCCCTTGGCTGCAATCATGCCTATGTTGCGGGAGCGGGCGGCACCTCTGCCGTCGTCCCGAAGGTATTGGACCGGAAAAGGGGACGATGCGATGGGGCTCGTGACTCCACGATCAACGCTCTGGTCCACAATGATAATCTCAGCGTTCTTATAGGACTGGCGCTGCAGATCGGCAACTGTCCGGCTCAGGAAGCCGGGCCGGTCGAGAGTGGGGATGATCACGGAGATGAAGAGTGAGTCACTCACGAAAAGAGGTACCCCCTACGTATGCTTCGATACGATCTCGCCACTGAAAGTCTCTGACAACCCGATCTCTGCCTTGCTTGCCAAGAGAGTCGCGCAGGTCCTTACTACCGATGAGCCGATCCAACGCTTCTAGTAATGCCTCGTCATCTTGCGGATCAACCAGCAGTCCGGTTACGCCATGGATTACCGCATCCCGGACCCCGCCGGAATCGCCGCCTACAACTGGCTTGCCACATGCGTTTGCTTCAAGGTAAACCAGTCCGAAGCCTTCTTCCCCGAACTTGCCTTGAAGATTCCCGCTCGGCATGACAAAGATATCGCAGGCGTGCAACCATTCCAGAACCTCCTCATCCGTTAGCCTGCCGAGAAAATGAACAGACTCTCTCAGTCCAAGTTGCTCTACCTGAGCCGTGAGCGTGGCACGGCAGGGACCATCACCAATAATCACGTATCTCGTGGACGGGTACTTTGCCAGAATTCGTGGAAGGATTGAGATCACGCTTGCGTGCCCCTTTCTCTCGACCAGTGTCGCCACAGTCAAAAGAGTGATTCCGCGAAATTCCGCCTCTCCGGGCAGGGGCGTTGGCGCGTTGTAGGGACCGGGTTGATACCTCTCAGAATCGACACATGGCAACAATATCTTGATTCTGGATCTGGTGACCCCCTGTTCGCATATCTGGTTGGCAGTGAATGAGCTGTTAACTAGCACCTCATCGCAACGATTGAAGATGGCAACCAGCAAGCGTCTCAGAGTTGGCTTGGATCGAAACCTGCTCAGTTCGCCGCCATGCATCACAACAGCCGTCTTGATGCCCAGCAGGTGGCTGACCCAGATCAGCGAGGGCAGCAGGAACCAGTGGCCCACGAGGAGTTTGTTGTACCTTCCAAATACGAGTACGCGCGCCGTGTGAAATGTGATCAGAAAAGTCAGCAGAACTCGCAATATCGGCGAGCCTCCAACCGGAACGCGGATCCTCATCACATCAAACGACTGAGCCTTGTCAAACTCAGCGCATCCATCACCCTTGGGAGCCAGCACAGCGATTCGGCCGTGACTCTCCCGGCAGATGTCGTAGTAACCCCGTTGAATTCCCCCTGTTACACACGGCGGAAAATCGACAGTCGCTAGCAAACAACTTGGATTATTCATGAGATGCAATTAAACACTTTCTGAACATAAAAATGAGATTCTTTGCAGCACTTACAGAGTTGCTCGGTTGCGAGCACCGATGGCTTGATTCAAAGATTCAAAACCCAGAATTCCAAAATCCCGCCGAAGCCAGCCGCCAGAAGCACCGCGAAAGCGTCGGTCGCGAAATCGAAGAATGCCAGGATGTTCTGATGCCTAAGAATGCGGGCCCACTACTGCTCGCATGCAACTGGGGCCAATGCTACAGAGTCCAGCACCCGTTGAGCTTGCTGAAGCTCAGGCAAGAGGCGAGCGTCCAGCAGGTTCATCAGAAACCTAGAATGCCGCAAACGATGCCACCGCAAATACTCCATCAGCAAAACCAATCCGATGATTCCCGTCGACTTTGCAAGCACAGCGGTTGTAGACCGTAAGCCCGCTTCCCTCTTGCCCACTGCGAGTTGCATGCGCACATCGGACTTATAAGCGCCAAAGAGGCGCTTTGTCGTGCGGTAGGACTCAACGCGGTAATATAGCAACCGTTCTCGGATAATCGCGAACTGAGATTTACTGCAGGTCCTAATCCACAGTTCGTGATCCTCGGCATAAGGATAATTAATCGAATAAGGATTAGCCCTGAACCAATCCCGACGTCCCAGGATCGAAGGGTGCATAAAGGTGCCCCGTTGAGCGACAGTCCATGGATCAGTTGACACTTGCGGGCAGGTCCTAAGGCCTATCACACGGTCTGCTTCATCGATAACGTATGCATCTGTACCGACGACGTCGGTCTTCGGCTGTTCAGTCATGAACCGGACCTGAGTCTCCAGTCGCCGGGGATGCATGATATCGTCTCCATGCATGTGGGCAAGCAACTGCGTTCGCGCAAGCACAGCAAGGTCGTTTAGACGAGCGGCCGCCCCGCCGGGAGTGGCGTTCGTCACCAGCGTGACCCGAGGGTCCTTAAATGAACGAACCACATCCCTTGTGCCATCCGTGGACCCATCATCACAAACCAACAGGTCAAAGTCCTGCCAGGATTGACAAAGAATAGATCGGATCGTCTTGGCAACCGTTTGTTCGCAATTACGAACAGGCACTCCAACAGTCACTTGAGGGTACATCGTATATCCCTCCTATACTTGCTCCGAAAGCAAGCGAGCACGCGAAGGCTCACTTCAACTCGATCTTCTATGCCTCACCACGTTGTAATGTGGCAATTATGCGGCTCATAGTTTATCCCACTCCGCGGGAAGCGGATCTTCGTTAAACCAACACGCACGATCAGGCGCGGGCGCCTGAATCCAGGCCCCATCATCACTAAGATACGCCGCCCACCAACTGAAAGAGCTGTTAGCTATAACATAATTTCTGAATTGGCTCATCGTGACCAAGTCGCAAAGATCATGTCCAACACAACCGGAGGTATGGCTGCCTCCGCCAATCTCATATGCTGCCGGCAGCAACTCTCTGTCTTTCGCCCATTGCAGATCGTCACTGTACACCACGAACCGAGGATGGCTCATTCGCTCTAAACACCGCTCATAAGCTGCCTCGTAATACTGCTTTGTGAGATGAAAGCGCGACGGCAGACTTTCCTCTCTATAAGAACGAATATGAACGCATACAGCATCAGTGCCCACATGGTTTTCACGGCAGGGCCGCAACCTCACAGCCTGCCGCAACTCACTGCGATATTCCTTGAAGTATCGATCCGACTGCCAGTAGCCCCAAAGATAGCATCGGCCCGTCAGCGTCGATCCTAGCAGTGCGGAATTCAGCACTCCGGGGTCATCTGTGTACATCTTGCATCCAGGCAATCGGATGTGCCCCCGATTTCGAATTGCCAGCCACGCGAGCCTTTGAAATACTACCCTTTCCAGAAGAGAATGAGACGACTCATGCAAGCCTTCGATACCTAGCTTAGGAAGGAGATAAGCCCTTCCATAGCCGTCGCGTTTGTAGGAGCTACACTCCAATACCAGATCGAGCCCTGCTCTCCGAGCAGCAACGTAGCCCGTTGCCCAGCAAAACAGTTGGTTTCCAATCCCGCCGCGCACAGAAGCAATTACTTTCCCGTGCATTTTAGTTATGCCCTTAAGCCTGCAAATAATAAGCACATGCGAACAGACTTCATCGCTCGAGCAGCCCCGTTCCAAATGATATTCACATAGAGCATTATTACTGTCCCCACACCACGATGTAATTTCCCACGGAAGTCAGTGGCTCTTCATCCAGAATAAGTAGGTCTGGAAAGTGGAAGCGCAGCTCTTCGATAGTTATGTTCTGGCCATCACCTGCAATCTTGACGGAATTCATGGTCATGTAGCCACGCTTAGCCTTGCACAATATTTTGGTAATATACTTTATCTGTAGTGCCTTGGGCAGCTCGGAAAAAGCGTAATTGCTGATTGCCAAATCAAACTTTGCATCATGACTATCGAAACGATTAAGTGTGGTTGGTTTGTAAACCGAGTTAATCAGGTGGCATTCTAGATAGCGGCTTATCAACTGCAAAACCGGATCAAGGTCAAAGACTGTCCAAGACGATAACTGCCAGATTCGATCGGTTAATAGGAACTGTCCACCATAGCCTCCGCCTATTTCAACTACCTTAAAGGCTGTTAATTCGCCGAACAAATCCCGGAGGTCGCATGCGACTTTTAGATAGCGCAACGTGGTTGGGCTGATTTCCCCTACATGTGGATATATCGTACGAATTGGATCACCTACTTTATCGTTAATCTTGAACTTCTCAATATCATTGATCAGTTCGGGCCACTTCTTCTGAATCTGTTCGAGATACTGTGCGCCCTGTTCGTGATTTACATGTTCCAGTACCTCGCGGTATGTTGGGTTGCGCTTGAAATTAGCAAAGATTCGTGCGTCTTGTGCAGCCCTTCGCACAAACTCCGGATAGTACCCGGAGTCGGAAGCGCTTCGGAGGCCGCGTATGGCAACATATTTGGGTTTGAGCAAGGAATGAGCAAGGATGCTAAACATCTTGTCCTCCATTTGGGCATAACTGTTATGACAGCTTACGTCGCAGGATCGGGCTTCGGAGCAGTTGCGACAACCCAAATACAATAGACTGAACTGAAGGAAAGGGCAGCAGCTACAACCCCTTTAAGTCCAAATACATACGCTCCGGCAATATTTAGGCATACGCCAAAAATCGCTGTGGCAATTTTTGGCGCTATCAGGCTACGTGGGTTGGTTGAGAGCACATGCTTGAAGCTGGCAACTTGACCGCAAGCGAATATTCCAGTGGCCAACACGATGACCGGCAGCAGAGGTGCCACAGAGCTGTAAGCGGAAGGGAGCAAATGGCGAAAGAGAGGCCTGCACACTAGGGCGGCGGCTATAGCAGCGGCAATAGTGAGCAGGAGGCCTGCAGCGAAGAGCCGATTGACCACACAATGTGCGCGCTTCATACGCCCTTCGTCCATTCCATCGCCCGCGTGCGAGAAAAGAATGGGCTGGACCAACTGGTTCAAGAATGTGGAGGCCATTGAGATTGGGTAGTAGCCTAGCTGATAAAGTGCCTGATATACGCCGACCACTCGTGTTGTCGTGAAGGCTTCGAGCGCCCACCGATCAGACGCGATCTGTGCCCAGGTGAAAAGTCCCCACGAACTGAACGGTCGTGCATAGACCCACATTTGGCTGCGCAGTTTTCGCGTTGCATCCAGATCAAGGCCTGGGCGGTAAGCGGGCGACGATAAAATGGCTCCGCGAAAAAAGAGAACCTGCGAAAGCAGGGTTGCCGAAACTGCGAGGGCGAAGCCAGCCATAGCCATTTCTGCCCCTCCGCGTATACGCAGAAGAAGGGCGGCAGTCCCGAAGCGGAGCCACACACCAAGTCCTTGGTGCCATGCCACAATTGCCCGTTGCCGGGCCGCACTCTGGATGCCATCGAACACCGAAGAGAAGCCAGAGAGGATCGCAAGAATCAGGCTCCACGCCGCCATTGCCACTGAATCGCGCCATGGTGAACTCGCCAATGCAATCAACGCTCCCCCACCGATCGCCGCTACGAAAGCGACTGCGATCAGAACCACCTGTCCAGCTGCGCGCAGGTAGTTGGAAAGGTGGTTCGCTTCTGACGACGCGGCGTAAAATCGCTGCGCGGCATTGCCAACCGGGCCTAATGTCACCTGTTGAACAAGCGCAGCGGCCGTTCCGCCCAAAGCTAGTCTGCCGTACTCCTCAGGTCGTAAATAGTGTGTTAAAAGTGGGACTCCAATGATACCGCCAGCGGCGGCAGCAATCTGCCCGGTGAATATCCAAGTTGCTTCGCCTACGAGCCGCGGGGGGATAGGGAGTTTCTTTAGATGAGAACTTAGCCTTGTTGACCAAGAATGAGCTGCCACTTTCATTGAAAGAATCCTGCCTGGCCCGATGTGATCGTCTCCTGGTCTTCGGTCAACCGTTGGTCACGCATTGTAACGACTATGCTTGTGCTCAGGGCACGGTAGAACACTGACAGTTCGCACATTGATATATCCAATAAGTTATACGCAACACGCTGAAGGTACGGCAGGTACCAGCCGAATCATCGCTCAGATTTCTGGTAATGTCCGTAGCGATAATACCCATAATACGAATACCCATCCGAAGATGTGTTTTGGCTTACTTGGTTGAGGACCACGCCAACAATGTTGGCGCGAAGCCGCTGCAGGACCGAGATCACCTCAGCGACAGCCCTGCGTTTGGTTTCACCAGCCCGGCTAATAATGAGCACCCCATCAGCTGCAGTGGCCATCTGGAGGCACTCTGCAAAGCCCAGAAGGGGTGGCGAATCCAAAATCACAAGATCATATTCCTTCGCAAACTCGTCCAACAAAGAGGAGAGCCGCGGACCGATCAGATCGGCAGCGCGGTGAGAGCCGGGCCCTGCGGGAAGAACACTCAGATTTGGCTTGCCGTCGACTGGAAGAACTATGTCCTGCCAGTGCAGTTCACCTGTTAGTACATTGGAGAGTCCCACCCGCGGTGTGAACCCAAATTTCGTATGGATGCTGGGACGTCTCAGGTCGCCGTCCACCAGCAGCGTCTTCTTGCCTCTAGCGGCATTTGCGATCGCAAGATGGGCAGCAATGGTTGTCTTGCCTTCGGAGGGAGCCGCACTGGTCAAAGCGATGGAGCGAAGCCGCCCCTCGAAGTCGGACAGAAGGATAGTGTTGCGTATCGTTCGAACGGCCTCCTCAAAGTCGGAAGTCGTTTTATAGTACCCGTTACGGTTGGGGCTTGGAATGACCTTTGCGAGGATAGCGTCAGCCTGGTCTTGCGCGACGGGCCTCGGAAGTTGAGCAGCGAGACGATCAACTGGCATCGTTCCAATAACGTCTACACCAAGAAACCTGCTTACTTCCCGAGGATCACGAAGCGTGGTATCCAAAGTGTCCAGCAGTATTACGGCGCCAATCGCCAACAACGTGGAGGCAAGGAATGCCATCAGGAGATTCAGTCTTATGTCGGGAAACACAGAGTGTAATGGCGGCCGAGCGGCATCCGCGATGCTGATGTTGTTGTTTTGAAAACCGCTATTGATGTCCGCTTCCCTGATCTTCTTGATAAGTTCATCGTATAAGGCTCTGTCAGCGTCAGCTTCTTGCTTCAGCTGACGATACTGAAACGATCGCGAGTTGAGATGATCCCATTCCGCTTTTGTATCTGCAACGGTTTTCGCCAGCAGCTGTTCACGACCTTGCGCCTGACGATATTGCACTGCGACCCTCTCTGCAATGCTGCTGCGCGTCTCGTCGAACTGCCGTTCGATCTCGGCAAGTTCTGACGCGGCTTTACGGTATTCTGGATGGGTTGATCCATAAGTTGATTTAACAAGCACAAAGTGCTGGCGCGCCATATTGAGAGCATCGCTGAGTTTGGCGAGTGATTCGCCCTGAGAGGAAACCTGTGCGGCTTCAAGAGAGCCGGTTCTAATGGCTTCCAACGCTGCTTGTTTGTTGACTCGTTCTGCTTGCGCGGTTGTGAACTCCGTGTTAAGTTGCAAAAGTCTTGCCGACAGAATATTGGATTTATCCTCGGGATTGAGAACATCCAGATCTTTCTCAAATTGCGCCAAGGCAAGATTGGACTGCTCCATCTTGGCCTTCAATTCGTCGATCTGTTTTTCCATGAAAGAAGACATACTCGTCGACGAGCGAATCCTGATGTTATACGTGTGCGCGAGATATGAGTTCGCTACTGCATTGGATACATCTGCGGCAAGTCGCGGATCAGGAGATCGATAGCTGATAAGCAGTAGATTAGTCCCAGCCGGGCGAGTTACCTTCAGGCGACTCAGGGAGATCGGCGCAGCTGCAATTGCCTGCGCCTTCTGTGCACTCGTTTGGCTCGATGGTCCTTCAAGGTTTAACAAATGGTACCGCTCGGCCACCGGGCGCAGTACTGAGTCCGACTGAATTAGTTTTATTTGCGTCGAGAGGAACGTGTCGGAGTTATTGGCTGCGGAGTGAGTAGAATCCTGGCCAACAACTCCCGCCGGCTCTTGGAAGTCAATGTCCACCGTAGCTGTAGATTCATATATTGGTTGCAGACGCGCGGAGACTATTGCAGTAGCAAGAACGCATGACGCAACAAAGGCGATAATTCTCCAGAGATGCCGGCGGAGAATCCATAGGTAGTGTGTCAGGGGAACCGCGGGTGTCTCCGGTTCAAACTCCTGTTGCTGCGCAATTGGTGGGTAGTACGCCACCGGGGGCAGAATATTGGGCTGCGTGGAAGGGAAAATCTCCGGCAGTCTCACTTGTTCAGGCATAAATCCTCTTCTAAGACCAACTACCTTGTCATTAGGTACATTAGGTAGGCTGCGCCGAGCCCGAACCCCGTGACCATCGCAATGGCCTTCGTACTAGCTCGCTGACCTGTCGCATTCGTAACGTAAAGCATGTCGTTGGCATACAGTGGCATGTCTGGCGATTTACGGGCTAGAATCCTCTTCACAGCGACTGGAATCTCGCTCTTGCTACCGTTGCTGTCATCGATGCGGTAGATGTAGGCCGTTCGCCCAGAAAAGCTGTCCAGTCCTTCTGAGAGGGCCAGTGCCTTGAGAACGCTACTCTCAGAGCCATCCGTGATTGGGAATACGCCAGGATGCTTTACATTGCCCGCAACGAAGATCCGGCCGGCTTCGGGAACACGGATTGTTTCTCCGCCCTGCAATTCCAGGTTCGACGCCGGATCTTCGATGTTTAGAAGAGAACGCACGGGGATTCGCTGAGTTAGTGTGATCGATTTGTCGCTCGTGCTTGACTGCGGACGGCTCACCAGGATGTCTGCCCCGGCGTGTTCGGCAACTCCCCCTGCCCGTGAAATTGCGTCAAGCAGTCTCACTGTGCCGGTGGCCTGAAAAGTCGTCGGACTTCTCACTGCCCCGATAACAGTGATTGGCCTGCTGCGGTACTCAACAATCGAGACCGTCACGATGGGGTCTACAAGCACGCTCTCCTGAATCAGAATCTTCGAGATAACCTTTTCAAGCTCTTCTGGATTGAGACCTGCGGCCTTAATGTGCTGCTGCACCATAGGCAAGCGGATATCGCCGTCGGAGTCCACACGAACGGAACGGGTCAATTCCGGCGAATCATATACGGTGATTCCGATCAGGTCATCTCTGCCAATCTTCTCTGCAGGTAGGTTTGAGCCCTCGCTGAAAGTCGTTGCGCCAGTACCTACATGATTGGTATTCGCTTGCTGCTGTGCCAATGCTGAAGTTGCAACCGCTGTGGACAGAAGCAAAATGGTGATATATCTCATATACGGCTCCCAGATACCGACTGGCGGTATCCTGTCCATCCCAGATCCCCTATGACTCAGCAGTGCGGAATCATTGTGATCTGATTTATTGGTTATTCTCGGGCTTGGTTGTTGTGACTCGCGCTGCAAGCTGTTCTATCTTCTTGTCGAGGCTTCTAATCTCTTCGCGGAACTCATTCATATGCAGGCCAAGGGCATCTCCCCGAGTTCCACTATTTAAGAGAACGCGCATGGCATCGCGAGTCAGGTCGGAAATGCTGCGCGCACCGGTGGCTGAACATATTCGTCTTAGCGCCGTGTACTCCTCTTCAGAGAGACGGACACTGATCATGCGAGAGCGAGGATTCTGGACTGTCATGCTTAAATGAACTGCCAACCCAAAGATACGGCCGGCAGAATTATCTACACTGAACTCGTGGATGATATTTGAGGAGTTACAGGGATCTCTCGGTCAGACTATCTGCGAACCAATGCCTGTCTTTGTCCTGGGGCAGGCTTCGCCCCCATCTGTCCCAACCCTCTGGAAGGACATCAAGCAGTCAATGCAGACTAATCACCTCTGCTCAAATTCGCCCAGCCTGGTGGCGGCTCACGTACACATGCTGCCACTCGAAGCAGTTTCTGAATTTGTAGAAAGTTAGCACTTGCGAATAAACAATGCAAGTTAAAAATGCAATACAAATGCGTGACGCAAAATACTACAAAGCGTTACCCAAGTGTCCTGTTTTTGTACACTTGGCGTTTTTTTGCAGATCAAGACAAAATCTGAATCTTGTAACGCAATTCATTTGTATTACATATTCCGACAAGAATAGTCATCCAAATCCGCGGAACGCAAGAACACGGCAACGTCCAACCCAAGATAGATTGTTGCGTTAAACGTAGCCAGCAGACTCCGGTGCAGAGTTGGACTCGCATGATCAACACACATATGCCTCATCTTGCGAGAAAGATACTCACCTGGCCTCTGGGATAATGCGCGAATATTAGCGCGCATCGGCGCGGGTGGCTAGGCGGATATACCTAACACAAGGCGAGTACAGACGCGAAAGCGGGATAGGCAAACTAGCCCATCCCGCTTTCGATCGCGTGACCATCTTCGCGCCTCAGGCGTAGATGCCCCGCTGCTTGATGGTGTAGGAGACCCGGTCAATGGCGAGCATATAGGCTGCGATGCGATTGTTGACGTTATGGGCTTCAGCGTAGCGAACAACGTCCTCGAAGCTGTCCTTGAGGATGGTCTCGAGCTGCTCGTTGATGACGGCTTCTTTCCAGAAATAGCCCTGACGGTCCTGAACCCACTCAAAATAGCTCGCAGTGACGCCACCGGAGTTGGCCAGAATGTCCGGCACGATGAAGATGCGCTTCTCTGCCAGAATGTCGTCCGCAACTGCCGTGGTGGGGCCGTTCGCTCCCTCCACGACAATGCGGGCCTTTATCTGGTCGGCATTGCGGCTGGTAATCACATTCTCGGTGGCAGCGGGTATCAGTATCTCGCAGTCGGAAACGATCAGTTCCTCGCTGGGTGTAGCTTCGGCGCCCCGAAAGCCGAGAGTGGTTCCGTTGCGGTACTTGTACTCCACCAACTGATGTATATCGATGCCGGCTGGGTTATAGAGGCCGCCATCCTTTTCGGCGATGCCAACAATCTTGTATCCGCGCTCCATCATGAGGCGGGCCGCATTGGAGCCCACATTACCGAATCCTTGAATCACGACGCGACAGCCATCAACTGACATATTGAGGTAGCGCAGGCTTTCATCACACGCAATAAGCACGCCGCGTCCCGTGGCCTCGATACGGCCGCGCGAGCCGCCAATATTGAGCGGCTTGCCTGTAACCACGCTGGTCACAGTGTGACCTACGTGCATGGAGTAGGTGTCCATGATCCAGGCCATAGTCTGCTCGTTGGTGTTGACGTCCGGCGCTGGAACATCCTTCTCCGGTCCGATAAAGTCAATGATTTCTGATGTGTACCGGCGGGTCATCCGTTCGAGTTCTCCCCGGCTCATTGATTTCGGATCGCATATTACGCCGCCCTTGGCGCCGCCGAAGGGAATGTTCACCACGGCGCACTTCCAGGTCATCCAGCTGGCCAGGGCGCGTACTTCGTCCAGAGTCACATCCGTCGCGTAGCGGATACCGCCCTTGGCGGGACCGCGCGCGATATTGTGTTGAACCCTGAATCCGGTGAAAATTTCAATACGCCCGTCATCCATGGCTACGGGAAAGTGGACGATAATTTCGCGTGCGGGAGTTCGGAGCAGCTTCCACAGGCCTTCGTCAAGATTGAGCTTGCGTGCCGCAAGATCGAAGCGCGCGCTTTGTGCCTCCCAGGGGTTAATCTCCTGGTCCAAAGACAGTTTCGGGATACCCGTTGACATAAATTCTCCCATTCCAATACTGGCCTGTGCGGGTTTTGCCGCACAAGCTCAAACCCCAGTGAGTCTAGGCTACACGCCGGGGTCAGTCAAGGCTTCCGGAATCAGGTATTGAAACAATTTCTTTTCCCCTGAACCCAGTTTCAAAATCGGCCACAGCCGGGATGGTGGCTGAAAAGATACAGAAACCTGCGGTTCTCTGCCTTTCCAGGCAGGGGTGAGCTACTTGGACCAGCCCCATCTGCCTTCCGCGTGGTGTTCTTGTCCCGTGCTGTAAGAAGTACCACTCCCGGAAGGGCTTCTGCTCAAACGATGAACGAAAGCCACAGACTGAGCCCGGCTAGCAAGAGCAATTTTTCAAGTCACTGCCCTGAAAGGCAAACAGGTGGAACGTAGATGAAGTCCTTCTTGAACCGCAAAGTGCGGCTCGCATTCGGGTTTGCCATGCTGACCCTCATATTGATGGGGTCTTTTTCCTATCGCTGGATGGTCATCTCCGACGAAGGCAGCGGTTGGGTGAGACATACCCACGCAGTAATTGAGAGTATCCAGGATCTGGACATGATGATGGCTGGCATCGAGTCCAGCAGCCGGGGATTTCTGCTGGCGGGCAACGAGTCCGACCTCGTAGCCTATCGGGCCATGGTCTTGCAGGCAGAAAAGGACCAGGCAACGATTCGCACCTTGACAGCGGATAACCCCACACAGCAGATTCACTTTCCCGCGGTCGAAACGCTGGCCACCGAGAGGATTCAGCACGCGGACATGCTCATCAGCCTGCGCCAGAATCAGGGCCAGCAGGCTGCGATTGCCGCCATGAGCCTTGGAACGGATGAGCAAGTCAAGACTGAGCTTCAATCGCAGGTTAGCCAATTGCAGAGTGAAGAGCAGCGTTTGCTGGCGCTGCGCATGGCAACAACGGATCGTGACCGGATTCAGACCAAGGCAATTCTCATTTTTGGAACCCTGTTTGGGGTGCTGATCGCCGGCATGGCAGCCTGGACCGCGGTGAGCGACAGCACCAAGCGCGCGGAGGCCGAGGAACTGCTGCAACAAAGCGAAGAGAAGTACCGAATGCTGCTGGACGGTGTGCAGGACTACGCCATCTTCATGCTCGACCCGCGCGGCACCGTGGTGAGTTGGAGCGCAAGCGCAGAACATATCAAGGGGTTCACCGCCGAGGAAATTGTCAACCACAATTTCTCCAGGTTCTTTATCCCGGAAGACATCCGTCGCGGCCGTCCGGAGGAGGTACTACGTCTGGCCGCCACGAGCGGCAGGCACGAAGAATTCGGAATGAGCGTTCGCAAGGACGGCTCAGAGTTCCTGGCCAGCGCCACCTATATTGCGTTGCGGGACCCGGCAGGCAATCTGCGCGGTTTCTCAGAGATCTGTCGTGACCTGACTGAGCACAAGGAGTCTGAGGCAAAGTACCGCGGGCTCCTCGAGGCGGCTCCCGATGGAATGGTGGTGGTAAACCAGGACGGCGAGATTGTCCTCCTGAATGCGCAGGCCGAGAAGCGGTTCGGATACCGCCGTGACGAACTGCTCGGCCAGAAGGTGACCAACATCATCCCCAAGGGCTTTGCGGAGCGGTTGATCGCCGATGGAACCCGGACCGCGGCCGAAGCGCTCGCGCAGCAAATTGGCACAGGGATTGAACTCATCGGGCGCCGCAAGGACGGAAGCGAGTTCCCTATCGAGATCATGCTTAGCCCGCTCGAGAGCACCGAGGGCATCCTGGTCACCGCGGCGTTGCGTGACATCACTGTGCGCAAGGATGCGGAGAAGCACCTGGAACAGATGGAGGGCAGATATCGTGGGCTGCTCGAGGCAGCTCCCGATGGAATGGTGGTCGTGAACCAAAGCGGAGAGATCGTCCTGCTGAACGCCAGGGCGGAGACGCAATTCGGATACCGCCGCGATGAGCTTCTGGGCCAGAAGGTGACCAACATCATCCCCAAGGGCTTTGCTGAACGGTTAATCGCCGATGGAACCCGGACCGCCTCCGAAGCGCTCGCGCAGCAAATCGGCACAGGGATTGAACTCATCGGGCGCCGGAAAAATGGAAGCGAGTTCCCCATCGAGATGATGCTCAGCCCGCTGGAAAGCACAGAGGGCATCCTGGTTACTGCGGCCTTGCGCGACATCACCGTCCGCAAGGATGCGGAGGAGCACCTGGAGCAGATGGAGAGCCGGTACCGGGGGCTAATGGAGGCGGCTCCAGATGGAATGGTAGTGGTCAACCAGAGCGGGGATATTGTTCTCTTGAATGCCCGCTCGGAGACGCTGTTCGGATACCGCCGCGATGAGCTTTTGGGCCAGAAGGTGACAAGCATTATTCCAGAGGGGTTTGCGGAGCGGCTGATTGCCGACGCTCTTCGCACCACGGCGGAGGCGCTGGCGCAGCAGATTGGCATGGGTATTGAGTTGCACGGACGCCGGAAAGACGGAACGCTCTTTCCAATCGAGATCATGCTCAGCCCGCTGGAGAGTGCCGAGGGCATCCTGGTAACGGCGGCCATCCGCGATATCAGCGAAAGAAAGCAATTGGCGCGGCAGTTGCACCAGAGCCAGAAGATGGAAGCCATTGGCCAGCTGACAGGCGGCATCGCTCACGACTTCAATAACCTCCTCGGCGTAATTATTGGAAATCTCGATCTGCTTGACCGCTTGGTAGCTGCAAATCCGGCCGCTGTCAAACGCGTGCAGACCGCACAAAAAGCCGCCATACGAGGCGCGGACATCACCCGACGCCTGCTGGTGTTCTCAAACAACGAGGAACTGAAGCCGTCGGTGGTGTTGCTTGCAGATTCGATACAGAACACCATTGAGCTGGCTGCGCGGGCGCTGGGGGCGGAGATCAAAATCTCGACCCACATGGATGAATCCGTGCCACCGCTCTTCGTTGACCCGGCGGGGCTCGAGAGCGCACTGCTGAATCTGGTTGTGAATGCGCGCGATGCGATGCCAAAGGGCGGCTCCATCATTATCGGATCAGAGGTGAAGGATCTGAATGAAAGCCATCCGGCGGTGCAGGCAGGCGATCTCAAGAAGGGCTGCTACGTGTGCGTTTCGGTATCGGATACAGGCGTAGGGATGTCAAAACAGACCCTTGAGCGCGCATTTGAGCCGTTCTTCACCACCAAACCCCGCAACAAGGGCACAGGTTTGGGGCTGGCCATGGTTTATGGCTTCGTAAAGCAGTCGGGGGGGACGGTTCGCGTCTACAGCGAACTCGGCCATGGAACCACCGTGTCGTTCTATCTGCCTATTGTGGCGGATCTGAAACACCCGATTGCAACCAGCACGCCGGAGGATCTCAATGGAAAGTCAGGCGGAACGGTGCTGGTTGTCGACGACGAGGAGGACCTGCTGGAGGTAGCGCTTGCGTATCTCGCGGACATGGGCCTTACCGCGTTTGATGCCATCGATGGCACCAGCGCTCTTGAGGTGCTTAAGCAGCATCAGGAGATCGACCTGATGGTGACAGATATCGTAATGCCTGGCGGAATGAACGGCGTGGAACTGGTGCATCATGCCCTTGCCCTGCGCCCCGATTTGAAGATCATCTACTCCTCCGGATTTCCGGCAGAGGCGCTCGCGGAGAGAAGCATGCCGCTGGTTGACGGTCCCCTGCTACGGAAACCTTACCAACGCGCGGAGTTCACTGAGCTTGTTCACCAGGTAATGGGAAGCAGCAATGCCATCCATGCCTGACCTGCAAGTTGAGCAACCCGACGAATGGATCAGAACGCCGGTAGATCAACGAAAGACAGACGGAGAGGCAATGGCAGGGATTCAGCGCATCCTGGTTATCGACGATGAAGTTGATGTAGGTGAGTTTGTGTCGGCAGCGGCGCAGGCCATGGGTATCGAGTGCACTACGACGACAACCGCGAAGGCGTTCCTGGATGCCCTGACCGCCGATACTACCCTCATCCTGCTTGACCTGATGATGCCGGAGATGGATGGCGTCGAGCTATTGCGGTTGCTCGGGCAGCAGAAGTGCAAGGCCGGCATAGTACTGATGAGTGGGGTTGGCAAGCGCACCATGGAAACTGCTGGACAACTGGCGAGTGTGCTGGGCTTGTCCATCGTGGGGCATCTGCAAAAACCGTTTCGGCTGAAGGAACTGGAGGATGTTCTTGGAAGGCGCGCAGAGCCTGAGACAGCGCCCATGGCGAATCACGCCACAGCCATGGATATTCCATACGAGGAGTTGCAGAGTGCGATCGAGCGCGACGAGTTTGTTGTCTACTACCAGCCGCAGATTGATATTGCGACTGGACGCGTGATTGGAGTTGAGGCGTTGGTCCGGTGGAAGAATCCCGTCCGAGGACTGGTCTTCCCCGACAACTTCATTGACCGTGCAGAGAAGCTGGGGCTTATCGACGCGCTAGGCTGGATTGTTGTAAACCACGGGCTGCGCGAGGTGGCTCAGTTTGCCAACGGCAACGGCATTGCGCCGATGCTCTCTCTCAATGCATCCGTCCATTCGCTGCACGACCTCAACTTTCCGGATGTGCTCGTCTCCCTTGCCGAGAAATACGGCGTGTCGCCGAGCAATATCACGGTTGAAATCACTGAGAGCGGGCTCATCCAAGAGCTATCCAGAACACTGGACATCCTGACCCGGCTGCGCATGAAGCAGGTAAAGCTGTCGATCGACGATTTCGGCACCGGCTATGCCATGATGCAGCAACTCAGAAATATACCGGCAACCGAGCTGAAAATCGACAAGTCCTTCGTCCAGGATATGCAGGGCAACGAGCGAGACCGCATCATGGTGCAGAAGACAATTGAGATTGGCCACGAACTGGGCATGCACGTAATTGCCGAGGGCGTGGAGAACAAGGAACAACTGGACCTTCTCCACGCGGACGGTTGCGACAGCGTACAAGGGTACTACTTCAGCCGTCCTTTGCCCGCCCACGATCTCGTGCGCTGGCTGGGTTCATACCGATCCCAACTGTTGCATTGAGGGGGACGGGGCAGACCCCCGATAGCCTTTATCGAACTGAAATTTCGGCTGGCTGGCGCGCGGGCGGGTGCAGATTTGCAATCAACACAATTACACTGGACTCTGTGAGAGCCTCTATCCATCCCGTCCAGCCGAGCCGTAAAGAGTTTCTGGCGCTTGCCAGGGAACACACCCTGGTGCCTGTCTGCCGCACCCTCACCGCTGACCTCGAGACGCCGGTCTCTGCCTTTCTGCGCGCCGCGTGGCCAGAGCGGGAATGCTTTCTGCTTGAAAGCGTGGAGAACGGCGAGCAGGTCGGCCGTTACACCTTTATCGGATTGACGCCGTTCAAGCGGATTGTGGCGCGAGGACGCGAGATTACCATCACCGAGGGCAAGAAGGTGGTGCAGATGGAGGGGGACGTGTTCGCGGTTCTGCGCCGGGCGCTGAGCGGACACAAGCCTGCCCGGCTGCCGGGGCTGCCTCCGTTTACCGCCGGTGCGGTGGGCTTTTTGGCCTATGACGCTGTCCGCCAGATTGAGCGCCTGCCGGAGCTGGCCAAGGATGAACTAGGGGTTCCCGATGCCTGCTTGCTGTTCTTCGATGAAGTGCTGGCCTTCGACCACGTACGCAAGCAGATTTGGCTGGTTGCAACGGCGGATGTGACGCGCATGAAGCCCGCTGATGCCTACGAAAAGGCCATCAGCAGGCTGGACAAGCTGGAGAAGCGGCTGGCGCAGCCATTGCCCAAACTACCCGCTCAAGTGGGCAAGGGCAAGCTCAAGGTGGAGTTCCGCACCCGCAAGAAGGATTTTCTGAATGCCGTGACCCGGACCAAGGAGTACATCGCAGCCGGGGACATCTTTCAGGCTGTGCTCTCGCAACGCTTCGACGTCGAGCCGGGGACAGACAGCTTCCAGGTATATCGGGCGCTGCGCACCGTGAACCCCAGCCCATATATGTTCTTTTTGCGCTTTTCGCCGGAGGGGCCGCTGGGCGGCACGCCGGAAAAGACCCCGCGATTCTCAAAAAAGAAGAAGGCAGCGGCACTGGGGGCAACCATTGAGCTGGCGGGGTCGTCCCCGGAGCTGTTGGTGCGCGTGCACAAGGGCAAAGTGGAGTACCGGCCAATCGCCGGAACCCGGCCACGCGGAGCCAATGAGAAAGAAGACCAGGCGCTGGCCGACGAGATGCTCAACGACGAGAAAGAGCGCGCTGAGCACGTGATGCTGGTGGACCTGGGACGCAACGATGTGGGCCGGGTCAGCGAGTTTGGCAGCGTGAATGTTGACCGGCTCATGTTTGTAGAGCGGTACTCACACGTGATGCACATTGTCAGCTCAATTGAGGGGCGTCTGAAGCCGGAACTCACGGCCGTGGATGCTCTGAGGGCATGCTTCCCCGCCGGAACGCTCTCTGGCGCGCCCAAGGTAAGGGCGATGGAGATTATTGAAGAGCTGGAGCCGGCGCGACGCGGAACCTACGGCGGAGCGGTCCTCTATGCCGATTTCTCAGGGAATCTGGACTCCTGCATAGCCATCCGGTCTATGCTGGCTGTCGGGGGCAAGGGATACGTGCAGTCGGGCGCGGGGATTGTGGCCGATTCAGTCCCAGAGTTGGAACACCAGGAGTCGATCAACAAGGCGATGGCTTTGATACGTGCGATTGAGCGAGCCAGGGAGATCTGACGCAGGGGCAGCAATGCCAGCGCACTATCCCAGGACTATTCTGCCCCGAAGATGCGCCGGAAGAAGTTCCCCACCTTGTTGAAGAAGCCGGGCTTTTTTGAGCCCGCAGCCGGATTTGCTGCTGTTCCGCTGGAAGCGGCATCGCCTGTTGGATGCGCAGCAGCCTTCGGGGCATGGTCGGCGCTCTTGTAGATAAGCGGCTCAATCGACTGCACGGACCCACCATTGTTGACTGCGACGCCGGGTGCGGGCTTGGGCAGGGGCGCAAGCCCTTCGCTCTGCGCCAGCGGGAACTCGTTGCCCTTGGGCGCACCCGGCGGACATCCGCAGGGCTCCTTCTCGTTGTCCACCACTTCATGCAGGCTGCCGTGCTGGAACATAACGTGCTGGCCAGATTGCACGCGGTAGGCGCCCCCCTCAAAGACACTTGAAATCAGCACGTAGGCTGCATTGCCCGCGGCATTATCCACGCAGGTGTCGCCCTGCTGGCCGAGCCGCACCTTGACCTCTGCCGCGCCGGGCCCGCTTACGAGGATGCGGAAGTCAGGTGTAAGCAGGACGTCAGAGTTGCGCCCAGCCGCAGCGGTGGTGGCAAAGCTCATCTCCACCGCGCCGTGGTCGATGGCCATGAGCAGGCCGGGAGTGTCTCCAGAGGGAACGCTGGCGTCTGCTGCCAGCTTGACGGTGGTCGAGGCGCAGACCCGCAATTCGCCCCGGTGAGGCAGCAGGACGCGGGTGGTCTCATTGCCAGAGGTAACGGAGCCGCTGGCTGCGATGATGGCTCTGCCTCCGGTCACCTCAAGTGCGCCCGTTACAGTGGCCGCTTGACCTGGGTTGCCGCTGTCGATGGGCACAATGGCAATCGGTGCCGCCTGGGGAGACGGCGGAGCCTGTGCAAGAACCGCGGACACGGCAGCAAACAGAAGCATGCCTGCCGCTAAAACTGGCAGGTTCACACAACGGGCTTTGGCTCTTGACTGCGCTTGCATGGCGGCTACATTTCCAGAAAATTGCGAATCATCTCATGGCCGCCCTCGGTCAGGACGCTCTCAGGGTGGAACTGCACGCCCTCAATAGGCAGATGGCGATGACGCAGCCCCATGATAACGGTGCCGGGCGCTCCGTTGGACTCTGCCGTCCGGGCGGTAACAAGCAGGTCGGCGGGCAGCGACTTCTCTGCGACGATCAGCGAGTGGTAGCGAGTGCAGGTCAGCGGATTCGGCAGGCCGGCGAAGATGCCCTTGCCATCGTGCTGCACCGGGCTCGTTTTGCCGTGCATCAGCGAGCGGGCTCGAACCACCTGCCCGCCGAAGGCCTCGCCGATAGCCTGATGGCCGAGACAGACGCCAAAAATGGGCGTCTTGCCTGCCATGTGGCGGATAAGCGGAACCAGAATGCCTGCCTCGCCGGGGGTGCAGGGCCCGGGAGAGAGAAGTATGCGGTCCGGGTGCAGAGCCTCAACCTCTTCGACGGTCAGCTCGTCGTTGCGGCGGACCACCACCTCCGCGCCCAGTTCACCCAGATACTGGACGAGGTTGTAGGTAAACGAATCGTAGTTGTCGAGGACAAAGACCATTGTGATTTCCAGTGTAGCGCGTAGCGCGATAGGGCCGGAAAACGAATGCCCGGTTGCGCACCGGGGTCGCATCTGCAAAACTGGCTTTGGTCGCTTACCATGGTTCTTCATTTTCTCGTTCAAGGTCGCGTGCAGGGAGTTGGCTTTCGCTGGTTCGTCCAACGTGAGGCCAGCGAGCTTGAGCTGCGCGGATGGGTCCGCAACACTGAAGAGGGTGAAGTTGAGGTCGTTGCCGCTGGAAGCGCGGAAGACCTGGCCGAGTTGAGGGCCAGTCTGCGCCGGGGGCCGCGCGGCAGCCGCGTGGATCACGTTATCGAGCATTATCTGGATGAATCTGAAGCTGAGAGTCTGAATTCCTTCCGCATTGACGGAGCTTGGTGAAGAAACCAGCAGGTTTTCAACTTCGGCCCCTCGGTCAATGCCTCATCTCTGCCCGGCTATAATCTCTAGGGAAGCTGAACCGCGTAACCGCCTGTTCCCTTCCCGTAGATTTTGAGCCTAACCCAGAAGTTAGATTGAGGAGCGATCGCAACCATGCCCGAAGAAAAGAACCCTATCAACGTGGAAGACCTCAAGAAACTGGTGCGTACGGTGCCGGATTTCCCCAAACCGGGGATTTTGTTCTATGACATCACAACGCTGCTGAAGGATAAGACAGGCTTTGCGCAGATGATTGACGCGCTGGCAGCGCACTACCTTGAGCGCAAGGTTGACCTGGTACTGGGCATTGAGGCTCGTGGATTCATCTTTGGGCCGGCGCTGGCTTACAGGCTGAATGCCGGCTTTGTGCCGGTTCGCAAGCCCAAAAAGCTGCCCGCCCCGGTGGCGCGCGTTACCTATGACCTGGAATATGGCTCTGACACGCTGGAGATCCACAAGGACGCAATCGTGCCTGGGCAAAGCGTCGTCCTGGTGGACGACCTGCTGGCTACCGGCGGAACCATGGAAGCGACCGTGAAGCTGGTCAAGCAGCTGGGCGGAAACATTGCCGGGCTCGCATTTGCCGTTGAACTGGACTTCCTGAAGGGCCGAGACCGCTTTCCAGAGTACGACGTATTCAGCCTGCTCCATTACAGCGAGTAAGCCGCCAATACTGATACAAGAGAGCCGCCGGAAGCTGCATTATCATGCAACTTCCGGCGGCTCTTACTATTATTGCGCCTCTCCGAACTCCTCGGCTGGTTCTTCCTGGAAGCTCTGCGCATCCGCAAAGCGGTATCCAACGTAAACATCGGTAAGCAGATAAATAGGGTTGGAGGAATCGTCCTCAATCTTCTTGCGCAACTGCCGAACGAAGGTCCGCAGGTACTCAACCTCTTCGCGGCAGTCGGCTCCCCATACGGCGGTAAGCAGCTTGGCGTAGGTAACTACACGGCCTGCGCGGCTCATCAGGCAGTGCAGGATGTCGAATTCCTTGCGCGTCAGATGTACGGCCTCACCGCGCTTGACTACGCTGCGCTTCACTGGATCGAGACGGATTTCGCCAATCTCGATGGGCGCATCTTCGGCGCGGGCAGGGGCGCGAACGCGGCGCACCGCAGAGCGAATGCGCGCAATTAGTTCCCGGGTGCTGAAGGGCTTGGTGACATAATCGTCGGCACCCAGGTCCAGCGCGGCCACCTTGTCCTCTTCCTGATCGCGCACCGTGAGCATCAGAATCGGCAGGCGTGGAGCGAAGGCGCGAATCCGGCGCAGCGTCTCAATACCGCCGATGCCGGGCATGTTCACATCGAGCAGAACTGCGTCGTAAACGCTGGCGCGTAGCAACTGGAGCGCCTCTTCACCGCGCGATGCCTCGGCTACCTGAAAGCCAAGCTCAAGCAGCGGTGGCCGCAAGGCTCTGCGGATGGCCGATTCGTCGTCCACGATAAGAATGCGAATGGCAGCTTGATTCATTGAGGAGTTCCCTTCTGCGCTGAGTCCGGGATGGCCGCAAAAAATGTCGTCCCCTCGTGCTCTTCGCTTGTAACCCAAACATAACCGCCGTGAATCAGCGCCACTCGCTTCGCCACTGAAAGGCCGATGCCGGTGCCAGAGGCGCGGTTCGAGAGTGTCGCGGAACGGAAGTAGCGGTCAAAGATACGCTCGCGGTCAGACATCGGAATAACCGGGCCAAAGCTGTGCACCGAGAGAATTACTTCTGCCTTGGCATGCATCGCGCGAATGGTGATCGTGGTTCCGTAAATGGAATATTTGCAGGCGTTGTCAA